>Ga0187874_10000439_pt1 | contig 51829 bp, 42 predicted proteins | sample June2016WEW_16_1_3_FD_132993 | JGI IMG/M metagenome (GOLD analysis project Ga0187874, IMG submission 132993) | Peatland microbial communities from SPRUCE experiment site at the Marcell Experimental Forest, Minnesota, USA - June2016WEW_16_150 | ecosystem: Environmental > Terrestrial > Soil >... | reverse complement strand
TTGGTGACTTCCTCCTTGAGCTTGGCTTCGATGGTCTCGGCCTGCCTGCGGTTGGAAGTCCCGGTGGAAGACTGATGGCGGATGCCGTCTTCATAGAAGTACGACCACCAGACGCTGCCGCGTTTAAACAGGCTCACGTAGCTTTTCCTCCTTTTGCTGTTGGTTTTCGATCCAGCGAATGATCTGATCCCTGTAAAAGATCAGTCGGCCGCTGGCGCTGAACCTGAAGTGGGGGAGACCTCGACGAGGGATCAAGGTCTGTCTTATGGTCCAGCGCGAGCAGCCGATGAGTTCGGCGGCCTGTTCGATACCAAGGGGCTGTCCGAGCGCCGAAGCTGGCGGGCCGAAGGCCGGCGCGGGCGGCCGCAGAAACGGCCCGTGTTGCGCAGGATTCGGCCCAGGTTGCCCCGGCCAATGCCCCGGCCAGCATTGGCCTAGGGATGGAGCCGAAAAGGGGCGTAAACGCGCGGGTTTGCGCGTCTTAGGCACTCCGGCCTTCGGTTCAGTAAGGAACTGTTTTTTGTTCTTTGAATTCGGAAGTCTAGTGGCCATGATCGTCTCGCTGAGAACGGCTGAACAAGCGGGTAAGGAATCGCCGCAGGAATCTGGGCAGATGCATGTAGAGGTACCAGACGAAAGCCAGCATCAAGCCAACGAGCATGAACTGAAGTAGAAGCTGAGGGCTGCTGGTCAGGGCATTGACAAAGCCGATCAGGAACAGCAGCGTGACGCCGATCAGCACCAAGCCGGGCAGGGCCGACAGAAGCAGCAGCAGCGGGGCCAGCCACAGCGGAACCCGCGGATGAGGCATGGAGAGGTCGCGGGAACCGCATTGGCTGCAGATCTCGGCATTGCGGGGATTGGGATGCCGGTGCGGACAGAGCTTGAGATTGTAGGACCGCCCGCAGAAGTTGCAGAACAGCGGCTCACCCGGCGTGATGCGATGGCATTGGTTGCAATAGCGCATAAGGAATCTCACAAAAGCGAGAGCCTCTGGCCGCCGGTTGGCCGGAGCCAGACCGGCGACCAGAAGCCGTCGCGGTGAATGGTTTCAAAGGTTGTGAACCAGAAGATCTTGTCCGTGGACTTGGCCACGGTCGCGCGGATGTTGGCCAGGCGCTTTTCCGAGCTCGCCACCACCAGCACCCGGACCTGCGGCTGTCCGAAGCGCTGGGTGAACTCGCCCGAGACGGCAAGCTGGAGGTAAGAGGCGGTTTTTTGCTGCCAGACCTTCAGCGCCTCGGTACCCAGGTCTACCTCCAGGAACATGGCGCGTATGGAGTCGCCTAAGGCGAACTCGAAGTAGCCATCCGGCGTCAATTTGATGGCTTCGGAGATGGACTGGCGGAAGTTGATCCAGCGGCGCAGGCGGGTGCCAGCCTGTGGAGCGGGGGCGTGTTTTACGGCAAGATAAATCTCGTTGATGCTGGTCTGGTGCTCGACAAAGGCGTCGCCGATAACGAGCCGGCCGGCCGGGCGACTGATGCCGCCGAGCTTGGCTGCCACGAGATCACCGCCTTTAGGCGAGAGGGTGTAAACGGCCTTGCGGCCGTGGGCGATGCTGCCGACGAAGAATCGGCGCAGAAGGCCGGTCCGGGTGAGTTGCAGCAGCCGCGCGTTGGCCCGGCGGGTGGAGCTGAAGCCGGCTACCAGTTTGGTCATTTCGCGGTCGATAATCCGCATGACGGCGAGTTCGGACAGCAACTGCCGGTCGCGTTCCTGGACCACTAGGCCCGTGCGCTTACTCCCAGTCATTGAGCACCTCCTCGGTCCGGCGGTTGGCCTGCTGCTGGCGCTGGCGGATTTCGGCCTCGATGTCGACGCGGCGTCTGGCCCAGCGCGCCCGACAGCGGTTGTACAGGTCGGTGTAATCACCGTCGAGGTCGGCGACATTGGGTACCAGCACTTCCTGGGGCCGGCGGCTGCCGCTCTTGATGACCAGGTGCCGCTTGGGCAGGTTCTTGAGCAACTCTGCGAGGCGCTTGCCGCCGTCGAGCGAGTTGGCCATCTTGTCTGCGTCGATGCTGGAAAGCTGAAAGAACGCGTGCGTGCCGACGGCCATGATGGCGGCGCGCATCTGCGCCGGATACTGCTCCAGGAACTGGTTAGCCGAAACAACACAGATGCCGAACTTGCGGGCTTCGGAGAGCAGCGTGTCCAGGCCGGCATCATACGCGACAAGGTTTTGGATCTCATCGCAGTACAGGGTGAATAACTGCCGCCGCGTGCGGGCAAACAGGGCGTTCTTGAGTTTGGTCAAAAGCAGGCTGCCGAGGGTCGGAGCCTGTTCGCCGAGCCGCCCCTTGTCGAGGTTGAGGATCACCCACCGGCCTCGGTCCATGGCCTCCAGCAGGGAAAACGTCGAGTGCTGCTGGCCCAGGATGTGGCGGAAGCGCTGGTCCGTGGTAAAGCCCGAAACCTTATTTAAGATCGCGTCGCGGTAGACTCCCTGCATGGCTTCGCTGCGGGTGTCGAAGCGGGTGCGGAAGTAATTGGAGACTTCGCCGCTCTGCACCCGGTTGAGGCAGGCTGCCCGGAAGGCGGCGTGGGTGAGCAGCGGCGAGATCTCCAGTAGCGTGCAGCCGTTGTCCGCCAGCACGTGCAGGGCGTTGCGCAGCAGCTCTTCGGTCCTGGCCCCGAGCGAATCCAAATGCCAGCGCGCTTTGAGAATCTGCGCGAACTCGGCAAGCTGCACATAGCTTTGCTGGCCCGCCTGGGCTTCCAGCACGTTCAGCCCGACCGAAAATTCGGGGTCGCCGGGTTCGATGACGATCAGCTTTTCACTGAGGTCAGCGCCCCGCTTGCGCTCCTCCGCGGCAATGAGCCGCAACAGGAACGGCATGGTGTCGCGCCACAAGGGGCATGTTTACTACCGCTGCCAAGTCCGCGATTGTCCAACCACGTGCGTCCGAGAGGAGACGGTTGAGCAGGCCGTTCTTGCGCAGTTCGCCCGGCTCCACTTCGCAAACGACGAGTCCGCCTGATTCCGCCCAAAACTGGCCCAAATGAAACTCAGCAACACCGAGGAGCAGAAAAACATCGTGAACGCCTTGACGCTACAACTCGGCCAGATCGAGGACCGGCTGAATCGACTGACCGACGCCTACATTGACCGGCTAATTGAGAAGGATCTGTTTGAGCAACGCAAAAGTGCGCTCCTTGTGGAGCGCACCGACGTGGAACAACGGTTGGCGGAGTGGAAAGGCGGCAAGCGCAATCCGGCGGACGAACTGCTTTGTTTCCTCGAACGCGCGGATAGCGCGTATTTGGCCTACAAACTGGGCTTGCCGGAGGAAAAGCGCGATCTGCTGGATTCCGTTACCTCGAACCGGCTGGTTTCAGGAAAAACCCCCGAGATCATGCTGGCTTCGCCATTCAACGAGGTCGCAAACCGCTTTGAATGTACGAGTGGTGGCCCGCGTCGGAGCATCCCTCGAACCTGGCACGCCCTAATCAAGCGCTTGCTGACCATTGTCCCCGGCACACCGTTCGGCGCTCCAGTTCCGACAATCACTACCTAAACCCTCCGCCATTGGCATCCTTGGACTGGCCTGGTAGGACCCACGAATCGTGCCATTGTTGCATGGCGACTTTGGTCGTGGCACGGGCAGAGTAGCAGAAATCAAAATTTCTGCATAATAGGGAGAATGTGGCTCAAGTGCCACAATCCTGCTTTAACGGTGGATAACCTGGAGTCCCCCTGCCAGGACAGACGAAATTGCTGTGTGCTCGCTTCGTCGATGAATCGTTAGCCTACGGCCGCTGATAGCTTCTGCCGGGAGCGGTTTCGATTTAGATTTCGATCAGCTGTAGGCTGGCCTTGATGGCCAAGTCAACCGCATGCATGCTGGCGGCGTCGGCTCTACCCAGGCATTTCAGCAGGCGTCGGCGGTCGATAGTGCGCAACTGATCCAGGCGGACGGTCGAGACGACCTGCAAGCCTGAAAGAGCCGAAGGCTGGATGACGGCCTCGTTTGGATAGGACGGCGTGTTGACCTTGGAAGTGATGGCCGCCACGATGGTGGTCTGGCTGTACTGGTTTGAGACGTCGTTTTGGATAATCAGCGTTGGCCGGGTCTTTTTTATTTCGTGGCCAAGCGCCGGGTCGAGCGCCGTGAGGTAGATTTCACCACGCCGCGGGTAGTTTTTGCCGTAGCTCGTTCTTCGTGTTCGAGTCTCTGCCATACTTCTTGCTCCACTGGAAACCACTCCTCGGCAAGTTCCAAGTTCAGCTTGGCGTTGGCCAGAGCTCCTGCTTTCAGCTGTTCTCTGAGATTGGCTGTACCTTCGGTCTTAACCAGGCGCAATACGGCTCGATCGATAAATCGGCTGCGATTGCCTTTGGGTGCCAGGCGGTCCAGCACGGCCACGGTGGCCTCGGGCAGGATGATGTTGATGCGTTTGCTCATAGGGGTGTTTGACGGTTAATTATAAACATGGATAGCATACACACTTCTAGTGTGCCTGTCAAATTCAATGGTTGTCAATTTTGGGATGCCACACCGTCAGAGACCCAAAAGCCCAAATCGGAATCGAACCAAGTTTGGCTTGGCTAGCTCCGCTCCTGATTCCAGCAGCGGCCCTGCGTTTCGCTTGTGCCAGCAGTGGCATGACCACGACGGAAAAGGCGGCAACGATGACGCCGGGTATGCTCCGCTGCGGAATTTCGCGGCCGATCAGGGTGGAGCCGGATTTGTACAGGACGTAAACAGCAAGCCCCACGACGGGAACTGGTACCGCACGACTGAATCGCCATATCCGATCGCGCATGTACCTTTCGGAATTCGGTGTCTACCTCGACTTCGGCTCGTTTGGATCCGGTGGAAGGCCCTTGGGTATGCCCGGCGGCAGGGCCTTCTGTGTCTGCTGATGAAGCGCGTCTATTACCGGCTGAACAATTGGAATCGTGCCCGTAAACGGATTCATGCTCACGTGAGAAATATCCACGTGCTTCAGTACTTCGATCAATCCGACCTTTTCCGGTCCGATGACACTGGCTAGTCCCTGCAGAGCTATCACCTGCGCCTCTGTCAGCGCACGAGCCTGGCTGGGCTCCAGGAAGGCCACCCGCACAGCCTCGAGCTTCTGTTGATAAATCGGCGGCAATATTAGTTCTTGCACTTCGAGCCTCTCTATCTCGATTCCGTAGCGTAGCGTCTTTTCGTTCAGTTTGTGTTCGGCTTTTCCGAGTTGCTCAGAGAAGTTTGGGAGAGCGTTCCCCTCTGGAAGCAGCTCACCCTCCGGCCCCCGCCGAACCTGCAGGTACGCTTGAACGTAAGGAGAAATCAGCTTCTCGGCTGGCAACTGATTAACTTCCTCTCGAAGCGTTCCCGCAGCTAATTTCTTGATCCAAAATTCTGCCGCTTCGCCAAGATTCTCATTGCGGTGCTGTTCACCTTCATGGTAATCGGAAGCGATTGCCGATACATAAGTACCAGGGTTAGTAATCCTCCACCAGATCCCAACGGCGAGGTTCACAGCGAGTCCATCACTCGTAATAATGGGATCACTCTTCCAAGTAGAGAACTGTGTCTTATAGGAGATGCGCCCCTTGTATTCCTGTCCCTTCCAAGCAGAAATGGTACAATAGCCGCCTTGCGGGTCCATCATTGGTACCAAGCGCTTGTGCTCTAGGAGGACGACAGTTTCACCGGGTTCCCAAAAAATCCATTCGGCATTTCCAAACCAGAAAGGAGATCTCTTCAAGCCTTTTCGGTATGCCCGATACTTGGCGCGTGTGCGGTCGGTTAATACCCAGAGTGCGGCCAAGATGAGCACCCCTGTGCTTCCTTCTATTGCATAGTGAATCATTGTCTTGTTTCTTGTTTCATCCTGTTCTTGGGTGAGCTGCGCCCGCTTCTCGGCAGCGGCGGCGATCCGGTCGGCCAATGCCTTTCGCATCAAATAGGCATAGTTCAATCCCTGGTCCTTGTCGAGGCCGGTCAGAACATTGGTGAGCTGGCCCGCCTCTTCGTATCGCAAGAATCGTAGCCCATCTTGATAGAAACTCTTCGTGCCTGGATCAAGTGTGGAGTTCTGAATTAACAACGGCAAATTTGGATAGTCTTTGCCGATATCTCGATCTTCAAAGTGCTCCATTGCGGAGTTATAGAAGCTTTTGGTTTCTGCTTCGTAGACAGCATTGACTTGGGCAATGAGGCCGGATTCGAATTCCTTGCCCGATGCTCCAGCCAAGTCCTGCCACCGTTGCGTCACTCGTCGGATATGTGCGGTCCGGGCCTCCTCGATCTCGTTTAGTCGTCCAGGGTCCGAGAGCGCCGAATTGCGTTCACACGCCGCGACATCGAGGCGCAGAAACGTCCGCCGGGCGGCGAACGCCTCAGTAGCTGCGACAAAGGCCGCCCAATCGGAGAGCGTGGCGTTTACTGCCGCGAGATCCTCCGGGGCCCTGGCTTTTGCGAGAGGCGCGCTGTCCACAAACTCCTCCTCTAACCAAGTGCCACAATCTTGTACTCAGGAGGCGCAACACCGCACGATTTGAATTCGTACAAGACGGAACTGGCCCGTTTCGCGCTGAGATGCCAATTATAAAGAAAATAATCTCGATCTGTAGCGACGTTTTGGGGCTGCGTAGAATCAGTGTGGCCTTCAATCGAGATTTCAAGTTCTTTCGGATGGTTCTGAACTGCTCCGAGGAGCCCTTTACACGCTTGGGCGAGTCTCTCCCTGTAGGCACCTGAAATCCCATCGTCATTAGGGGCGAATTGGACTGCTACGTCCAAGCATATGTCGCCGCCACATGGCCGCGAGTGTCCCCCCAGATACTTTTCAAGCGCTGTCTGTCCTTCTTTCTGCAAGCGTTCGGCCTCCACATCCACAGGATTCCGCGGCCCTGGTCCAGGACCAAGGAATCCGGCAAACAGCATCAAGCCGCCGAATGTGGCAACCACTAGGCCCGAAAAAAGGTCCGCAACGGCAGGAAAGGGATCAACATGTTGTCTCATGAGGCTGGACCTCCCCCGGCAGCGTCACGTGCCTTCGATCGAGGCTGCTTCGAGCCGAACAACCTAAAGAAGAGACTACTTTTCTTCACCACATCGGTCAAATCGCCAATTGCCTCGCGAACCCGAACCATCTCTGGCCGCATAGGCCGTGCCTGGGTCGATAGGCAGACGCTTCTCCAGCACGATCCCATGCTCCCAACTGTCGCCCATATCGTACGTATAGGTGCCCCAGGGCTTGCATGACGTGGCTCTTGCCTACCCCGCTCCAGCCGACCAAGATCAGGTTGGCACGGCGCCGGATGAAATCGCCGGTGGCCAGTTCTTCAATCTGCACGCGGTCAAAGGCTCTCGGGGTGAACTGCCAGTCGAAGCTTTCCAGGGTTTTACTCTCGGCGAAACGGGCTTGCCGGATGCGGCGCGCCACGGCGCGTTCGCGGCGGGCGCCAGCCTGCTCACCCAAAAGCAGATCGAGGAACTGAAGGTGGGACAGGCTTTCTTTTTCCGCCCGGGACAGGAGTGCATCCAGCGAGGTGGCCTCCAGCGGAATCCCCAGCGTGGCGCAGTGGCTCAAGCATTGGTCACGCAGTGGAGTTGTCGTCTTGGTCGTCTTCTTCATCGTCCATCGCCGTTTCGTCCAGCAGCGGCTGATAGTCCACCGTGGAGCGCACCGGCCGTTTTCGCCCGCGGGCCTCTTGCTTCTCGAGATGTCGTGTAGGATTCTCGATAGGGCCCATGGGAGGTGAACACTCCCAGAAGCTCAGGCCCTGGAGGGGAATGCCAATCCTCTCCGGGGCACGATGATCTCCGGTTCAGCGGACAATCAACACTCTATCTCACAACGGTGGCGCTGGGTTTCCCCCCTGCGGCGCGGTTGTTTGTGCCGTGGTTGATTCTCTTTGAAACCAGTTGACTCTTTTCTGTAGACTTGGATCCCTGGATTCCGGCGAGGCCTATTTCTCAGAGAAATAGGCCAGCCCATTTTCGCGCGCCTGCCGAAGCCCCACCCTACCCTGATTCCCCGCTCTGCCTTCCTGATCGTTGAAGCCTGCTGGTCCACTCACCGCCATCGATCATTCGCGCCCTGGCCCATGCTGGCTCCGCCAAAATGGCCCCTTCGCCCGCCGCCATTAACATAGCGGCGGAAAATGTCAAATGTGTGTGTTTGCGGTGCTAATGCGAACATCAGAGGCCCCGGTTCTTGGAGGGCAGAATCGTCGGCTCAAACTGACGGCTCAAACTGACGACTTCTCGGAGATCGCCGAATCCACGCCACCTGCGCCGAGGGCAAACGCGCCCCGCGCCTCTCGAACCTTCCCCGGTTCCCGTCGTCCGGCAACCATTATTAGCCCTGCCTGGCTGGGGGATGTTCTGGTGAAGGCGGGCGGGAGGCCGTACTTGCCTATGAAGGGGGAGAGTTACGTCATATTCGAAGGATGGTCGGCCCGCTGACACTTGTACTTAAAACCTCTTGCAGACCGTCGCTGTGATCCGAATTGATGAGCTGAGAGAGAAAACTTCGGGGGAGAACACGTCTACAAGATTAACTACAGCGGCTCACGACCTGATTCCCAAATCCTGTCTAACCTATTGAAAAGGCTGGTCGGGCCGCCGGGATTTGAACCCGGGACCTCTTGCACCCCAATCAAGGTGCCGTTTTTGATTTACGCACTGTTGTTGAATCTTGGGGAAAGCCACAGCTACAAATTCATCTACAGAGGGTTTTTCACGACCGTCCTGGATGGCCGTAACTCACTGATTCTATTGGTCGGGGCGGGCAGATTCGAACTGCCGACCCCCTGCGCCCAAGGCAGGTGCGCTACCAGGCTGCGCTACGCCCCGACAATTGCTGCTGCCTCAATTCTAGCAGTTTTCAACTTTGCGCCTCCCGGCGCTCGTCATCTTCCTCTAAGCGATCGCCACCGTGACTCGGGACTGCTCGGCCTTTAAGTAGGCGGTGGGGTCGTGCTCCAGGCCCCCTTCCGGCAGCCATTCCCACAAGGGCCCCAAATCCTTGCGCACCTGGTCCACGTAGAACTGGGGAAGCTCGCTGCTCCGGTGCTCAAAGTAAGGAAGGAATTGCGGGTCGCGGTCCAGCCGGTTCCGAATCTCCTGGTAGTATTTCACCCTTCCCCAACCTTCCGTCGAAACCGCGCGCACCACGTTCATCCAACGCGCGGTCACCCCTTGCGTCGCCCGGAAGCGCTGAAAGATGGCGCGCGCCGAAAAGGAATACTCGGTCAGATCGATGACCTGTTCGTAGAAGCTCTGCCACGAATAGTTCTTCGGTTTGACGTTCATGGCCCCGTTATTGTTCAAGAAGTGGAACGGGAAGGGCAGCACGCGGTTGTTGCGCTGATAATCCAGGTTGAGCGGCGCGGCCCGGCCGAAGGCGGAAAGCAGCGAATAACCTGGAAAAGCCCCCGGAGTCATATCCAGAAACCGCTTCGTTAGTTCAAAGGGCTCCGGCCCTTCGTCGGTATCCAGTCCCAGCACGAAGTTGGTTTGTATGTATGGGATGTACTTCAGAATCATATTGACGTGCTCGGATACCTGGCGGACTTTCTCCATTCCCAGCCGCGCTCCCGTCTTCGACTTATCGCCCAGGGCGAACCACGATTCGACACCGGGTAAGACACCTTTGAACCCATTTCTCTGGAGCCGCTTGAGGTGCGGTTCCGAAAGCAGCGACAAACTGCTCTCCGCAACAAAGTCAATGCTGCCCGGAGGCACGGCGTCTTCGATCATGTCCAGGTAGTCGTCAAACCGGACTCCGAAGTTCGGATCGTGCCAGGCTACCAGCGGCCGCCTGAACTTCTTCCGCAGGAAGCGCAGATCCTCACGGAGCGCATCGAAGTCCATGGGCTGGTAGGGCACGGTCGCATCAATACAAAAACTGCAAGTATAAGGGCACCCCAGGCTGCCCAGCATGGGAACCATCTTCAGCAGTGGCGCCTTCTTGAGCGTCGGGTCGATAAACTGCCAACGCTCGCGCACCCCGGGCAGCGTTCTTGGCTGCTGCCTGGCCGCCATCTGCACACCCATTGGCCGGTGTCGCGAGCGGTCGTGCAGAACGTTATGGAGCGTTTCCTTATCCGTGAAGCCGAGCACGTAGTCGAAGTACCGGGCCGAGTCTTCCGGATAGCATCGGGCGTGAGGCCCTCCGATCACCGTGATCGCCCCCCTCCGGCGGAAGAGATGGCTCAGGGCGTATGCCGTGTGTGCGGCTTCGGTGAACGCGCCGATGAATACCACGTCGACGTCGTCCGGTAACTCGGTCAGCAGATCTTCAAAACCGGTGTAGCAGACGAAGGTAACGTCATGGCCCTCCTCTTTGCACCAGACGCCAATCACTTGGGGCATGATGCTGGCCAGGCTGGCATTCATAACGCGCGCGTACAGAGCCCGGGTAGGGCCCTTGGACACGATATCGATGATCCCAATACGCAGTCTTCTCATGTGTGCTCCCAGGCAGCGCATCCTTTAATTCCCGTGAATTCCCGACGACGTGTGACCCAGTTTTGAAGGATTCCCGGGCTGGGGGCGTCACTGAGCGAAGTCCTGCCCTACTGGCGGCTGCCATGACCCGCTGTCCAGGACTTCTAGTTGCGCCATCCAGTATACACTAGTCCATGCGCGCGGAGGTGGTCAAAACAGGACACTGCCCGGAAATAGGGTAGTGTGGCTGCACTGCCCGGGACGAGCCCGGCACAGTGGGTGTCTCTCCGAAGCGTTGCGGGGCTGCGCGCTACCGGGATGCTGCCGGCCGCGTGGTGTCATAGATGTACAGCGAGTGGCCGGCGATCGCCAGAGGCGGCGTGCGGCGCAGCCAGTCGCTGGCTCCCGGGTATGCGGGTATGCGCGCCACCATGTGCGCGGTAACTGCGTACAATCCCGGCTGCGGTTCCACCGCCAGGTCGTTGGGATCGAGCTTGTGATAGCGGATGCCGTAGACCTCCGCCGGGAACCCGAAAGTGTTCAAGAGCAGGATCTCGCGGCCCGCCGCGTTGCGGCGAAGCCAGGTCTTCAACTGCTTCAGACTCTGGCCCCAATCGACATTGCTGTCGTCCAGCCAGAGCGGCCCGCAGCGTGTGCCTCCATCCAGTCCGATTTCGCCGGGATCGCGCAACAGGCAGGCGGATTCGTTGAAGTAAGGCAGGTGGTCGGGATAGACTCCCAGCGCGGCCACCACCACCCACGCGCACAGAATCACGGCAGCGGCGCGCGCCCACCAGGCCGTCATGCGAAAGAGCGTTGCCAGGCCGACGCCGCCCAGCAGGTGACCGAACGGAAATGCGGGCATTACGTAACGCACCCCCACTTCGTCGGCCAGAATCGCGGCGCCCAGAAACATGGCCGCCGGCGGAAGCAGGAGAAACAGCTTCGCGGTGATGGAAATCCTCTTGCTGCGAACCAGCGCCACCAGGCCGATAGCCGCCAGAACGACGGTGGCCAGCGGTTCCTTCAACAGCCAGGCGAACACGAAGTAACTCAAGAATCGGTCTTGAATCCGGCCGGCGAAGTAGATCGGGTAGTCCTTGATATGGTCGGCATTGACCCTCTGGAAACCTTTGACGTAGAGGAGCGGGTCGCTCGAGAACAGATAGACCGCCTGAATCACTACCACTGCCAGCACACACATCACCAGGAAGGCGTAGAGGAACGGAAGCGCTTTGCGGAGCCGATCTGGCCTGAGAGGTGAAGCGGGCCTTGCTGCTCCGGTTGCGCCGTGGCACGCCTTGAACTTCTTACCGCTGCCGCAGGGGCACGGATCGTTGCGGCCGGCTCGGTAACGCGGCGCGGCGCTGGGCGCTTCGACGTCCGCTTCGGGGGGCCATAGCGCCGATGCCAGCAGCAGCACCGGAATCACCGGAAGCATCAGCACGGCTGAAAACTTCGTGCAGAGCAGCGCTCCCAATGCCAAGCCGCAAAGCGCCAGCCGCTTCCTGCCGGGGTGCCGCACATAGTTCCACAGCGCAAAGAGAAACAGCACCAGGGCCGCGGTGATGCCCACGTCGGTGGTAACCAGATACGAGTGGCCCAGAATAGTGGGATCCATGGTGTACAGCAACACGGCGCCGGCCGCCGCCAGTCCGCCTGTGAGCTGACGCCCCCACAAAAAAAGCACCGCCGCCAGCATGGCGGCCACCAATAGCAGCGGCGCGCGCGCCCACATCATCACGCGGTCGGCGCCGTTGGCGGCGATCAACTGGTCGCCAATCGCCCATTCCGGCTGCTCTCCCGGCTTCAGTTCACCCTGAGTCAGATGCGCGGTCTCCGCATTGCGCGGCCAACGGATGCCGCCTGCCAGCAGTGACAGCGCGGCCAATTCCTTCATCAGCGGCGGATGCTGAGGGTTTGCGCGAAACGTGTGGGTTTCCAAATACGACAGGCCCGCGGCAATGTGCGGAGGCTCGTCCGAAGTCGGGCTCTTCAGCCGGCTCTCCAGGAATGCCTGCAGCAGAAAAATCAGGACCAGGGCAGCCGCCGCCAGGCCCAGCAGCCGCGACTCACGTTTCGCTGAAGGCATCGCCGCACATTTTAACATCCGCTCTCGGCCTGGCTCATGTTTCCAGGGGCCCGGTCTGGAGGAGCCAGGCCGAGCGGCGCGCTATGGCGAAGCGCATCATGGCGACCAGCCGCCGCATGCTGCGGCTCCAGTCTGGGAACAGGTCGACATACTGCAACTCCCGCTGGATCGAACGCGGTATGGGACAGCGGTTTAGCCGAACCGGCACGATGAAAATCTCATCCAGGGGAATCTCGCGGGCACAGTCCAATGCGTACCGAATCTCCGCTTGGAATCCGCCTTTCTTGCGGACGGAGTTCCCGGAATAACACGCCACAAAAAAATCCGACGTCTCGATGGCGGCTTCGATGGCCCGCGGCCAGTTTTGCCCGGGCAGCAGCTTGCGGACGTCCATCCAGGGGCTGAAGCCGGCGGCTTCCAAGGCGTCGCAGAGCCGCTCGGCGTGCTCCGCATCCTCTTTTACATAGGCGACGAATACCTGAGGAAGCCGGCGCGGCTCAAAGCGGAAGCCATTGACAGCGTCTGGTAGAAACGAACCCAATCCGTCGATTTCTACCACATTGCCGGCCGCCAGCCCCCTGATCACGACCTGTGCCAGTTGTTCCAAAGCGGAGTATTCAGCCATGGGAGCCGCCTTCGTCCCGTTGAAACGCTACGCGCCCATCGGGACCTTGCGTAAACTTGCCCAGCCCGGGCAGGGCAGCGTCCATTCCGGCACGCAGGTCGGAGACGATCTGGTGGACTACGCGATCCAGTTCGTCCGCCGCCTCGGCTTGGCTGACGCCGGCCCGGCGAGCCATCCGTTTGGCAATATCAGGCTTCTTCATCCGCTTTTAATGTAACAGCGGTGTGTCCGGAAAGCGGCCGGGCGGCGCGCCAGCCAAGCCCGTAATTCATTCAAAACACAACCACTTCCATCCATTCAAAAAATGTGCAAGTAGTTGTGATCGGAATTTTGACGATTAGATGAAGTGATTTTAATTACGGATTAAGAGATCCTTCATGTGCCGTTCGCTATGATTACCCCAGACGACCATAATGGTCGCAATCCAAAGGAGAACCGCCAAATGAAGAAACTGATGACGCTGATGGCCGCTGTCGCCCTCACTTTCGGTGCCGTTACCATGTATGCTGCACCCCAGAAGACCAAGAGCACCACTGTTACCAAGAGCACCAAGACCGCCACTGCCAAGGGCACCAAGACCGTCAAAAAGAGCACGAAAACTACTAAGTAGTAACCCGGCTTCCACGAGCCAAATTTTGCTGGGAGCCGCGTAGTGCCATGCAGCCTGCGCGGCAATCCAGTCCCTCCTTTTTTCTCCTTTGATTCCAATCCTCTTTCTATTCAGACTCCCTTTTCCTCCTCGTCAAGTAGCCCTTTAGAGTCATATATATATAGCCCTTTTGAGCTATTATATAAGTGTTTTGTTTTCAAATGCTTGCGTGTGCCGGTCGGACCTCGGCTGGGTAACGCCCCACAGTCACCCTGCGCCTCTGCTGATGTCTATGGACATTGGTAACAGGACTGGCCGATGAAGGGAATGTTTCTAGTTCTTTCTTTACTTTGGGTTGAGTGTTCCGGCCATGCTCAGGCGGCACAGGCCACCGCTCCCGCCCGGGCGCAAGTGGCGGGCACAGTCACGAGTGTCGCCGCCCAAGCCAGTCAGTTTGTGATGAAGACGGATAAGGGCGACAGCATTACTGTCACCACCACCGATAAGACGGTGATCCTGCACATGCCGGCCGGTGTGACCGACGTGCAAAAAGGGATCAAGATGACGGTTGGCGAAATGGCCGCCGGAGATCGCGTGGTGGCCTACTACAAGGGTGCTGCCGACGAAAAAGCCGTGCAGGCCACTTCGCTGGTGGTCCGGACGACCGCCGATCTCGCTGAGATCGCCAAGCAGGAACTGGCGGACTGGCGCAAACGGGGCACGGTCGGTACCGTGACCGCGACGGACCCGGCCGCTAAGACCATCACTTTGAAGGTGGGATCGAAGACCGTCACCGTGACGGCATCGGATAAGACCGAGTACCACCGTTATTCGCTGGATTCCGCCAAACCGGCCGATGCCAAGGCCAGCTCGTTTGCGGAGATCAAGGTGGGCGATCAGGCTCACGTGCTGGGGAACAAGAACGAAGACGGCGCCGCCACCACCGCCGAATCCATTTATGCCGGGACGTTCCGCCAAATGGCGGCGACCATCGTCTCGATCAATGCGGCGGCGGGTGAAATGCAGGTCAAGGATCTGGCGATCAAGAAGCCGCAGCCGCTGACCATCCGGGTGGATTCCGACTCCGTCATGAAGAAGCTGGATCCTGGGATGGCAGACTCGCTGGCCCGCCGTTACGGTGCTGGCCGGGGCCAGGATCAGGCCGGTGCGGGAGCCGGCAGGGGCGCACCCGGGCGCGCAGGACGTGGCGGAGGAGGGGATGTCGGACAGATGCTCGACCGTCTGCCGGCCATGCCGCTCTCCGCACTGAAAGCCGGCGACGCTGTCATGGTCTCTACCACCATGGGTACCGACCCGACGCGCGTTACCGTCATCATGCTCCTCGCGGGAGTCGAGCCGATTCTCACCGCGGCCCCCAGCGCTACGCGCGACCTCATGGGCGGCTGGCTGAGCGGCGGTGGTGGCGAGGGTAACTAAACCGGGACCACGAGAGTCCCTAAATAGAGCTTCGGGATTTCGATCAAGGCAGTACTTGAGGGAGTATGAACAACTTGCGCAGGTCAGTTTTTTTGTTTTTAGGAGTTGCATGGGTCGCATCGGTTGCTGCGGCCCAGCCATCCGCCGGAACGGTCAAAGGCGTTCTGACCGACGAGTCGGGCGCGGGCATTCCAGCCGCCACGCTGACGATTTCCAACACCGCCGGCAAACGCGCGGCACAATCGCAGCCGGACGGCACTTACACATTTTCGGGCGTCCAGCCGGGCGATTACACCTTAAGTGTGACCTACCCGGGCTTCGCCACGTATAACAAGGCGGTGACGGTGAACGCCGGGGCCACGGTGCAACTGCCGGTCCAACTTACGGTCACCACCGAGAAACAGGAAATCACCGTGAAGGGCGAACTGGGTCCCAGCATCAGCGTGGAGCCCGACAACAACGCGACCGCGCTGGTGATCAAAGGTGACGACCTCATGGCGCTGCCGGACGATCCCGACGACTTGGCTGACGCCCTGCAAGCGCTGGCCGGTCCCGGCGCAGGTCCCAACGGCGGCCAGATTTACATCGACGGCTTCACTGGAGGCCAGTTGCCCCCCAAGGAATCCATCCGCGAGATCCGCATCAATCAGAATCCCTTTTCTGCCGAATACGACAGCTTGGGAATGGGACGCATCGAGATCCTCACCAAGCCGGGCACCGACAAATACCGGGGCAGCGCGTTCTTCAACGATACGGATGCCACGTGGGACTCGCGCAACCCATTCGCCAGCAACAAGCCGCCCTACTCCGTTCGATACTACGGCGCCAACGTCGGAGGCCCCATCAACCACAAGACATCCTTTAACTTCGATATCAACCGGCGCCAGGTCCAGGACAACGCCATCACCAACGCGTTTTACGTGGACCCCACCAGTTTCAATGTCACCCATTTGACTGACTCCCTGGTGACACCGAACTATAACACCACCATCACGCCGCGTCTGGATTACCAATTCACCTCCAACAGCACTCTCACCGTGCGATTCGAGGAGCGCTTCAACTCACATGACAATGCGGGCTATGGCCGGAGCACCCTTCCGCCGCCCTACAGCGTGACGGGCTTCCCCAACGCCGCGGGCTACAACTCGACTGGCGACGGCCAGAACCTGATGGTGACAGAGACCACGATTGTCACTTCCCACCTGGTCAACGAGACCCGGTTTCAGTTCACGCGGAACTTCTCCCAGTCGTTGGGCAATCTCATTCCCAGTATCGGCGTGGCGGGTGAATTCTCCACCGGCGGCAACGGCATTGGGAACAATTACGACACAGGCAAACACTTCGAGCTCACGAATATCAGCACTTATGTGCACGGCGCACACACCTTCCACATGGGCGCGCGCGCCCGGCGGGAGTCCGACCAGAAACAGAGTCCGTCGGGCTTTAATGGCTCGTTCAGTTTTCAGGGCGGCAACGAGCCGGTATTGAATGTAGCCAACCAGATTGTGTACGATTCGAGCGGCAACGAGGAAATCACGCACCTCACCGCGCTCCAGCAGTACATTCGGAACCTGCAATTGCTGCAGGCCGGGTTCAATGAAGCGCAAGTCCAGGTGCTGGGGGGAGGACCGAGCAAGTTCAGTATCGAGGCAGGACTGCCGTACGTCAGCATGATCCGTTGGGACGCCAGCCCGTTCATCCAGGACGACTGGCGCATCCGCCCGAACTTCACGTTGAGCCTGGGTCTGCGATACGAGGTTCAATCGTTGATGAGCGATTACGGGGACTGGGCGCCGCGTATCGGTTTCGCGTGGGCTCCCGGTTCGGCCAAGAACGGCCGGCAGAAGACCGTGATCCGCGGCGGTTACGGAGAGTTCTACAACCGCACGGCCCTCGGGCCCTTCGAGAACGCCTTCTTGAACAACGGCGTCAGGCAGTTGGAATACACCGTAACCAACCCCGTCTTCTACCCCAACATCCCCAGCCTTTCGGCGCTCAACCCGGGCCAGAATACCACCAACATTGTGGATCCCAAGCTGAAGGCTTACCGCAGCTTGCAGAGCGCCATCGGGGTGGAGCGCCAGTTGCCTTGGAATACCACCGTGGCAGTCACTTATACCAACCTCCGCGGCAACCACTTGACGCAGAATGTGCCGATCAATACGCCTTACCCGGGTACTTACAATTACTTACTCGGCGCGCCCAGTCCCACTAACGGCGTGTTCCCGTATGGTTACGCGGCCGGTAACATATACGAGATGGAATCCGGCGGCATCCTGAAGCAGGACATCCTGATGTTCAACTTTAATACGCGCTTCAGCCGGCGCGTGTCTCTCCAGGGGAATTATCAGTATACGCATGCCAACGATCTTCCCGGCACGCCGACCAATCCCTACAATTTCGCGCAGGACTGGGGAACCTCGAACCTGAACCGGCGCTCCAATTTAACCGTCATCGGCACCGTACAAGGTCCCTTCAAGATTTCGATGGCCCCCACCATCGTGGCCCACTCCGGAGCTCCTTACGACGTTTCAGTGGGCCAGGACGTGTACGGCGACAACGGCACCGCCCGCGCGTTCTTCGCCGCGGCCGGCAGCGCGTGTAATGTAAACGGCGTGGTCTGTACGCCGCTCGGGAATTTCAGCACGAATTACCCGCTGGGGACTGCCCTGAACGGCTCCGTCATTCCACCCAATCTGGTGCCGCGGAACTACCTGACCATGGCCGGCACTTACTCGATCAACATGCGCATCTATCGCGTGTTTGGATTTGGTCCGAAGCGCAGCGCCGAGGCCATGGCTGCCGCTGCCGCTAGCGGGGCCGGCGGACGCGGCGGTGGTGGTGGTTTCAGCGGCGGTGGTGGCGGTCGCGGCGGTGGTGGCGGCGGTGGTGGCGGACGCGGCGGCGGTGGCGGTGGAATGCGCATGGGTCCGGCCACGGGAGGCCGCGGCGGTGGGACCACCGCGTCGGACCGGCGGTACAGCATCCAGGTTGGGGCCAACATCTCCAACATGCTGAACCACCTCAACCCCGGCGGATACTCCGGCGTCCTGACCTCAAACCAATTTGGCCAGCCCACCAGCGTCAACACCGGTTACGGTGGTGGAGGAACGGGAGGCGGAGTGGGCGGAGGCGGCAATTCCGCAGCCAACAACCGCCGCATCGATCTTTCGGTTCGATTCAACTTCTAGCGGTGCGAGGTGGGACCGGCCTCCTGGCCGGCCAGAAGGCCTGTCCTACTCACCATTGGGTGCGCGACACGGAAGTGGAGAACTCACCATTTGCGCCTTCGTGTCCCCTCGTCCTACAATCTCTACTGGGATAAAGGGGATTGGCCCCTCACCGCCTACATGAACATTTCCGTCAAAGCTGAATACGCCTTGCAGGCGATTTTCGATCTGGCGGCGCAGCGCCCTGGGGAGCCGGTGCGCATTGCCGACATCGCCCGCCGGCAACGAATTCCGCAGAAATTTCTGGAGTTGATTCTCGCTGGGCTGAAGCAGGGTGGCTTTGTGGAATCGCGGCGCGGCGCCGAGGGCGGCTACCTGCTGGCGCGACCCGCCGATTCCATCACGGTGGGCGAGGTCACTCGTTTCGTGGAGGGGCCGCACCAGGGCAGAACCGGTCCTCGCCGCAAAGCCGAGACCCCCTTCTCCGATCTGTGGCTACAGGTGGACCACGCCGTGGCGGAGATCGTCGACCGAACCACCTTTGCCGACCTGCAGCGCGGCTGGACCGAGAAACAGAACAAGTACGTCTTGAACTGGGAGATCTAAGTTGAGAGTCTTCGAAGACAATTCCTTCAGCATCGGCTCGACGCCGCTGGTTCGCCTCAATCGAGTCACCGATGGCGGCAAGGCCACCGTGCTGGCCAAAATTGAAGGCCGCAACCCGGCCTACTCCGTGAAGTGCCGGATTGGCGCCTCGATGGTTTGGGATGCGGAAAAGCGCGGCATCCTGAAACCGGGCAAAGCGCTCATCGAGCCCACCAGCGGGAACACGGGAATCGCCCTGGCGTTCGTGGCCGCAGCGCGCGGATACCCCATTACCCTGACCATGCCCGAAACCATGTCGGTGGAGCGCCGCAAGGTGCTCAAGGCGCTGGGCGCCAACCTGATTCTCACAGAGGGTTCGCTCGGTATGGCGGGCTCCATCGTCCGGGCGGAAGAAATCGTGGCCTCCGATCCGGGGCGCTTCGTGCTGTTGCAGCAGTTCAAAAACCCCGCCAATCCGGAGATCCATTTCCGGACCACCGGTCCCGAGATCTGGGAGGATACCGGCGGAGGGATCGACGCGCTGGTTTCCGGCATCGGAACAGGCGGAACCATTTCGGGCGTTTCGCGTTACATCAAGAAAGAGAAGGGCAAGCCGATTCTATCGGTGGGCGTGGAGCCTTCCGCCAGTCCGGTCATCACCCAGCGCCTGGCCGGCCAACCGCTGAAGCCGGGGCCGCACAAGATCCAGGGTGTGGGCGCCGGATTCATTCCCGATACACTCGATCTTTCCCTGGTGGACCGCGTGGAACTGGCGACCAACGAGGAATCCATCGAAATGGCGCGGCGCCTGGCAAAAGAGGAGGGCATTCTGGCGGGCATTTCCTGCGGGGCGGCCGTTGCCGTAGCAGTCAGGTTGGGCAAGTTACCCGAATTTGCCGGCAAAATTCTAGTGACAATCCTGCCCGATGCCGCCGAGCGCTACTTGAGCACATCGCTGTTTGAGGGATTGTTCGACGAATGACCCGCACCCCGACCGTAACGGAGCGGAGGCCCACCGGCGTCAAATCACCCGGTCAAAGTACCGGCGTCCGGCGATTGCCGGACAAAAAGAGAAAAGCGGGCGCGGTTTGGGTGATAGGGGTGAGTTGCGCCCGCTGTCGTAACGGGGATTTACCTACTAGACGCCTTAACCCGTGAACGAGTTACAGGTTGCGCAGAAATCCTGCCCTGAGCAATATAGCCATTAACAAATAGCCCTTTAGGGCCATATCACCTCACGCTACAATTTGAGAGGCATGCAGTTGCGATTTGTCGGCTTCATTTTCGCGATGGCCGGGTCTTGCGCCTGGGCTCAAGATCAGCCGCCGGTCCCGGCTGCCGGCACGCCATTCACTGCAGCGCCGGTAGTTCTCGAGAACTCAGGCAAACCCATGGTGCTGCCTTTCGCGTGCACACCGGATGACGTGCAATGGGCGGGCCTGAGCTGCCTCGAGGATTCCCCCTGCCCAATCTTTTTGGAGCTGACCGCCGCGACGTCGGCGGGCGACAGGTTTTTCGCAGCGGGTAATATCCATTCCGCCGCAGTGACTCTTTACTCGGTCCTGCTTGGCAGCGATGATGCCGGCCGGTCGTGGCGGGAAATACATCCACGCATTCGCGGCGCCGGTCTCGATCATCTCCAGTTTGTAGACACCGAAGCCGGGTGGGCCGCCGGGCAGCAACTTTTTCCTTTGCCGCAGGAGCCGTTCGTGCTGTTGACCACCGACGGCGGCAAGGCGTGGCGCCAGCAAAACATCCTCAATGAAAACGCCGAGAATCGTTTTGGCTCGATTCTGGAATTCCGTTTCGGGTCCAAGACCAGCGGCGGCGTGGTGATCGACCACGGGCAGGGAGGCGACGCCGGCCGCTACGCACTCTTTGAATCACCCAACGGCGGCGAAACGTGGCTGATCAAAGAGGAGAGCAGCAAGCCGCTGCATCTCAAACTGGCTTCCACGGAGCCTGCTGGGTGGCGGGTACGCGCCGACGCTCCGTCGGAGTCCTTCCACCTGGAGCGCCGCCTGGGGGACCGTTGGATCTCTCGCGCCGCCTTCGCGGTAAAGATCGGGGCCTGTAAGCCGCCGGAATAGCAACGGCTGGTGGGCAGTTTTGCCGCAAGGCGGCCGGGCTGTCAAGCAGGTTGCTGTACACTTTTCCCGCCCGTAGAACTCCGGCAGTGGCGCCTTCCACCGCCAGATCGACCCAAATTATGCCCGCACAGGGGTTTTGCAGGGCCGCCCCGAAAAATTCCTGGCTTCGCATCTACGGCCCCTGGATTGCACTGCCGATATGTCAGATGAGGGACGGCACATGATGGTCGCAGCGGGACTCGCGGTTTTAGTGGTGTTTTGCTTACTGCTCTCCATGGTGCAGAAGCCTCCGGCCATAGGACGATGACACACCCGCGGGTCAAACCGACACACGCCTTTGTGCCTCTACATATTCTGATGTCTCTGCAGAAGTACGAGGTATCCGCCATGACGCCGACTAAGTCCGATCCTCCCAAGGGCACCATCGATCTCCTGATTCTGAAAGTGGTCAACCCTGGACCCATTCACGGCTACGCGATCGCCCAAAGAATCCAGCAAATCTCCCGCGAGGTTCTGACGGTCCGGCAGGGCTCGCTCTACCCGGCGCTCTATCGGCTGGAGAACCGGGGTTTGCTGGCCGCCGAGTGGAAGGCCTCCGACACCGGCAGGGACGCCAAGTATTACCAACTCACCTCCAAAGGCCGCGCGCAACTCCAGAGTGAGACCGCCGATTGGGCGCGTCTCACCGAAGCCATCAGCTTGGTTCTCGAAACCCCCGAAGGAGAAGCGCCGTGAACTGGTGGCAGCCTTCAGCATCACCGGCGTCCTGATCGGCGCATAGCCGAGCATGCCCTTCAACGCGTCCAGACGGCTAAGCCCTCTATCCCTGCCGGCTCGAGGCAATTCGCGGCGAACTTCGTAACCCGCGATCTCCGGAATCACGACTTCGACGCCGCTGTAAGCCAGACTGGCGAGCCAGTTCTCACATGCTTCGCTCCCGGGGGAACTCTTCGGATTTGTGACCATTCCAAGCGGACCGGCATCCAGCAGATCGATCAGGCTCATGAAAAGAGCTTGCAGCCCTCGGGTCGATCTTCATCCAGGGAACGGCGCAGGAATCAGAACGTCTCAGGCTGGTCATTCTCGTCGCCCTGCATCCACTCGTCCAACAGATCACCAGCCTTGCACTCCGAGTCCGTCGGTCTCAGGCAAGGGTGACGGATATCGCGCCGTGTTCCTTGCGCGTGGGCCTGACCGTGATTTCAACGTCCTGGCCGAGGGCGGTCAGGAAGGTCATCAGGCGCTCGACGGAGAAATTGCCGGAACGGTTGCGCATGAGTAGGGACACCTGCGGCTGGGCAATGCCGATGACGTTGCCGGCCTGCGCCTGGGTGAACTTGCGGGCCTTGATGATGCGGTAGATTTGCAGGGTCAGGCGCGCCTTGAACTGTTCCTGTTCGGGGTTGGGCAGGCCACCCCTCCAGGACTTGCTCGAAGTCCAAGGGAAAGTCGGGGCCAAGCTACGAACCCCCGTAGCCACCACCATCCTGCCTGGCCGGGTTTTTCGAATAAGTCTCTTGTTTTTAATAAAATGGTTCGGCCGACCACCGGATCGACGCGCCGGCTCGCGGCTCAGCGATGCGAACCGAATCCGTGGGGCCAGGCTTTCAGTCTGCCGCCGGGCTTCTGCCCCGCGTCTCGCCACCGCCCCAAAGAACGCCGGCTGATAGCTGGCGGCAGGCTGAAAGCCTGGCCCCACAGGGGCGCGTCCTGCCTTGCGCACACAAGCGCTCAGATTCAATCCGTTTTGCTGATGAACCACGTTGGCTCCCACTTTGGCGCCGCGCATCCCGGCCGTCATCCCCGTTTGCGGCGCCCCACCCGCCTGATCTATACTAAATACTTGAGATAAAATGCCGAAACGCACCTTTCAACCGAATAATCGTCACCGCGCGAAGACGCACGGATTTCGCACCCGCATGGAGACCAAGAATGGTCGCGCGGTGCTTGCGCGCCGCCGGGCCCGGGGCCGGAAAAAACTCACCGTCAGTTCCGAGAGGTAGTGCTCCATCTCTGGTTTTCCGAAACGTGTCCGCCTCCTGCGATCGAAAGATTTCCGAAGAATCTATGACGAGGGCACCCGGTTTGCCGGCCCTCTGTTCGCGGCCTTCTGCCTCCGCGAGCCGCAGGCTGCCGGGCCGCATATCGGGTTCACGACGCCACGCGCCCTCGGTAAGGCGGTGGCCCGGAACCGCATCAAGCGGCGCGTCCGGGAGGCCGTGCGCTTCCACCTCGATCGGTTGAACCCACAGTGGTCGATTGTCATCAATCCACGTCGCAAAGCGCTCGATGCCCCGCTGGCGGATCTCAAGCGGGAAGTGGAGCGTCTCTTTCTGCGCTGCAATGGATCTTAACGCTGGCTCTCAGCGTATACAAAGTTTGGGTATCTCCCCTTCTGCCGTCGGCCTGCCGGTACCGCCCGACCTGTTCGGAATACATGCGGGAAGCCATCGCTCGGCACGGCGTACGAAGGGGGATCTGGATGGGCTTGCGGCGCCTGGGGCGCTGCCGTCCGTTTCACCACGGTGGTTTCGACCCCGTGCCGTAACGGCAAGCCGCAACGGAATTGCGTAGGAATGGTGTAAATGGCCGAAACTGGCGGTACTAAAAGTCCGGGGCAAGGGCCCCAAGAAATGTCGATGGAGACGCGGCTGTTGCTGGCGTTTCTGCTGATGGGCGCAGTGATGTTTCTGACGCCCTATTTCTTCCCCTCCGCCACCACGCCTGCGAAGAAGACGACGGCTCCGACGACTCAGACAGCGCAAGGCACTCCGCCGGCTGCGGCGCCTGCCGAAACGACGGCGCCCACGCAAATCGTGCACGAAGCCGAAAGCGCGGCGACCGCGCCGGTGACCCAGGCGAAGTCCGAGCCCACGTTCTCGATCGATACCGACCTCTTCCACGTGACCTTCAGCAACCAGGGCGGCAACGTGCGGAGCTGGCTGCTCAAGAAATATAAGGCCGATGGCAAACCGCTCGATCTGGTGAATCCCGGCGCCGCGGTGGAAGATCCCTTTCCCTTCTCGGTCTACCTGCCTGACCAGAAGCCGCTGACCAAGAAGCTGAATTGGTCCTACTACTCGCAGACCCCGGAGGCCGACGGCCTGGGCGTCACTTACGAATTCTCCGACGGCCACAACACGCTCCGCAAAACTTTCCGCTTCCAGAAGAACAGCTACCTGGCGCAGATCACCTCTGAACTCACCACCGACGGCAAGCCGGTCCCGCACATGCTCGAGTGGCGTTGCGGCTTCGGCGATCTGACGGTAGCCACGGCTGCGGCCGCCGAGAAGACGCTGTACTTCGATCTTGCCAGCAACAAGCTTGTGGAGCATACCGCCAGCGCCGCCAAGAATGGTCCCCTCACCGACAGCGGCCACTTCTCGTTCGCGGGCCTGGAGGACGCCTACTTCACGGCGGTTGTGCTGCCGGAAGGCGAGGCCAACGTGCAGCAGGTGACGTTCGCCGACACCATGCAGGTGGCTGGAAAGCCGGTGACTTACATTGGGGGAGCGGTTTCCGCCGGCGACGTGAACCATTTCGAGATGTTCGTGGGCCCGAAGGATTTCGACCTGCTGAAGCGCGTGAACCCCAAGCTGGAGCAGGTGATCAACTTTGGCTGGTTGTCTGTCCTGGCCAAGCCGCTTTTCCTGATTGTCAACTGGTTCAACGACCACATCGTTCACAATTTCGGATGGGCCATCGTGCTGGTGACGGTGGTCATCAATTTCATGCTCTTCCCGCTGAAACTTTCCAACATGAAGTCCATGCGGAAGATGCAGGCCCTGAAGCCGCAGATCGACGCCATCAACGCCAAGTACAAGAGCGTCAAGATTACCGACCCGAAAAAGGGCGACCAGAACCAGGAAGTAATGGCATTGTATAAGAAATACGGAGTCAATCCCATGGGCAGTTGCGTGCCCATGCTGTTGCAGATTCCGTTTTTCTTCGCGTTTTACAAGGTCTTCACGGTGTCGGTGGAAATGCGCGGCGCGCCGTGGCTGTGGGTGACCGATCTGTCGCAACCCGAACACCTGGCTATCCGCATTCTGCCCATCATCATGATCGTCAGCCAGTTCGTGATGCAGAAGATGACGCCGCAGGCCGCCGGCGATCCCAATCAGCAGAAGATGATGATGTTCATGCCGCTGATCTTCGGCTTCATGTTCTACCAATTCCCCAGCGGCCTGGTGTTATACTACTTGACCAGCAACCTGGTTAGCGTGGGGCAGCAGTGGTTCTTCAACCATACCGAGACGGCGCAAGAGGCCGCGCGCAGCGTGGAGACGCCCAAGAAAAAGAACGGCAGGAAATAGCCAGTGACTGATCGAAAGTATTCCGTAGCCTCCATCGGTTCCCGCATCGACGGTTTCTTGCGGCTCACCCTCCAGAATGCCGGTTTCAAAGCCAATTACCAGATTCAGGACGTGGAATCGTCGGGGGACGATTTCGAAACGCCCGACGTGGTCGTAAAGTTTGCCGGACCCGATGTCGACCTGATCCTGGCCAACCGCGCCGAGCTCCTGCTGGCGCTCGAGCACGTCACCATGGAAATGCTGCGCATGCCCTCCGAGGACCACTCGCGCATTTCCTTCGACGCCAACGATTACCGCCTGCTGCGCATCGAGGAACTGCGGCTCAGCGCCCTGACCGCGTCCGAAAAGGTGAAGCGCACGGGCGCGCCCTTCCGCTTCAATCCTATGAACAGCCGCGAGCGGCGTGTGATTCATCTGGCGTTGCGCGGCGACACCGCCGTGCGCAGTGAAAGCGCCGGGTCGGGGCCGCAGCGGCAAGTGGTGGTTTATCCCGCCGGCATGGCCAGCCTGCCGGAGCTCCCCTATACTCCCGCACCGCGCCGCTCCGGTCCGCCCCGCGGCGACCACGGCGACCGCGGCGGCCGGGGACGCGACCGCGGCGGCCGTCCTCCACGACGCCGGCCGTAGCGCTCTGGCAACTCTGCTTTTGCCACTCTGATTTTGCAGCTTAACGACACCATCGTCGCCATTTCGACTCCTCCCGGCAGGGGAGCATTGGGAGTAGTGCGCCTCTCGGGCAAGGACGCGCGCCGGATCGCCGGCGAGATCTTGCGCCCCCCTCTGGAACTTCAGCCTTGGCGCGCGCAATTGGCCGAGCTGATCGATGACCAGGGCCACACCGTGGACCAGGTAGTCGCCACGTTTTTCGAAGCCCCGCGTTCCTATACGGCCGAGCGGCTGGTCGAAATCTCCTGCCATGGCTCGCCGGTGGTCTTGCGCCATGCGGTCGAGCGCGCGCTGGCGGCGGGCGCCCGCCTGGCCGAGCCCGGTGAGTTCACGTTACGCGGTTTCCTGCACGGCCGCATCGACCTGGCCCAGGCCGAAGCCGTGCGCGACCTCATCGAAGCCACCACGCTCTACCAGGCGCGCATCGCCGCGCAGCAAGTCAGCGGCTCGGTTTCGCGGCGCATCGCTCCACTGAAGGAGCAGTTTCTGGAATTGATTGCGCTGCTCGAAGCCGGCATCGATTTCGCCGAAGACGACGTCAGCGTGGCTCCGCCCGCCGAGATCCTGCGCCGCCTGGCCCCGATTCGCGACGGCATCAACCGCCTTGCCGAAAGTTTTCAATATGGCGCGATGGTGCGGTCGGGACTGATGCTGGCCATCGTCGGCCGTCCCAACGTCGGCAAGAGCAGCTTGTTTAACCGGCTGCTGGAGCAGCCCCGCGCGATCGTCACCGATATCCCCGGCACCACTCGCGATCTGGTCTCGGAGACTGCCTCGATCGCCGGCATCCCAGTGAAGCTACTCGATACCGCCGGCATACGCGCTGGCGCGGATGTGGTCGAGAGCCTGGGAATCGAACGCAGTTACCAGGCGATGGCCGATGCCGACCTGATCCTGGTGGTGCTCGACGCATCGCGTCCGCTGGATGCGCAAGACGAAGCTCTGATCGCCCGCGCCCGGGCGCAAGGCCGCCACCTGGTGGCCGGCAACAAGTGCGACTTGGGCAGCCTGACTGGCGCGGGCGCTCCCGCGTGTGTGGCCGTCTCCGCGCTGACTGGCGAAGGCATCCCGCGCCTACGCGAGTTGATCCTGGAATCGATCGCTCCGCAAGGCGCCTTCGAGCAGGAGACCGGCTTCATCACGAGTTTGCGGCACGAGCAGTTGCTGCGCGAATGCGCGGCGTACCTGGAAAAAGCGCGCGGGGCCGTGGAAGCGGCCATCCCGCACGAGATGCTGCTGCTGGATCTTTACGCCGCGCTGCGCCCCATCGACGCTATTACCGGGGCCACCACGGCCGACGATATTTTGAATCGCATTTTTTCCACTTTTTGCATCGGGAAGTGAGCGGCCCCTGCGGGGCGTGAGCCGGGAGTCGAGGAAGTCAGGAGTAAGAATCCGCGCCAAGCGCGCTCCATCATTCTGACTCCTGACTCCTTCTTACTTCTTCTTCCGGGAGAACTTCTGCTGCACGTCCGGCCAGAATTCCGACATCAGGTTGCCGACTACGCCGCCGAACAGGCTGGTGTTGACGCGGCCGAGCATCACGGAACCGCGGACGCTGGCGGCGGGATAATAGGCATTCGACGCCGCGATCCCCAGCGCCATGCCGGCGATGTTCGATGCGTTGAAGGCGGCCTTGCCCGAATCCTGGCGAGCCACGACCAACCGTGTTATGGAATAAAACACGCGCGGGAGGAACTTCGATTGCGGCCCCAGGCGGAAGTAACGCGGGTCCTGGTGCAGCAAGTTGGCCATGACGCCCGCGCTGAAGTAATTCTGCGTAGCGCCATCGGCCAGAGCCGCGCCGAACCGTTTGCCGTAGGCCGGCCAGCCTTCGCCATATTTCGGCGTCTGGTTGCCGCCCTGGGAGAAGGCCGCTGTCATCGCCGCGCTGGCGATGTTGAAAGGATCCAACGTTTCCTTTTCCGCCAGGAGCCACTTCTGGCTCGGGGTCAGGGGAGCTACGTAGCGGTTGGTGTCGCGGACCGTTTGGTAATCCGGCATCACTCCCAGGATGCGAGCTTCGTTCAGCGGGCTGGGGGCAGGGAAGACATAAGGCGCAGGGATGGCTAGCGGCGCGGAGGCCGGCGTCTCCGCCGCGGAATCCAGCACTTGCGCCGATCCAGGAGCGACAGCCCCTAGGATCAGGGCAGCGAACACACGTAGATTCACTTCATTGGGGAGACGGCGGGTGCCGGTTGCCGGTTACCGGGACCTATCCGTATGGCTCATAAGAGCTATTCTTTTGGTGTGGAAGGGAACATTTGAGCCGCCATTGCCGTATGGGTGGACTGAAGGAGATTCCATGGACTCCAGATGTTTGGTTGTGGTCGCCGGCGCGCTGTGTCTGAGCAGTTGCGTGATTCAGGTGAATACCGGCCCGACGCGGCACGAAGTTCGCGAGTTCGATCGTCAGGGCGTGGAGCGCCTGCGCGTTGAGCTGCGGATGGGCGCGGGAGAACTGAAGGTCCGCGGCGGAGCGGAGAAACTGGCGCGCGCCGATTTCACGTACAACGTGGACGCCTGGAAGCCGGAAGTCCGCTACCACGGCGCCACCGGAAGCGGCGATCTCACCATCGAACAGCCCGGCAAGAATCATTCGAGCATCGGCGACACCACCTACCGCTGGGACCTGCAACTGGCCAACGACGTGCCCGTTGATCTGATTGCAAATTTCGGCGCCGGTGAATCGCAGATGGATCTGGGCTCCTTGGACCTGCGCCGCGTTGAAGTGCAGATGGGGGTTGGCGAACTGCGCATGGATCTGCGCGGGAGGCCGAAGCACGATTACGATGTCCGCATCCGCGGCGGCGTCGGGGAAGCGACCGTTCATTTGCCGCGCGATGTGGGTGTCTATGCCTCCGGCCGCGGCGGCATCGGCGAGATTCACACGCAAGGTCTGCGCCGCCAGGGTGACCACTGGGTGAACGACGCCTATGATAATGCAAAAGTCCGCATCCACGTGGATGTGGAAGGCGGGATTGGCGAGATCACGCTGATCGCGGATTAGCCTCTGGACGTTTTCACACCTGCTGGCAGCGGCAGTGTCTCCCGAAGTGCTGGGCATTTACAACTCCGACTTCACGCCGAACTCGGCGTCCAACCCGGCGCAGGCCGGCTCCATCGCGACGTGGTACCTCACGGGCGGCGGGCAGACCGTGCCCGCCAGATTCGTAGAGCCGGGGCCCCGCTCCCTTACGGTCGTGCGACAAGTCGCGGCCCGGTGGGGAGGAGCGTGCGGCAGCGATTGTTGGCGATGGTGTTGGCGGTCGGTTGTATGCCGGGCGCAAAGCCGATGCACCGGCTCTGCATCTGGTATCCAGTCACTTCGTTGTCTTCGATCACATTCCCGCGCGAAGGCTCCGGCCATAGAATCCCGCGGCCCAGGTAGATGCCGGTCTCGAGCGCCTCGGGCTCGCCTTGCGGGTAGTAACAGCCGAACTCGGCGGCCTCCTCGTTGCAGTGCGCCAGATTCACGTTCAGCAGACGGTTATGCGCGATGGTATGGCCCGTGCCGAACAGGAAAATGCCGGTATACTTCACGCCGTCGAGCAGATTGCCGATCACCCGGATGCGGTTGGAGCGCGTGCGCGGATTGCTGTCGTTGAATAGAATCCCGATGTTGCCGTAAGGGTACAGGCGAGCGTCCGGAGTGTTGACGCAGGTGTTGTCCAGAACGTCGCCGTCGTGAAAGCCGTCGAGGTCGATACACTTACCGTCGATTTCGGTGAAGTGGTTGCGAGAATATGAGGTATCGTTGACATCGCCCGCCGTGTCGATGGCTGCCGGGTAGGCCTGGCTTTCGATATCGACTTCTTCGGCCGGGTAGCCGATGCGCGTGCCTTGGTTGCTTTCGACCCGGATGCGGGTCGCGTGGCCCACCTGAATGGCGTCGCGAGCGACGTTATTGAACCGGTTGAATGCGATCCAACCGTCCTGGTTGCGGGGCGATGTAAAAAGCGAGTGCGTCCAAACGCCGTTGCCTCGGATGTCCTGGAAGAGACTGCGGGTGACCCGGAAATCGGTGGTGCCCTCTTCCAGCAGAATGCCGCCGGTGGAGTTGTTGCGGCCGAGGGGGTTGCGCGAGCCGCTGGCGGCGACCGAGACCTGGTCGATGTGGATATCGCGCGCGCGGCTCACCAGCACGGCGAAGCCCGCGATATTCCGGAACGCGACGTTCTCAATGCGCAGGCCGGAAACGCCCGCGGCCAGCACGCCGTTCGAACGCGTGAATTCGGAGAAAGGCTTGTCGGAGGGTGGGAGGCCGGTGCGGCGTTCGAGTGCGTCGCGGTTGCCGTCGATGGCGAAGCCGCGCAGCGTCACGCCGGCTCCGCGCACCACCAGGAGGGCGCGGCCGTCGAAATCGGCGGCTGCGTGCAGGACCGTGCCGGCAGCGGCTCCGCGCACTTCCACGCCGTCCGAGACGGTCCACTCATGGTGGAGTTCGATGACGCCGGCCGGCAGCCTGATGACGCGCGGCCCCGGCCCGGGCAGGAGCAGGATCCAAGCCGCCGCCAGGATTGCCAGTGGAAGCAGGAGCCTCACGCCACCTCGATGGTAATGGGTTGAAACGCGCGCCTGCCCAGCGCGACGCGCAATTCGTGCGGGCCTGGAGCGGTGCCGGAGGGCAGCCGGAAGTTGAATTCGTAGCACCGGTTCAGCGGGTCGGCCCGGAAGGAATCGGTTTCCAGCACGTCCCGGCCGTCCACGGTGGCGTGGAAAGCCTCCGGGTCGGCCACTTCCAGCAGCGTCACCTTCACCGCCCCGGAAGCCGTCCGATGGTCGAGCAACAGGTTCACGCCGTCCGTGACAGTAGTGAGGCGGGGCACCGAAGGACCGGGCGGGATGATGCGCACCCAGGCGGTGGGGCAGATCGTTTGTCCCAGCCACTTTACGCCCACCGGCACCATGCCGGTGCGAATGCCTTCGGGGAGCCAGACGTTCACCTGCTGCACGCCGTCGATGGCCGGCACCCCGAGGTATTCGGGGCGGCCCGGGATTCCGTCCACGGTAACGGTCATGTGGTTGAGGTCGCATTCATCCGGCAGGCGCTCGATCCAGAGCGAGAGCGCGGCCATGGGACCGGACGACGGCGCCACCGCTTCGCTGGTGAGGGCATTACTGACGTTGCGGATGGCCGCGGCGCTTTCGACGCGCCGTCCGGCGAGCGACTCAATCCAACCGGCCGGGCGTTTGCGGAGGGTGACCCACATGTATTGCGTGTGGATCATCTCGAGCGCCAGCAACTGGAAATCGTTCTCCAGCGAAAACCGGATGATCTCCTGGGGCTGGATGCGCACGCCGCTCCAGGTGTCGTACTGTTTGGCGGCTGGCGGCAGCCCGTTGATCTGGCAGCGCAGAATTCCGCGGGGCTTAAGCACGCGGCGCGCCTCGCGCAGGTAATGAAAGACCACCTCGCGGCTGGGAATGTGCTGGAAGACGGCGTAGGAATACACGAAATCGAACTTCTCGCCGGGGAAGAGCGAAAGATCGGAGCCGGAGTTGTGGTGCGGAAAGGCGTTGGGCGTGTGGCGCAGGCGTTCGCGCGCCAGAGCGATCATGGCGTCGGAGACGTCCACTCCGTGAATCTCCTGGAAGTGACGGCTGAGCGGCCGCATCAGGCGGCCCGGCCCACAGCCGATTTCGAGCGCGGCGTCGCGGCCGGAAAGCCGCGGGAGGTCCCGCTCCAGCCACCTCACCACGGGCGCGGCAGTGGCAAAGAACTCATCTTCATCCTGGTCGCGCCGCCCGAAAGCGACGTAATAATTGGCATCTTCGGCGGCGCGGTGGTTCCAGTCGTCGCGCATGCGGTCAAGAATTTGAGGATCGTCCATCGTGCAGTTGTTATTCTAACGTTTATGGCTCTCGCATTTCGCCGTGTGACCAGTGGTCCGTTGCAGAGTTTCGATGCGGCCGCGCCGGATGGCGTGGTGGTTGGCATTATCGGGGAGAATGGCTCCGGCAAGGGACGCCTGCTCAGCCTGGCGGCCGGAGAGGAAGCGGCCGCTTGCGGTTCGGTGGAACCTTCCGGCGCCGTCCGCCGGCTGGGCCCCGATGACGCGCTCGATCTCTCGCCCGTGCCGGTTCTGCTGATCTACCACACGTTTGCCCGCCAGGATGCGCTGGCGCGCGAACAGGCCGCTATGGCGCTCGATGGCCTGCGGAGAGCCGGCACAACCACTCTGTTGGTTTCGCACGACGAGGACTTGCTGCGCCGGCTCTCGGACGAGGTTTGGTGGCTGCACGAGCGAAAACTGGCGGGCCGCGGCGATCCGGGAGAAGTGCTGACGGCCTACCGCCGCCACATCGCGCAACGGCTGCGAGCCTGGGCCGAAACGGCGACCATGCGGCTCCAACCGCGCTGGCGCCGCGGCGACGGGCGCGCCGAGATTCTGAGCGTCGAGACCATCGGCGAGAACGGCCACGCCACGCTGGTCTGGCGCAGCGGGGAACTGGCGGTGGTGAAAGTGCGCGTACGCTTCCGCCAAGCGGTGGCAGATCCGGTGATCGGCATTATGATCCGCACGCGCATCGGCCTGAATGTCTACGGCACCAACACCGAGCTCGAGAAACTGAAGCTGGGTCCTTGCGCGGCCGGCGATTTGCGCGAAATCAGCTTCGCCTTCCGCTGCGAGCTTTGCCCGGAGAATTATACTCTGACGGTGGCCTCGCACGATCCCGATGGCCTCTGGCACGATTGGCTGGAAGATGCCGTCTCTTTCGCGGTGGGCGATGACCGCTACACCGCCGGCGTGGCGAACCTGCGGGCCACGGTCACGGTTACTCAAGGCTGACCGGCTGCAAGGCGACGTGTCGAGACTGTCTCGTCCCAGTATGCGGCCTGACAGGGTCGAAAAAGCAGGGCGCCTACGGAGTGGGGCAGCCAATCCTGGCTGCAAGCCGCCTTTCAGGCGGCTGGACCAGATGGAAAGCGAGTCCGCGGGCTGTATAGCCCGCCCCACGAACGGCGAGGGTCCTCACGGTTTTTCATGAAATTTCGCGGGCCGAAGGCCCTCTACCCACGAAAGCGATGGTCCGTCCCACTGGGGGAAGCAGGCTAACCTCTTGGGTCGACGATGAAGGTGGGCACGATGCCGGCGGCGGAAGAGAAACCGGCTCTGCCGGCCGAAAGCCAACTCGAACAGCCGTGTACCTTACCCAGGTACGCGTGCGGGTGCACATCTACCTGCATTTCGCGGAATTCCAAGTGGCCGAATGTCATCAGCGGAAAGATGGAACGCACCGGATCTACGCGCTCCTGCACCACGTAAGGCGAACGCATGGCCTGCTTGATGGCGCGGTCCCATCCGTTCGAATCCATTTCCCAGCCGAAGTAGCTGTGCTGGTCGCTGTAATCGTCGTTGGGCTTGAGCGCCAGGCGCTCGCGGTTCCGCGCGACGAATTCCAGCAGGTCCACGGGCTTATCGTCGTAGGTGGTTTTCGCCGCCGTCACCAGGCGCGTCCAGGGCACGTGTTCGCGAATGGCTTTGCGCTCCGCCGCCGGGAAGCGGGCGGTAAAAGTCTCGTCAGTGAGCAGGCCGAACATGGCCTTCTTGTGCGCCACCTCCGAACGGAAGCTGTTCACCACGCAGACGGCGCGGTCGCGGTAGGCCTGCACCAGCGGATGAGTCAGATCGAAGCGTAGCAGGAATTCCTGCACGCCCAGCCGGCGATAGACCAGGTCGATTTCGAAAGCGCCTTTCCGCAACACGCCGTTGCGGTATTCGAGCTGCTCGGGGGAGACGATCTCCACCTGATACCCCTCGTCGCGGAAAAAACCGCGGTACAGTTCGTATTCGCTCTGGCCGAAATTGTAGGCCGGACGGAATTCCACGATGGCAATGCACGGCTTCTTGGAATTTCCGCCAAACTGCTTGTAGGATTTCAGCAAGGCCTGGAGCAGATGCTTGCGGCTGCCGGTGCGTGTGAGCGAGTATTTCTTGCGGAATTCTTTCACCGGCGGGCAATCGTAAAAAAGGTCCGCCAGCGCGTCCGCATAACCCGCTCCGGTGGGCGAATCGGCATTGTACTGCACGAAATGCAGATGCCCGTTGACCAGGTGAGTATCCAGTCGCGCGGCCACTTCCAGCGCCTGGTATCCGGGGTCGATGGCCGCCAGCATCTTCTCGGCGGGAAGCAATTCCAGCCGGGCCAGCAGCGCCGGGTTGCTCAGCACCATCTGCTGCACGCGGTCAATGGCGCCGATTAGCGCTTCGCCCGTCTTGACGAGTGAGTCGTACTGCCGCCGGGAAATGAAGTTGGGACGCAGAAAGGGACAGATCAAGCGTCCACCCGCGACCAGGTTGGAGCTTTCCATGCGCTGCTGGAGCGCGTCCACCCAGGCCAGATCGCGGAACGGGCCGCTCTCCAGGAGCTTGTTATATCTTACGACTGCCTCATCCAACTGGGACATTGCTTGACTTCGAAACCTTCAATCTACTTTTGAGTATCCCACAGATGTCAAAAAAACGATAGGTTTTGAGTCAGCGATTTGATGATAAGTAGTCTATTATCAATTGATTATGGGGTATAATCAAGTTGCACACAAATTCACCTGAAACCCCCACTCTGGGATAAACCTGGCGGATTGTGGGCCCAGCCGGTCTTGCAGCCGGCTATTGCCTTTTGGTTTCCTGCGCCAACTTGACGCGAGCGGCGTCCAGTTTGGTTCCTACCTTAGTAACCTCTTCGGGATCGACTTCGGACGGCAATTCGTCCTTGAAGCCCTTCAAAGAAGCGGTCCATTGCGCGATGGCTTCTTTGGTCTTGCCAAGCTTCAAATAAACGTCGCCCAGGTGATCGTGCACGGTGGGATCCGCGTCCAGATGGCTGGTTGCTTTGATGAGGCAGCCCTCGGCGTCGGCCAACTTGCCCTGGCGGAAATACACCCAACCCAGGCTGTCCAGGTAGGCGCCGTTATCGGGATCCAGATCGACGGCTTTCCTGATGAGCTGATAGGCTTCATCCAGCCGGAGGTTGCGGTCCGCCAGGGTATAGCCCAGATAGTTCAGCGCTTCGGCGTACTGCGGATTGAGGGCGAGTGCCTGGCGGAAGGCCGCTTCGGATTCGTCGTATTTCTTCATGCGCTCGAACATGGCGCCGCGCATGAAAAAGACCCTCTCTTTCTCGGCGTCGTTGGAGGCGAGTTTTTCGGCCTCATCCAGGGCCTTGCCCATGTCCTCCCAACGTTTGCCTTTTTCGTAGACGTCGGCGGCCGTTGTCAGAGTCAGAAAATCGCGTGGGCCATTCATGAGCCCGCGGAGTTCACTGGCGGCCTCATCGGTCTTGCCCAGGTCGCCAAGCACCACGGCGTGCTCGCGGGCAACCATGTACTCGTTGGGAAACTTTTTCAGAGCGGCTTCGGCTTCGCGTTGGGCGCTGACCATATCCTTGGCGAAGCGGTACGTATCGACGATCTCCACGGCCATTACTTGCTCGCTGTCTTTGTAGACGGCGCCCATCTGTTTGAAGGCGTCAATGGCCTCCGGGTAATGGCCGGCCCTTTGATTCAACTCGCCCAGTTCCCTATACCGATCGGCGCGCTCCTGCTGCTCTTCCTTGGAATAGATCTTGCGCGCGGTGTCGGCCAGCAAACTGCTCATGGCAGCGATGGCCTGATCGAGTTTTCCTTCGGCCTCGTACAGCTTGATTTCCTCCTGCCGCGGTTCCAGGCCGTCCGGGTCGATTTTTTTGGCCTTGTCGATGGCTTCGTGGGCCTTGGAGTAATCGCGGTTGTTGCTGTATATGTCAGCCATGCGCAGCGGAATCATGGGATCGCGCGGAGACCGCGTTGCCAGGTCCTGGTAAATCTTGAGCGCCTCGTCGGTCTGGTCGGAGAAATAAAGGTCTTCGGCCAGGCCGCGCGCCAGGCGGTCGTCGTCGGGCGAAAGAGCCACGGCCTTGCGCAGGGCATCGGCGGCGTTCTTATAATCCTTTTGCTCTTCGTAGGCTTGCGCCAGAATCCGCAACGAGCGGTCGTTGGGATTCTTGTCCGTGGCGGCCTTGAGCTTTTCGATGGCGCGCTTGGTGTCGCCCATGTTGCCGTACAGCATGGCGAGGCCAGTGAGCGCTTCTTCGTTGTCCGGCTCGATGGCCAGCGCGGCGTTGTACGCTTTCTCGGCGTCGGGTGCGTTGCCGGAAGTGCCGTACAGCTTGGCCAGCATCACCCAACTCTCCACATCCTTGGAATCCTTGCCGGTGACCTTCTCGTATTCCTGGATGGCCATGTGGAGGGCACGCTCGTCGATCTTGCCCTGCGGGGCGTGGGCCAGTGCCGCGGTGTAGATGCGCCCCAGCATGCGGTGCGCGCCCACGTTATCGGGGTTCTGCTTCAGGATATCCTGCGCCAGAGCGGTAGCGTCGTCCAGGCGGTTGATCGCCAGGTAGAGATCCGTCAGCTCATCCAGGATGATGCCAGCCTTGGGGTCGGCTTTGAGCGCCTCCCGGTAGTGCTGGATGGCCTTATCGATGTAGTCCTTGTTTCCATCGGCCTGCGCCAGCTCCGCGTACACCCGTCCCATGGCAAAATTGTAATAGGCGCTAGCCCGGTTGTCCGGCGGCGCACTGTTCTGGTTTTGCGGGGACGCCGCCTGCGCGAACGCAACCGCAACCAGTGAGGCAGCAATCAAAAACGCTTTGGCTAACCGAATCATGGAAACCTAACCTCTTTTTTCAACCGACTGGTACCCCGGCAGGCCGAAGATTACCTTTATATTGTATAACGGGGCTGTGCGGCAAGGCCCCGGCACTCGAAACTGTGACCGACCACCAACAGCAATCCGCCTCCAGCGCCGCTATACCAGCAGACGCGCCCGAACGGCCGCTGGTTGCGGTGGCCGGTCCCACGGGCTCGGGAAAGAGCGATCTCGCACTGCTCATTGCCGAACAGTTCGGGGGCGAAATCATCAACTGCGATTCCCTCCAGGTCTACCGGTATTTCGACATCGGCACGGCGAAACTGCCGCTCGCGGAACGCCGCGGCATCGCGCACCACCTGATCGATATTCTCGATCCCGACGAGCCTTTTACCGCTGGAGAGTACGCGCGCATGGCGCGTGAAGCCATCGCCGCCATCTCCGCTCGGGGTCGCCTGCCGATCCTGGCCGGCGGCACCGGCTTCTACCTGCGTGCTTTGTTAGACGGACTGTTCGAAGGTCCGTCACGCGACCAGGAACTGCGCGACCGTCTGGCGGCCCGCGAGCGAAAGCGCACGGGCTCCTTGCACCGCCTGCTCGACCGCATCGATCGCGAAACCGCGCGCAAGATTCATCCGCACGACGTGCCAAAGGTCACGCGGGCGCTGGAAGTCTGTCTCCTCACGCACCGGCCGGCCAGCGAAGTCTTCCGCCAGGGCCGCGACGCGCTGCGCGGCTACCGCACGCTCAAAATCGGCTTGCTGCCCGATCGCGACGCGTTGCACGGGCGGCTCGACCGGCGCTGCGCCGCGATGTTCGCCGGCGGGCTGGTGGATGAAGTGCGCCACATCCTGGCGCGCGGGTTCGCCGAAGCATCCAAGCCTTTCGAATCCCACGGTTACAAACAGGCGCTGCAACTCATCCGTGGCGAGTTGAATCAACGCGAGGCAGTTTTCTACGCCCAGCGCAACACGCGGCAATACGCCAAACGGCAACTGACATGGTTCCGCCGGGACCCCGGCCTGGCATGGTTGCACGGTTTCGCAGACACTCCCGGAATCCGCGAAGACGCGCTCGACCGCGTGGCGGAATTTGTGGCCGGCCGGCACGTATAATCGAGGGTAAGGCCCATCCTTTATGAGAAAGCGCCTGTTGTACTGGTTCGCGGCGGTCTTGCTGGTCATCTCGGTGGTGCTCGTGGTGTGGCAGGGCTCGTTCGGGCTGCGCCAATTCGGGCTGAGCCCGTTCGATCATCCCAGCCCCGGCCAGACGCTGATTTTCTGGGCGATCTCCATCCTGATCATCATCCTGATGCTCACGCTCGGCTGGATCCTGTTCCGGACCGGCATCAAGCTCTACATCGAGCGCCAAAGCAACCAGGAAGGTTCCCGTATCCGCACCAAGCTGGTGGTGGGCGCCCTGGCGCTCAGCAGCCTGCCGGTTTTCTGCCTGCTGCTGTTCAGCTACGAAGTCATGAACGTCAACCTGAAGGGTTGGTTCACCGAGCCGGTTCAACAGCAGGTGGATGTTTTCGTCGGCCTGGCTACCACGCTCCACAAGGAAGTGCAGGACGAGACCGACGCCCAGGCGGCCTTGCTCGCCGCGCAACCGGAGACCCGCCAACTGCTGGCCGGCGGCATCCGCACCCCGGGCTTTTTGGAGCGATTCTGCAAGGATCAGGAACTCGAATCGGCAGCCATTTTCCCATCCCAGGGAGGGCCGCCGCTGGACTCCTGGGGGCCATACAGTGCCCGCACGGATGCCGACCGTGAAGTGAACGCGGACTACTTCGTGCGCAACGGCCCGGACGTCGCCGGATCCGTGGTGCTGAGGGCGCGCATTCCGCTCGACACCGCCACTGAAAGAGCGCATATCGACCAATGGGTCGGCGAGTGGCACCAGATTTTCGCCCAGCGTAAGGATGTTCGCCGCGTCACCACCATGCTGATGGTGCTGATCGGTCTGTTTGTGCTGTTCGTGGCTGTCTGGCTCGCGCTGTTCCTGGCGAAACAGATCAGCGTGCCGATTACCGCCATGCTGGAGGCTGCCAGCCAGGTGCGGGCGGGCAACCTGAAGCACCGGCTGCGGGTCAAAGCCGTCGACGAGCTGGGCTCTTTGGTGCGCGGCTTCAACCAGATGACCGAAGAGCTGGAGACCAAGACCGCCGAACTCGACAGCCGCCGCCGGTTCACCGAGGCCATCCTCGAAAGCATTCCCACGGGCGTTCTTTCGATTGGCGCCGATGGCTCGCTGCAGCGCGTTAACCAGGCGTTGTCGAAAATCTTTCCTCCGGACCAAGTGGCGCGGGCCGGCCGCCTGGAAGACCTCTTCTCCCGCGAAGACACCACCGAGATCAAGTACCTCATGAAGCGGGCCCGCCGCACCGGCCTGGCGGTTGGACAACTGGAACTGGCCACCGAGAGCCGCAAGCTGCACCTGGCGGTGACGGTTTCGGCGATTGAAGAGAAGCTAACCTCCGGATTCGTGGTGGTGCTCGAGGACACCAGCGAGCTGTTGCGCGCCCAGAAAGCCGCGGCGTGGCACGAGGTGGCGCGGCGCGTGGCGCACGAAATCAAGAACCCGCTCACCCCCATCGCGCTCTCGGCGGAACGCATGGCCCGCCAGCTCGACCGCGTGGACCTGCCGCCCTCGACCGGCCGCATCCTGCGCGAGTGCGCCGAGACCATCTCGAAATCGGTCGATTCGGTCAAGACTCTGGTGGACGAGTTTTCGCAGTTCGCGCGGTTTCCCTCCGCGCAGCCGGTGCGTTGCGATCTCAATGAAGTGGTGCGGGGCGCGCTGGCCATCTTCCAGGGCCGCCTGGACGGCATTTCCATGCAGACCAGTTTTGCCGCCGGGTTGCCGCCCGTAAACCTCGACCGCGAGCAGTTTCAAAGAGTGGTGGTGAACCTGGTGGACAACGCCGCCGAAGCCATGCAGGAGGCGCTCGTCAAGAAACTCTACATCGCCACCCAGGCCGGCGGGGCCGATACCGTGGAGTTGGTGGTGGCGGATTCCGGCTGCGGCGTCAGCGCGGACGAAAAGGAGAAACTGTTTCTGCCCTATTTTTCGACCAAGAATCGCGGCACGGGCCTCGGCCTCGCCATCGTGAGCCACATTGTGGCGGAGCATGGCGCGCACATCCGCGTGGAAGATAACCGGCCGGTGGGCGCGCGCTTCACCGTCGAGATCCCCATCCTGGCGGAGCCGGAGGCGGCCGAGAGCGGGGCTCCGGCGGCGGCCCGCGTATGAAGCAGCGGCGCATCCTGGTGGTGGATGACGAACCGGGCATCCGCCAGTCTCTGAGCGGAATCCTGGAAGACGACGGTTATGCGGTGGAAGCCGTCGAGAGCGGCGAAGCCTGCCTGGCCGCTCTGCCCGGCGCCGGCTTCGAGCTGGTGCTGCTGGATATCTGGCTGCCCGGCGTGGACGGCATGGAAGTGCTGGCGCGCATCCAGGAGATCCCATTCGGCGAGCGGCCGGTGGTGATCGTGATTTCCGGCCACGGCTCCATTGAAGCCGCCGTGAAGGCCACCAAGCTGGGGGCCTTCGATTTCCTGGAGAAGCCGCTCTCCATTCAGAAGGTCACCGTGGTGGTGAAGAACGGCCTGGAGCACCGCAGCCTGTTGATCGAAAACAGCCGCTTGAAAGGCGACAGCGGGGCGCGCTGGCGCATCATCGGGGAGAGCGTGCCCATGAAAGCTCTGCGCCAGCAGCTCACGCTGATGGCCGGCACCAATGGCCGCGTGCTGATCTACGGAGAAAGCGGCACCGGCAAGGAGCTGGTGGCGCACGCCCTCCACTCGCTGAGCCCGCGCGCCGCCGAGCCGTTCGTGGAAGTGAACTGCGCGGCCATTCCGGAGGAGCTGATCGAAAGCGAGTTGTTCGGCCACAACAAGGGCAGCTTCGCCGGCGCCCAGGAGGCCAAAATCGGCAAGTTCCAGAAGGCCGATGCCGGGACCCTGTTCCTGGATGAAGTCGGAGACATGAGCCTGCGCACGCAATCCAAGGTTCTGCGCGTCATCGAAGAGCAACGCTTCGAGCCGGTGGGCGCCTCCGAATCCGTGCAGGTGGACGTGCGCGTGGTGGCCTCCACCAATAAGAACCTGGATGACGAAATCGAGCACGGCAATTTTCGCGAGGACCTGTTCTACCGGCTCAACGTGATCCCGTTCAACGTGCCGCCCTTGCGCGACCGGCGCGAAGACATCCCGCTGCTGGCCGAACACTTCCTGCGCGAGTTCACCACGGCCTATGGCCGCAAGCCCAAGGAACTCACGGCCGAGGCCTTCAAGGTGCTCGCGGAGTATCACTGGCCCGGCAACGTGCGCGAGCTGAAGAACCTGATCGAGCGGATCGTCATCCTCAATCCGCAGGTGCGGGTGGATGCCCGGCACATCCCCTTGAATCCCTCGAAGCGGCAGCCCGACCGGTCTCTCGACCGCTTCGGCAGCCTGCAGGAAGTGCGCGAAGCCGCCGAGCGCGAATACATTCTCAAGAAGCTCGAAGAGACCAACGGCAACGTGACGCGCACCGCCGAACTGCTGGGGCTGGAGCGCAGCAATCTGTATAGGAAGATGAAGACCTTGGGGATTGGGCCGAAGGAATAGGGGGACGTGATGGACGGCTCGTAACTAGCCGTATATGGTCATGTGACCCGGTATGGTCAGGCCACCAATTGCCCTCTTCACCGGGAAACCAGCGGCGAATTCCTATGCTTGCGGAATATCCGTCCTTTTGAAACCCTCGCCGGTCGAAAGCAACGGCATGCCTGCGACCGATGCGACCGCATACGACATGCAGTCCCCGAAGTTCAAAGCGGCGGGATGGCGGCCCCGTCCGAACCGGATAAACGCGGTTGCCGCGGCGTCGAGGTGTTCCTCGTTGAACGGTATCACCTCGGCTTCCACGCGGCGCAGAAAAGCCAAGATCGTCGGACGGGCATCCTGTCCCAGCCGCGCGGTCAATACCATTGCTGTTTCGAGTAGAGTGGGTACTCCCACCACCACCACTTCGGCAGCGTCGATTTTATCGATCAGCCGTTCGTGGCCCGGCTCCCGCAAGTGAATGGCGACGATGGTGGAACTGTCCAGAACCATGCCTCAGTAACCTTCCGCCCCATAGCCCAGGATCTGGTCTTCTTCCTCGCGACTCATCACCCGCCCCAACTCGGCGGCCGGCACCATGGGCCAAACGTTCTGTTCTGGGCATTCCCGCCGGCTCTTACGGCCGCCGGGTTTACCGGCCCGGGCCTGGAGTCGGGCCCGGCGCTCAACCAGTGCCCGCCTGATGGCTTCGGTCTTGGTTTCATGGGCCAGGCTCGCTACTTCACTGGCCAGCCTTTCGACGTCGAGGTTTTTGATGTTTAGCGCCATGGTAGAAAGATGCCTATAATCTACCATTTTCTACCTTACGTCAAAGTCAAAATGACCCCGTTTCTTCCCGTCCTGCGCTTGTCCTATTAGGAGGGGTTCTCAACTTAAATGAAACGGATCAATCGGAAGACCCCTTGCTTTTCGAGGCAGACTGGCGCCGGGTATCGCCAAAGGGTGTTCGAAACGAAAATCCCGGACTGAAACCGGACCGGGTCCAAGAATGGAAATTCCGGTTTCAAACAGAAGGAGAAAGTTCAAATGAAATCGACTTATCTGGTGCGTGTGGTTTCCGCTCTGGTTCTTATGTCGGCGGCACTGACCGCCCAAACCGCACGGGGGCGTGTTGAGGTTCCCGTCCAGAACTGGGCCACTCCGCTGTACTGGCAGCCAAACCAGGCGGAGAGACAAGCCGCCGCGACAGCCTCGCCGAATCTCGTATTTCCACCAGTGCCCGGCGTCATATCGACGGATGCTCTCATCTTTGTGGCGATGACGCCCTGCCGCCTGGTGGATACACGAGACTCGACGGATTTCCCCCCCGGTTTTGGATTTCCCGCCGGTATAGGGAATCCCTCAGGGCCAATCACGAATTCAGGCCGAACATTCCCGGTACAAAACTTTACATCGGTCAAAGGCAATCTTGCCTGCAGTACCCCGCTACCCTCCATCGCCCAGGCCTATTCGTTGAACCTGACGGTGGTGGCCGGCGCTGGTTCAACAGGTTACATTACGGCCTATCCGACGGTGGCGTATCCGGTCAGTCCACCCTCGGCGTCGCCGAACACTCCACCTTTAGAGGCGACCCTGACCTGGTCGGCACCCATCGTAACCAACTCGGCCATTGTTCCGGCCGGACTAGGTGGGTCAGTGACCGTAGTCTCCGGCGGCTCCAACAACGGCACCGATCTGGTCATCGACATTAACGGCTATTTTGCCGCGCCGACCGACCTGAATAATAACACTGCTCTCGGGTTCCAGTCGCTTCAAAGCGCTACGCCCGGCACTACCGGGACCGATAATACCGCCGTCGGCACTATGGCACTTGCCTCCAACACCTCGGGCAGTTACAACACGGCCGTGGGCGAGTCGGCAGACGGTAACAACATTGCAGGCGGCTTCGGCGCCTTCTATGGCTACAGAGCCGGCTACCACAACGGCGGAGACTCCAATTCTTTTATTGGCTATCAGGCTGGCTTTTATAATACCGGTAGTGGGTCCGCCAGTGGCACCAGCAACTCCTTTTTTGGCCGATCCACTGGTTTCAACAGCACCACCGGAAGCTACAACACCTTCCTGGGCTCCGAGGTAGGTTACAACAACAACGGCGGAAGCTACAACACGTATGTCGGCTACTCGGCAGGCTTGAACTCCACGGGTTCCAGCAACCTGTATCTGGCAAATCTGGGAGCTGCTAGCCTTACCGAGAGCAACGCCATCCGCTTGGGATCGAAGGGAACCGGCGCGGGTCAGCATAGCAGCGTTTTCGTCGACACCATTCTTCTGCATCCGTGGGCGTCTTTGGACTCCCTGGTGTCCATAAACAACACAACCGGACAACTTGGGTACCTCCTCTTCCCCAATGATTCCACCAAGGTGTTGCTCGGCAATGGCACGTTTGGCACAGGTGGAGGGCCCCAAGGACCCCCGGGACCCCAAGGACCCCAGGGAATTCCCGGCCCCGGTGTCAGCGCCAATTGCCCCCCGACAATCAATTACGTGACGAAATGGTTGAGCACTACTTCCGTAGGGTGCAGCCAAATCACTGACACGGGAACCAATGTCCTCGTCGAGAACCCAGCTCAGACTTTTCCGGCCCAGACTTTTACTGCCAGCCTCACTAACAAGCTTGCCGCCAAGATGGAGATCAAAGATCTTCAGACCAACACCCCAGGGTCAAACGCGCTGCGGTTGACCAACATTGGAATCGCTAACGGTGGTTTCGCCGAGGCGGGGCTCCTGTTTAGCCCCGGCATATCTGGTTACCCCTATGACGCGGCAAGGATCTACGCGAAGTTTAACAGCCAAAGCTCTCCCCATGGGGGTAGACTCACGCTGCAAAGCGTGGCCGGGGGCATCGCGGACAACCCCATGGTCGACACCTTGACCGCCTTCAATGGCGCGGTTGGCATTGCGACGATTCAGCCCAACTCAACCTACACCCAATCCAATGTCACGGTTAAGCTCGATGTTAACGGGTATGAGCGCCTGAATTTGCCAAACGGGGCAGGGACGATCCCAATATGCGGCTTGCAAAACGGGACTTCGGATAATGGTCAAACGGCTTATGTCCTGATGAATTGCGCCTCTTCGGGCCGCTTCAAGGAGGATATCGTGGACATGGGCGAAAACAGCAGCAAACTGCTCGAGCTGCGCCCGGTGAACTTCTATTACAAACCAGAGAACGACGATGGAAAACACCAACTGCAGTATGGCCTCATCGCCGAGGAGGTAGCCAAGTTATATCCCGAACTGGTTGCATACGACCAGGACGGTCAGGCCTTGACGGTTAAGTATCAGGAACTCGCTCCCATGCTGCTGAACGAATTGCAGAAGCAGAACGCGCAGATTCAGAACCAGGCGCAAACCATTCAAGCGCAGCAGGAGGAGAATCGGAAACTGGAGGATCGCCTGGCGGCGCTTGAGGCTCTGTTATCCGTCAAGCTACCGGCGGCCGGGGCTCAGCGGTGATTCATCTTAGATCAACCAAGCGACGACTAGCGGGAGACGAGGGTGGTTAATTATGCGACATAAGCTTACTTACACGATCCTCCCGGCCGCAGGTGCGGGATGGAGACTTGCTAAGATTCTGATTGTTTTGGTGATGTCCGCGGTGTGTTGTTCTGCCGTCGAGTACACGATCGTTTGCGCGGGCGACGGAACGCTCTACATTGTTACCGACAGCGGCTATACCCAAATCAACAACGGTTGCACCGGAGGCCCGTGGCGATTGAGAGTGAGTGCGGCCGCAACTGCCAACCCGGTGCCTGTGCCGAAAGTAATTCCGCAGTTCGTGGACGGAGCAGGCTGGGAGACGACCCTCGTATTTACCAACACGACCGCGAGCACAGCTACGGCCAGCGTGAGTTTCTATCAGGAAACCGCTGTAGGCGATGGCTCCACGCAGGCGTGGAATCCGACCTTCCTGGAGGGGAGTTCCACGCAAAACCTGAGCCTGGCCGGAGGAGCCACGCTCTTCCTCCACACACCAGGCACAAGCTCGACCCTCGCGGAAGGCTGGGGTCAGGCAACCGTTTCGGACGGCGTGGAGGTCTACGCCGTCTTCAGCACGAAGGGCGGAGGGCAAGGCACCTCGCCCGCCGTGATCAACGCGAACCACATTCTGCTGCCCTTCGACAACACGCCCGGTAACGTCACCGCAATTGCCGTGGCGAACCCCACGGCCGTGAGCGAAACAGTTTTCGCGTCATTCCAGAGCGAGGGCGGAGCGATTTCGCAGTCGTCCATCACCATTCCGCCCCAGGGACACAAGGCCCTCCTATTGCCGGCGCAGTTCGCGGCGACCGCAGGGAACCATGGACTCGCCGAATTCTACACGGCAAACGGCGGCATCTCCCTGATTGGACTCCAATCTGGTGCGGGAAACTTTTTCACTACGGCTCAGACTTATCCTCAATCCGCGGCAACTATTATCGGCGCCCCCGACCCCGAGGCGTGCTGGATCAACCCGTTTTCTCCGCCGTGCCCGCAGCCTGCAATCCTGGCGACATCGTTCGCCGCCACTATCGCCTCGATCCCGGTCCAAATCGTGATCACACCCGGTACCAACGCCGGTACGTATAACGCCGAAGTGAGCGGGACCGGCAACGGTGCAACGGTCAGCGGGTCTTTCGTCGGAGGAACAGCCACGGCTTCGGCCGGCCAGAGCACCTTCACCTTCACTTCAGTCAGTCCCGGATCCACTTTCGGCAGCGGCTCGCTGAAATTCACCTTGGCGGAAACATCCTTTGATGCGGCTGCCGGCGTGGCCGTGGGGAACGCTACCGGCTCGTTAACGTTGAACAACCTCGGAACTACCGCAATCAGTGGCCCCTACACCGCGGTTGTCTCGGTGCAATCCAGCGTGCCGGCGCCGGTTTTGACCCTCTCCCTGCAATCGCGTCCGACCGGTTCGGCGAATCTCTCTATGGCGGTGACGAATTCGGGAGGTGCGACGGCGACAAACGTGACCGTGACGGCGATCACAGCCATCACGGCTACCGGCGCCACCCTCGTCTATAACCCCGGACTCCTGGCGATTCCGTTCGTCATTCCGGGAGCAGCCTCGCTGGCTCCGGGCGCCACCTCAGGTTTCAATCTGAACTTCACGGCAACCTCTGGCAGCGCTGGAGCACCGTTCAGCTTCGTTATCACGGTGAAGGCGGATAACGTCGCGCCGTTTACGACGACCATCAATGTGAACTGATCGACCGCTCGTACCCGGCAAGCGCCGGCTGAAAAGCCGGCGGCAGCCAGGATTGGCTGCCCCACAAACCCCGGCGGACCCTCACCGGCATTTTCCCGCCGAACCGGCGCGGTAAATCGCCTGGATCTCGGCCGCCGTATGCGCCCGGTGATAGAAGCTGAGCTCGTCCATTTCGCCTTCGAAATAGAGATCGTTTCTGGGCATCGACTGGTTGGCGTGGTGGCGGCCGAGCCAGAGCGGAGCCGCGACATCGAGATCCACCAGCGGCGCCATGCGTGTGCCCACATCGGTCTGCTTGACTCCGTCGACATAGATCCACAGAGGCTGCGGCGGCAGGCGCTGCGCCACACCCGCCACATGGTGCCAGCGATGGTCGGCGACATTCACCGCATGGGCGACCGCGGAAGCCGCCTTATCGCCGTTGGCGACCTGAAAGCCCGGATGACCATTCCAGATGTAGATCAGGTAACCCAGCGGCCCATGGTCGCGCTTGTCCACCAGGCTCCGCGTAGTCAGGGAATCGGCCGTGCGGATCCAAAGCTCGATAGTGAAGTCGTCGTCACCCATATCAAGACCGGGGGTAGCGGCGGGCAACTCGAAGTACTGGTCCTTGCCGTTGAACCGGACCGCCGAACCGACTTGGCCGGGGACCTGCCAGGGACGGAATTGCGGCTCGTCGAACGTAAACCACGCCGACAGTCCGGCCGGCACGGGTGCGCAGCGGGGCTGCGCACAGAGGGGCAGGCCGAGGACCGCGAATCCCGCCCACCAGCAGAGATTAATACACCAGCGTGAGTTTGATGTAGTCGACGGTAGTGTCATCTTGAATCGTGAAATCCAGCGATGTGATCTTCTTTCCCACTTGGGCGCGCTGCACATCGAGCAGGAACTCCCGCGTGATCGTGAGGGTCAACAAACGCTCCGAAACGCCCGGTGAATCCACCCAGAGAGGATAGGGTGGCGCTGAGACCAGGCGCCCCCCACCCCACGTCAGGGTATCGTTTTCATAGCCGGAAATGCCCTTTCGAATGCGGGTCTCCAGACGGCCTTCGCAGAAATTGAGCGGCGGCAGGATCAGGGAGACGAACAGCGCCTGGTCGTCGCGCAACTCGTCGAATTGTTTGAGGCGGCCGTTCTTTGGCCAATCCGAAACGGAGGCGAGATCCGGATTGACATAGGGGATGGGATCAAAAGGCAAAGCGAAGTGGTCGTCTTCGCCCGCCATAATGGTGACGGAGCGCTCACAGGGGCCGTACCCGGAGCCCGCTGGACGCGGCAAAAAGCCGAGCAGCGACGGCAGATCGCGGCGCGCCAGGTCGGCATCGCCACTCTGCACGCGCGCGAAACCGCGGCGCGCGGAAACAGCCCGGACCATCTCCGCGTCGCCCGCGGCGCCGAAGTAGGTTTCGGCAAGCAGGAATTCGCGCTCGGCTTCCTTCCAGCGGTTTTCTTTGGTGTATCCCATGGCGAGCCGCAGGTGCGCAGCCGGCTGGTTCGGCGATTTGACCGCGACCTGTTTCCAATGCGCCCCGGCTTCTGGCCGTCCGAGTTGGTCTTCGAGCAGCGCCAGATCGGCCAGCGCGATGGGTTGCCCGGTGGCCATGGCCCTCCGCTCCAGCAGCACGCGCGCGGCTTCGCCCTGGCCGGCCAACTGCGATCCGACAGCCTGTGCGAACTGCCGGTCTGGTTCGGGCTGAAGCGGCTTGTAGAGCGCGCGATTCAATTCGTCCCGCGCTTTTCCTTCGAAGCCCGCAGTGTGCCACGCCAGCGCCAGATAAGCATGAGCCACGGCGGGAAGCCGATGCTGCGCCAGGGCGCGCTCCAGCCGGCGCGCGGCTTCCACCGGTTCGCCGGCCTGCAGGTTATATATACCCTCCTGCCAATCGGCGACGGCTTCGGCGCGCGGCTCCGGGGGCCAGAGCCACCAGGCAGCGGCCGCCAGAAAGCCAAGGGCCGACGCCGCGGCGGCGAGCTTGAGTTTGCCGCCATGCCGGCGGCGCAACAGCTTCCACATCAGGCGGCGCGGGCTGCGCGTCTCCAGGTGGGTGAGGATCTCGCGAACGTCCTGGAATCGCTTCTTGGGCTCAGGCTCCAGACACTGGCGCAGGGCGGCACGCCAGGTGGGGCGCAGGGCGGGCGCCAGTGTCTCAGGTGCGACCGGGCGCTCGCGCGACTTCTTCACCGCCATAGCCAGAGGCGAGCTCTCGGCGTATGGAAGCTCGCCGGTGACCATCTCATAGAGCACCACGCCCAGCGCATAGATGTCGGCGGCCGGACCCACTCGGCCACCCTGGATCTGTTCCGGCGCCATGTAAGCGGGCGTGCCATAAGCGGCCATGGTGGCGGGCGACCAGGTGGAGGCGGTGGCGCGGCTGTCCGGCGGGATGGGCCGGGCGAGACCGAAATCGGTCACCACGGCGCGGGGCGGGCCATCGGCGCGCGGCACGATCATGACGTTGCCGCTCTTAAAATCGCGGTGGACCACGCCGGCCTGGTGCGCAGCCGCCAGTGCGGCCACCATCTGGCGAAGCAGGGGCAGCGCCTGGCGTTCGGTGAGCGCGCCATCGCGGCGCAGCTTCTGGGTCAAGGTCTCTCCACCAAGCAGTTCCATGGTGAGGAAAACCACGGGGCTGCCGGACATGCTTTGGGTTTCCACCAGGTCGAACACGCGGCACACGTTGGGATGCTGGATGCGCCGCGCGGCTTGGACTTCGCGCTTCAGCCAGAAGACGTGGTCGGCGCTGGCCAACTCGCCGCGGACGGCTTTGACGGCGACGCGAGAACCCAGTTCCAGGTCTTCGGCCTCGTACACCTCGCCCATTCCTCCCACGGCGATGAAGCGCACGATTTCATAGCGTCCGGCGAGCACTTCCCCCTGGTAGAAGACCTGGTCCCCGGCGGCCGCCTGAACCAGGTTGCCGCGCGGCTTCAGCGCCGCCAGCCGCTCTTCCGCGCCGTCATCGAGTTGCAGCAGGCGCAGAACCTCGCGCTCCATTTCGGAGTCGGCGCCAGCGCACTGCCGGACGTACGCGGCCCGGTCGGCTGCGGGCTTTTCGGAGGCATCGGCGAAGATCTCTTTGACCCGTGGCCACGTTTCCGGATTCACGCTTGCGCCGCCTGGTCCAATTCTCCGCGCAGCCAGGCGCGCGCCACCGCCCAATCGCGTTTGACGGTCTTCTCGGAAACATTCAGCGCCTCGGCCGTCTCCGGCACCGAGAGGCCTCCGAAATAACGCAGTTCCACGATCTCGGCCTGGCGCGCATCCACGCCGGCGAGTTTTTGAAGCGCGGTGTCGACCACCAGTAAGTCTTCCAGGTTGGCGACGACGACCGCGTCGGCCTCATCCAGATTCACGCGCACTCCGCCCTCGCGCTTCATCGCGGAGCGGCGGCGGGCGTGGTCCACCAGCACGTGCCGCATGGCGTGGGAGGCGACGCGCAGGTACTGCTGCCGGTCGGTGGACTGCAAGTGCCGGTTGCCTGCCAGCCGCAGGTAGGCCTCATTCACCAGCGCCGAAGTTTGCAGGGTATGGTCCGGCCGCTCCTGCCGCAAGTAGGAGGAAGCCAGCCTCCTCAACTCGTGGTATACGAGTTCGAACAACGCCGACTCGGATGGCAGGCCCGAACCCTCAGTCATGCGTACTATAATCCGGAATTTCCATATTGGGCTCGCGGGTGCTGCTTAGTATACACCCAGCCACCTTCCTTTAATGGGCGAGTTGCATTTTCCCTCCGGGCGGCGTCTTCGCCGTGGTACTCTGTTGCGAATTCAGAGGGACTGGAATACGCTGTGAAGGCTATGCCATCCAACCGGCGTGAATTCTTCGCGGCGCTCTTCGCCGCCGCCCTAGCCACGAAGCTCGCCCGCAGCGCGGACGATCCCCCCGTCACCATCGCGGGCAAGCGGCCCATGATTCTGCACAACGACCGGCCGGAGGACCTGGAAACGCCGGTGCGCTATTTCGACTCCTGGATCACCCCCATAGACGCGTTCTTCGTCCGGCAGCACCTGCCCCGTCCCGCGCCCATCGACACCGAAGCCTACCGCCTCACCGTCAACGGAATGGTCGCGAAGCCGCTCCAATTGACGCTGGCCGATCTGCGCAAGCTTCCGCAGTACACCGTGCCGGCGACCATCGAGTGCACCGGCAACGGGCGCGCTTTCTATAGTCCCAAACTGCCCGGCATCCAGTGGACGCGCGGCGCAATCGGCAATGCCGAGTGGCGCGGCCCGCGGGTCAGCGACGTATTGAAAATGGCGGGCGCGGCGGGCACGGCCGCCTACATCGAAACCGACGGGGCCGACACGGGCCTTGCGGCGACCCCGGATTTCGTGCGCTCCCTGCCGATGAGCAAGGCCCTGCACCCCGCCACCATTCTGGCGTTGACGATGAACGGCCAGACCCCCGATATCCACGGCTTCCCCGTGCGGCTGATCGTTCCGGGCTGGGATGGCACCAGTTCCGTGAAATGGGTGATTCGCCTGTCGGCCACCGCGCAGTCCAACGGGGGCTTCTTCATGAATCCCGGCTACCGCTATCCCAAGTTCAACCTGCCGCCGGGTTCGCCGCCCAAACCGGCGGAACTGGAAGTCATCGAAGGCATGCCCGTGAAATCCTGCATCACGGCGCCCGAGGATCAGACCAAGGCTGCGCCCGGCTCGATCGCCATTCGCGGATTTGCCTGGGCCGGCGAACAGGCCATCGAGCGCGTGGAAGTTTCCACCGATGGCGGCAGCCGCTGGCGCGACGCGCAACTTTCGACGCCGAAACTGCCCTTCGCGTGGCGGCTCTGGCACATCGACTGGCGGCCGGACGACCCCGGGTATTACACGATCCTGTCGCGCGCCACCGATGCCGCCGGGCGTGTGCAGCCGATTGTTTCACCGTGGAACCCGTCCGGCTATTTATGGAATGCCATCGATCGCGTGGGAGTCACCGTGGAGAAGCCCGCATGAAAGCCCCGATTCTCATTTGTCTTGCCGTGGCGGCAGCGCTGGCCGCCGACCAGGCCGCGCTCGATCGCGGGCAAAAGGAAGAAAGCCGCAGTTGCCTGCCGTGCCACAGCCTGCGCCTGATTCATTCGCAGCGGCTGTCGAAGGCCGCATGGAACAAGGAGCTGGACAAGATGACCGGCTGGGGCACGAAAATCCAGGATCGGGATGCCCTGCTGGAGTATCTGCTGGCTAACTACGGAGACGACAAGCCCGCTGCGCCGCCAGCGACGTCGGCGGACGGCTCGGCGGCGAAAGCGAAGTAAGCAGCCGCGATCACCTGAAGCGGTGAAAAAACCACGGATCGCAGGCGGCGCCTGCGCCACCAAAACGGAGCTTGTCTTGGCAGTTGGTGGGGCAGGCGAAGCCGCCTGCCGGGCCGCGTTTACACCGGCACCGTCGAACGATCCCTGCTCAGCAATTTCCGCTCGATGG
>Ga0187874_10000438_pt1 | contig 51898 bp, 36 predicted proteins | sample June2016WEW_16_1_3_FD_132993 | JGI IMG/M metagenome (GOLD analysis project Ga0187874, IMG submission 132993) | Peatland microbial communities from SPRUCE experiment site at the Marcell Experimental Forest, Minnesota, USA - June2016WEW_16_150 | ecosystem: Environmental > Terrestrial > Soil >... | reverse complement strand
TCAGGGTCTATACTTTTGGGTTAAGCAGGAGGCAGTATGAAATCGCAGGCCGCAGCTATTCGCGCTGGCATATTCGGCGCACACCAGTCGCGATTATCTCATGATCGTGATTCGAGTCGTGGCTTTCCGGGAAGAAGGGATTGCCGATGTCGGGGACGATCAATCCAAGCAGCGAGGTGCGGCCCAAGACCAGGCTGCGGGCTACGGCACTGGGTAAGTAGTCGAGTTCCTTGGCGGCGGTAAACACGCGCGCCTGGGTTTCCGGCCGCACTTTGCACGTGTCGTTGAGAACGTAGGAAACGGTGGCGACGGAAACGCCCGCCCGTTCCGCGACTTGCTTCATGGTAGCCATAGTGATCGTATGAATACCGCGGCGTGACGGAAATGCAGGTGGTCTGCGGGTGGCCAAGCTTGCATTCGATGTCCGTTCGAAAGCCCTGGCGGCCCGATCTGCTGTTTGTCCCCGTGCTGAGTGATAAGTTACTCCTCATTCCTTGCCGCGTTTGCAACAGGGTTTTGGAGGCTCACCCTTGCCGGCTTCTGAGCCGGATCCTTTTCCGGGCCCCGAATGGAGCTTCCCAGCGCGTTCCCTAGACTGCCAGAGCTGGGGTTGGGTGTCAAGCTGAAAGTGAAGCGATTAAATTGATTCATTCGCCCAACCTTGAAATATTTGTTAACTTGTTTATAATCATATTATTAAGTCCTCTCATAATTTCCTTGACAAGCTCAAGATAGCGACCTATAATCTGGGCATATTAAATCTGCGTTAAGTGTTCTCGCAGACCAGGCCTCTGGCTGCCACATGTCTTTCGGTCTAAGTCTGAAGTAGGGAGGTAGCAATGCTTCGTCGGGTCGACTCGGGCGTTTTCCGAAAATTCTCGGGGGCCGTTGCGGTAGTCGTATTCTCCGCCGCTGCCCTCGCACAAGTCACAACAACCGGGATCCACGGAGTTGTCCGGGATCCCTCCGGTGCCGTCGTGCCCAATGCCTCGGTCAAGGCGGCGGACACGGGCACTGGTATCGAGAGAGATACCACCTCCGCCCAGGATGGCGGTTTCGTGTTCCCGAACCTGCTGGCGGCGACGTATAAGATCACGGTGGCCGCTAGAGGATTTCAGACCGCAATTCTGGATTCGGTGGTGGTTGACACCGGCCGCGTGACCGACGTTCCGGTGACCCTGGTGGTAGGCGTCGCAACGGACACGGTCGAGGTTTCGGCCACGGCGGCGCAGCTCCAGACGACGTCGAATGAAGTCGGCACAACCATCAATAACAAGAACATTTTGAACCTGCCTTACAGCAGTCTCGATTCCCTGAATTTCGCCCTGTACTCGGCGGGCTCTCAGGCCGGGTCCGGCGGCAGCACGTTCAATAACCTTCCCAATGCGTCGATGGCCATCACGATCGATGGCATGGACAATAATTCCGAACGCTTCAAGAGCGGCGGCACGAGTTTCTACGCCTTCGCGCCCGAGCGCATCGGGTCGACCGAGGAAGTCACGGTTTCTACCACCGGCCTGGGCGCGGACGCCTCGGCCATGGGCGCGATGAGCATCCGCTTCACCACCAAGCGCGGCACCGATCAGTATCATTTCACCATCGGCGAACAGTTCATCAATGAAGATCTGAATGCCAATACCTTCTTCGCCAATTTGCGCGGGCAGCCCATCTCGAAGACGCGGCAGAATAATCCGTATGGCGGTATCGGAGGCCCGCTGATTCCCTTCAGTGATAAATGGAGGCACAAGCTTTTCTTCTACGCTTATTTCGAAGCCCAGCCGCAGCCCGGCACCACAACTCTGACGACCAACGTGCTCAATTCGGCGACCCAGCAGGGAATCTTCACCTATAACGGGACGGATGGCGTGCAGCACACCGTCAATATTCTACAAGCGGCCGGCGCCTTGGGTTTCACAAGCACCATCGATCCGACCATCGCAACCATGCTGAGCGCCATCAATAGCTCGGAATCCAAATCGAGCGGCTACCTCGCCATCGCCGGACAGCCGTATTGGCAAACCATGGAATGGACGCAGGGTACCGACACGCTATATTTGTTCCCTTCGGCCCGCGTGGACTACCAAATCACACCCAAGGTCGCCTGGCACGGGTCGTGGAACTTGAGATATGAAAACATCGCCGGCAGCGCCCCACCATACCCCGGCGAGGACCAATATGCGTTTTCGAACGGGTACAAGATCACGACCTATATCGCCACTACCGGGTTGGATTGGACCGTTACTCCACGAATGATCAATTCGGTGAACTTTGGCGTGCAGAGCAACGGCGAGTATTTCTACCACGGCGCCAATCCTCAACAATGGGCTCCCTACGGCAACCGCGCGCTTTATTCCTCGCTGATTAACGAAACCATACCCGACCCGGTCCGCGCCAACGTGCTGCCGTTCATTCGCAACAACCCGGTCTATCAGATCAAGGACGATCTGAACTGGAGCAGGGGGAAACACACGCTGCTCATCGGCGGCATCTTGAAAGCCACCAACTTTTGGGAGACGTCGTACGGTACCGCGGGCATTCCCACCTATACGCTCGGCATCGCTTCCGGCGACACCGTGGCCACGGCCCTGCAGAATGCTATGCCGGGTATTAACACCGGCAACGGCGACCTTACGAACGCGGAGAACCTGTTTGCGCTGCTTACGGGCCGGGTCAGCGGCATCAGCGGCAATGTGAACGTGGACGAGCATACACACCAATACGCTGAATATCAGCCCCAAACGCAGCGATGGGCTTACAAGACTGGTGGTCTTTACATTCAGGATAACTTCCGGATCACGCCGCATCTTACTCTGAACTATGGATTCCGCTGGGAGTTCGACGGAGCCATCCATACCACGAATGGCATTGACGGCCAGCCCGCGGGCGGGCTCTTCGGCCCGTCCAACGGGCTCTTCCAGCCTGGCGTGCTCAGCGGGAATCAGAACCCTCTTTACTCGGCTGTGAATGCGCCTTACAAATCCGACCTGGTGAATCCCGCGCCCAACATTGGTATCGCGTGGAATCCGGCCCCCGAGGGCGGCCTGATGGGAAAGATATTAGGCAACGGTAAGACCGTGATTCGCGGCGGTTACTCGATCGCGTACTACAACGAGGGCATGAACACCATCTCGAATACGGTTACGAACAATCCTGGCTCCACTCAATCCATATCGGCGAACCCGGGCAGTCCGGGGTTTACGTTGGGTGGTCTGAATCTGACCTCGCCGGCCCCGACGCTAAGTGTCTTCCCGGCCGCGTTTGGGTATCCCTTCCCGGAATCCGAGTTTGCCCTGGCGGGTGGCCAGACTCTGGGCTACGTCAATCCGAACCTGGTCACCCCCTATACGCAAAACTGGAATATGGGAATCCAGCGCGCGATTCCGGGCCACATAGTAGTTGAGGTGCGATATTTGGGCAACAAATCCACTCATATGTGGCACTATCAGAATCTGAACGAGGCCAATATCTTCGAAAACGGATTCCTGCCGCAATTTATTCAGGCCCAGCAAAACCTGACCGTCAACCAAGCCAACGGCAAAGGCAACACGTTCGCGAATAACGGCTTGCCTGGGCAGGCGGCCATGCCGATCTTCGCTGCGGCATTCGGCGCCAACGGCTCGTTCTCGGCCCTGTCCGCCAGCTCGGGGTACACCAACAGCACCTTCATTACTGATTTGCAGCAGGGCCTCGCGGGCACTATGGCCGGTTCACTCGCCAGCACCACCAGCACCAGCCCCGGATATTACTGCCGTCTGGTCGGCAGCAATTTTGCTCCCTGCGCCGCGGCGGGTTTCACCTCCGCCAGCAGCTACCCGCTCAATTTCTGGACCCCCAACCCATTCGCCAGCAACCTGGAGTACCAAGACGATAACGGCAACAACAATTACAACGGCATGCAGGTTGAAGTGCGGAAAGCCCTAGGCCACGGGCTGGCATTCACTGGAAACTTCGTCTGGAGCCACTCGATGGGTGATCTCTTAAACTCCAGCGACCAGACGGCCACTTACCAGTGGTTCACGCAGCGCAATGGCCATCTCAACTACGGCCCGTCGCCTTTCGATCACAGGTTGGCATGGAATTCCTTCTGGACGTACGACCTGCCGTTCGGCAAGGGAAAAGCGGTGAACATAACGAACCCGGTGCTGGACCGCATTGTGGGCGGCTGGACCCTGGGCGGAGTTGAACAGATTTCGACCGGCGCCCCAAGCATTATCAGCAGCGCCCGCGACACGTTGAACAATCGAGCGCAAAGCGGCGTAGTTTTTGGCAGTGGCTTCACCCCGGCCCAATTGCGCCAGGATTTGTTTACGATTCCGAATATGAATACCGTGGTGAGCGGCGATCTGGTCAGCAACGTTTCGGCCGTCGCCCAATCCAGCGGTATCGCGAACCCGGCGTACTATGGCCCGGCGATTACACCCGGCGTATTCAGCAACTTCGTATACCTCTACGCCAATACCGCATTCACGCTCAACATGAGCTTAAATAAGGCGGTTCGAATCAGGGACCGTCTGAACATCGGTTTTCGCTTGGAGGCGTCGAACTTCCTGAACCATCCGTTCTTTGCCTTGGGCAGCTCCAGCGTGACGGCGAACAGTTTCGGCCTGATCAGTTCAGCCTCCGGCAACCGCACGTGTCTGCTGCGTGCGTTCGTGAGCTTTTAGGTTCAGCCGTAACTAGGGCGGGCCGGTCCCGGTCCGCCCTTCGCATGAAGGTAAACAGGTTACTCCGGCTTCCGCGCCCCGCGTCTCACCGGCGGGCCTGACATACTGATTGCACCGCCCCACAGCGACCCGGCGCCACGGTTTATACTTCTTGGTTAAAGCAGCAGGAGGCACTATGAAATTGCATCTCGCACTCGCAACCGCCCGCGCTCTGGCGCTCGCGGCCCTCTTCGCCGGCGTCGCCCCGGCGCAGGGCACCCTCGCCGACTATGAACGCGCACAGGGGCTCCAGGCCAAAGCTCGCGGCCTGGTGGTCGATACGCCGTCCGCCGCCACATGGATCGGCGATTCCGGCCAGTTCTGGTACTCGCGAACGGTGAAGGGAGGCTCTGAATTCCTGATGGTGGACGCAACTACTGCCACCAAGAAGCCGGCCTTTGACCACGACAAGCTGGCCGCCGCGATCAACGTGGCCACCGGTGGTCACTACACCGGACTGACGTTGCCGTTTGCGCCTCCTCAGGGTGGCCGTGGCGGCGCTGGCGCTGGCCGCGGCGCGGCGGGTGCTCCGCCGCAGACCGCGCCGCTCCGCTTTATCGATGCACAGTCGATTGAGTTCGGCACGGGCGGCTCCATGTATACCTGCAAGCTCGCCGACTACACTTGCACCAAGGGCGGCGCTATACCGGCCAACGCCGGTGGCCGTGGCCGTGGCGGCGCGCCCGAAGATCTGGAAGATGCCGACCAGCCCATGCCCATGGAAGTTGGTGGCGACCCGGTCGATGGCCTCGAGTATCAACCGTTTCCCCAGCAGGGCGGCGGTGGCGGACGTGGAGGCGCCGCCAACGCGCAGCCTCCGTGCGCGCCCGCGCGCCAGGCGCAAGGGCAGGGCGGCGGACGTGGCGGCCGCGGAGGGCGCGGTGGCGTTACTACCACCACTACTACAGCCACCGTCGCTTCCCAGATTCTGGGACAGGTCGCCGGCGCTCCACCGGACACCTGCGCCTCTTTCGATGGCAAGTGGGAAGCCTTCATCGAAAACTACAACGTGTTTCTTCGGCCGGCGGCGGAACCGGCCGCCGCTTCAGTGGGCGAATCCTCTGTGCCACCCGCTGGCAGGGGCCGGGGCAACAACAACGCCCCCCAAGCCTTCCCGCTGAGCTATGACGGCTCGGAAGGGAATTACTATACGCTGCGCTCGGTCGCCTGGTCGCCCGACTCCAAACACCTCGTGGCGTACCACACGCGGCCGGGCTACGACCGCCAGGTTCATTACATCGAGTCGTCGCCCGCGGACCAGGTCCAGCCCAAATCCACCTCCATCCGTTACCAAAAGCCCGGTGACGCGCTGGATATCGCTTATCCAGCTCTTTTCGATGTGGAGAAGAAAACAGAGGTCGAGGTCGATCACGCGCTCTTCCCCAATCCCTACGACATCACTCAGCCGGTCTGGTGGAAAGACGGTCGTGGCTTCACCTTTGAGTACAACGCGCGCGGGCACCAGGTCTACCGCGTGATCGAAGTAGACGCCAATACCGGTAAAGCGCGCACGCTCATCGATGAGGTCAGCAAGACTTTCATCTATTACAACGAATTGGGTCCGGGCCTTTCCGGCGGCCGCCGCTACCGTCACGACCTCAACGACGGCAAGGAAATCATCTGGGCCTCCGAGCGCGACGGCTGGGAGCATCTCTACCTCTACGACGGCGTCACCGGCAAGGTGAAGAACCAGATCACCAGGGGCGACTGGCTAGTCCGCAACGTCGTCGAGGTGGACGACGCCAAGCGCCAGATCTGGTTCCAGGCCGGCGGCTCGATTCCCGGCCAGGATCCTTACTTCGTTCAGTATTACCGCATCAACTTCGACGGCGCCTCGCTCACGCGCCTCACCGACGCCGATGGCGACCACGCCGTGGTCTTCTCGCCCGACAAGAAGTATTACGTCGATACCTGGTCGCGCGTCGATCTGCCGCCGCAGTCGCAACTTCGCCGCACCGAAGACCTGAAAGTCGTCATGGACCTCGAAAAGGGCGACGCCTCCGCGCTTTTGGCCGCCGGCTTCCGCTTTCCCGAAGTCTTCGTCGCCAAGGGACGCGATGGCAAGACCGATATCTGGGGCATCATCACCCTTCCCATGAATTTCGAGCCCAGTAAGAAGTATCCCGTGATCGAAAACATCTATGCCGGACCGCAAGGCTCGTTCGTGCCCAAGACCTTCAGCGCCGTGCCGGGCGATCAGGCCATGGCGGAACTCGGCTTCATCGTGGTCCACATCGACGGCATGGGCACCAGCAACCGCTCCAAGGCCTTCCACGATGTAGCCTATAAGAACCTCGGCGACGCCGGCTTCCCCGACCGCATTCTCTGGCACCAGGCCGCCGCCGCCAAGTACCCCTCCTACGACATCTCCCGCGTCGGCATATTTGGAACCTCCGCCGGCGGCCAGAATGCCCTGGGCGGCATGCTATTCCATCCCGAGTTCTATAAAGTGGTCGTCACCAACAGCGGCTGCCACGATAACCGCATGGATAAGATCTGGTGGAATGAACAGTGGATGGGATGGCCGCTCGGTCCGCAGTACGCCGAATCGTCTAACGTCGATAACGCCGCCAAACTGCAAGGCCGCGCGCTGATCATCGTCGGCGAAATGGATACCAACGTCGATCCGGCCTCTTCGCTGCAAGTGGTCAACGCCTTGGTGAAGGCCCACAAGCATTTCGACATGCTGTATATTCCCGGGCAAAACCACGGCGTCGCCGTGCTGGGCAGTGAGCACTACCGCGACGATTACTTCGTCCGCTATCTGCTGGGTGTCGAGCCCCCCGATTGGAACAAAGTATCGCTCCCCGCTCCCGCTGAGCCGCCCACTGCCGGCGGCAACTGAGCACCCCAAAGTGGGGCGGACGCCCTCGTCCGCGCGCGACCCCCTGGTCGCGCTATCGACACGCGCCGGCCCTACTTGATCTGCACGGTCTCGCCCGCCGCCGCCAGCTTGCCTTCCAGGGCATCCCGCGCCACCGCGCGCACGGAGTAGCTTCCCGGAGGCGCTTCGAGCGTCATCACAACACTCAAACCGGTCTTCGCCAACCGCGTGAAAGTGGCCTGCGTGAAATTCAGCTCCAACTCGCTCCGCTTGCCCGTCACGAAGCCGCCACGGCTATCCAGCAGAACTCCCACCAACGTCAGTTTTTGTCCCCGCCGATCGTGCCTGGTCTCGAAATGCAAGCTGCCGATATCCAGGTGCGCGACCATCGTGACGCCCGGCGGCCCTGCCCTCTGCTCCCAGGCGAACCCGGCAGGCAAATCCGTGATGGTATCCGCGGCCATGACTTCACTGTCCAGTTTGGAGTGCGGAGGGCTTGGCGCGGCGGCATTCGCCGTGGGCGCCGCGTAGCCCAGCCGGGCCTGCAGCGAATAGTGTTTGCCTGTGGCGAGCCGGACTTTCAGGCTGTGAAAACGCCCATCGGCCACCACGTCCGAGGGCGCGAAACCGAGCACGTACATGGTCTCCGGCACCATGCCCAACTCCCGGAAGCCGCGCTCCAGATCGTTGCTGTTGTGGTAGAAGGTGCCGCCCGTGCCGGCGGCCAGAACCGCCATCCCGTCGTCCTTCGCCTGTGCCTGCTTGCTCGCGGTCTGCGCATCGACGGTATGCGGGTCGACGGTCTGCGCGCCTCGCTGAATACGGCCCACCGGTCGAGAGTCGGAAGCGTCGCCTCCCGGCAACACGGTGTAAAGCCCTTTGGCGTCCAGAGTGTTGATCACCACGGCCGCATTGAGCGCCTTGGCCATCAACAGATCTTCGTCGTATTCCAGGTTGCCCGTGAGGAATCCCGCGGAGGTCAGCAGAATCGTGCGCTCGCCGGGCAACTTCGCCATGCCGCCCACCAGGCCTTCAATCACGCGCAGGGTGTTCTTCGAGTTAAACAGCGCGTGCTCCCAGATCCCCTGGGCCATGGACGTTACCTGTTCCTGAGCGCGCGGGGTGCGTCCCGCGCAAGCTTGAAGTTCGGCCACCTTCGCCTGCAGCACATCGTTGTCCAGGTGATTGACGATCAGGTACGCCTCATAGGGCCGGATGCGGGGGCACTGCAGCGCCGAATCGTCGGAGAATCTCGGCTGGGCAGTCACCTTGGCGATCTGCTCGACCAGCTTTGGCACATCCCCGGTGAACTCGGAGTCCCGCGACTGTGCCGTAGTGACCACAGCCACGCGGTCGCCTGGCGCCAGGTTGGTTTTGACGAATCGTTCCGCCGCATCTTTGGCCGGCTTCAAAGCTGCCTGGTCGATGTTCAGATCGTCGAAGCAGAGCGTCACGAAGCGGGGCCGCGGTCCCGCGGCTTCGGCGGCCGCCGCCGGGACGGCGGCCGGCTTCGTGCCGCCAGCGGCGTCGCCCTGCGGTCTGAAACTTTGCACTGAGAAGGCGGTGATCGCCTGTTTCTTCCCGGCGTCGTAGATTTCGAAGTCGTCCCGCGTGAGACCGGCAACCGCGCGGTGCTGCCCGTCGCGGACCACCACCGGAACTTCCACCAGATCCACCTGGGTGCGCAACGTAATCAGCGACGGAGGCGCGTACGGAACGGTCCGCGCATGCATCTCGTCGGGAGCGATGGACTGGGCCGCCGCCAAACCGAGACAGGCAAGCGCGGCCGGCACTGCCCAATACCGGTTCTTGAAGCAGTTCACGTGGCTAAGCTGCGAGGATAGCACGTGGACGCCGGCCGCCGCCCCGCGCTATTTCTTCTTGCGGATGTACACCGCGCCGTTGAGCGTGCGGAAAGTAAGTTGCGCGCCGCCGCCGTTAATCGTGCCGTTGATATTGCGGTCGATGCGGATCACGAAGCGCATGTCCGAAGAGTCGCTCTTCTCCGTGATCGGATGCCTGGCGCCTAACGTAACGTCGAAATCGGAGTAGACCGGGCCGCGCATTGTCTTGACCGCCAGATCGGCTTTGAGGTCCGGCGGAAAAGTGACGTCGATCTGCCCGTTCAGCGAGGAGAAAGCCATGGGTTTGGCCGCATCCACCGCATCCATCTCGACGTGGATCGCGCCGTTGAGCGAATCGGCTGTCACCGTGCCGGAGACGTGATCCAGAGTGATGTGGCCGCGCAGCGTGTGGGCCGACACCTCGCCGTGCACGCCGTCCACATTCACGTTGCCATTCAGGCTCTTCAGGTGGAGCGAAGTGTCGGCGGGCACGGTGATGAGAAGGTTGCCGCGGCCGCCGAGCCGGTTGTGCACGGTAATCACGTTGTCGTCTTCCACCACTTCCAGGCCCCGCATCGGAACGTCTATGCGCTTCATGCCGTCGTGCGCGGCGGCGGTCGAGCCGGCGCGCGCGCCGGGTGGCTCTTCCACAATCACGTCGGTCCCGTCATGCGTCCTGATGGTGATGTTGCCATTCAGAACATTGCAGTTGATCACGCGGGAATGCGAGGTGTTGCGGGCAGGCACCACCACGCGATCGCCCGTCGTATCCTGTGCACCGGCCAGCGCGCCGAGAACCAGTAGGAGGCCGGTCGAGGCCAGAGTCGCTTTCATTTCCGTGTCCCTTTTCTTGAGTCCCTTAAGCTGCTTTCGAATGCAGGCGGATGGCGCCGTTCAAAGTGCGAAACGAAAGCGCCGGCCCGCCTTTGCCCGCGCGGACTTTCATATTGCCGCCGGTGCGGTAGATGAATCTCGTGCCGTTGTTCCCAGCCTTGATGACCGTGGGCACCGTGGTCACGTCGAAATCCGAATAAACGCCGCCGTGCAGAGTTTTGAAGGCGATGTCGGCGTCGAGCGAAGGTTGGAAGTAAATGTCGATCGGTCCGTTCAAGGTGTCGAAAGAAGATTCGGCTGTGGGATTACGGGTGAACGCGACCTTCACCGCGCCGTTCAGGCTCTTGACCGAACCCGCGCCCGCGATTCCCTGCAGGTCGATCTTGCCGTTGAGCGTGTGGACCTTGAAATTCCCGCTCGAGTTCTTCACTTCGATGGGGCCGTTCAGCTCCTTGAGCTCCAGTTGAGCCCCGCTCGGCGCCTCAATCTCGTAGTCGAACGCGACCGTGTAGCGGTAGCGGTCGCTGCTCCAGTTAACGCCTCCCCCGGGGCTGCGGAATGGGCCGTTTTCATAGAGCTTGACGGAATTGCCGTCCTGCGACATGTCGACGGTGACGTCATGCTTGGCCCGGTCCAGATCGCTTGGCGATTCGGCGCGGATGTGTTTCTCCACCTTCACCTGGATCTCGGAGCCGGCGCCGCCGGTCACATGGATGGAGCCGTTGACATTGTCCACCAGGAGCTTCGAGACGTTGTCCCCGGCCGCCACTTTGAAGGTGCGGTTGATGGTTTCGCGGTCCTCGACTGTCCAGTCGCTCTGACGATGCTGGGCGGCCAGAAGGGGAACGAAAGCGGCGGCGAGTGCGATGAGTTTCACTTGGATGCCTCCAGTCTTTGAATGCCGGCCAGGGCGCGCTGGCGGGCCGATTCGTCGGTTTGCGCGTCCTGTGCCAATTTGCGCATGGCAGGGATGGCGGCGAGATCGTTGTTCTGGACGAAAATATCCATCAGCGCGATTTCGACCAGCGGCGAATCCTGCAGCGGCAGAGCGTCCACCAGGGCGCGGCGAATTTCCGGATTGGACGCCAGCTTTTCGAGCGCGTCGGCGGCGGAGAGCCGCACATTGACGTTGGCGTCGTGATTCAAGGTGTAAAGCAGAGCCTGCTCCATTTCGCGATCCGGCCGGGCCACCTGGGCGCTGTAGCCGACGCCGCGAATCCGCGAGCTCGGCGATTGGTCCTGCAGCATCGAGAGAGCCACCATCTGCCGCAGGTTTTCCACCTGCCCCTGCAGTTGCGCCAGCTCCGGACCGGGTGCGGGCGGCCGGGTGAGTAAGTGCGCGCCCACGGCGCCGGCGGCCACCAGCGCGAGCGAGAAGGCAGCTTGCCACACCGCGCGGGCGGGCCACCATCCGGCCGCGAACCGGCGGCTGCGCACGGGCGCGGCGGGCGTTTCGCGGGACTGGTCCATGCCTGCCTGGTAAGCTTGCAGCACTTCGAGAAAACGCGAGCGCATCCCGGCTTCCGGCTCGGCCACGGGCAAGGATGCCAGGCCGCGCCACACGGCCCCCATCTCGGCCAGATCCGAACGGCAGCCCGCGCACGTATCCACGTGGGCAATCAGTTTTTCGCGCGCGGCCGGGTCCAGCCGGCCGGCCAGGCACTCGGGAATCTGCTCGCGGAATTTATCGCAATTCATGACGCACGTTCTCCACTCAGAGCGAAGAACCGGTCGCCCAGATCGCGCAGCGCCCGGTAGACGCGGACCTTCACCGTCCCCACTTCGCATTTAAGAACGGTGGCGATTTCTTCATACTTCAAATCGAGGAAACGGCTCATCACCAGCACTTCCCGCTTGTCGCGCGGCATCGCGGCCAGCGCGCGCCGCAGCAGCACGGCTTCCTGGCGGCTCTGCGCCTGCCGGTCGGGCGGCGCTTCGGGCCCGCGAAACTCCACAATCTCTTCTCCCAGCGAAACCTCCGCCGTGTGCCGCCCGGCGTGATCGCGGTGGACGTTGCGCGCCACCTGGTACATCCAGCTCCGGAACGAAGCCGCCGGTTGGTATGTGTGCCGGTATTTCAAAATCCGAAAAAAAACTTCCTGCACGAGATCCTCGGACATGGGCCGCTGCGCGGTGAGGTGGAGGAAAAACTGGAACAGCGGGCGGTGATACCGTTCGAAGAGCGTCTCCAGTTTCGAGACGTCCCCGGCCCGCACTTCCAGCATGATTTGTTCGTCTTCCACTTGAATCCGCTGATTGATCTTACGTATGAGGATACCGGCGAAACCGCAAAAGGTTACGAAAGCCGCCGCCAAACCGACCCAGATGTGGGTCGGTTTGGAAACTAACTCCTTTGTTTGCCTCCAAAAGTGACCCAGATGTGGGTCGGTTTCCGCGGTATCGTTAAAAGTATGGCGCGAGCGATCTGGATGGCATCGATGATTTTGATGGTGGCTGGTCTCCCGCAGATCGGCGCGGCGCAGCAGGCTGCTAAAAAGCCCTTCCAGGCGCAAGCCACCTCAACCATCGCGTACCGCGTGGACAAAGACGAAGAGATCGTCGAGACCACCAACGTCGCCTGGCAGGTGACCGGAACCGACATTCCGGGCCGGCCCAAGAATGAGCGCCTGGTGCTGCGCACCACCGCCAGGCAGACGCAGGTGCTCGGCGATATCGGCTCGGATGCGTCGGTCACCGTCGAGGCCTGGCCGATGGGCGCGGACCTTCACGCCAAGCCGCTGTACAGCGTGACGCAGACCGGCCTGGAGGCGCACACGCTGGAGAATGCGCTGGTGCAGTTTTCGCGTGGCACGGAGGAGGTGGAGTGGTGGTCGCTGCACCAGTTGGGAACCGGCCAGCATCTCTTCGATACTTACGTGCCGCCCGTGAATTTTTCGACTTCCCGCGAGTTCTTCATCTCGCGCTACGGCGCGCTGGATGTCCCGCCGGACGATGCCACCGACGCGCGGCTGAAGGAACCGCACGTTGTCGCCGTGGTGGTCTACGCCTCCACCGAGAAGGTGATCCGCGAGGCGCTCATCACCGCCGACGACGTCAATCGGGCCAAGGAGCTGCGATCGTACGCTGACACGCGGCGCACGCTCGCCCTACGGGAATCGCCATCGCTTCCTCCCGTGCTGCGCATCCGCTTCTTGTCCAACGACAAGGTGGAGAAAGAAACGCTGCTCGAAGTTCCCATCACCAAAGACGACCTGGATCTTGCCGCCGCCAAGATTCCCGCCGGCCTGCACGTAAAAGCCTGGAAGCGGTAAGTAGGACAGGCCATCGTTTTTCGTGGCCCGTCCGGCGGCCGCGAAGATGACAGATCACAAAAGACGATGGTCTGTCCGACCTAAGGGCCACCTAAGTGCACTGCGTTGGTTTACTGGCCTGTGGCCGTCGATGGCGTGATCGTGGCGGGGCTCCCGCTCTGTTTCAGTTCGCGCTCGCGTTCGAGCACCGTCACGCCGCGCGTCATCCAATCCTCCGCCGGCGCGCCTTTGAGGTAGTGATCGAACCAGGCGTTGATCCGCCGGTGGTAATCGATCTGGTTGGCCTTCTGCGCCACCGAGTGATTCTCGCCTTCATACACCAGCATCAGGCACGGCTTGCCGGCGCGGCGCGCGGCGTTGTAGAACTCGATGTCCTGATGCCAGTCGGAGGCGCCGTCGTGGTCGCCCACTTCCATCAGCAGCGGCGCGGCCAGCTTGTTGGCGACGAACGTCGAGGAATTGCGGATGTAGGCCGTCGGATCTTCGTAGAGCGGCACCTGCATGCGCTCCTGCCCCACTTCGACGTGATTGGTCTCCGGCCCGCCGCTGTTCCAATAGATCTCGCCCACGCTGGAGGAAAGATTGGTGAGCGCGCCGCCCACCGCGCCGGCCGCGAACAAATCCGAGTGCGTGACGATGAAAGTGGTCTCGTACCCGCCCCACGAATGGCCCGTCAGGCCGACATGCTTCGCGTCCACCATGCCCGATTCCAGCACCTTCTTGACCGCCGCCGTGACGCAATCGAGCGCGGAGACGCCCGGGTCGCGCGGCTTGAAGACAATGTCCGGCCGCAGGACAAAGTACCCGTGCTCGATCCACACCGCCGGGTTGTACGTGCTGCGCTCAGAGGGCGCCGTCCAGTTGTGAAGCTGGTTGCTTTCGATTTCGTAGATCTGCACGATCATCGGGTACTGCTTGCCCTTCTCGTAAGTCGCCGGGTAGTAGAGCGCGCCCTGCAGCCGGTCGCCGTGGGTGTTCCTGTAGTCCACTAACTCGGCGCGCCCCCAGGCGTATTGCGAAGCGAACGGGTTGGTGTCGCTGACTGGCTTGGCGTTCTTGAGGTCCGGACCGGCGGCGTAGAAGTTCGGCGAGGTATCCCATGCGCCCGACTGGTAGACGTAGGTGTCGGCGTCCTTGGCTTTTTCCAGACCGCGCACGCCTTTGTCCGCGAGCACGAGGCGGTCCACCTTGCCGTTTTGGAGCACGGCGTAACCGGTGTTCTTGGTCCAGCGGCCTTCCAGACTCAGGTAGACGGGCTTGGCGAGATCGATGGGTTCGTTGGCTCCGCCGCCGCCGCGGCCGCCGCGGCCGCCACCGCCCGCACCCGCACCCGAGACCCGCACATAACGGTGGCGAATTTCCTCCGTGCTGCCGTCCGTCAGGCGCCTGGGTTTGGAGCCATCGGGAAAGACCTCCCAGAGATCGTAAGCATCGTAGACGATCACGCTGCGGTCGTCCCTGGTCCAGCCGGCGACGCCGTAAGCCGGTTTCTGGCTGACCGGGTAATCATTCTCCTTGTTGGTGAAGCCGATTTTGGAATCCTTGGTGATGTTGCGCGCGGCGCCGGATTCGAGATCGTAAATCCAAAAATCGCCTTCGCGGAAGTTCATGGCGTACTTGCCGCCGGGGCTGAACTCGACCGGCGGGATGAGGTGGCTGGCCACCTGTGCGCGCTGGCCGGTATCCAGATCGACCTTGTAGACGTCGGTGAAATTGCGGCCGAACATGGCGTCGTTCTGGTAAGGCACGCCGTCGAGGGCCAGGGCTCGCGTGCCGGTTCGCGGCAGGCGGACGTCTTCCTTCAGATTGCCGGCGAGCGGCACCAGCTTGCCGGAGGCAATGTGCCAGGCGGCCGGCTCATTGCGGTCGCGGTCGCGGGCGGCGGTGAGTTTCTGTTCGCTGATGACGTTGACGTCCTGCCAGTGCCAGACTTCCACCGTGGAGGGATCGTCATCGGACTTCTTGACTTCGAGCTTGGTGGGCCAGTCGGCGATGCCGACGTAAACGATGGATCCATCCTCCGACCATTGAGGCGCGCGCGCGGCGACGATGCGCTTGGGTGCGTCGATTTTGACTGTGCGCTTGTCGCCCAGGCTCTTCCAGGCGAGGACGGTGTAGCTCTCGCCTTCGTAGCCGTCCTGCTTCATCGAACGCAGCGCGGCCAGGTCGCTCGATTCCTTGCGCCACGTGAGCGCGGTGAAGACTGCGGGGCCATTGTCGAGGACTTTGAGGGAGCCCGAGGCCGGATCGAAGATCTGGATGGCGTTGCCGGTACGGCCCTCGACCCCAATGGCGATGGCCAGGTTGCTGCCCTTATCCTGCCAGGCGTAGCCGGTGACATTGCCGAAGGTTGTATCAACGCCGTTGCCGAGGTTGCGGACGATCAGTGTGTAACCCGTGGGGTCGTGTTCGGTATCTGAGGCTGCGCCTGCGCCGCCACGTCCGCCACGACCACCGCCCGAGGCGGGAGCGGCTGCCGCACCACCGCGCGCCGCGCCTGCCGCGGCCGCATTGTACTTGCGGAAGGCGAGGTAAGGGCCATCGCCCGAGAAGGCCAGGGCTTGCACATCGTCGACCGCGGTGATGGCGCCGCTCGTGAGATCGAGCAGGTTCAACTTGTTCTGCAAGGTTCGGGTGGCCTTGCGGGCGCGCTCCTGCTCGGCTTCCGAAACGCCGGCTTCGCAGCCGAGCCAGCGGGAATCGGACGAGAAGGCGGCGCCGGTGCAATTGGCCAGGACGTGCGTCTTCCCCGCGCCCGAGGTGGAAGCCACGCGCAGTTCGTTATCGCCATTGGTGCGGCGGATCTCGTGGGCCAGCCATTTGCCATCCGGCGAGAGCGTGCCTGTGCCGAGGGTTTCCCACTTGCCGTAATCGGCGGGTGTGAGAGTGGGCTTGGGTTGGGCGGAAGCACAGGGGACCAGGCTCACTGCGAGGGCGAGCAGCGTCAGGGTGCGGGACATCATAGTGCCGATGATTCTACCGCAACGTGCGGGCATTTTCTTGCATGGCGCGCGTATAATATCAGGCGCGGTGTGCGCCGCGGAGACGGTTGGGAAGGGAGGCGCCAAGGATGGCAGACGAAAAATGGGAGGAACAATACGGCATGTACTTTACGGGCATGTCGACGCTGGGCGGGAATTACAAGGCATCCCCGCTCTACGGCAACCAGCAATTCAAGGACATTTTTTTCCACTTCGGGTGCCTGGGTGAGGCGTTGAAGTTATCGGTCACACAGGCGTACCTGGTCCCCGCGCTGCAAAAAGCTTTGCCTCACGACATGCTGGTGCTGGGCTTCGAGATGTCCAAACAGTTCAGCATCCAGTTCGCCATCATCGGCGCCGGCGCAGCTATCGGCGCGACCATCGGTGGACTGGCCGGAACGTGCACCATACCTCTGGTTGGTACCATCGCGGGCGCAGGCTCCGGTGCTGCGCTGGGAGCCAGTGTGGCGTCCTGGCTGCTCTTGGGCGTCGGTCTCGCGGAGTTGGCCGGTCAGGGCCCGTACATTTTCGCGGCGGGCAAAGATGAGATGGATCGCGGCATGGCATGGGCCATGAAGGGCGATAGCCAGAAAGCCGCCACGGAGTTCGCGGATTTCTTCGCGCAAATGCTGGCGGTGGTCCTCCCCATGCTCCTGGTCGCCATTTTCGCGAAAGGGTGCAAGGGGATTGGCGGCTTCCTGGTCCGCAATCCCGCCATGGTGCAATACCTCGAAAAGAACCTATTCACTCCAGGAATGTACGGGAGGGCCGGCCGGATTCTGGGATACACGGAAGAGGAGATCCGGGCCTACGTGCAAATCAGCCGCGGCAAAATCCTGGTCGCGCGCGGATGCAACCCGAAGCGGCTGGAGTACATCAGGGAAAACTACCATGCCAAGCCCGTCGCCGTTCACGCTCCGTGGAATACCGCCAAGAGCGGCCCGTATGTGGGACAAGTAGTGTGCGATGTCTCGAAGGCGGGCGAGGCCCTGGCGGAGTACGATCTGAAAGCCGTAGCGGGAACGCCCGGCAAGTTTCAACTCGTCCCGAAGAAGAATTACAACGCTTTGCTCGAAGGCCACTACGTGGAAGAGTACGTAGACAACGGTGTGCCCAGATACAGACTGATACACCGCGACGGCAAGCCCTTCATCGGCGATATCGACCGTGTGCTCTATGCGGAGTTCACCGCAGGCGGCAACCTGAGGGTGGGCACGCATTGGAAAAACGACGACCCGCGCGAGGTGGCCTGGATGAACCAACAGATCCGCAGCCGGGTGAAGAACCCGGTCAGCTTTAATGTCTTCCAACACGGCCACGCGTGGGAGAACCTGGAGCGCGACGCGGCATCGGGAAAGATGATGCCAGGCTGGCCGCACCGGACTGCCAACGGAAGCTGGAACTTCAGCGACGAACCCTTGATGGTTGCGGTGAACGGCCACCTTTATATTCTGAATTGGCCGCAGTTCACCGCGTTCTGCAACGCATTTGAAAAGGTAGGGCTGCTGTTCCCGTGGAAGTGAACGGGCTGGAGCGCGCGGCCCCATAACTGCTTGGCTGCCCCACTCCGCAGGCGCCCTGCTTTTTCGACCCTGTCATGCCTCACTAAAGACAGCAGTCCGACAGACGACAAAAACCGATCGCCTGTCCCACCGTGATAGCCTATCCTTTCTTATGAAAGTTGCTGCTGTTTTCCTGCTGGCCCCGTTTTGCCTTGCGCTGGCCCAGGCGCCTACGCCTGAATCCGTGCTCGGGCACAAACCCGGCGACGATTTTTATCTCGCCACTTATGACGACGCGCTGGGCTACTTCCAGAAGCTGGCGCACTCGACCGACAAGCTGAAGCTGGTGCGCGTCGGCAAGACCACCCAGGGGCGCGAGTGGGATATCGCCATCATCTCTTCCGCCAAGAACCTGGCCGATCTGGACAAGTATAAGGATACGGCGCGAAAGCTGGCGCTGGTGAAGTCGCTCACCGAGGAGCAGGCGCGCGCGCTGGCCCACACCGGCAAGGTGATCGTACACATCGACGGCGGACTCCATTCCACCGAAGTGGCGCCGGCGCAGATGACCATCCAGCTTGCCTACAACCTGGTAGCGGCCACCGATCCGGAGACCGCGACGATCCTCGACAACGTCATCCTGCTGCTCTGGTTCTCCATCAATCCCGACGGCCAGAACATGGTGGGCAACTGGTATCGAAGCAACCTTGGCACGCCGTATGAGGTAAGTCCCATGCCGGGGCTGTTCCAGGAATACATCGGGCACGATAACAACCGCGACGGCTACATGAACAATATGGTTGAGTCACAGGTGATTACGAAGACCGAGCTCGAGTATTACCCCAACGTGTTTTACAACCACCACCAGACGGCGCCGTTTCCGGCGCGCATCTGGATTCCGCCGTTCGGAGACCCGGTCTCGCTGAATCCTCACCCGCTCATGTACCGGTGGGTGAACCTCTTCGGCACGGCCATGGCGGCCTGGTTGGACGAGCACGACATGCCCGGCGCCATGCACCGCGGACGGTTCGACGATTGGTATCCCGGCTTCGTCGACCACGTGAATAATTTCCGCAACACGGTCTCCTTTCTGACCGAAACCGCGCTTTATCAATACGCCACGCCGCACTTTTATACCACCGACGAGTTTCCGCGCGACAAGCAGGAGCTGCGCACCGAGGTCTATTATTCGAGCCCGTGGCACGGCGGCTGGTGGCGGCTGGGCGATGCGGTGCGGTACACGCTGGGCGCGTCGATGGCGGTGCTCGATACCGCTTCGAAGAACCGCGAGGAATTGCTCTACGACCGGTACCGGGCGGGCCACGACGTGATCGATCGCTTCAGCAAGGACCCGCCCTTCGCTTACATCATTCCGCGCGAGCAGCGCGACACGCCCACGGCCGAGACGCTGGTGGAGAAACTGTTGATCGACGGCATCGAAGTGCATCAGGCCACTAAGGAATTCACGGCCAACGGATCGACTTATAAAGCAGGCGACTTCGTGGTTCTGATGGACCAGCCGTTTGCGGCGCTGGTGAAAGAGCTGTTCGACATCCAGAGGTATCCGGACATGCCGCGGGCCGCGGCGGTGACTGCGACGGCCGCACCGGCGGCCGCGGCTGGTGCGGGTCGCGGCGGTGCTGCCGCGGCGGCTCCGGCGACTCCGCCGGCTCCGCCGGCTCCGCCGACTGCGGCGGCTGGCGGTGGTGGCGGACGTGGTGGTGGCGGCGGTGGTCGCGGCGCGGCTGCGCCTGCCCCGGCGGCAGCGGGCGCGGCTCCGGCCGCTGCCGCGCCGGCTGCGGGTGGGCAGGCTGCGCCCGCCCAGACTCCTTACGATGTCACCGGCTGGACGCTGCCCGTTCAGATGGGTGTCGAAGTAGTGTCCGTGGCGCAGCCCGTTACCGAGGCTACGCGGCGTTTGCTGCGGAAAATCGAAAAAGTGGAACCGCTGGCGGGGAAGGTGGAAGGCGCCGGCCCGGTGTTCGCCTTCTCGCACAACAGCAATGCGGCGCTGCGCGCGGTGAATGAGATCCTGGATGCCGGCGGAACCATCAGCTTCGCCAAGACGGAAAGCACCATTTACGCCAGCGGCAATGCGGAGGCGATTCTGAAAAAGAACGGCGTCAATGCCACCTCGCTCAAGGAAGCCCCCGAGGCGTGGGCGGTGAAGAAGCCGCGCATCGGCATCTACGAGCCCTGGAGTGGCAACATCGATGCGGGCTGGACGCGATGGATTCTGGAGCAGTTTCACTTCCCGTTCATCGTGCTGCACAACCCCGATGTGCTGAACGGCCACCTGCGCGATCGATTCGACACCATCGTGATTGCCGAGATGGCAACCCGCCAGATCATGGACGGAATGCGCCCCGGGACCGTGCCGGGGCAATATGCGGGCGGCATCGGCGAACCGGGCGCGGAGGAGCTGCGCGCTTTTGTGACGGCCGGCGGGACGCTGGTGGCGCTGGGAAACGCGGCGGCTTTTGCCATCGAGCAATTCAACCTGCCGATCACCAACGTTTTGGCGGGGATCGGCCAGACCCAGTTTTTCTGCTCCGGCGCGCTGTTGCGCGTGGAAATCAAAGAGCCCAATCATCCCGTGGTGGCGGGCTTGCCGGCGGCGCCGGCGGTGATGTTCGAGCGCAACCAGGTCTTCGATACGCGGCCCACTTTCCGTGGCAAAGTGCTGGCCGCATATATTAAGGACCGCAGCCCGCTGGTGAGCGGTTTTCTCCTGGGTGCGCCGCTGATCGAAGGCAAGGCGGCGGCGCTCGACGCCAACTATGGCGGCGGCCACGTCATCCTGCTGGGCTTCCGGCCCCAGTGGCGCGGCCAATCGCACGGCACCTACAAGTTCCTGTTCAATGCGCTGTATTTCAACTCGTCGATGGCGCCGGAAGCTGCGGGCGGCGGAGGCCGCGGTGGGCGCGGCGGCGCCGGCGGCAATCCGCAGCAGGCGGCATGGAGAAGGGAAGCCGACGCGGTGAAGACCGAGTTGACCCGGCTGCTGGATCTCAACCGCGCCTATTTCACGGCGCGCGGGCCGTTGGCGGCTGAGCCGGGCAAGCAGTTGGAAGCGGCTCTCGACGTGTTCCAGCGCGACCGTATTCCGCTGCTCGACGATCTGCGCGCGCAGGTGGAAGATGCGGCCATGGTTCGGGCGGAAGCTACGTGGTCGGCGCAGCTCAAGCGGCTGGCGGTGGACCTGCGGACCAAGGACTTCAGCGCATCCAGGGTCGACGACCTGTTGGAGCAATACAGACTGGTGGTGGTGCCGTGAGAAGCAGGAGTCAGAAGACAGAACGCAGGAGACAGAATGGAAGGCTGCCGGCCTTCGGCCGGCGGCTTTTGGTATTTCTGTTGCTCGCGGCTGGCGCTGTTGCGCAGGCGCCGACTCCGGAATCCGTGCTCGGCCACAAACCCGGCGACGATTTTTACCTGGCCACTTATGAGGACGCGCTGGGTTATTTCCGCAAACTGGCGGCCGCGTCAGACCGCATCAAGCTGGTGAATGTGGGCAAGACCACGCAAGGGCGCGACTGGTTCATGGCCTTCATTTCGGATGCGCCCAACCTGGCGCAGCTCGACCACTATAAGGATGTGGCCCGGCGCCTGGCGGTGGCGCGCGGCATCGGCGAAGAGCAGGCGCGCGCGCTGGCGCGCGACACCAAGCCGATCATCCATATCGACGGCGGCCTGCACGCCGATGAAGTCGCCAACCACCAGCACACCATCCAACTGGGTTACGACCTGGTGTCGGGCGAGACGCCCGAGATCAAGGCGATTCGCCAGAACCTGATTGTGGAGTTGTGGTTTTCGATCAATCCCGACGGGCAGACGGCGGTGGCCAACTGGTATCGCCAGAACCTGGGAACGCCCTATGAAGTGAGCTCGCTGCCGTTTCTCTACCAGGAGTACGTGGGGCACGACAACAACCGCGACGGCTACATGCTGAACATGCTGGAATCGCGCGTGGTGACCAAGGCCACGCTCGACACCCAGCCGCTGGTTTTCTACACGCAGCACCAGACCGCGCCGTTTCCGGGACGGATCTATCTGCCGCCGTTCGCCGATCCGATTTCGGGGAACATGCACCCGCTGATGCTGCGGTGGCTGAGCTTGATCGGGATGTCGATCGCGCAGCACCTGGACGACCACGGCCTGGCGGGTTCGATGCACCAGGAAAGCTTCGACGTCTGGTATCCGGGCTATCTCGACAACATCGGCAATTTCCGGCACACCATTTCCTTTTTCACGGAGACGGCGCTCTACCGCTACGCCACGCCGCATTTTTATACGGTGGACGAGTTTCCCGCGGCGCGGCAAGGGTTAGGCGCCGAGATGCTGTATTCGAGCCCGTGGCGCGGCGGCTGGTGGCGCCTGGCGGACGCCTGCCGTTACATGCTGGAGGCCGATATGGCGGTGTTGAATCTTAGCTCGAAGTATCACGCGCAGATGACTTACAACAAGTACCGGGCGGCGCGCGATACCATCGAGCGGTTCACCAAGGAGCCGCCCTTCGCCTACGAGATTCCGCGCGAGCAGCACGACGCTCCGGAGGCGGCGGTGCTGCTCGAGAAACTGATGCTGCAAGCGATCGAGGTGTATCAATCCCCGAACCCGGATGCGTGGGTGATCCCGATGGATCAGCCGTTCGCCGGACTGGTGAAGGAATTGTTCGAGCCGCAGGTGTACCCCACCCTCTCGCAGCGGCCGTACGACGTGACTGGCTGGACCCTGCCTTACCAGATGGGCGTGGAAGTTCACGCGATGACCACGCCGCTTAGCAAAGAATTCCGCGATTCGCTCCGTCCGGTGAAAGAGATCACCGGCCTCGAGGCGCCGTTCCAGCTTTCGGCGAACGCGAGCTACCGCGCCATCAACCAGATCGTGGCGGCGAAGGGCAAGGTGACGGCGGCGGGAGACGACCTGGCGGCGACGGACATCGACAAGGGCAAGCTGGATGCGATTCTGAGTGAGAACCGGTTGCGCGCAGGACCGGCCAAGGAAGGCGCCAAGCCCCTGAAGCCGCTGCGCATCGGCCTCTACCGGCCGTGGGTGGCGTCCATCGACGAAGGTTGGACGCGCTGGATTCTGGAGCAGTACCAGTTCCCGTTCACCAGCTTGTATAACGCGGATGTGCGCGCCGGGCACCTGCGCGAACACTACGACACGATCGTGATTCCGGATATGAACGAGCGGTCGATACTGGAAGGCCACCGCCCGGGCACCATTCCGGAACGGTACGCCGGCGGAATCGGCGAGGAAGGCGCGCAGGAGCTGCGCGACTTCGTAAACGAAGGCGGGACCCTGGTGGCCTTCAACAACGCGTCGCTGTTCGCCATCAACCAGTTCAATCTGCCGGTGACGAATGCGCTGGCGGGCGGGCAGGCCGGGCAGTTTTTCTGTTCCGGGTGCCTGCTGACGGTGCACATCGAAGACACCAAGGAACGGCTGACGGCCGGCCTTTCGGCCGACACGATCGTGATGTTCGAACGCGGGCCGGCCTTCGACACCAGGGCCGATTTCAAAGGCAAGGTGCTGGCGCGCTATCCGCGCGAGCGGTCGCCGCTCGAGAGCGGCTACCTGGCGGGACCGGAGGCCATCGAAGGCAAAGCCGCGGCACTCGAGGCGGAGTACGGCAAGGGCCACGTGATCCTGCTGGGCTTCAAGCCGCAGTGGCGCGGCCAATCGCACGCCGCGTACAAGTTTTTCTTTAATGCGTTTTACTTTTGACGGAGCAGGGCGGCCAGACTGACAGACGACAAAAGGCGATCGTCCCACGGGTCGGTTAGTCGTGCAGAACGATATTGAGCAATGAACTGTGGATTTTCAGGCCACCGTTATAGTCGATGAATCCGAGCTTGCGGAATCGGTTCATGAAGAAGCTGACTCTGGGGCGTGTGGTGCCGACGATTTCGGCCAGCGTTTCCTGACTGATCTTTGGAATGACCGTTTGCGGTGTGCCTTCCCTCCCGAAATTAGCCAGCAAGAGAAGCACTCGTGCCAGCCGTTTCTCGCTGGAATTGAACAGTTGGTCCACCAGGTCCTCTTCAATCCGAACGTTGCGAGAGAGCAAATGAGCGACAAACACTTCCGAGAAGCTCGGCTCTTCGTGGAGCGCACGGATCACCTCCGCCTTCTCCAGCTTTGTGATTGAGCACAGGGACATCGAGACGGCAGTTCCCATGCGTACTGGCTGTCCTGCCAAGCACCCCTCGCCAAAGAAATCGCCAGCTCCCAAAATGGCGATGACCGCTTCCTTCCCTTGCTTGGAGAGCACGGTGAGCTTGACCTTGCCTTCGTTGATATAGAAAACAGCGTCTGCCGTATCACCCTGGACAAAAATGCGGCTGTTGGTGCGGTACTCAGCACCCGTTCTTCCACACCTGGCATTAGCCAGAAAGACCTTCAGATCGAAAGGCGGTTTGGGTTTTCTTTTCGGTTTCATGTTCCACCTTGTACCTCGCATTTCATAGAAAATACCCCAATCGAGCGGCTGTTGCAAGTGGTTGTATCGGCTGTATCGGCAACAATTTCCAGGGTGCTGGCTGGTTAGGCGTGGGTCACGCCTTTGTGTTGGGAGTCAGCGGCGCAGCAGAAGGCATAACGGCATGACGCCAAAGCAAAGTAAAGGCGTGATCCCCATCCGGCCGGACCGACGGCGGATCCAAACGATTGGCCCTGGTCGAGCGCGCGGATGGCATGCGAAAGCGCCCACCCCACGTGCCCGGCTAGACACCGATGTCTTCATTCCATAGCCGGGGATTCGCCTGGATGAAGTCCGTCATCAACTGAATGCATTCCTCGTCCTGCACTACCTCCACCGGAACGCCATTGGCGCGCAGGTATTCTTCGGCGCCGAGGAAGGTGCGGTTTTCGCCTGCGACCACGCGAGCTATCCTGTAAAGCAGGATGGCGCCGCTGCACATGGGGCACGGAGAGAGGGTGGTGTATAGGGTGCAGTCCCGATAGACCCTGGCAGGCAGACGCCCGGCATTGCGGAGGCAATTCATTTCGCCATGGTCGATGGGACTGCCGGTCTGCACGCGGCAGTTGTGGCCCCGGCCGATGATGCGCCCTTCATGCACCAGAACGGAGCCGATGGGGATGCCACCTTCCGCGGCGCTCGCGCGGGCCTGCTCGATGGCGGCTTGCAAAAAGGGGTCTCGCGGCACGGAGGTGGTCTACTGGCCTCCGCCGCCTGGGCCACCGCTTGCCGAGGGTGGACGCTGCGGCTGCGGCGGGTTCGCGTCGATGAGGCGCGTGGGGGCCATTTCGTAGGCGGAGACCAGGCTTGGATTGCCGTCCTTGTCGATGGCGCGCACGCCGATCACGATATCGTCAATCGAAAGATCGGGGATGGCGTACTCCGTCACGTTGCCGACGTAAGTTTCTTTTTGCCAGACCGGCGAGGTGGTGTCGCGGATCAGGATGGAGTAGCCGGCGAGATCGGGCTCGGGGTTGGGCATGGCCCAGCGCATGACGGCGTCGTAGCCGTTGCCGCGGCTGAGGCCGGGTCCACGTCCGCCGCGGCCCCCGCGGCCGGCGCCGGCTGGGGCTCCCGCGGCTGGGGGATTGGCGCCGCCCGCCGCTGAGGCTGCGGCGGTGTCGGTCGCGCCTGCGCGGCCGCCTGCGCCGGCTGCGGCATCGCCACGCGCGCCACCGCGCGCTCCAGCACCGCCAGCGCCGCCTGCGCCGGCCGGCCGCGGATTCGCCACCACGGGAGGCTTGGGAGCGAGCGCGAGGGTCGCCAGGACGGCGGCATTCATCCTGGCCACGCGCGTGGTGTAGGGCACGGAGGCATTGGCGAAGGTGTCGGTGGCGGTGTGCTGGTTGGCGAAGTTTTCACTCGGGGTGGTGAGCCGCACGGCGGTGAAGCCTTGGGCCACAAACGAAGAGTGGTCGCCGCCACGGCCGAAGCGGTCGTGGCGGAAGATCAGGTCGACGGTCATGGAGGGCATGTAGCGCTCGGCGATTTCCTTGGTATAGCGGGCCAGCGACCGGCTGGAAGAATCGTCGGGCCCCTCGGAGAAAACACGCAGGTGGTTATTGGCGGAGCGGCCGTTGCCCGAGATGTCGCTGCCGATGATGTCGTTGTTGAGCACGGCTTCGATCTGCATCTTGTCTTCCTTGGCCTTGGCGGCGTAGGCGCGGCTGCCGTTGAGTCCGATCTCTTCGGCGGCGAAGGTGACGAAGACGATGCTCTTATCGAACTGATACTGGCTCATGACGCGCGCCAGTTCCATGGTGGCGGCGGTGCCGGAGCCGTCGTCGGCGACGCCGGGAGCGAGCGGGTCGGCATCGGCGGGCGAAGCCGGGCCGGCATCGTCGGTGCGCACGGCCTGGTTGGGCGCGCGGCGCAGGGCGATGGAATCGTAGTGGCCGGAGATGATGACGTAGCGGTCCTTATCGATGGTTCCCGGCAGCACGGCCACGATGTTATTGAGCTCGGTCTCAGTGGGGATGCGCTGGCTCTTGGGCACGGTGAACTTCTGCAGGCTGACTTCCAGGCGCGGGCTGTAGCTCTTGAACTCGCTCAAGATCCAGTTCTGGGCGCCGCCAATGCCGTGCGCCGGGTTGTCCTTCTCGGAGCCCACGTAGCGGGTGCCGAAGCTTTCGAGCTTCTTCATGATGGCGCCGATGCGCTCCTCGGAGACCTCGTCGACAATCTTCTTGACGGTGGGGTTGAGCTGTGCGGCGGGAGGCTGCGCGAGCCCTTCGACACCGCAATAAAGAATCGCGAGGGACATCAGGCGTAGGCCGGTACGAGACATTGAGATCACTTCCTCTTCGAGAAATTGTACGTTCAGTGTATCACCGGGAATGCGGGGGCCTGCACACGAGCGGACTCGCCGGCGTGTCCGTGGGGTCAGGCTGAAAGCTTGGCCCCACAACGGGGGCGGCGGGGATACGATGCGTTACCATTACGAGTTGCGGAGGCGCAATGAAGATCACGTTTTGGGGTGCGGCGGGCGAGGTCACGGGCTCCATGCACCTGGTGGAAGCGGGCGGGCGGCGGCTGCTGCTCGATTGCGGGCTCAACCAAGGGCGGCGCAAGGCGGCCGAAGCCAAGAACCGCTACCTGCCGTTTGCGGGCTCTTCGATCGACGCGGTGGTGCTCTCGCACGCGCACATTGACCATAGCGGCAATTTGCCGACGCTGGTCAAGAGCGGGTTCGGCGGCCCGATCTACACGACGCCGGCGACCGTCGACCTGTGCAACTGGATGTTGCGCGACTCGGCGCACATCCATGAGAAGGACGCGGAGTTCCTGAATAAGCGGCACGAGCACCGCAAGAATCTCGGGCTGGCGGACGGGCCCGTGGTGCCGCTCTACACGACCGAGGATGCCGAGCGGACGCTGCCGCTGTTTCAAGGGGTGGGATACCACTCCCCGCAGAATCTGGCGCCGGGAGTGATCTACGTACCGTACGACGCCGGCCACATTCTGGGTTCTTCCTGCGTGGTGCTGCACGAACAACAAAACGGTGGGCAGGTGCGGCTGGCGTTCTCAGGCGACGTGGGGCGTCCCCACCTGCCGATCATCCGCGACCCGGAGACCATGCCGCCGGCCGAATACCTGATCATGGAGAGCACCTACGGCGGCCGCCTCCATAAGAGCACCAGCCACGTCATCAACAAGCTGCGCGAGGTGGTGATCCGCACGGCGAAGCGCGGCGGCCGGATCATCGTGCCGGCCTTCGCGGTGGGCCGCACGCAGCAACTGGTGCTGCTGCTGCACGAACTGGCGAACGCGCAGGAGATTCCGAACATCCCGATCTTCGTGGACAGCCCGCTGGCGCTGAACGTCACGCAGGTGCACCGCGACCACCCGGAGTGCTTCGACGACGAGACGCGCGACTTCCTGAACCACGGCGAGGACCCCTTCGGATTCGGGCGTTTGCGGTACGTCCGCGAGGCCGAGGATTCGAAAAAGCTGAACGACCTGCACGGGCCATTCGTGGTGATCTCGGCATCGGGGATGTGCGAGCAGGGACGGATTCTCCACCACTTGCGCAACAATATTGAAGATCCGCGGAATACGGTGCTGATCACGGGGTTTCAGGCGCAGGACACGCTGGGACGGAAATTAGTGGAAAAATGGCCGGAAGTCGCGATCTTTGGCGAACCGCTGCGGGTGCGCGCGGAAATTTCGAGCCTGGACGAGTTGAGCGGCCACGCCGACCAACACGAATTGTTGCAGTGGATCGAGCCGCTGGCGCCCTCCTTGCGGAAAGTGTTTCTGGTGCACGGCGAGCCGCAACAAGCCGAGGTTTTGGCGAAGCTGCTCCACTCCACTTACGAGCTGGAGGTGGTGGTTCCGTCACCCGGACAGAGCTTTGAGTTGAAATAGGCGAAGCCAAAACTGCCCGGCTTTCCATCTATACTGAAGAGTACAAGGAGTATAGTTACGTGAGCCCCACACATTACGAAAAAGACCGCTCGGGCCTGATGACGGCGCTGGTGGCCGGCGCGATTATCGCCCTGCTAGCCGCGGTGATCTATTTGTTCGTGCAGATCGATCACCTGCAGACGAACCTGGCCAAAGTGCAAGACAAGATGACGACCGAGATCACGAACCAGAAGGACGCGGCCTCGCAAGGACTGTCATCCCAACAGAAGCGCATCGATGCGCTGAAGGCAGATCTGGAAGCGACGCGCGAGCAGAACGCGTCGCAGGCCAAGAACCTGTCGGCGCAGGCGCAAAAGGCAGCCACCGCGCACGCGGATGCGCTGGCGAGGCAGATTGCGGAAGAAGAAGCCAAAATGGGGGCGCAGGTGGCGGCGCAGCAATCCCAGCTCGGCGATGTGCAGCAGGCGGCTACCGCGGCCAACGCGAAGATTGCCGATGTGACCACCGATGTCGGCGGCGTGAAGACGCATTTGACGGCTACCGATGCCGAGTTGCAGAAGACCATCGCCGACCTGAAAAGCGCGCGCGGCGATCTGGGTGTGCAGAGCGGCTTGATCGCCACCAACGCCACTGAGCTGGCGGCGCTGAGGCTGAAGGGCGAGCGCAACTACGTGGACATCAAGCTCAACAAGAAGGACAAGACGAAGAAGTTCGCCGACATTTCCCTGTCGCTGGAGAACGCCGACCCCAAGAAGAACAAGTACACGGTGAAAGTGATGGCGGATGACAAGCTCTCCGAAAGGAAAGACAGGAGCATCAACGAGCCCGTGCAGTTCTATACCGCCGGCGGCAAGGCGCTGTACGAACTGGTGATCAACCAGGTAGGGAAAGACCAGATCGTCGGCTATCTTTCGACGCCTAAAGGCATGGCAAACCGATAACACTGGGTTCCGGGCGCGGGTCCCCCGGCCGGGATTCCGCGTCGATCTTTTCGACCAACTTCTCTACGTGCATGCAATAGATCGCCGGTTTGCCGTCGCGGTCGCTCTGGAAATAGATGCGCTGGGCGTCGGGTGAAAAGCGCGGCGCGGTGGTTTCCGGGTGGCTGGCCTTGTGTTCGCAGAGCGTCAATTCCCGCTGCGTGATGCGCAGCAGGAGGAGGATGGTCGGCGAGGCGGCGCTGCGGCTGGCGCCCACGAACACCGAAGTATCGCGATTGAATCCGAAGTTCGCGAACTGGCTGGTCTTGGCCACGAGCTTGTCGGAAGCGGCGTCGGGGGCGCACTCGCGGATGGCGGTCAACTGTTTGGGATCCTCGGGAAAATTCAGATAGAGGACGGTCTTGCCGTCGGGCGCCCAGTCGGCCCGACCCACGCGGCCGGCGGCGAGTTTGAGCGAGTGTTTCTGCGTGCCGTCGGAATTCACCAGCCAGAGGGCGTCGCCGCCTTGCCGGAAGAGGATCTGGGCGCGCATGGGCCGCGCGATGGGGTGGCTGATGGCGAAGGGCGCCTCCACCACGGTGCGGGCGGCGGCCTGCGCCAGCGAGACCGCGCGCAGGCGCGAGCCATCGCCCTGGCGTTCGGCGAAGGTGGCGTGCGTGCCGTCGGGGCCGACGCTCAGGCCCGCAGTGCGTTCCCAACCCTCGGGGATCCTGTAGAGTTCGCGCGGCCGTCCGCCCAAGGCCGAGAGGAACAGAGAGCGGCCGGCGAAAAAGCAGAAGGAGCGGTTGTCGGGAGTCAGGGTGAGGGAGCCGCCGTCGAGGTCCTCGACCGTGGTGAGCTCTCTGGTCTCGCCCGACTTGAGATCGAGGCGGAAGGCCTGCGGCGAGCCATTGCGGTCGCAACTGAAGAGTATCGACGCGTTGTTGTGCGCGATGGCGCGGTTGTAAGCGGCGGGCAGCGTGCTGGAATAGGAGGGATCGGTGAGGCGGTAGACATCCAGCTCGGTGGTGGGGTCGGAATACCGTTTGACGGCGGAGGGAAAGCCGGCGCCCAGCCTTTCTTGGGCGGGTTTTTCCTGGGCGAGCAAACCAGCCGCAAAGCCCGAAAACAGGAACCCTCTGCGCGAAAAGCCGCGCGCCAGACCAGCCATATTAGGATGGTATCAAGGGCGGCGGCAGGTGCGCGGGGCGGGTATCGCATTGGCACTGGCGGCTTGGGGCGCGCAGGCGCCGTGCGAAGGGCATCCATCAAGCCCGGCGATCCGAACGTCCAAGGCTACAGCATGCACGGGTTATACTGTAAGGAAAGGAAATGAACCAGAAACAGTTCGCAGAACTGCACGCGCAGTGTTGGGAAACGCTTAAGCACTATGTGCACGAGGCCGACAGGATGTGCGAGTTGTTTGGCCAATGCCTCCCCGAACCTTCATCTATGCAGTTTCGCTCAGACATAGTGGAGCAACGCGTTCGCGAAAACAATGCTTACGCCAGTTACGCCGAGATTCGCCGGCAACTTTTAGAGGCGGTTCGGATCGGCTACGATCCGTCAAACTGAACCGCTGCTCGACAATCGGCTCACCGGCGGGCCGAAGGGATTTGGCGCGGACGGATGCGACATTTTCGCCAGGCTGCCGGAGGGGGCGGAGCGCGATCAGCTTCCGCAAATACTGCAAGGCGCTGCTGGTGGACCGGTTCAAGTTGACGTTTCACCATGAAATCCGGAGGCTGCCGAGCGGCCCGTGGAGCTTTTCGTGATCGACCAGGTGGAGAAGCCGGCGGAGAATTAGCCGTTAAGCCACGGCGGCCCAGTCCGTCTTCTTTACATACAAGCTAAAATAGAAGTCGCGGGCCTCCCACCGTACCGAGACCATTCATGATTGTCGACACCATCCTGGCGAAAGTCTTCGGCACCAAAACCGAGCGCGAGATCAAAGAGATGCAGCCCACCGTGGCGGCGATCAACGATTTCGAGCCGGCCATGCGCCAATTGTCGGATGTCGACCTCGCCGCCAAGACCATCGAGTTCAAAGAAAAGCTGGCGCAGGGCGCGCCGCTGGACGATTTGTTGTTTGAGTCCTTCGCGGTTGTGCGCGAAGCCGGGCGGCGCGTGCTGAACATGCGGCACTTCGATGTGCAGTTGATCGGCGGCATGGTGCTGCACAGGGGCAAGATCGCCGAAATGAAGACCGGCGAAGGCAAGACGCTGGTGGCCACGCTGCCTTGCTATTTGAACGCGCTCGAAGGCAAGGGCGTGCACGTGGTGACGGTGAACGATTACCTGGCCAAGCGCGACTCGGAATGGATGGGCCGGCTTCACAAGTTTCTGGGCCTGCACGTGGGCGTGATCGTGCACGACCTGGACGACGCGGAGCGCACGGCGGCCTACGGCGCAGACATCACCTACGGGACGAATAATGAATTCGGTTTCGACTACTTGCGCGACAACATGAAGTTCCGGATCACGGACTGCGTGCAGCGCGACTATCACTACGCCATCGTGGACGAAGTGGATTCGATCCTGATCGACGAAGCGCGGACGCCGCTGATCATTTCGGGTCCGAGCGAGGAATCCACGGACAAATATTACAAGATCAACCGCATCATTCCGAAGCTGATCCGCGGCGAAGTGATCGAAGGCAAGGAGCCGGGCGAGAAGTACACCACGGGCGATTACACCATCGACGAAAAGCACAAGACGGCGGCGCTCACCGAAGAAGGCGTCTTCAAGGTGGAAAAGCTGCTGGGGGTGGGGAACCTATACGACCCGCACAACATCGAAATCAACCACCACGTGCAGCAGGCGCTGCGCGCGCACGTGCTCTATGTGCGCGATCGGGAATACGTGGTGAAGGACGGCGACGAAGGTCCGGAAGTGGTGATCGTGGACGAGTTCACGGGGCGCCTGATGCCGGGACGGCGCTGGTCCGACGGGCTGCACCAGGCGGTGGAGGCCAAGGAAGGCGTGAAGATCCAGCGGGAAAACCAGACGCTGGCGACCATCACCTTCCAGAATTATTTCCGCATGTACAAGAAGCTGGCGGGGATGACCGGCACGGCGGAGACGGAAGCGGCGGAATTTCAGAAGACCTACAACATCGACGTCACGGTGATTCCCACCAACATGCCGATGATCCGCAAGGAGAACCAGGACGTGGTTTACCGGACGGAGGAAGAGAAGTTCCGCAACGCGGCGAAGGAGATCAAGGAACTCAACGCCAAGGGACAGCCGGTGCTGGTGGGCACCATCTCGGTGGAGAAATCCGAGAAGCTCTCGGGCATTCTGAAGAAGATGGGCGTGCGGCACGAAGTGCTGAACGCCAAGAACCACGAGCGCGAAGCCAGCATCGTGGCGCAGGCCGGGCGCAAGGGCACGGTGACGGTTTCCACCAACATGGCCGGCCGCGGCACGGATATCCTGCTGGGCGGCAATGCGGAGTTCATGACCAAGGATGCCTGCCTGAAAGAGAAGGTGGCGGAGCGGCTGTCGGAGAGCGAAGCGCAGTACGTGGCCGACGAGCATTTTTTCTACTTCACGCACCTCGACCAGTTCTACCGCGTGCGGCGCGACAAGTGGGACGAGATTTTTGCGCGCTACAAGCAGCAAACCGACCGCGAGCACGACGAAGTGGTGGGGTTGGGCGGGCTGCACATTGTGGCCACCGAGCGGCACGAATCGCGGCGCATCGACAACCAGCTTCGCGGGCGCGCCGGCCGCCAGGGCGACCCCGGCAGCTCGAAGTTTTTCCTCTCTCTACAGGACGACCTGCTGCGGATTTTCGGCGGCGAGCGGATGCAGAACCTGATGCTGCGCCTGGGCATGGAAGAGGACGTGCCGATCGAGAGCAAGCTCATCACCAAGCGCATCGCCAAAGCCCAGGAAGCCGTCGAAATGCAGAATTTCGAGGCACGCAAACACCTGCTGGAATACGACGATGTGATGAACAAGCAGCGCAAGGCAGTCTACGGAATGCGGCGCCAGTTGCTGGAAGGCATCGACCAGAAGGAGCGGGTGATGGAGATGGTGCAGGGCATCGTCGACCAATTGGTCGACATGCGCTGCCCCGACGACAAGCACCCCGACACCTGGGACCTGGCCACGCTGCGCAACGACATCCTGAGCGCGTTCGGAGCGAAAGTCGACCTGGCGGAGCTGGGCGACAAGACGCGGACCGAGATGTCGGACGCGGTGCTGGAACGGCTGAAGCAGAAGTACCAGGAAAAAGAAGACATGGTGGGCGCCGATGTGATGCGGCAGACCGAGCGCATCGTGATGCTGCAGGTGATCGACAACCAGTGGAAGGACCACCTGCTCACGATGGACGAGCTGAAGCAGGGCATCGGCAACCGCGCGTACGGGCAGAAGGACCCGCTGGTGGAGTACAAGAAGGAATCCTTCGAGCTGTTCACGGCGATGATGGACCGGATCGAAGACGAGACGGTGCGATACCTCTACTTCCTGCAGGTGTCGACCAGTTCCGGGCCGATTCTGCCATTCCCGGAGGAAGGCGAAGAGGAAGGCGACGGATCGGGCAACGGCGGGCCCTCCGGATCGGGCGGCGGGGATTCGCGCGGCGCGGCGGCGGAAACCGTGGACGAAGAACGGCGGCGCGCGGCCAAGGCGCAGATGGAAGACTTCACGCGCAACATCGAGCGCAAGAAGGATAAGGAACTGGCGGCGTTGCAATTGGGCGGCGACGATTCCGGCGGGCCGCGAACCGTGGCCGTGGGGCAGAAGGTGGGACGCAACGATCCCTGCCCGTGCGGCAGCGGGAAGAAGTATAAGAAATGCCACGGGGCGGGGTAAGGCCAAGCGTCGGAGGGACAGGGTGAGTTCCGCAGGGATCAGGCTGGTGGCCGGTATGGCGGCCGCTGCGCTGGCGGCAGGGGCCGCGGCCGGGCAGACGGCCCCGCCGCCGGCATTCGAAGTGGCGTCGGTGAAGGCGGCCGAACCGCTCGACCCGGCCAAACTAATGGCGGGCCAGCAGCGCATCGGCGTGACCATCGACGCGGCGCGCGTGGACATGACAGGCCTGACGCTGGCCGACTTGATCCGCGCCGCTTACAAAGTGAAGTCGTACCAAATCTCCGGCCCCGAGTGGATCGACACGCAGCGGTATGACATTGTCGCCAAGCTGCCCGAGGGCGCGCCGCGCAGCCAGATTCCCGAGATGCTGCAAAGCCTGCTTGTGGAGCGCTTCCGGTTGACGCTGCATCGCTCAACCAAAGAAGAGCCGGCATACGCGCTGGCGGTGGCGAAGGGTGGACCGAAGCTGAAGGCATCGCCGCCGGACCCCAGTGCGCGCGGCGGCGATGCCGCTCCCGACAGCGGCAGCGGCACTTTGCGTTACAACGCCGCCGCCGATAGCAAAGGCGTAGTCACCACCAGCGGGCCCAGCGGAAACGTGAAGCAGACCACCGGCCCCAATGGCATGCACCTGGACATCCAGAAGATGACCATGCCGGTGCTGGCGGAATACCTGGCGCGCTTCACGGAGCGTCCAGTGGTGGACACGACGGAGTTGAAGGGCAACTACGATTTCGTGCTGGACCTTTCGCGCGAGGAGTTGCTCAACGTGGCGAGAGCGGCCGGCATGGCGGTTCCCGGACCTGGCGCGGGAGAAGCGGGTCGCGCGCCAGTGGATGCGGCCGCGGATCCGAGCGCGGTCTCGCTCGCGAACTCCATCGAATTGCTCGGGCTCAAACTGGAACCGCGCAAGCTCCCCGTGGAGGTGCTGGTGATCGACCACCTGGAGAAAGTCCCGGTCGCGAACTAGCCGGGCCGCCGCAACGCCGCCCGTGTCAAAATGGACGGTAGGGGCACTGCCCAAAGCAGATTGCCCGGGATGGATGGTTGATATCCGTGGGGACAGGATTCCTGATTGGCGTGTGCGCGGCAGTGGCGTTGGCGGAGGCTCAGACCGCGCCGCCCCAGAAGGCCGCGGCGCCGCTGGCCTTCGAAGTGGCGTCGATCAAGCCGGCGGAGCCGCTCAGCGCGGAGCGAATGATGGCCGGCCAGCAGCACATCAACGTCAACGTGGACGCCGCGCGCGTGGATTTCTCGGACCTCTCGCTGGCCGAGCTGATTCGCGCCGCCTACCGCGTGAAGCTCTACCAGATCTCCGGGCCGGACTGGATGACTACTTCGAGGTTCGACGTGGTGGCCAAGCTGCCCGAAGGCGCCAAAACCGACCAGGTGCCCGAGATGCTGCGGACGCTGCTCGGGGAACGATTCCACCTGGTGCTGCACAACTCCAGCAAGGAGATGCCGGTGTACGCGCTGGTGGTGGGCAAGGAGGGATCGAAGCTGAAAGAGTCGACGCCGGATGACGCCACGGATGGAGCGGGCGCGGCGGCTGGCGGTTCCGCCGCTGGCGGCGCCGGCGGCCGGCGCGGGGAAGGCGCCAGTCCGATGACCAGCAGTGGCAGTGGTCCGAACGGGTCGTACACCATGTCCGCGGGATCGAACGGGCTGCACATGGATCTGAAAAACGTGACGATCGGCACTATGATCGACTGGCTATCGCGATTCACCGACAAGCCGGTGGTGGACCAGACGGGCCTCGCCGGACGGTACGACCTGTCGCTGGACGCCTCGCGCGACGAGATGCTCAACGCGGCGCGCGCCGCCGGCATGGTGGTGGACGCGGTAAGGCGCGCGCCGGAAGCGGCTACGGAGCCCGGCGGCGATTCGGTCTTCGCGTCGGTACAGAAGGTCGGTCTCAAGCTGGTGCCTCGCCGGCTGCCGCTACCGCTGCTGGTGGTGGACCACCTGGATAAGACGCCGACCGAGAATTAACCAAGGGCTGCACCTTTGAAATCCCTGCGGGATTTTGGGAGTCAGAAGTCAGGAGTCAGGAGTGCAAACGGCGGCGCGGGGGCGCGCGCTCCCGGGGTTTTTACTGCAACGCTTCGGCGCGCCGCGCGAGCAGCAGTCGCAGAGCCAACCGCATTTGCGTGGAAGCCAGGAACTGCACCACGCCGGTGGCCGGCCTCAGAATCCACGGTATGCGGTGGCCCCAGATCATCGAGAGCGGGCGCGCGACGCTGTCGCTCGAGCGGTAGAAGACGCGGTCGGTCCATCGCTCGCGGCCGGGATACTCGGGATACGGGCGGAGAATGTCCCAGGCGGCTTCGAGCACGCGGAGGGGCATGGGTTCGCGGTAGTGCGGCATGAAGAGAACGGAGCTGTGGCCCGCGCGGACTTCCGCGACGAACTCGGCGAAGGACCGCGCATTGGTGAGGTTGAGACAGGCGGCGGGCTCGCCGGCGTGGCGGTCGCCACCGGAGACGACGGGCCGCGAGTAGGCGCGGGCCAGTTCGACCACGGCCGCGTTTTCATGCCAGCGGCGCGTGCCGTTCAGTTCGAAGGCGTGCAGCCAGGGGAGGCATTCGCGCAAGACGCGATCGAGCGCCTGGGCGTGATCGGCTTCTTCGACGCCCTCCTCCAGCCAGTACGGATGGTTGAGAACGATGAGGACTTCAGGGAGGGCCGCGAGCGCGCCGAGGATTTCCGGCAGCGAGCTTTGGTTGGGCGCCGCGGTGTAAGCGGCCATGGTGGAGAGCCAGGTTCGGGCCGCGCCGGGCGGCAGGTTGTGTATCCCCAGATGCAGGATGGAGCGACGGTACGGAACCGTCCATTCAACCGATACCGGAACTTCGCGGCAGCGCTCGGTCACCTGGAGCGCCATGCCGGCTTCGATGTTGTCGTGGTCGGTGAGAGAGACCAGCGGACGCAAACCCAGCCCGGCGATTTGACCGCGTTCGAGGCGGAGCGCGGAGGAAGGCGTGAGGGGCGGCGTCCACCAGGCGCGCGCAAAATCCACCGGCCGCGGGCCGCGCTGATAGCGGCTGACGATCTGCGAGATTCCGGGAACCAAATGCAGGTAGCGAGGCAGGAACGACAGGCACTCTTCGGAGTACATGGTGTGGCCGTGCAGGCAGACGCCGGTGGAGAACGGCAGCGCCGCCCGCGGATTTTGCCAGAAGAACGATGGGTACCTCTTCACGTGTCCCTCCGCCTCCAGCATGGCCGGGAGACGGTTACAATTCGTTCGCAAATTGGTAGTCTTTTGAAAAACATTTTCAACCCGGCTTGTTTTAATTCACGTGGCACTACACTAAGAGAATGGATTCGATCAAAGACAAGGTCGCAATTGTGACAGGCGGTACACGCGGCATCGGGCGGGCTATCGCCGAACGGCTGCTGAGCGAAGGCGCGGCGGTGGCCCTCTGCGGGCGCAGCCAGGACTCGGTGGATCGCGCCGTCGTCGGCATGAAGCCGCTGGGGCGGGTCTTCGGACAGGCCACGGACGTCACCCAGGCAGCGCAGGTCAGCCGGTTCTTCCAGGCGGTGGAACGCGAATTCGGCGGTCTGGACATCCTGGTGAACAATGCCGGCGAAGGGGTGTTCCGCAAGGTGGGCGAGATGACGCCGGAGGAGTGGCGCCGCAACATCGACCTCAACCTGAACGGCGCGTTCTACTGCTCGCGGGAAGCGCTCCAGCAGTTCGCGCGGCGCGGCGGCGGGTTCATCGTCAACATCTCGAGCCTGGCCGGGAAGAACCCCTTCAGCGGCGGCGCGGGGTACAACGCCTCGAAGTTCGGGCTCAACGGTTTCAGCGAAGCGATGATGCTGGACCATCGCTATGAACATGTACGAGTCAGCTCTATCATGCCGGGGAGCGTAGACACGGAATTCGGCGGACAGGCGGGCAAACGCGCGGGCGACACCAGTTGGATGATCGCGCCGGAGGACGTGGCGGAGGTGGTAACCCTGGTGCTGCGCATGCCGGCGCGCACCATGGTCAGCCGCGTGGAGATGCGGCCTTCCGAGCCGCGCAAGCAAGGGTAGTGTTTTACACTAATTTACGCGTGGTGGCCGTACTCCAAGCGCTCCCCCCGACATCTAAAAAAGTGAGAAGGCCGGAGGCTATATGGAGCTGATCAACCGGATGTTGGACCCGACGCGAACCGGAAGCGAAGCCGAGAAGTTTGAGGCGGACCTGCGGAAGCGGGTGGTGGGGCAGGATGAAGCGATCCGCCAAATCATCGATGTGTACCAAACTTTCATGGCGGGGATGTCCAGCGCCGGGCGGCCGATCGGGAACCTTCTGTTTCTGGGACCGACGGGCTCCGGCAAGACGCGCATGGTGGAAGCGGTGGCGGAGAGCCTGGTGGGCGACGCGCGCGCCGTGGTCAAGATCGATTGCGCGGAGTTCCAGCACAGTCACGAAATCGCCAAGCTGATCGGCTCGCCTCCCGGATACCTGGGCCATCGCGAGACGCATCCGCTGCTCAGCCAGGAAGCGCTCGACCAATACCAGACCGACCAGGTGAAGCTCAGCTTCGTGCTGTTCGACGAAATCGAGAAGGCCAGCGACTCCCTGTGGAACCTGCTGCTGGGCGTGCTGGACAAGGCGACGCTGACGTTGGGGGACAACCGGCGCGTGGATTTTTCGCGAACGTTGATCTTCATGACCAGCAACCTGGGCGCCGCGGAGATGCAAGCGCTGCTGCGGCCCAACCTGGGATTTGCGGCCGGCGATGCCGAGCGGCGCCAGGCCGGAGGCATGCTAGATGCCGAGTTGACCGGCAAGATGGCCTCGGCCGGCATGGAAGCCGCGCGCCGCAAATTCACGCCGGAGTTCCTGAACCGTATCGACAGGGTGGTGGTTTTCCAGCCGCTGGGCACGGCGGAACTGCGCAAGGTTCTGGGGATGGAACTGAACCTGGTGCAGCAGCGCATCTTCAGCACCGCCGCCAGCGCGCCGTTCGTGTTCGCCGCCACCGAAGCGGCCAAGGATTATCTGCTGCGCGAAGGCACCGACCTGAAGTATGGCGCGCGGCACCTGAAGCGCGCCGTCGACCGCAACCTGGTCCACCCGCTGTCGAACCTGATGGCCACCGAGCAGGTGCGCGGCGGCGACCTGATTCGCGTGGACTGCGCCGCGTCCGGCTCGCACCTGACCTTTATGAAGGAAGCCGAGGATGTCGCCATGCAGGCGATGCTTCAGATGGTGGATGGGTCGGTCGCGCCGCCCCCGGTGATCGCGGCCGCCAGCGCGGTGGTGGAGCCGAAGATGGTTGCCCACGCGAAGGGATCGCGGCGGTAGGGCGGTATCCAAGAAATACATGGACAGTCAGACAGCAAGAGAGAGCCGCCGGAAGGCGGCTGCGGCCAGGATTGGCCGCCCCACTCGGCCGGCGCCCTGCTTTTTCGACCCTGTCAAGCAGCCGGGGCTTAGCGAGGCATGACAGACCACCAAACCCGATGGTCTGCCCCACCGGCTGGACGCAGCCATGCGGCTGCGTCCAGCGGCGCAATCCCGAGCACCACGGGGCTCACTTCGTCGCTCGAACTGAAGACCGGATGCTGCTTCCATCCGTTGGCCTCGGCTTCCCTGGCCACCTGCGCCGTGACCCATGGATAGATCTTGTCGAGCGGCGCGTCCTTCTGTTGTTTGAGGCCTTGCAGGAGATAGTAAGTGAAGAGGCCGTGGGAATACTTCGCTAACTCGTAGGAACTTTCTTCCGTGCGGCTGGCCGCCAGAATCACGCGGCCGGTGCCTTCCTTGATGCGATCCAGCGTCTGCGGAGATAGCGACTGCGGAACGGTCACGGTCTGCGCCAGCGCGCCCTGGCTGTGGCAGGTGTCCAGGATCACAGCCACTTTCAACGCTTTGATCCGTGTGCGCACGACGGTGGTGATCTCTACCATCGGAATGGCGGTGGAATAGAGGCCGTCCTCCGTGTTGACGTCGGTGTCGTAGGCCACCACGTAGCTGGCGCCGGCGGCATCCTGCTCCCGCGCCGTGCCGTGAGTGGCGATGTAGATCACCGCCATGTCGTCCTCGGTCGCGCTGCGCACCAGCCAGTTGAGGCCGGCGCGGATGTTGACCGCGGTGGCTTCCGAATCGGCAATCAGGCGCACGTGGTCGGCGCGGAACCGGCCGTAAGTGGGATCGCGCAGCAACTCGGCGATCGATTGGGCATCGTTGCGCGTGTATTTCAGATTGAGGCGCGGGTTATGGAATTGGCCGACGCCCACGACCAGCGCCCATTTGTGCGAGACGGCGGGCTGATGGATGTCGCGGGTGGTGTGCGAAGCGGCGCCGGGCGCCGGGTTGTCATGCGCCACAACCGCAACGCCGCGCGCCGGAGTGGAGAGCGTGAAGGGGTCTTCGGCGCTCCTGAGGGCCGGGGCATTGCGCTCCCGCGCCTTGCCGAGGGAGTATTGCGGATTGCCCGCGCCGAGCTTGCGCTCGAACAGCGACCGGTAATACCAGGCATCGCCATTCTCGTCGCAGGCCTCTTCCGCCTGCTTGAGCAGCAGCAGGCCATTCGAGAGATCGTCCCGTGCGGGCGAGGCGGAGACCAGTTCCAGCGCGCGGACCACCAGGTCCTTGGAAACGGCGCAACCCTGCTGCGCGTGGCCGGCGGCTGCCAGAGCCAACATAACAGCCCACAGTCTCAATTGCTTTTCCCCTTCTTCGGCGGCGTCTGGGCGGCGGGAGCGCCCGGTGGGACGGACAGTTGCTTGTAGTGCTCCAGCGCGATTTCGATGCGGTTTACCGGCTCGATGAAGTACTTCTCCTGGGGGTTGGCTTCGCCTGCCTTGCGGTATTGCATGACGGCCTGCTCGAAGTAACGTTTGGCGCTGGCCGGGCTCTCCGCTTTGTAACCGAGGGCTTCGTCTCCGACGCCGATGTTATAAAGGCGGTAAGCATCGTCATCCATGTGCGGGAGCGGCGGCATGGTTTCCAAGTCCTCGACGAACTTGGTCCATTGGCCGGCTTCGGCATAGCGGTTGTTTTGATCGAGCGCGCCGCGCGCCAGAGAGATTGTGACGCGTTCGTTGGTATTCACCAGACGGGCCGCCACGTGCTGCGCCGCGCGGTCGACCATAATCCCGATGATGTCCTCCCGCGTGTGCGGTTCGTCTTCGCCCTCGTCATCCTTGTGTTTGGCGCCCGGGTGAGGGATCTTGCCGAGGATCCTCTTGGTTTCGGAAATCGCACCGGTCACCTGGTTGAACTCGTGGTTGTATTTAACGTCGATGGGCTCGGCATCCACAAACCTGCCTCCGCGAGTCCTGGCCTGATAGGTCACCTGCAAGTGCCCGTTCACCTTCACGCCGGAGAGTTGCTCCGGCCCCCTTTTCTTACCGCCAGGCAGCGTGTCGTGCACCGGCGTAGCCACCGCGCTGCAAATCAGCACCTTGAGCGAGATCAGCGTATCCGGCTTGTCGGGACTGAGCTCGAGTTGGCTGTTGAAGCGGATGAGGCTGGTCTCGACCATGGACTGCAATTTGTCGGCAGCCAGCTTCTGACACTGATCCTGCGGCTTTTCCGCCGTGGCTTTGACGTCGAATGCGTTGCCCGGCAGTTTTACCGCAGCGGGCAGCTTGCGTTCCAGAACGATGGTTTTCTTCAGCGTTCCGAAGCCTTGGCCGGGCAGTAAAGCCGGGCACAAAACGACGAAGCTGAGGAGCAGCAACTTGCACATTCCCCGAGGCCTCGATACGGGGTAATCATACCATGCTCGAACTCCGGGCCATAGCGCCTGAACCGGGGCGTGTGAGCCTTTGGTACAATTCGGCTGCGAGTGAAACTTCCGGCGGAGAAACAGGACCTGCGGCTGATGCGACGGATGTTTTCGACCGTCGCGCCCCGCTATGACTTCATCACGCGCGTCTTCTCCTATGGGATGGACGGGCGTTGGAAAAAGATGGGCGTGGAGCGGGCGCGGCTGCCGCAGAGACCGGTGGTCCTGGACCTGGCATCGGGCACCGGCGATTTCTCGGCGCTGGTCGAGGCGCAGTACCCGGGCGCGCTGGCGGTGGCTACCGATCTCACCGAGCGCATGCTGCAGCTCGCCCGCGAACGCGGCGTGGAGCACGCCGTTTGCGCCGACGCCGGCCGCCTTCCTTTTGCGGACGGCGCCTTCGACTGCGTGTTCGTGGGCTACGGCCTGCGCAATTTTCCGGACCTCGGACTGGCGGTGCGGGAGATTGAGCGGGTGACGCGGCGCGGCGGGCGGCTGGTGAGCCTGGACTTTTTCCTGCCCGCCAACGCGCTGTTCCGGCGGCTGTACCTGAACTATCTTTTTGCGCAAGGCGTATTCTGGGGCCTGTTGCTGCACGGCCGGCCGCGCGTCTATACTTACATCCCCGATTCGCTGCGCAGCTTCGTGTCGATCGACGAGTTTTCGTCGCTGCTGCGGCGCACGGGCTACGGCCAGGTAGCGGCGCGCCGCTACATACTGGGCGGTATCGGGCTGCATTGGGCGGCCAAGGAGTAGAAGCATGAAGGAACGGCTGGGCGTTTCGGACTATCGCTTCATCGCCATTTGCGTGGCGCTGCTGGCGGGGACCACGTGGTATTCCGCGCGCAATTTCTACCGCGCGTTTCCGGAAGCTTCCATCGATTTTCGGGTGAATCGCGAAGACGGCCGGCAACTGGCCGAACGCTTCCTGGCGGAGCAGGGGTATCGCACCGGGGGCTATCGCGAAGCCTCCAGTTTCACGTTCGACGACGACGCCAAGACGTTCCTGGAACGCGAAGCCGGGCTGGAACAAGCCAACCAGTTGATGGGCACGCGGCTGCAGATGTGGCGCTGGTCGTACCGATGGTTCCGGCCGCAGCAGAAAGAGGAGTTCCGCGCCGACATCACGGCGGACGGCGCCTTCGCCGGCTTCGACCACGCGTTGGCGGAAGATGCCGCGCGCCCCGATGCGACCGACGCCGAGGCGCGCTTGCTGGCGGAGAACTTTCTGCGCACGCGCGCGAAGACGGATCCGGCGTCGCTCGATTTCGTGGAGAGCTCGAGCGTGAAGCGGCCCAAGCGGACGGACCGGGTATTCACGTGGAAGGAGCGCGATTTCAACCTGCACGATTCGAGCCTGCGGCGCGAGGTGACGGTGGAGGGCAACGAGGTCGGCGGATATCGCAAGTACCTCAAAATTCCCGAGCAGTGGACGCGTGACTACGAGCGGCTGCGCTCCAAGAACGACATGGCGCAGACCATCGATACGGCGGTGATGGTGGCGTTGATGCTGGGCCTGGTGGCGGTGATCGTGATGCGGGTGCGGCGCCAGGACGTGCGCTGGCGTAGCGCGGCGCTGATTGGCGTGACGGGAATGGCGCTTTCGTTCCTGTCGGCCCTGAACGAATTCCCGCTGAACGAATTCGGCTACCCCACCACGGATGCGTATGGCAGCTTCGTCACCACGCAGTTGCTGCAAGCGCTGATGATCGCGCTGGCGGTGGGCGGATTGCTGTTCGTGATCGCGGCGGGCGCGGAGACGGTTTATCGCCAGGCGTATCCGCAACAGATTTCGCTGGGCAACCTGTTCCGGCCGCGCGGCCTCGGCACCAAGCGCTTCTTCCTGGGCGCGATTCTGGGCATCACGCTCACCGGAATCTTTATCGCGTACCAAACGGTGTTCTACATCACGGCGTCGAAGCACGGCGCGTGGGCGCCGGCGGACGTGCCTTACAGCGATCTGCTCAATACGAAGTTTCCGTGGCTGTTTGTGCTGTTCGGGGGCTTTTTCCCCGCCATCTCCGAAGAGTTCGTCTTTCGCATGTTCGCGATTCCGTTCCTGCGCAAGCTGACGCGGTGGCTGCCGGCGGCGATCGTGCTGGCGGGCTTCATCTGGGGGTTTGGGCACACCGGTTATCCCAACCAGCCGTTCTTCATCCGCGGGCTGGAGGTGGGAATCGGCGGCGTGGCGCTGGGCCTCATCATGCTGCGCTGGGGGATTCTGCCGACGCTGGTCTGGCATTACTCGGTGGACGCGATGTATAGCGCCATGCTGCTGCTGCGGTCGCACAGCCTGTATTTCCGCTTGTCGGGAGCGGCCAGCGCGGGGATCATCGTGCTGCCGGTAGCGGTCGCGCTGGTGGCGTACTGGATGCGGGGAGGGTTCGAGCCGGCGACGGGGTTGCGGAACGCGGATGAGCCGGTGGCCGTGGAGCCGCCGGAAGCGGCGCCCGCGGAGGTGGAAGAGAAAGCGGCGTACCAACCGCTAAGCGGCCGGCTGCGCGTGTGGGCGGCGGTCCTGTTGGTGGTGGGGGTGGCGGCGCTGTTCATCCCCTCCGGCCACTTCGGCGAATCCCCGCGATTCAAACTTACCCCGAACCAGGCGGAAGCCTACGCTACCGCGTTTGTGCGCGCGCAGGGACTTGAGCCGGGAGCATACCGCCACGTCACGTTCCCGACCGCGCACTGGGGCGGCGAGGACAGCCTGGCCGGGAAATATTTTCTGGAGCGGCTGCCGGTGGCTGCGGCCGCCAGGCTTTTCGAGCAATACCGCCCGGTGCAAGCTTGGGCCACGCGCTATTTCAAGTCGCTCGACAAGGAGGAATTCCTGGTTACGGTGCATCCCGAGACCGGCAAGGTGATGCTCTACCACCACGAGATTCCGGAAGATCGCCCGGGGGCCGACGTCTCCGACGAAGCGGCCCGCGGGATCGCCGCCGCGTTCGCCGCGGCGCAGGGGCTGGACGTATCGGCCATGGAGTTGAAAGAGAACACTTCCGAAAAGCGCAAAGCGCGGCGCGATCACACGCTGGCGTGGGAAGCGCGGCCCGGCGACCCGCGCAACGTCGGCGAAGTGCACTATCGCGTGTCGGTCGAAGTGGATGGGGACCGCGTGGCCTTGCTAATGGCGCACTGGAAGATTCCGGAAAGTTTCGAGCGCAGCCGCGAGCAGCAGAATTTTATTTCCATCGCGGTGCTGGCGCTCAAGATCGGCGTCATCGCGGGCGCGATCGTGTTTGGCCTGTGGATGTTGATCCGGAATGTCCGCCTGGGTCTGGTGGCCTGGCGGCGGGTGCTCTGGCTGGCCATCCTTCCGACGGTGGGGATCGCCGTGGCGGCGGCACTCGCGCTTCCGATCGGCATGAGCCGGCAATACCAGACCAGCATGCCGTTTGAAACCTGGCAGGCCATGATGATGGCGGGCCTGGCGATGACGCTGGCGTTCGCCTACGTGATGTATGGCGCGGCGGGAGCGCTGGTGACATCCTTCTATCCGGAATGCGTGGAGGCCTTCCGCGCGGCGCAGCGGCGCCTGTTGGGTGTGGATGCGTTGGTGGCGCTGGCGGCCGCGGCCGGGCTGTGGGGCATCAGCCGCGGCGTGGTCACCGCGCTAACCGGCCACTTCCACGCGCAGGCCATACTGGCGGTGGGCTCGCCACCAAACCTCATCGGCGATCCGGCGCCGGCGCTGGCGGCCGTGGCGGCGGGCATCGGGCCGCTGTTCATCAATGCCGCGATCGTCGTGATCGCGGCGGCGCTGGTGGGAATGCTGCGGAAGCGGTGGATGGTTGCCGCGCTGATGGCGGTGGCGGCCGCGGCGGTTCTTTCGAGCGAGATCCGCACGCCCGGCGAACTGGCGCTGCAATATGGACCGGCCTTGCTGACGGTGGCGTGCGCGGCGGTGTTCTGCCGCTGGTTCGGGCGCCGGAACTACCTGGCTTACGCCCTGGTGTTTTTTGTGATGGCGTTGCGGTCCCCTCTGGTGGAACTGTTCGGCAGCGGAAACGCGGGCTTGCGGACACAGGGATGGATGGTGGCGGCGGTGGCCGCGCTCGGTATAGTTTGGGCGATGCTGCCGGCGTGGCGGAAAGCCGGATGAGCCGTTTGGCGCAAGATCTGCGGTACGCCCTTCGCATCCTGGTCAAGAGCCCGGGCTTTCTGGCGGTGGCGATTTTCACGCTGGCGGTGGGGATTGGCGCGACCACCGCGATCTTCAGCGTGGCCAACGCGCTGTTGCTGCGGCCCCTGCCTTTCGCCGATCCCGGCCGCCTGGCGCTGATATCCGCGGGCCGCAAAGCCGACCGCGCCGAACGCGGGCCGCTCTCCTGGCCGCGCTACACCATGATCGACGCGAACCAGCGTTCCTTCCGCGCGGTGGCGGCATTCACCAAAGAGACGTTCAACCTGACGGGCAGTGGCGATCCGGCGCAGGTTGAAGCGGCGCGGGTGTCGTGGAACTTCTTCGACGTGTTGGGCGTCCGGCCGGCGGCGGGCCGCTGGTTTCGCGCGGAAGAAGACCGGCCGGCAGGCGACCCGGTGATCGTGATCAGCCATGGCCTGTGGATGCGGCGGTTCGCGGGCTCGCCCGGCGTCATCGGCCGGCACGTGACGCTCGATTCGCAGGATTACACCATCGTCGGCGTGACGCCGCCCGCATTCCGTTTCGCTCTGCTGGGCGCGGACACCGAGATCTTTGCGCCGCGGGTGATCGATCTGAACCTGATTACGCCGGCGCAGGCGCAGGCCGGCACGGGTTTTCTCACCTTGGTCGCGCGCCTCCGCGGCGGCGTCGGGATCCGGCGGGCGCAGGCCGAGATGGACACGCTGGCGGCGCAATACCGCGCCGAGCATGCGAGGTTTCCGGATGCCGATCCCCACCTCGTCGTGCGTGTGGCGAACCTGCGGGACGAGATGGTCTCCGGCCTGCGCGTGGCGGTGCTGATTCTTTTCGGCGCGGTGGGGCTGGTGCTACTGATCGCGTGCGCCAACGTGTCGAGCTTGTTGCTATCGCGCGCGGTGGGGCGGCAGCGGGAAATCGCCGTGCGGTTGGCCGTCGGCGCCTCGCGCGGCGCGTTGGTACGCCAGCTTTGTACGGAGAGCTTGCTGCTGGCGCTGGCGGGCGGCGCGCTGGGCGCCTGCCTCAGTTTGTGGGGCACGCGCGCGCTGGGCGGCATGGCGCAGGAGAGCCTGGCGCGGGCCGGCGAAATTCGCGCCGATGCCACGGTTCTGGCGTTTACGGCGGCCGTCTCCGTGCTGGCGGGGCTGGTATTCGGCCTGGCGCCGGCGCTGGCGGTCTCGCGTCCCGATTTGAATGCGGTGTTGCGGTCGGAAGGGCGCGGGTCCACGGCAGGACGGCGCCGCAACCGCTTCCGGAGCCTGCTGGTGGTTTCGCAGGTGGCGCTCTCGACGGTGCTGCTGATCGGCGCCGGGTTGCTGGTGCGGAGCTTTCTCGAACTGCGCGGCGCGAGCGCCGGTTTCGACACCAGCCACTTGCTCACCATGAACATTACTCTGCCGCCGGCACGCTATGGCAAAGGCGCGCCGATGATCGCGTTCTATGACCAGTTGCTGCGGCAGGTTCGCAGCGTGCCCGGTGTGCGCGCGGTCACGGTCTCCTCGGCGCTGCCACTGAACCCCACCCGGCTCTCGCCGGCGCTGCCGGAAGGCCAGCCGATGGCGCCGCTGGCGGAGCGGCCGCTGTTCAACATTCAGACCTTCGAACCGGGGTACGTGGAGACGATGCGCGTGCCGCTGCTCGCGGGCCGCGAATTCAGCGAGCGCGACGACGCCCAGGCGCCCAAGGTAGTGATGGTGAATCAGACCCTGGCGCAGCGGTTCTGGCCGCAAGAAAACCCTATCGGCAAACACATCCTGCTGGGCCGGGGGACAACGCCATCCGAGGTGGCCGGAGTGCTGGGCGACGTGCGCAACGCCAGCCTGGCGGCGGATGTGAGCCCCGAAATCTACCTGCCCTTTCCGCAACTGCCGTGGGCCTCCATGAACCTGGTGGTGCGGACGGCGGGCGACCCGCACGGGTTCGTCGCCGCGGTGCGCGGGCGGGTTCTGGCGGTGGACAAGGACCAGCCGGTGACGGCGGTCGCGACCATGGAGGAAGTGATGGAACAAGCCGCCGCGCCGCCGCGCTTCACGGCCTGGCTGCTGAGCGCGCTGGCGGCGATGGCGCTGGTGCTGGCGGTGGTGGGCATCTACGGCGCGATCGCATACTCGGTGGCGGAGCGGACCGAGGAAATGGGAGTCCGCCTGGCGCTGGGCGCCGGCCGTGCGGACATCGTGCGGCTGGTGCTGCGGCAGGGGCTGCTGCTGGCCTTGGGCGGGACCGGGGTAGGCCTCGTGGCGTCGTTAGGGTTGACACGGCTGCTCGAAAGCCAGATCTATCGCGTGAGCGTCACCGATCCCATTACGTTCGCGGGGTGCGCGGCGGTGTTCACGGCGGTGGCGGCGCTGGCGAGTTACCTGCCGGCGCGCCGGGCCATGCGCGTGGATCCGATGGCGGCGCTGCGCTGGGAGTGAACCCGATTCGGAGCCGCGAACGTCGGAGAGCGGTGGCCGGCACAAGATCAGACGGCCGACGAAGCCGACTGGTAAATCACGGAGCGACCCCAATTCACCGCTCTCTTACGTTCGCGGCTCTGCCGGTGCTCAGGTGACATCATGCTATGCTGGTGAATATGGAACAATTCACCTTGCGAGTGGACGATCAGGGGAGAGTGCTATTACCCTCCTTCTGGCGCAAGCGGCAGCAGGTCAAGGCGTCGGCCGAGCTGTGCGTCACTGTCAATGAGGACGGCGGCCTGCTGATCGAAACGCGCGAGCAAGGCCTGCGCCGCGCGCGGGCGCTGGTGCGGCAGTATATCCCGGAAGGAGTCCGGCTTTCCGAGGAAATCGTCGCGGACCACCGGGCGGAGGCAGCCCGTGAGCGGCAAGGGTAGGCCGGTATTCGACGCATCCGCGGTTCTGGCCTTGATGCAGAACGAGACCGGCGCCGGCCGGCTGGATCGCGTGCGCAGCGATGCGATGGTGAGCGCAGTCACGGTGGCGGAGGTCCTGGCGAAGCTGATCGGCAAAGGCATGCCGCAGAAGGCGGCGGCAGCGGCTCTCGAAGCCCTTCATTTGGAAGTGGCGGCCTTCGAGCCGCCGGAGGCAGCGCTCTCGGCGGCGTACCTCGCCAAGGACGTGTCGCTGGGCGACCGCTGTTTCCTTTCGTGTGCCCACAGGAATGGCACGGGCTGGACGGCGGATCACGAGCTGGCCCGGATCGGGAGCAGCCTGCTGCCGCCTCTCAAGATGTTCAGATAGGGTCGATTCGCGTGGCAGTGGACAGACCGTCCGGCGGTTTGGTACACTACTTGCTGTCCCTTAGAAAACGCTCAGTGGGAGGTTCGTTTGCCTTTTTTGGGACGGACCGCTTGCACCAATGAGGAAACATGGCACGCAATCCAGGTAAACAATATCAAGCCGCGCGGAAACAGGTTGAGGCCAAAGAGTATCTGTTGGAAGAGGCCGTTCCGCTCCTTAAGAGAATCAAGTATGCCAAGTTCGACGAAACCGTCGAAATCCATATGCGTCTCGGCGTCGATCCCAAGCACGCCGACCAGATGGTGCGCGGAACCGTCGTGATGCCCAACGGGCTCGGCAAATCCAAAAAAGTCCTGGTCATCGCCAGCGGCGACAAGCAGCGCGAGGCGACCGAAGCCGGCGCCGATCTGGTGGGCGGCGAGGACATGGTCAACAAGATCCAGTCGGAAAGCTGGACCGATTTTGACGCGGTGATCGCAACTCCCGACATGATGCGCTCGGTCGGCAAACTGGGCAAGGTGCTCGGCCCTCGCGGCCTGATGCCCAACCCCAAGACCGGTACCGTAACGGTAGATGTCGCCAAGGCGATCAAGGAAATCAAAGCCGGCAAAGTGGAATTCCGCGTCGACAAGACCGGCATCATCCACGCTCCGGTGGGCAAGGTCAGTTTTGACGCCGGCAAGCTGGTGGAGAATGCCGCCAGCCTGATCAGCGCCGTGATTAAGGCTAAACCGGCGGTTGCCAAGGGCAAGTACGTGAGGAGCACGACCCTTTGCTCTACCATGAGCCCCGGGCTGGCCATCGACACGGCGCCGTTCAGCACAAAGGCGGCGGTTTAGCGCCAAACAGGTGTTTCCATGAAAAAGAAGGCAGACAAGAAAAAAGATATCGAGGCTCTGCGCCACGACCTGGAGCAGTCCCGTAACTTGTTCGTCACCGGCTACGAGAAGCTCAAGGTCGGACAGGATTTCGAGCTGCGTAAGGTGGTGCGCGGCGCCGGCGGCAAATACCGGGTGGTGAAGAACACCCTGGCCGAAGTGGCCTCCGCCGGAACGCCCGCCGGGCAAGTGCTCAAGGATCTGCGTGGGATGACCTCGGTGGCCTACACTGCGAGCGACCCCGTGGCCCTGGCCAAGGCTCTCACGGCGTACGCCAAAGCCAACCCGACATTTACGTTTAAGGCCGGCCTGGTGGAAGGCCGCGTCATCGACATCAAGTCGATCAACGACCTGGCGGCTATGCCGTCGAAGGAAGAAATCTTTGCCAAGCTGTTGTACGTGATCAACGCTCCGGCGCAGCGGCTGGCAACGGTCATCGGGACCGTCGGACGCAACCTGGCGGTGGTGATCGATCAGGGCGTCAAAGAGAACAAGTTCGAGGCTTAGCCGGGCCCTGGGGTTTCCCCGGCGCGGTGGCTCTGGAAAAGTAGAACCGAAAAGCAAAACGATTTTTTGATTAGCAAGGAGTAGAAATGGCGGACATTAACGCGATTGCGGAACAGATTCAAGGTTTGACCCTCCTGGAGGCATCCCAACTGGTCAAGCTGCTTGAGGAGAAACTGGGCGTTTCGGCGGCGGCTGCGGCTCCCGTCATGGTAGCGGGTGGCGGAGCGGCTGCGGCGGCTCCGGCGACCGAAGAGAAGACCGAATTCACCGTGGTCCTGGTGGCGGCCGGCGCCAACAAGATCAACGTCATCAAGGCGGTTCGCGAAGTAACCAGCCTGGGCCTGAAAGAAGCCAAGGACCTGGTGGATGGCGCTCCCAAGCCGGTGAAGGAAGGTATCACCAAGGACGAGGCCGAGACCATCAAGAAGAAGTTCGTCGACGCCGGCGCCACCGTCGAAGTGAAGTAGACGGGATTGGGAAGTCAGGAGTCAGGAGGCAGAAGGCGGAATTCCGGCCCGGCCCATTCTGGCTTCCACCTCCCGACTTTGGATTTCTTTTGGCCATTTGACGCAGGCCATAAGTCCTGTTAATATTAGTAGTTGGGCCTTCGAATCAGCGGACTCGATCCCAATTGGTGACTGTGATTCCAGAATTCTGGCACTGCAATTGCAGTTCGGGCGAAACTGCAGAGAGGGAAGCTCTGCGCGTTTGTCTGCCCATATGCACTCGACAGGATTCGTGCGTCCGTACCTCCACCGGCCCCGTCATCGCGCGCGTTTCTTCCATACCGGTTCGATTCCCGCCTCTGTTCGATCATTCGGCGTCCGGAGAGTCTTCTCCGCCCAGGGCGCTGTTGGCTTTGTACTGTTAACCGCAGTTTCTTTGCTGTGGCTGTTCGGCCGTCAGGAGTATAAAGAATGGATATTCAACATAACGGCGCTGCCCCCGAGAGAGTTGATTTTTCTAAAATCAAAACATCCATCCCGATCCCCAATCTGATCGAGGTGCAGAAAAAGTCGTACGAGCGGTTCCTGCAGATGGACTTGCTGCCCAACGAGCGCGAGGACATCGGCCTGCAGACCGTTTTCAACTCGGTCTTCCCCATTTCGGATTTCCGCGGCGTCAGCGATCTCGAATTCGTCGACTATTCCATCGGCAACTGGGAGTGCAAGTGCGGCAACCTCAAAGGCCTGCACCACCTCCGTTCGACCTGCCGCAACTGCGGCGCCACCATCCGCACCGACCCGTTCCACGCCGGCGATATCCTCTGCCACCACTGCGGCACTTTCAACAAGAACGTCGTCACCTTCTGCAATAAGTGCGGGGACCCCGTCGGCCTGCAGCTCAAGTACGACATGCTGGAGTGCCAGGAGCGCGGCATGACCTACGCCGCTCCCCT
>Ga0187874_10000437_pt1 | contig 51996 bp, 44 predicted proteins | sample June2016WEW_16_1_3_FD_132993 | JGI IMG/M metagenome (GOLD analysis project Ga0187874, IMG submission 132993) | Peatland microbial communities from SPRUCE experiment site at the Marcell Experimental Forest, Minnesota, USA - June2016WEW_16_150 | ecosystem: Environmental > Terrestrial > Soil >... | reverse complement strand
TGAGCGTCACTCTTTTCGAAAAAACCCAGATTTTACAGGCATTATCGAGGGAAGAAGTCAAAGAGCCAGTAGCAGAGAACTGCATACAACTGAATCTATTCAACTAACGTTGGGACAGTAGTGGTTAATTACGCGTGTTTAATGTGGCGCTTTCGCGCCGCACCAGATACTTTATCATAGGTTTCGGTTGTGCTCCGCAAAAATGCTGCAAACAATGTTTTGGCGATTTCTTGATTCTCAAGCAGCAGCTTTCGCAATTCCATATTCATGAGCGCGTAGGATGCCACAAGACTATATTTCGCGCCACCGTTCATGCCCGATTAGTCATGGAAGCACTCCGGACGGCTTTTTTGCGGATCACAAGGGGGGGATCCTTTCACCTTGCCAGGAGTTTGTCTCTTTCAAGCACCTTACCGCTGAGAATTATTGCGTGTATCTTCTTGGCGTTCCTCACATCTGTTGTCGGATTATCGTCGAGCACCAGCAGATCCGCGTGATATCCTGCCCGAACCTGTCCAACTTTGGACCAGCCTAAGATCTCCTCGAAGTTCGATGTCGCTGCGGCCAACGCTTGTCTGGGACTCAATCCAACCTTCGTAAGCAGCATCAATTCAGTGTGCAAGGATATGCCGGGCATTGTGCCGAACGCTGTTGTTCCACTACCCGTCAGGTATTTCGCTCCGGCCCTGCAATATTCCTTTTCAATTCTAAACAGGCTTTCGGATAATTCAGGCGGGAAGCTGTCCGCTGCATCACCAGGATTCTTGTCACGCTCTCCGGTTATGGGATTTGCTGGAAGATGAATGTCTTTGGGATCAAGGATTGCCGCAACGGGTTCTTTCCAGGGATTTTCATGATCCGGCAAGTCCAGATATTCGAGGCTCAAGGTCGGAATGAGTCCCACCCTTGCGGACCCGAGCACATGGGCATATTGCTTCAGCAACGGATCGGTCGAACCAATGTGTGTCAGATATTCATAGAACTTTTCCCTCGGATGACCAAATGGGGCCGCCGCTACTTCGAGGCGCATCTCCGGAGGCGCCAGTTCGAGCGAATAGCGGCTCACGTGTACAAAAGCCTGAACGCCTGCCCGAATTGCGTCAGGATAGGGTGTAAACCCCAGTTCGCCTATAGTTGCGATTCCAAGCTCGAGCGCACGGCCCACGATGACTTTTGTCTGTTCCGAAGATAAAGCATAGTGCAACAGCAGCACTTTGAAGCCGGCCCGGCTCAGAGCATCAACCTGATCCTTCAATTCTTTTGAAGACAGCTTTCTTCCGCGGTTCCGCAGGTCGCCTGTCGATACTGCTGGCGGTACGAGTCCGGTCTCGTCAAAGCCCGATATGGATTCCAATCTGTAAACATGCGGACTGGGTGCGGCCCCAAGGAAAAGCGGACCACGCCTGCCACCCGGCTCGTCCAAGCCTACAATGGAAGTCACTCCCATATACAGGTAAGCATTTGCGTGAGCCTGGTTGTTCTGTGTGGCGAATGCATCGTTCAATCCCGGGATGACATACTTTCCCAAAATATTGAGCGCTTTTGCATTCGCAGGAATTTTTATTTTTTCCCTGGATCCGGCAGCTGTGATTTTCCCGTCCTGAATGATGATGACGGAGTCCCTTATATCTGATGCGGATCTTCCGAAGTTGGAAACGTCGACAATCGTGCCGCCTGCCAGAACAAGTGTTTCAGCCGGAGAGGCTGAAATGGGTGATAGTCCGAAACATAACAGGATAACTGCAATCAGGAAAAGCACACGAAGTACATATCTCATACGGAAATGGACCGGATAGGAAATTCACGAATTCAATGCAACGCCTGCCGTCTCAAAGCTTCGATTTCCTTGAGCACCCCGTCAACCAGCGCCTCGACCAACTTTTCACCCTCGGTGCGCGATGCAAGTGTGGGATCCCCCCAGATGCCGGTTGGAGAATACGTCCCTTTACCCTTTGGATCGCGAGTGAGCGGGCCGCCATCGGGATGATAATCTTTGACCGCTTTGGACATGTTCGCGGAGGAAGGATCGATATAGAGCATCATTGATGTTTCGCCTTCGTCCGCATGGGTTCCTCCCTCCTGCTTTGATACAGCCTTTTCCACCGGCCCCAGAATCTCCTCAAGGTCTGTGTATCGAAGAATTATTCCTTCGGCGGCCAGGAGCTTTGCGGCAGGCTCCAGCGCGCGCAGAGTTGAAATCCCCATGTTCAGGGCATAAAACTTGCGCGGGCCGTAGCGCGCCAGGCTGCGACATACATCAACAATCAGGTCACGAGCTGTCTCCAGACGCAACGTCGTCGATCCCGGATACTCGACAAAGGCCGGATAAAAGTTGTATGGGATGGTCGGCGCGATTACCACGTCCGCTTTGGCTTTTACGCGCATCTTCATATACTCTGCTGTCGTCCAATCGGTTTTGAGTTTCAAATGCGGGCCGTGCTCTTTGGCTGCCGCCCCAATGGGTATGACGACCACCGTTTCGGGCGTCAATGCCTTCTCTGCTTCGTACCATGTGAGATCTTCCAGGAGGACTCCCTTGCTTTGACCCGACACGGCGGGACAGGCGAGCAAAATTATCAAGCCGACATACCTGAACATTTTGACCTCCAAAATGCCGGACGGCACAAATTTCAGCATCAATGAGTGAGCAGTCCGGCGATTATGCCCTTCTCCAACGAGAACTGGTCTCCTACGCCTCCGACAATGCACGTCTGCCTTTTCAAGCCCGCCTTTTCCCGGATGCGGTAGACAGGCTCGATACCGGTACAGTGAGCGCCGATAAAATTAGCGAGCCCGAATTCCCGCAGCTTTTGCGCGGTCCAATCGAGCGTCGCATCGTTTGCCCGCATCAGGTGAAATCCTCCGATGGCGGCATAAATGGGCGCCGCTCGCACATTCTTGCGGGAGTATTCCAGCGTGTTGATGATTCCGGCATGACAGCAGCCGGACAGAACTATCAGGCCGCGATCGGTATCAAGCACCAGGGAAGTATCCTCAGGGATGTTATCTTCCACAAGACCACCTGGCGTTTTCACCTTTCCCGAGCCGCCCCAGTTTCGTTCCGGGTAAATTCGCGGAATTGGGCCCAGTAGCCAAATCCCAGGAAAGAGGATCATGGGCTTGTCGTTTTCCAAAAATACACCCCCGCTCTTTTCATAGGCGGATTTCAGCGAAGCTATCCGATTGTCCCCCTTCTCATTCGGCGAAGGTATTCTTTCGTAAAAAAAGCCTTTGGCAACATGGACGCGAGATAGCGCAGCGGCATTTGCTTTAGCCAGCTCGCGACGTAGGGTCATGAGCCCGCCCGTGTGGTCATCATCGCTGTGGCTCAGCACCACTTCGCAGATTTTAGAAAGATCGATCTTCATTTCGCGCGCGTTGTTCAGGACAGTGTCAGGGTGCGCTCCCGTGTCAAAAAGTATTTGATGACCGTCTGCTTCAACCAACGCTGCGAAGCCCCATTCCCCCACACCTTCTTCAGTTAGATTCGTGGAAAGGATTGTAATGTGGACTGTCCGAACGCGATTCTGTTGCTGAGCGGTTTGTCCTTCACATGCAACAATGCTTAGGGCAACTATTACCAGCAACAAAAAGCGTCTCACGTGTCGCATAGCGTCCTCCGGAAAAGCAAAATCTGCCGTTCTTCCTGAAAATGTCGATCCAGGTCCGAAGGACCGGCAGTGAATAGGCCCGGCCGTGAGGCCGGGATTAGGGCAATTTTGAAAATGAGCGCCGAAGGCACGGCACTTCGACGTGCAATTTTGTGCCGCGCCTTCGGCACTCATCCATTTTTTGCCTCCCATCCCGGCCTCACGGCCGGGCCTATTCACTGCCGGCCCTCCGGGCCTCCAAAACAATTGCGCGAACGCCAGGCAGAATAAATCAACTGATTTCTACAACACTAGAAATCATAGCGGAGCCCCATCTGCATGATCCGCGGAGTTCCCTGAATCTGAGAGATGGTCCCAAAACTCGCCGAGGGAGTGGAGATTTGCGGATCGATATTCAATCCCATTCCGGCGTGATCTGAATTTACAGCTCCCAATCGTTGAGTGTTGGTGGCGTTGAATACTTCCCAGCGAAACTGGAGCCTCTGCCCTTCTCTTATCTCGAACGATTTGCTCAATCCCATGTCCAGAGCAACGTAACCCTGGCGGCGCAGAACGTTCCGGTCCCCCGTTTCGCCTGCCCTGGCGTTGCGGAAACTCTGAAATGCATAGGTCGGATCAGCGAAGAGATTTGGATAATCTCCAGACTTGGTAGGAGCAGCTTCAATGGAACGAATGCGGACTCCGCTGCTCGGCTTTTTCCAGCTCGTTGCCCAGGTTTGTGAATCATACGGTGTTATCTCGGGCACACCCGTGTTGTAGCGAAAGATGCTGCTCAGCTGCCAGCCACCCAGGAATTGGTTGGCAACAGGACCAATGGAACTCAGGAATTGATGTCCGCGGCCCATGGGAAGCTCCCAGACCGCATTGGCATTGATGATGTGCGTCATGTCAAAGTTTGAAAGCGCTTTGTTATCGTCCGGCCGCACGGCATTGATAATCATATTGTCCGACCAGGCGCCTTCCCGCTGGAGGCCGGAGGCATTATCGATGGACTTGCTGAAAGTATAATTAAAGTCCAGGTTGAGGCTGTCCTTGAACCGCTCGCGTATGCTGATCGTTGCAGCGTGGTAGTCGGAGTGCGCAATCGTGCTCCACGCATCCAGGGCACCGTATTGAGGCTGGTAGAACGGACCGATATTATCAAGAGTATACTGAACAAAGGTCCAGTCCGGATCATTGGATCCATCGCGCGCAACTCTGCTGTATACGCCCTGGGTTGCTGTCGGCCACCCTTTCCTCCGATAGTCGGGAAACAAATTTTCGAAGTATGCAATTGGCTTCACCTGGCTGATAGGCACGTTGTTCCAGCGAAGGTCATACAGGAGTCCTGCCGCCGTATACCAGTCCATGCCGGACTTTGGATCCACCAAATTGTTGGGCAGCATGAGGTCTCGCTGTGCCAGCAGGTTGCGCGCCATGCGCCCTACATAAGAAGCCTCAATGGTCAGGCCGTGGGCAAACTCGCGCGCGATCGAAAAATTCAACATGTAATTCACCGGTGACTTGAGAGAATCGTCCATTGAAAATTCGATCCGGGCCGAACCATCTGCCGGTTGCGACAACGGAAAGACCAGCTTGGATGGAACAGTAATGCCGGGCAACGTTCGGATTGTTTGGTTAAAGCCGGTGAAAAGAGGTCCCGGGTTGTCGGTAACGTTATATGTGTTGGCTGTAATCTCCTGCGAGGATGAGAAACCCAGCATGTTGTTGAGATCAAAAGTCACAGCCAGCGCGCTGCCAACGTGGTCGTAGGCCATGCTGAAGCCTCCACGTATCACAGACTTCTGACCGGCGCCGAAGATGGCTTTCAAAAGCCTGTTTCCAAAGTTAGGTTGCCAGGCAATGGCTGCCCGCGGCGCAAAGTCTTTTTTGTCCCACGGATACATGCCCGGTCTGCCATTCACGGGCCCGGATTTGTCCAGCGAAACCAGCGTATTATCAGGAATGCCTTTGGCTGCGGAAGCGACCCTTTGATTGAAGAGCGTGGAGAGGCTGGGGGATGGCTTCACTTCCAGCCCATTGGCTTCATAGACTGGGCGGTCTAAATTGTAGTGCAGTCCCAGCGTCAGCGTGAGATCACGCCGGATATGCCAGGTGTCCTGGGCGTACATCTCATATTCCTCATCCGCCCAGTCTCGCCCCACGCCGCTGCCGGCCGGAAGCAGACTTCCATCTGCTCCGAAGTTGAAACTGCTGCTGTAATAGGAGTAGCGCCCAATTACCGCCGCAAGCGCTCCCTGGAGATCGGACATGCTGCCCGCAATATTTGTGATGGGGTCGGTCAACACCCCGCCGGATTCATCATACCAGGTAGGATTTGTATCAGCAGTGTCGTAGGATCCCGCAAATGATGTTTGTCGGTTTCTGATGATCCGTACGTTCCCTCCGAAAGCAAATGTATGATTCCCCTTCACCCAGGCCAGATTGTCTACGATATTCCACACTGGTACCGTCTGGGCCAGAGTTCTCGCATACGCTCTGGGTGAGTAGACAAATCGAAAATCGATTTGATTGTCCGAGGAATCTCCCTGCTGCGAAAAACTCTCGCGCGTCAATCCCAGGCGCAATGTATTAACCAACGCATTGGTTGCTGTCCAAGTATGCTGAATGGCGAAAGCCATGGGATGGCTCCACAGATTGGTCCCCGGTGTGTCGGGAAATTGTGGCGCCCCTACGGTTGAATCCTGCTGGAAATTGCCGCGCACAAGCAGAGTTTGGCGGCCATCTCGCGTTAGATTGAAATCCATGGTGGCCGTATGTGCGTTGTAGTGCAGCGGCGTGGACGCGTTGAAACGATAGCCGCCGGTATTGAGCCCATCGCCAACGCCGTTATCGTTCGCGGGATATTTCCGCGCAGCGTCGGCCAGGACTGCCAGGGCCGCAGGATTGATGCCGACGGGATACATTGCGTTGAGATCACTTGGCGTCATTGTTGTGATTCCACCGGCGGTATTGGTGTATTTGACGATACCCTGACCCAAACTCGGGAGTGGAACGACTTGTGGACCGACAACAGTCTGCTTGTCGTCCCTCCGGCCCTCGTAATTGTAAAAGAAGAAAACCCGGTCCTTGATGATCGGTCCACCTAACGAGCCGCCAAATAGGTCCCGCTCAAGCTCGGGACGCGGCAGTCCCGAGCGATTGTTGAAAAAATCATTAGCGGTCATCCATGTGCCACGATTGGAGTAATAAAGTGATCCGTGGAAGTCATTGGTCCCTGTTCGAGTAATCAGAGAGATTTGCCCCCCTGCGGATCGTCCCTGTGCGGCATTGGAAATGTTGGTTGTCAGTTTGAATTCCTGAACTGAATCGGGAGACACTCGCAGTACAGAGTTAGACCAGTCTCCTGTCTGCTGTTCATTGATGTCGATACCATCCAGGGTAAGATTTGTCTGATCGCTGCGCGCCCCGCTCACATAGCCATCAGGGGTGACGCCCGCTTGAAGCGTCAGAAGGTTGGCAGCATTTCTATCCTGCAACGGCAGTTGCCGTATGCGCGCGCCTTCAAAAGCATTACCCAGTCCGGCATCCTGAGTGTTCAACATTGAAGCTTCCGCCTCGACAGTGACGGTTTCGCTTATTTCACCAACTTCCAAACGCATGTCGACCGTCATGGGGGTATCTACCAACAGATCAAAAGTCTGTTTTGCGGCCTTAAAACCTTTCAATTCGGTCCTGAGCGTGTATTTCCCGGGAACCAGTTGGACAAAGCGATAGAATCCAGCTTCATTGGAGACAGCGGTACGTTCTGCGCCTGAAATCCCGGTCAGGGTGAGCGATGCGCCGGGCGCTGCAGCGCCGGTTGCATCCATCACCGTGCCGGATAGCGATGTAGTCTGAGCATGCGCGGGGATTGCCAAGAGCATGCATAATACAAAAAAGCAAAGAATGTAAGGCATCCTGATGATTAATTTCCCTGAATCCATGTTCATTCTCCTTCTTAACACGGCTGTGGCTTTGAGGATTTTGAGTCATGCAATCCAAGCGACGGGTTTTCGATGCCCGGCCGAATGCTGAGAATTCGGCTCGCAGGGTGAACTGCGATAGTGTTAGCCAGAAATTAACAGGGTTGCTGGATGACGACGGCCCGACGCTTGAGGGATTATGCTCAGGTGAAGCCCGAAAACAGGAAGGTTGGCAGCGTATTCATTTCGTTCGCGAGTATTTCACAGAATCTTATTTTCTTTCAAGTTATTTTATTTATCCTAATGCATCCTGTCCTCCGCAAACAATGTAGTCGATTTTGTAGCTGCTGAAATCCTCAAGTTTCAACAACCGTAGAAACCTCGCCATACCTTAATTGATTCTTGTTAACCTTAACTACTTGGCTATGCTCACCCACCAGACGGTGATATAATTTCGAACAAATCCCGAAAGGCGTTGAACATGATTGCCCTTATGCCGTTTAAGTTTCCTCATCGGCGAGCAGTGATTCGATTTGCTTTCTGTGGTTTCCTGGCATGGATCTCGACCGTTTTCTCCACATTTGCGGGATACAAGGCACGACCGTATGTACCTCTTCCCATCGAATCCTACGCTTCCAGGCTAACAAGCGAGGGACTTACCGTGGCAGTAGTTCCAATGTTTACTGACGCACTTGCCGCGAAGACTTTCGACAAAAAAGACATTGTGTCAAGTGGGATAATGCCGGTGGCAATTGTCATTTCAAACAACAACGGATTTGCTGTAGATGTTTCTGGAGATTCGATCGAGCTGCTTGTCAAAGGGGATCACATCCGGCCGGTCAGACCCGAGCAAGCGATTATGCGAATCTTCCAGCACACTCTACCTACTCAGGAAGTGCGCGTCCCGAGCCCTGTTCCTTTCCCTCGGATCGCCATATATAGGTCGAACGCCGATGCTTTGGACGATTTCAATTACAAGCATCTCGGAGTCAAGAGAACAGAGCCGAACTCCGTAACTGCGGGATTTGTCTATATGCCAGTAAAAGGCTTCGCAAACCTCAGCGAAGCGCTTGAGGATGCCCAAATCTATATTCCGGATCTGTATCGGGCAGATACCAGACAGCCCATGATGTTTCTAGAGATCGATCTCAAGCCTGCGGTGATTACGGGCCCGAAAAAGTAGCAGAGTGACAATCACGAATCTATATCATCGTTGTGGATGGATATCGCCGGTCCTGCGCCCGGTTGTGCCTACTGAAAAATCCCTATGAGAGAAGTTCTTCGTTCCGATCTCAGTTCCTGGAAGCATGTACGCAAGAATCCACGGATCGCGAGAATCAGCAGGATGGAAATTATCCCGCAGGGCTGCCAGGATCTCGGTCACGGCATCCGTCTGACGTCCGCCTCAACCTGCGCAACAATCGCTAATTTCCCAGCACGAAATCAAGCGGCTTGCCGCTCATAACGGTGGTGAAGTCCGCCCACTTCCGGCAGTGCTATCACCCTGCCAAGCTCCAGCCGCTGAGTGGCTCTTGGCTCTGGTGAATCTTTGCCCAAGGATAAATGCGTCCGACTTTTGTGGTAATAATCAAAATAACATCGAAGAATCCTGCGCAGCGATTCTTCGCTTGCCACGATGACATGATCGAGGCATTCCCGTCGGATGGATCCAATCAGCCGTTCCACGTAGGGTGACTGCCACGGCGATCGAGGAGCAGTAAAGGACTTCATGAATCCCCATGTCTATCAACTGTCGTCCGCTCTTCCAGGTCCAAAACAGGCGAAAGCCCTTACGATGCTATGCGATCACAGTCTCTGGTTTGACAATGACCAGGGCAGAGTGCCAGGCGGGCCAGATACGCGAGAGCCAAACCCAAAGCACTCTGTCCCAGGTCCGAAGTCTTGGCCTGCTGGGAACAGAACGCCGCAGGACGTTGATCTGGCGGCGCAGAGCAACGATCTCAATTTGGAGCTCACGCCGCGTTCACAAACTGAAAATGATGGAGGAGAGCAAGGAAATCAAGACGCTAAACATGAATCGAGAGGCTATCAGTTCGACCCTGTAAGCGCAATATTTTCAATCTGGACGGAGTTTTCAGCAGTAGGCATAAATACTTATTTCAAAATGGGTATTTGAGCGGATATCCAATCCCAGCAATCGATGCTTTAATGGTGGCCAATAGGTGGCGTTAACGGCGTTGCATAGATCTCCGGCCTCTCGCTGCTCCATGCTGGGAAGGCCTCGAGGGACAATTTATTCTAGGAGATGCATCACGCATATTGAACAGGTGCCACGAGATCGTGGCTGTACCGGCTACAACTCAATTAGCGGTCGGACAAAGCAAACAAGATGCAACCTTGGATCGAATCCGGCCTATGGCACCGTCTTAACTTCTGAGATAGAGGTCTGTCTGCCATGTTTGACTTAGCGCAGCATATTGAGGAGCACGTGGATAGTATCGACAGTCTGGCCGCAGCAGCGCCAAAACAGCGCTTGGCATTATTGCTTGCAGGAGGCGACGGAACGCGGTTGCAGGAATTCACAGCCCAATTGACGGGAGTCCCGATTCCCAAGCAGTATTGCCCCCTGATGCGTGGACGCTCGTTGCTGGAACTAACCCTTTTAAGAACTCATTACTTTGCCCCGATCGAAAACACAAGGGTGATTATCAATCAAAACCATCTCGAATTGGCCAGAGATCAACTGAAGGCATTGCCGGAGAACAGCATTTTTGTCCAGCCGGAAAACCGCGACACTGGCCCGGGAATAATCTTCGCGCTCACGCAAATCGCGCGAACCAGCCCCGATGCCACCATTGCAGTATTTCCTACGGACCATTTCATCGACCATGAAAAGGCCTTTATTACCCATGTCCTTAGAGCGGCGTGCCTGGTTCATCAGTTTCCCCAAAAAATAGCAATCCTTGGCGTTACACCCAATAATCCTGAAACAGGGTATGGATACATCATGCCCGGTCGGCCTTTGCACACGACCTTGACGCCCTGGAGGGTTTCCCACGTAAAAGCCTTCAATGAAAAGCCCGATCCAATAATGGCGAGGGAATTTATATCCCAAGGCGGGCTTTGGAACACCTTCGTAATGGTTTTTCAGTTGAAACGAGTACTGGGATTGTTAAGAGACATGGCACCGAAGGATTCCCAAAGGCTTTTCGAATTGCAGGATTACATCGCGGAGGCCCCTGCGATATATCCACACATACATCCGTGGAATTTCTCGAACCACATCCTTGCTCGCATTCCGGAAGAACTCATCGTTCTCGAAGCACCGGACATGCGCTGGAGTGATTGGGGCACGCGGGAATCGATAGAACGTACATACAGGCACATGAACCTTGTGCCCGCCTGGCGGCCTCTGGACTATGATTCCGAGTATGGAGTCGCTTAGGCTTGGATAGGAGACACTACGATTTATTTCGCTGGGGATGTGCGGAACAAAGCATATCTCGAAATTGGTGGCTGAGTATGAATTCAGGCTCAAGGCCGATAGGTCTCGATAGATGATCAAAACCGACAGACTATGTAGCCCGCCGTTCATCGTATAAACGGGCGACGGCTTGAGTGAACGAGCTACCCATGCTTTTAAGTAGTTCCAGCGTTGATTATTCGATCCAGGCAGAGGGCGTTGACGAGTCGTCGCCTTTTTACACGTCAGCTTTTAGGAGGGGAAATTGTTATGACGGAGAAAAAAAGGCCTGTCGATTGGGAATCTCTGCTCAATGGCATCTTCCGCGGGAAGACGGTAATAGAATGTGGAATTGAACGTAACATCTATCTGCAAGGGCAACCTGCGGATGCGTTGTTCTACATACGGCGCGGCAAGGTAAAGCTCTCCGTTACATCCCAACAGGGCAAAGAAGCAATCGTCGCAATCCTGAACGCCGGTGAATTTTTCGGCGAGGGATGCCTCGTCCGTCAAACGGTGCGTATGGCAACGGCTACTGCGATGACAGATTGCACCTTTGACAAGATCGAGAAGTCGCTGATGGAGCGTATGCTTCATGAGCATCACGAGATTTCGGAGTTGTTTGTGAAGCATCTGCTTTTACGCAACATCCGATACGAAGCCGATCTTGTTGACCAGCTTTTCAACTCCAGCGAAAAGCGTCTGGCCCGGATTCTCTTGCTGCTGTCGCATTTTGGCAAGGAAAGCAAGGCCGAAGTTATAATCCCCAGATTGAATCAGGATACGCTGGCACAGATGGTCGGTACAACCCGGTCACGGATCAGTCATTTCATGAACAGTTTCAGAAAACATGGTTTTATCGACTATGACGACAGAGGATTGACCGTCCATAGTGGCCTCCTAAGCGTAGTCCTTCACGACTAACCCGCATATCTCAGACGGTTTCATTGCGAGGGGGTCCTACAGCAAATATGCTTTCGAAGGCTGCTTGATCGGTTCATGCTATTATCGTATAGATGGAATTCAGCAACAAACTGATTATCGCAGGGGCGACGCCCCTTGTAGGAAGCTATTTCGTCGCGCATCGTCGCCGGTGCCGAGAGAGCAGAAAAATGGCCAGTGAAAAACTGCGAATGGTTGGGTTCTCTGACTTTTGGCAAATGGGAACGCGAATCCCACTGGAATCGCCCCCGCTGACGCCGTCGAAAGCGGCGCGCAAGAATGTGCAAAAAGTGTAAAGAGTTCGGCCTGCCCTTCGCTCAGCGCCCGTCTGCGGCAGACAGGACTATTGCCGCAGCCAGGATCGCAATAGAAGAATAGAAGAATCCAATGAGTGTCCTCAACAATGATCTCATTGTTGAGGAACAAGCTTTTTGCTAAGTTTATGACAGGTTTGTTAATCTAAAAAAAGCGCTTGTATCCGATTTTGAGGAGGCCCTGTGGAAGGTCAGCTCATCCTGGACCGCAGCGATTTCGACCTCCTGTTCCTTGCTTTTCAGACGAACGGATATGAAGTCATTGGTCCAAGCGTTGTGGACAATGCGATCGTTTACACGAGCTTGAATTCCCCCAAAGATCTGCCTGCAGGTTGGACCGATGAACAGAACGGCGGGACGTACCGGCTGAAGAAGAGAAATGACGAAGCGCTGTTCGGTTATTCCGTCGCTCCTCAATCATGGAAAAAATTTCTTTTCCTTCCGGCGCTCTGCCTTTGGAAATCCCATCAAACCGAAAAGGGATTAGAGTTCTCAGTTCCTCAAGAGCCACCGCGAAAAATGGCTTTTCTCGGCGTACGAGCCTGCGAACTAAAAGCCATCGGCATACAAGACGGGATTTTCATGCATGGGCCGTACGCCGACCCTTCCTACTCCCTGCTTCGCGGCGGTACTCTGATCGTAGCGGTCCAGTGTTGCATGGCCGGCGGCACATGTTTCTGCACCTCGATGGGGACCGGGCCCAGAGTGACCCAGGGATTTGATCTGTCGCTCACCGAAATCCTCGAACCTGGCCGGCACTATTTTCTAATCGAAGCGGGGACCGAGAGCGGCGCGCGGATCCTCCAGCAGATTCCGCGTCGGCCCGCGCGCGCTGATGAAATCGAAAAGTCGGAGCGCTTCCTGGCCGCAACCGAATCAAGAATGGGCCGCGTCCTGGACACCAAAGATATTAAGGGACTGCTGTACCGCAATTACGAGCACCCGCGGTGGGACGAGGTTTCGCGGCGCTGTCTCACCTGCACAAACTGCACGATTGTTTGCCCCACTTGCTTTTGCGCCAGCGTGGAAGATAGGACCGATTTGGCGGGTGAAAACGCCGAGCGTTGGAGACGGTGGGATTCCTGCTTCACGATGGACCATTCTTACATCCACGGCGGATGCGTTCGTTCCTCCGGAATTTCGCGTTACCGCCAGTGGATGACACATAAGCTTGCGACCTGGATTGATCAGTTTGGCACCTCCGGTTGCGTCGGTTGCGGACGTTGCATCACGTGGTGCCCCGTCGCCATCGATATTACCGAGGAAACAGCTGCAATCCGCTCGAGTGGTGATGTGGGCAGGTCACTTTTTGGCAAAAGAGGAGAATAGCCATGCATACGCTTGAGCCTATTCTGGCACAACAGCCGTTTTTACAAAACCTCGACTCGGAGCACCTGCAGCTTCTGGTCGGGTGTGCATCCAACGTCCGCTACGATGCCGGGCAGTTTCTGCTCCGCGAGGGGGAGGAAGCTAATCAATTCTTCATCATCCGGAGCGGCAAAGTGGCCATTGAGATCTATTCGCCAGAATGCGGTCCGATCACCATCGAGACCCTTGGAGATGGCGATGTACTCGGCTGGTCGTGGCTGGTGTCCCCGTACCTGTGGCGTTTTGATGCTCGGGCGGTGGAACTGACTCGCGCGCTCGTTTTGGATGGCAAATGCTTGCGCGGCAAATGCGAAACGGATCACCACCTTGGGTACGCACTGCTGAATCGATTCGCGCACATTATCGACCGTCGGCTGCAGGCAACCCGAATCCAATTGCTCGATATCTACCGCGCATGAGGAGAGCTTGAGGATGATAGACCGGAAGCCGGATCCGATGCTCCCCGAGCCCTATCGCATCGAGCGGATACTGAAGGAAACCGGAGACACTTTTACACTGGAGCTGGAATCCACAAACGGTGCAGGCATAGCTGCTTTTTCTGCCGGGCAATTCAATATGCTTTATGTATTCGGGGTTGGGGAGGTCCCGATCTCGATAAGCGGGGATCCAGGTAAACCTGGCCGTATGGTTCACACAATAAGAGCTGTCGGCGCCGTAACCAAGGTCATGCGAACTTGGAAACGCGGCAGCGTGATTGGCTTGCGCGGGCCTTACGGCAAGGGATGGCCGATTGAAGAGTCCCGAGGCAACGACATCATCATCATTGGGGGCGGCATCGGTCTTGCCCCTCTAAGGCCGGCTTTGTACCGGCTGATCTTCGAAAGGCAGAAGTACGGCCGTGTCATCCTGTTTTATGGTACACGCACGCCCGCGGACATCCTTTTTCACCGCGAGTTGGAGAGCTGGCGCGGGCGCCTCGATCTCGATGTTTATGTGACCGTCGACCGGGCGATCGCGTCCTGGCGCGGAAATGTGGGAGTCGTCACGACTCTCATTCCCAAAGCTTCTTTCGATCCTCTGCAAACGACCGCGTTTGTCTGCGGCCCCGGGGTGATGATGCGCTTTACCGCGCTGGAACTCGAAAGGAGAGGGATCCCTTCGGAGAATATCTACTTATCGCTGGAGCGCAGCATGAAGTGCGGCATTGGACTCTGCGGGCACTGCCAGCTGGGACCCTGCTTCATCTGCAAGGACGGCCCGGTGTTCTGTTATAACAAGGTCAAGAGCTTAATAGCATTGCGGGAAATTTAGCATGCCTCGAGCAAAAAAACCCAAGCTGGCCTTCTGGAAATTCGCTTCCTGTGACGGCTGCCAGATGACGCTTCTCGATTGTGAAGACGAGTTGCTTTCTGTTGCGAGTGAAATTGAAATCGCTAATTTCGCCGAAGCTACGAGCACCTTTATAAAGGGGCCCTACGACATTTCGATTGTCGAAGGCTCCATTACTACACCTCAAGAGGAGGAGCGCATACACCGCATTCGCCGTTCATCCAAGTTCCTGGTGACCATTGGGGCATGCGCCTCCGGCGGAGGAATACAGTCTCTGCGCAATTTTAAGGACGTCCAGGAGTTTGTCTCCATAGTCTATGCGACTCCGGCATATATTGAGACGCTCAACAAATCCACTCCCATGAAAGATCATATTTCTGTGGATTTCGAGCTGCAGGGGTGTCCTCCGAACAAATATCAGCTTCTGGAAGTCCTATCGGCATACCTGCACGGGCGGAAGCCGATCACTCCTCCCTACAGCCTGTGTCTCGATTGCAAGAGCAAAGGTATTGTCTGCGTCATGGTTGCCAACGGCATTCCCTGCATGGGTCCGATAACACATGCAGGCTGCGGTGCTCTTTGCCCTTCGTACCACCGCGGATGCTATAGCTGTTTCGGACCTAAGGAAACACCGAATACGAGCTCGCTGAGCGCATGGTTCAGCTCGCTGGGAAAGTCGAATCAGGATATTATCCGGTCTTTCCGCAGCTACTACGGATGGACGGAAGCTTTTAGAAAAGAGAGTGAGTCGCTTGAGAAATAGGCAGACGGGCATGGATATAAGGCGCGCGACAAAGCGCAACACTGCAAGGGCGCCCGGCCGGTCACCCGACGCGATAGAAGGCTTTTAAGCGGCGCGCTTTTAAAGGCAAATTGCGTGAAAACCGTTAACATCAAGGTAGATTACCTCACGCGGGTGGAAGGTGAAGGCGCGTTGCACGTCAAGATCAAGGAAGGCGCAGTGGAGGACGTACAGTTGAAGATTTTCGAGCCCCCGCGCTTGTTCGAAGCGTTTATGCGGGGCCGCCGTGCCTTCGAAGCTCCCGACCTTACCTCGCGAATCTGCGGCATCTGCCCGATTGCTTATCAGATGAGCGCGGTCCATGCCGTGGAAGATGCTTTGGGACTGAAGATCGGCGGCCCGATCCGTGATTTACGCCGGCTTATCTACTGCGGTGAGTGGATTGAAAGCCATGCACTGAGTGTTTATATGCTGCAGGCGCCCGACTTTCTGGGTTATCCCGGCGCTTTGGAAATGGCCGCAAAATATCCCGAGGCTGTGAATCGCGGCTTGCAGCTGAAGAAAACAGGAAACGAAATCGTCGCACTCCTGGGCGGACGCGAAATCCATCCAATTAATGTTCGCGTTGGAGGTTTTTATAGGGCGCCCGCCAGGCGCGATCTGGCCAAGATTGGAGAACGCCTTAAGTGGGCTCGAGAAGCGGCTCTCGAAACCGTCCGCTGGGTTTCGGGGTTTGAGTTTCCGGATTGCGAGAGAGATTACGAGTTCGTTGCTCTTTCACATCCAAGTGAATACCCGTTAAACGAGGGGCGGCTTGTCTCCAATAAAGGCCTGAACATTGATGTGTCCCACTTCGACGGCCATTTTGCAGAGGAGCACGTAAAGCACTCTACCGCGCTGCACTCGATGCTGATCCAGCGGGGGAGCTACTTCGTGGGTCCGCTGGCTCGCTACAATCTCAACTATGACAAGCTGTCTCCTCTTGCGCGCGAGGCCGCCGAGGCTGCTGGAATGAAACCTCCCTGCCTCAATCCTTTCCGCAGCATTATCGCGCGCGCCCTGGAAATCCTGCACAGCTGCGATGAAGCGGCGCGCTTGATTGAAAAATTTGAAATGCCGGAAGAGCCCGCGGCCGACGTTCACGTCCGAGAGGGCGTGGGATACGCCTGCACCGAAGCACCCCGCGGTATTTTGTATCACCGCTACCGAATCGACAACGAGGGAAACCTTCTCGATGTCAGGATAGTGCCACCAACCTCGCAAAATCAGAAGACCATCGAAGAAGATTTGAGGCAGTTCATCCCCAAGTACTCGAATCTGTCGAAAGAGAAGCTCACGGCATTTTGCGAGCACGCAATACGCAACTATGATCCGTGCATCTCCTGCTCCACTCACGCCTTCAGAATTTGGGATTCGAGATAACTCCAGATTGGGAATCTATGCGGATGAGGCAACCGCACCTGCCAAAAAGGCATGGACTGAACCCCAAAAGTGAGACAACTCGCGGTTGCTACACTTAACAAGGAAGGAATCTGGCTTGACAGCCAATTGAATCAGATATATTCCTAAATAATAATTAATACAATTTAGAAAAGCTCAACATGGGATTCCCACTGGAAGTGCTGCAACAACGAATGAATCACTTCAAGGAACAGATCAGGAATGCAGGAGTAAAACTGACACATCAGCGCATGGAGATTTTTCGGGAAGTGGCGATGTCCGAAGCTCATCCTGACGCGGAGAAGATCTATAAGAAGGTTCGCGAACGCCTCCCGTCCGTTTCGCTGGACACGGTTTATAGAACTCTCTGGTCGCTGCTGGACCTTGGACTGATCACCACTCTAGGCCCTCCAAGACGGTTCGATTCGATGCCAACATGAACTACACCACCATTTCGTCTGTTCGAAATGCGGAAGGACTCATGACTTCTACAGCAAGAAGCTCGATGGGCTAAAAATCCCGGGATCGGAGAAGATTCTAAAAAGTATTGAGAGGGCGCAGGTGGAAGTAAGAGGAATTTGTGTGAAGTGCTCGAAAAAAATGCCATCTAAAAATCGGTTTGGCAGGGAGGACAGATGAAGAAGAAACTGACTACCAATGCCGGCGCACCTGTCGCCGACAACCAGAACACCATGACTGCAGGCCCGCGGGGCCCGGTACTGCTGCAGGATGTATGGTATCTCGAAAAGCTGGGTCACTTTGACCGCGAAGTCATCCCGGAACGCCGTATGCATGCAAAGGGGTCCGGCGCTTACGGCATGTTCACGGTAACTCACGACGTCACGCGTTATACCAAAGCGAAGATTTTTTCTCAGATCGGCAAAAAGACAGACCTCTTTATCCGATTTTCAACAGTGGCCGGGGAACGTGGCGCTGCGGATGCCGAGCGCGATATCCGGGGATTCGCCACGAAGTTCTATACCGAGGAAGGCAACTGGGATCTGGTCGGCAACAACACGCCCGTGTTTTTTCTGCGCGATCCACTGAAATTTCCGGATCTGAATCACGCCGTCAAACGAGACCCTCGAACCAATATGCGCAGCGCCCGTAACAATTGGGACTTCTGGACTTCACTTCCAGAAGCTCTGCACCAGGTCACGATCGTGATGAGCGATCGGGGCATTCCTTACTCCTACCGCCACATGCATGGCTTCGGCAGCCATACGTTCAGCCTGATTAATGCGAAGAACGAACGGTACTGGGTGAAATTCCATCTCCGGACACAGCAGGGAATCCGGAACCTGACCGATGAAGAGGCAGAGGCAATCGTCGGCAAGGATCGTGAAAGCCATCAACGCGATCTCTATGAAAGCATCGAAAAGATGGACTTCCCCCGCTGGACCATGTATATCCAGGTAATGCCGGAGAAAGCAGCCGCTACCTGCCCCTACCATCCATTCGATCTCACGAAGGTGTGGTTCCACAAAGACTATCCTTCGATCGAGGTTGGAATCCTCGAACTCAATCGGAATCCGGAGAATTACTTCGCCGAGGTCGAACAGTCGGCGTTCAACCCGGCCAACATCGTGCCGGGCATCGGTTTCTCACCCGACAAGATGCTGCAGGGACGGCTCTTTTCCTACGGTGACGCCCAGCGTTACCGGCTTGGCGTGAACCACCACTTGATTCCTGTGAATGCTGCCCGCTGTCCGGCTCACAGCTATCATAGGGATGGCGCCATGCGGGTTGACGGCAATCACGGCAGCACGCTTGGTTACGAGCCCAACTCTTATGGAGAGTGGCAGCAGCAGCCGAATTTTTCCGAACCGCCGCTAAGCCTCGAAGGCGCGGCGGATCACTGGAATCATCGCGAAGATGATGACTATTACTCCCAGCCGGGGAAGCTATTCCGTTTGATGAGTCCTGAGCAGCAAAGACTCCTTTTTGCCAACACAGCACGGGCTCTTGGGGATGCGCCGGAAGAGATTAAGAGGCGTCACATCGGCAACTGTTCGAAAGCGGATCCGGCTTATGGCAAAGGAGTAGCCGCAGCACTGAAAATTCCATTGAAAGAGGCGGAAGCATCCAAAAACGCCTAACCTATCAGGGATTCCGAATCGCAGCCCGGCCTGGAAGCCAGACTGGGCTGCGAAACCTCTCAAGTTAATTTTAACGCAATGCAATCCCTGCGAACCGGAGGTAGCACAACGCGCAATGGTTCCTATAGGCCAATCCAGGTTCGCTGTAAGCGAGGCGGAATCCGGATCAGAGCGCGGAAAGGGTACTATGCTCCAATTGCGCAGAGATCGTCCGCTATCGATTCCCCGGCTGCTTTCAATAAAAACTGACTTGTGTCGGCTTTCTTTATAGCCTGTCGATGAAATATCCGGAGATTCGCCATTGCCCATCTTTTTTTAGTCGGAGTGACCGTTTCAGACGAAGATCTGGCCCTTTTGCAGTTGGTGTCATCGCGAATTATCAGGTATTCACTCTCAGGAGATCCAGGCAGAGATTGAGCAAAAGAAACAGAGTCGTTCAGGACGCGTGATTTCGTTTTTCCCAGCGGAGGTCTGATCCAATTCAATTTCTTGACCCATTCGTCCCTTTTGATTGGACTCTTTAGAACCTGCGCAGCTTCATCCCAACTTTCCGCATATTTCCCGGAATCTCCCAATGCCAACCAGGATTGAACAACACTCAGTGCCGCGTCCATAGAATCGTCAGCAGTTGAACCGGACTCATATCACATAATCGTTATTTAGCAACATTTATTCTACAATAATGTATCTATTACATCACAGGCCAACAAAATTAGCTGCCATGCCACTGGGATGCCTGCAGTGCAGTGAAACCCTCGCACCATAAGGTAAATGCTGACATCACGGAGCAGATTGGTATCGCTGTCACTTACTCTTCAACTGATTGTCTCCAGAATGGCATGGCCCTTGCGTATCAAGAACTCGGCAGAACTCCTAATCGGCTTGCGCCTAAACCATGGGAGTTGCGCCAATGCCGTCCGGAGGAAATGTGGTTCGAGAGGCAGGTCGCCGGGCAAATTGAAAGAAAAGGGAACCGGGTGTTCTAAATCGTGTGGCTGAAGATGGGGTTCTGCCGGACTGGTTCCGGATCCCCCACAAGAAATTCGGCACTTCGGCACGTATCATTACAATGATTGTTGCCCTTCAAATCGTGACGGTCGTCCTGACCCGCGGCAACATCCAGCTGCTCGGCGACGCCTACGCCTTTGGCATCGTCTGGAGTTTTGCCATGAAAGGACTCTCGGTCTTAGTATTGCGTTTCAAACAACCTCAGGAACGCGAGTGGAAAGTACCGCTGAACTTTCGGATCGGGGGCAAGGAGTTGCCATTAGGTTTAAGTCTTATCACACTTGTGCTCTTTGCTATTGCCCTGATCAATTTGGTCACCAAAAAGGTGGCTACGATCTGGGGCATGATCTTTACGATCGTCATCTATGTCATCTTCCTGCTGAGCGAGCGGATTAATCATCGGCGGACAAATAGCCAGCATGCCGAACTGGAAAAATTCCGGCTGGTCAGTAGTGATATTCTATCCCAGGATGCGATCAGCGCGCGGCCTGGGAACGTGCTGGTCGCCATTCGCAATCCCCGTCAGCTGGATCATCTGCAAAGAGTCCTGGAGCGAACGGATACGCGGAAAATCGACATTGTGGTCCTGACCGTCAAACGCCAGGGATCCGGTGGATACGATCTACAGACAGACCAGATTTTTTCCGATCAGGTTGCAGAACTTTTCAGCAAGGTGGTCTCCGTTGCAGAGAAGGCCGGCAAACACGTGGAACTGCTGGTTGTCCCGGAAAGGGACTACAACCGTGCAACGGTCGACGTCGCGCAGCAGTTGCAGTCCAGTCTCATCGTGATGGGCCTATCTGCCAAAATGAGCCCATCGGAGCAGGCGAAAACTTTCGGCGACGCATGGGAACTTCTGCCCCATCCCCGTCCGCAGCTCTCTCTGGAAATTCTCGATCAGCTAAATCAGAAGCAGCGGTTCTTCAATCTGGGGCCCCATCCGCCAAGGCTTTGGCCGGAGGATGTCGAGTTTCTGCACCAGCTGTGGCGTGAAATTTCCGAACTTGGACTCGGCCATAAGCTTCACCACCGCGACGTGGTTCGGGTTGCCCTGAAGCGGCTCGGTGCCGACTTGAGATCAGCGGAACTCCACGAAGTGTTGGCGGACATTCGCAAAGAAGTGTCGGATGAAAAAAACGTGGAGGAAAATGCGGCTCTTATTAGCCATTTCGTAGGATCCGGATCGACCGGCTAAACGCCCGTCGTCAATGGATTATACGTTTATGTATAATAATATGGCAATTATAACCCTTTTGTATCATTTGACAGTCAAACCGATAGACCGGCGCATCAAGGGAGATAGGGTCTTATGCCTCCTTCCCTCCGGTTTTTTGCGGCTCTCGCGGTGAGATCTCGATTGATGCAAGCCACTGGTACGATCTTTGCAAGACTGAATGCTGTTGAAGCTGACCATGGATCCAGCAAGAGAGCCAGAGATGCAACTTGAAAAATGTGGTTCAGAAGGGAAAGCAGTCCATGAAAATGATTTTGGCAATACTGCGTCCTGAGCGCCTTGTAGAAGTTGAGGGGGCACTCTGCGATATGGGCGTTTCAGGGTTGACCGTGACCGAAGGACGCGGGGCCGGAAACCAGGAAGGGTATATAGAATGCTATCGCGGATTCGAATACAAGATTGGAATGATGGCAAAAGCCAGAATTGAGGTCGCAGTCCGGGATGATCAGGTCAAAGAAACAGTTCAGGTTATTCGCAATGCAGCCTCCACGGGTGAAATAGGCGACGGCAAGATCTTTGTCTATGCCTTGGACAGCTGCACACGGGTTCGAACCGGCGAAATAGGAGAAGCTTCGTTGTGAATCTCGTCGATCCTCTTGTGCAGAATAATCGATGCGGCGGCGCCCAACATAGGCCGGCCTCCGTAAATTCGCACAGAAGAGACAGCAAGGTTCTATTCTGCCATGCAGCGATAATGCAATGATACATTCAATTTCCCTGAACGATCTACCTGAAGCCGGGCTTGCTTCAATTCAGAAGGAATTGAAAGTGGTGCAACTTCTTTTCGACATATCCCAGGTGTTGAACAAGAGCCTAAGCCTTGAAGAATCATTGCACTCTGTTCTCGGGAAAATGGCGGAGCAGGCGGGAATAAAGGAAGGCACAGTCACCATATTAAACAGCGAAACCGGCGAAACTGAGCTTAATCTGGCATACGGCATATCAAGAGAAGACCGATCCAGACGCAGAATAATAGATGAAATCACAGGCCGAGTGGTGGAAACGGGAATTCCCGCCATTGTGGAAGAGTTCTGGCAAAAACCGCTCTCCCTTAATGGGAGTAATGTACTGGAGAAGAAGACAAGCCAATGGACTAAAAAGAACATCTCCTATATCTATGTACCAATCTGTAGCGCTGATGGAATTGTTGGCGTCATAGGCACAGACCAGTTATTTCCAGAGAAAGAATCGATTGAGGACGAAGTGCGTCTCCTCACTCAAATCGCCAATCTTCTGGCGGATGCCGTTGAGATTCGAAGGGAGGCGCAAAAACAGCAGCATTTTCTTCGGGCGAAGCTCGATCGCCTTCAAAACGAGATTACGGATCATTTTAAGCCGGTAAGGATAATCGGCAACTCTCATGCAATCCGGAAAGTAAGTCAGCTCATAAATCAGGTTTCTTCCAGCCGCTCTAACGTGCTCATAACCGGAGAGGCCGGAACAGGCAAGGAACTGGTTGCCCGGGCAATTCATGCCAATAGCACCCGGGCGGAAAAACCATTCATACGAGTGAATCTCGCAGCTTTGTCTCAAGGCACAATTGGCAGCGAACTGTTTGGTAACAGTCCTGATAAACTCATCAGTACAACGCCAAAGGGCTGCTTTGAACTAGCAAATGGAGGAACCCTTTTCCTTGATGAGATTGCTCACCTACCCATGGCCGTTCAGACCGGGCTTCTCCGAATTCTCCAGGAAAAAGAATTATTCCCTGGAAGCGCCCCAAACCCAGGAATAGATGTAAGAATCATTTCGGCTACAAGTCACAATCTCGAAAAATCGGTCCAAAACTCGGAATTCCGGTCGGACCTGTTTTATAGGCTGAATGCCTTCCCCATTTTTGTTCCACCTCTGCGCGAACGCAAAACGGACATTGTGTTGCTGACAAATCACTTCATTGATCGAGCCGGCAAACAACACTCCAAATCCATATACAGGATCTCCGCCCATTCAATTGATTTGATGATGCGTCATTACTGGCCCGGGAATGTGCGGGAACTGGAAGACTGCATCGAACGGGCCGTCTTTTTGAGCACTGATGGGGTAATTCACGCGCACCACCTTCCGCCTTCAATTCAAATTGCCGGACCTGGTAACGCACCTTCGCGAGGAAACCTTCAAGCCTGGTTGGCGGTGCTCGAACAGGATTTGATTATCGATGCTTTGAAATCTGCATACGGCAACACTGCTCGTGCGGCACATTCCCTGGGCATCAATAAACTGCTGATGCGCCGCCGAATAACAAAATACGGCATCGATTTAAAACGCTTCAGGCCGCCCAGTCATTGGTCAAAGAATCATAACTAGGATCTTCATCCTCAGGACATTCGAAGGTGCTCTCCTCGCAGATATCTGCACAGGGGCGCTTGGGTGACATCTGTGAACTCTTCGTGACAATCCAGGGTCAGGAGAAGTATCTCTGGCACGCCGTTGACCAGGGAGGAGCGCAACATGGCGGCTAATCACCGATAAATTGAGGAGTATGGAGCTGCACGCAAGATCATCATTACCTTAGCCCTATCTTCGTTTCGTCGATGGTTGAGTTGACAATGCTTTTTTTTGAATTGCGAATCCCATCGTGGCAAATTGTAAAGAGAGGGGTACCCTTATGGCAGCCCAAATCCAGAGGAGCAGGTTTAGGGAAATCAAGCGTCGCGAGCTATTGAAGCTTATGCCGGGGTTGGCGTTGGGAGCCTTCGCCATTCCGAAGCTGCAGATGCCCCTGCTCAAGGCCGGCCTCGGGTTCAGTGATTGGGCATCGGCAAGACTGTTTCAGGCCGGTCACCTCGCCTCGACTTTCAGCCGGTCCGACCTTACACCGTTTGAGAGATTTCCACTCAACACTTATGACGTGGATGACCCCGGAGTCGATCTGGAGCATTGGGCTCTCGAAGTGACCGGAGCGGTTCAAAAGCCGGGACATTACACGCTGTCACAGATCCAGGCATTGCCGAAGGTGAGGCAAAACACACGACATGTGTGTGTGGAAGGATGGGATGTGATTGGCCGTTTCGGAGGCTCACGTTTGCGCGATTTCTTGGAAATGATCGGCGCCAACCCCGGGGCACGTTTCGTGTGCGTGGAATGCGCTGATGACTATTACGAGTCCCTGGACTGGGCCACGGCAATGCATCCGCAAACCCTGCTCTGTTACGAAATGTACGATCAGCCTCTAACCCGGGAGCATGGAGCTCCTCTGCGCTTAAACATTCCCACCAAGATTGGCTACAAACACGCAAAATACCTGACCCGCCTCAAGGTGAGCCGCGTTCTGGAGGAAGCCGGTTACTGGGAAGACCAGGGTTATTCCGAGTTTTATGGGCTGTAGCAGTGAGGGGAAAAATCATGAGTACCAGCGCGTTTTCTATTGAAGACGGAAAAACCGGTGAAGCGTTCCTGGCCGTATGCGAACATCCATTTATTGTGCGCCTGTGCCACTGGATTAACACGATCTCTTTGTTTGTGATGATTGGAAGCGGACTCCAGATATTTCGAGCTTTTCCAAGCTTCGGGGCCAAGATTCCTCAAAAAAATCTTTTCAACTGGCCTGAAGCATTTGCTCTTGGCGGATGGCTTGGCGGTGCTCTGCAGTGGCATCTGACCTTCATGTGGATCTATCTGGCAACCGGATTACTGTACGTTGGCTACCAGGTTTTCAGCGGCAATTACAGGCAAGTGCTTTTCGTGCCCCGTGACTTTCCAGGTGTCTTGCCGGTCGTGCGCCACTACTTCTTCTTCACTTCCAAGCCACCGCTGAGAGAAGCCTACAACCAATTACAGAAATGCGCATACACAGCCGCGATCGGGTTGGGTATGTTGTCTGTGCTGACCGGTTTCGCCGTCTGGAAGCCCGTCCAGCTCTCCTGGATGGCATGGATGATGGGCGGCTTCCATTGGGCAAGGCTCTGGCATTTCCTGGTCATGTGGGCCCTGATCGTATTTGCGTTCGGGCATATCATTATGGTTATTCTTCATGGCTGGAATAACTTCATCTCCATGCTGACCGGATGGAAAAAGGACCCCGAGTATCCGCTGGAGTAATGATCCATTTTTGACTGGGTGTGAACTCGGCGCACGCTTTCGGATGCGACTGTAACTTTTTTCCTACTGGCGCATCCAATCTATGCCCCCCGCTTCTACACCAAACGAAAGTTTGGTTGTCGTGGGAGTAGTTATGTCTGGTTTTCGCTTCCTTAACGTCTGCCTGCTTTTGGTTCTTTCGAGATTGACCGCCTGCACGGCCAGCGGCGGTGCAAACAATGTCCTCCCCAGCCCTGCTTTGGATGATCCTATGGCGAGGACCGAAACGAGACAGGAGGCCGTTGTCGCTGGAGGCTGCTTTTGGGGTGTTCAGGCGGTTTTCCAGCATGTGAAAGGCGTTCAAAGCGCTACTTCGGGATACGCGGGAGGCGCTGCTGATAAGGCTCATTATGAACTCGTCAGCAACGGCGACACAGGTCATGCCGAATCGGTAAGGATTGTCTACGATTCGTCGCGGATTACTTACGGCCAGCTTCTGCGTGTATTTTTTTCCGTAGCGCACGATCCGACTCAGCTGAACCGGCAAGGTCCGGACGTCGGCGATCAGTATCGTTCAGCCATTTTCTACGGCAACGATGGACAGAAGCTGATCGCGGAGGCCTATATCGCACAACTCGAGAAGGCGCACAGCTTCCCGCACCAGATCGTCACTCAGGTCGTTCCGTTGAAGGCATTCTATCGAGCGGAGGGCTACCACCAGGACTATGCAGCCCGGCACCCAAACGACCTCTATATCGTCTACAACGATGCACCGAAGATCGCGCATCTTCGGCAGCAGTTTCCGGATTTATATCGAGAAAAATAGTGCTGGAGGAAGTGACGATGTTTAAATTTGAACTTGACAAAGACAAAGGATCAGCCGAAATCACACGGCGCTCTTTCCTTCTGAGATCTGCCGCGGCATCTGCGAGTACGATCGCATGGCCGCTGGGCAAGTCAAACGTGGCGCTTGCCATATCAAAGGAATCACCCCAGGTCGTTACAATTGTTCAATTCTCTGACACCGGCAAGCGGATAAAGAAGGCGCAGGTACCAAAGGTTATCAAGACCGAAAGGGAATGGAGGAATCAGCTATCCCCAAGCGCTTTTGCGATCACCCGCCAGGCCAATACCGAAATTGCATACACGGGGACATACTGGAATCTGCATAAGAAAGGCCTTTATCGCTGCATTTGCTGCGAAGGTGCTTTATTTAGTTCGGACACTAAGTTTGATTCCGGGACCGGTTGGCCAAGCTTCTGGGCGCCGATTGCGCCTGAGAATGTTCGAACTACAAGGGACACCAGCCTTGGCACGATCAGGACGGCCGTCTCCTGTACTGAATGCGATGCCCACTTAGGGCACGTGTTTGGCGATGGACCAGAACCTACGCATCTTCGATATTGCATCAATTCTGGGGCCCTCAGATTTATTGCGGGATAAATCAATCGATGCTGAGGGATCGCAATAAGAAATATGATGAAGGGTTTCGTTCAATTTGGTAGAGTCCGGCGTTAAGCCTGTGCAATTTCCACCACAGCCGCCCATTTTAAACGAGCACATTGAATGTTTCATGCGCTTTCGCACGATCGGCGTCCGATGATTTACGGCTGAATATCAGGTTCACAATGCTCTCTATTTCCTATTGTTGATAGAGACTGTCCGCTTTTGCGGCCAGGATGAAGTCTGATTCGGACAGCCCCCCTATCTTATGAGTCCAAACCGTCAGCTGCACCTGCCCCCATGCCAGGAAAATATCCGGATGGTGGTTAATGTTCTCGGCAAGTTCACCGATGCGTACCGTAAAATCCAAAGCCTGTTTAAAATCCTTGAACTTATACGTTTTTTCGAGGCGCTGTTCTTCAATCACCTGCCAGTTGCCCCCGAGCTCGATTTGATACCGGTGCAAGCTCTCTCCCTTCAGCGGAGGAGTCCCCCCCTTACAGGGAACACATTTTCGCTCCGCCAGTGGCATTGGATTGTTTTCAGACATGGTAGTCCCTCCAGTATCTTGTTCATGAACAATTTCAACGGCTACCGGAAAGCAGAGAACGGAGGTCTGCTTTATCGTCAGCGAATTGCTCAAAAGGTATCGCTATGCCGGCCTTCAGCAGCTCGCCAACAATGATCAGGTCCACATTGCGGCGAAACGAGGCAACGGCAAGAAGCGAATCTTTTTGGTAAAATCCCGCGACGAATCCTTCATTTCCAAGGTTGCCCCGGTAGGCCACCTTGTCGAAAGATTTCGCCCAGCCCAGATATCCTAAGGAGATGTCGTATTGGCGTGTCCAGAAAAAAGGAATTTCTTTGTATGGCTCCGTGGAGCCAAGCATCGCTCGCGCCGCATGCTGTCCGTGCCGCTCGGCAACGACCCAGTGCTCCACCCGGATCCGTTGTCCCAGGAGCCCATAGGGGACTGCGGCAATGTCTCCTGCCGCATATACTCCTTCAACTGAGGTTCGCAGGCAAGCATCAACAGGAATTCCGTTTTCTTTCACAAGATCTGTTCCCGCCAAATAGTCAAGGACCGGCGTGATGCCAATCCCCGCAACAACAAGATCCGCCTCCAACACAGTCCCATCCTCCAGCATAACGGCCTCTACGCTGCTGGAACCCAATATTTCGGCAACCGTTCGGTTCAGGTGCAGCCGAACACCGTGATCCTCATGAATCCCTTTGAGCCAGGTTCCGATCCGCTCGCCGAAAACTCTGCGCAATGGCAGCGTCTCCGGCGCAACTATGCTCACTTCCAGATTGCGTTGTCTCAATGCAGAGGCCACCTCCAGCCCGATAAAGCTGGCCCCAATCACCACAGCCGAACGGGCCCGCTGCACTGCCTGTATAATTGCCTCGGCATCTTGGCGGCTGCGCAGGAGAAACACTCCTTCCTTCTCTTTGCCTGGGATCTCGAGAGAACGCGGCCTTCCACCGGTCGCTAGCAGCAGGCGATCCCCAGTCAGTCTTTCCCCGTTATCCAAAGCAACTGCACGCGCCCCGGTATCTATGCCAATGACTTTGTGCCCCGTCCTCAACTCAATGCGCCGTTCTTCGTAAAAGCCGGGACTACGCAATGGAAGCCATTCGGGTTTGGCTTTTCCCGCCAGGAATTCCTTCGACAGGTTCGGACGGTCATAAGGCAGAGTCGCTTCCGGAGAAATCAGGATCACACGTCCGGAGAATCCCTCATTCCGCAACGTTTCAGCCGCAGCATTCCCGGCCGCCCCGGCCCCGATGATTAGGAATGTTCGATTGGCTGTATCCAGCTTTTGGGGGGACGGCACCTTGGGCGCAGGGCGTACATAAACATCCCCATTTTCGACCTTGGTCTCATAGCATTTCAGGTGATCCAAAGCAGGCGCTGCTTCCATCCGTCCGCTTTTGACGTCGAACCGCGCGGTATGCCAGGGACAAGTGATAATGCTTCCCCTAAGAAATCCCTGCTCGAGCGGAGCACCGTAATGAGTACACTTCCCCCCGCAGACATAAATAACGCCGTCAAGCCGTATGCCGAGAACTTTGCCTTTATCCAGAGGGAACGCCAGAGGGACGCCTTCCACAAATTTGGTTTCCTCCGTCAGTTTCTGCCAGCCTTTATCATCCGCCATGTTTATTTCCTCGAAGAAAATAAGTAGGAACCCAACCGGAGGCGGCAGGGGACACCATCCGGCTCGCAGGGAAACATAGAATTTGTGTACAATCCCGTTGCGGCATTGTCAAGTTAAGCTAATTGCCAGAAGACTGTTTCAATGGCGGTCGACATTCCCAACTATCACCAACACCGATCTCCACTAGATAGCGCAACCGTGCCGTTTGGCTCTATCATAAATTCTATTTAAGCTTCCGAGATGTTGAGGATCTGCTGGCACGGCGCGGAATTATCGTCTCCTGCGAGACTATTCGGCAGAAGTGCCGAAAACTCAGTGCCCAGTATGCCTGCCTACTCAGGCATCGGCAGGGTCGCTGAGTTGACATCTGGCATTGGGATGAAATTTTCGTAACAATCAGGGTGCTAAGATTTAGAGTTGTTGGCCGGCTACTGGACACAGTGATTATGGGCGAAAAAATATGAAACGGATCCCCGTTCCTCTCAAAGACAACAATTTAGAAAGGGTGCTGGCCTATCACCAACACAGCAAACATCATTTCGGACGGTATGCGCCAAGTCCGGGTTATATGGATTGGGCGTCGCAGCCAGATCCCTTCCGCCGTTTCGAAGGCACTCCGATCATCCTGCTGCCTTTGGCAGCGAATCGGCAAAAGGCTGAGTATGTTGATTTGTTTAAGCCCGGCGCGATCAAACCTTCGCCGTTGGATGTCGAAGGAATTAGCGTGCTGCTGGAGCTTTCTTTTGGATTGTCCGCCTGGAAGCAAAACGGCGGCGACCGCTGGGCTCTGCGCTGCAATCCCTCCAGCGGTAACTTGCATCCCACCGAAGCCTATGTGATCGTCTCAGGCGTGCAGGGACTCGAGAACGGCCTTTATCACTATGTAAGCTATGACCATGCACTGGAGTTGCGCTGCCAGTTCGATCCCACGTTTCGGGGCTTACTGCTGGGACTAAGTTCCATCTTCTGGCGGGAAGCCTGGAAGTACGGCGAGCGTGCCTTTCGCTACTGCCAGCATGACGTCGGCCATGCCCTGGGCGCATTGCATTATGCCGCCGCTCTTCTGGGCTGGCGCGTGCGATTGCTGGACGCTTTGGGCGATGACGACACCGCTGCCCTGCTGGGACTCGACAGACCGGGCGATTTCATCGGAGCCGAGCTGGAGGCACCCGATTTACTCTGCCTGATCGAATTCGGGGAAACCACGGTCCATCCGGACATAAGCGAATTCTTGCGCAGCGCTGCAAACGCGAAGTGGATGGGCAGGGCGAACAAGCTCAGCCCACACCACGAATTCGACTGGCCGGCAATCGATGACATCCACAAAGCGACCCATAAACCGGCGACCACTGCGAGCGAGAGTTGGGATGCTTCGAAATTACCCGCCCTCCTTCCTTTACCCTGCAAACTCCCTGCTGCGGAGTTGATAAAACAGCGCCGAAGCGCCCAGGCATTTGATGGCGTTACATCCATACCCGCCACGACCGTATACCGCATCTTGGACGCCACCCTTCCACGCCAAGGAATCCCACCATTCGACGCCTGGACCTGGCCGCCTCGAGTGCATTTGATATTGTTCGTCCATCGCGTCAACGGCTTGACGCCGGGCCTGTATGTGTTCTGCCGTCACAAAGAATCTGAGACATTGCTTCGGAAAGCGATGAAGGCTGAATTTATCTGGGAGCGCGCTGAGGGATGTCTCCAACATCAGCATCTGCTACGACTGCTTTCGGCTGACGTCCGGCAGGCGGCAAAGGCGATATCCTGCCACCAAGACATTGCCGGCGACAGCGCTTTCAGTCTAGCCATGCTGGCAGAGTTCAATAAGGGGATGGCGGAAGGGGAATGGTCTTACCAGCGCCTTTTCTGGGAATGTGGGCTGATCGGCCAAGCGCTCTATCTGGAGGCTGAAGCCGCCGGAATCCGAGGAACCGGCATCGGTTGTTTCTTCGATGATCCGATGCATGAATTGCTGGGAATACAAGACACTGAATTTCAGAGCCTCTACCATTTCACCATCGGCAGGCCTTTGGTGGATAGCAGATTGCAGACCTTTCCGGGTTATTGGCATCTGAACTCGGAGAGGGATCGTCAAGTGAACCGCGGACCCATAGCGTAACAATCAATGGTATCGACGACACTTCTTTTGGAGCACAGCACACAGACTACGGCCAAGACCGACCATCCAGGTATCCCATAATTATTATATTCCACGAACAATAATGAAATTGCACTTCATTATGCATTGACATTGGTTTGCCCCGCTCTTAGTATTGTTTGTAACGCGCATCAAGGAGGATTACCGTGAGCGATTGGGAAAAAGGCACTTCAGGCTATGAAAATGATGCCAGAATCTGTTCGCTGGCCAGTTCCGGGAATGAAAGGGATCTGGACTTGGTGGAGGCTCTGGCCAAAGACAGTCAATTTTTTTGCCTCACATGCAAGCGTTCGTCTTCGGACCCGAAGAAACTCTGTTCGCCTGCGTTCAAATAGCACGCGTTGACTTACGCGGAAAACCTGGGAAAAACCTGGTACGGCCCCATGTGCCATTTAAGCCGGTGGTTGTCCCGGGTTTTTTGCTTTGAGAAGAAGGCGCAAGGTCAAAATCTTCGTTTCGGTAATGGGTTGAGTTAACAACGCCTAACAAGCTCTTCGACGCCTAATGCAAAGGCGCGAGTGTTCCCATTATTTTAGGGGGAAAAACTCCTCATCGGGATCCTTCTTCATCTCGTCCAAGAGGTTCTTCCTGAGGAATGAGGCGAGGGACGATGTTGGCGCCGTCAACACAACCTCGTCTTTCTTCCCGCGTATGAACCCCATGCCCTCTTTAACAGCTTTTTCACGTAACACCTTCGAGTCCAGGGACCGCAATTTCCCTAAGCTGATTAATAAAGCAGGCTATATTACGCCCGGCCTCAATCGAGCCGTGGCCGATCGCAAGAGAGTTGCCGTCCCTATTGCGCAATGTGCATGTAGTCTTTGCCGGTTTGGAGCCGTAATTCACAACGGCAATGCCGGTATTGATGTTGACGGTCCCGGTATCACTTCATGCAAGGAGTGCATTCACTCCGGAGCGGTATTCAACGAAAATCCGAGCCGCTGTGGTTGGTGACGATGCGGGGACACCTTTTTCGCTCACAGCTATCCCATTCTGGCGGAGGAGGTTGCACCGCTGATTGGTTCTGCAGAGGGAGCATCCGCGCTATTCTTGACCGGCCTATTTTCTTTGCTGGATGCGCTGCTTGACTGCCCGATGGAAAAAGCGTTGGCAGAACTTCCGATTTCACGGGAGATCAAATCCGCGCTGCTTGGAGAATGCAATGATCTGCGCAAAGTGCTGGATATGATCGTTGCCTATGAAAAAGCGGATTGGCAGAGTTTTTCAAACGCGGCGGCAATTGCAGGACTGCCGGAAGAGCTTTTCCCCCCCATTTATTCATCTGCAATTGAGTGGGCTTCCAATATTCTCGCCAATCAATGAATGCATGGAACAATGCGCCGGGGCTCGGGAGTCTTTTTCCCAATCACTGCCCCTCTTTTTGCGCTCCAAGCTGGATCCAGAAACACCAGGGGATTCGTGCCATTAAAATGAATGTCTATTAGTAATGATAATATTTATATTAGTGTTGATTATATTTATTATGTTGACATCCATCACCAGTCATATAAAAGTACCCTACCGCATTGCAGTATGTCCTATGGAGTTGGATGTAGCCTTGAGCATTGCGCCTTCAAGAGGAAATTGCCCTTATATAGAGGAGGAGGTTTTTGTGCATTCCCTCTAAATGGCAGCAGTTTCGAAGACAATGCCAACCCCAGGGAGCTAATAAGCGTAAAAGAGCAGCACGAACGATCATGGTGGTTTTTGACGGGCAGCAGGACTTTTTCTGCACGGAATCACATTCCAAACTGAAAGGAAACGATTTGGATCGAGGCTTAACGTCTGTAGACCCATTCGAGGGGACGTGGAGACTAAACTTCACCAAGTCCATGTTTAATCTATCTCCGTCATTCCAGAACGTCATAGCAAAAATCGAAGCTCAAGACAGCAGTCTGAAAATCAACACAGGTCTCATGGGTTTCGATGGCAAACTCAACCGCCTCCAGGGAGCGGAATTGCTTGACAGCAAGGATCACCCCATACCCAAGGATGCAAACCTGTTTGGCGCGAGTTCGATGAAGTGCAAGAGGGTCAACGGAAACGTCGTTGTTACGGTTTTCAAAAAAGGTAGAAAAGAATTAGGAAGAAGCCTTGATGTTGTTTCCGAAGACGGAAAAACCATCACCCGCACTCAAAGGGGAAGGAACGCACAGGGACACCCCCTCGACATTGTCGCCGTTTACGAAAAGCAGTAGCCATTTATCCGACTTCGATCTGGTTACCACGAATATTTGCAGTCACGCATTTACATCCGCCGCTGACCGTTCCTGGTTAAACGGCTTTTTTGTTTTGGGCAATGAACTGCAATCCCCCGCACCCGACGCCGTATTATGCGCAGATGGATCCCACCATGCGACCGGCAATCTCAATCGGAAGCCTTCCGCCGGATACTTTGCTGCCGGCCGTACCGCAACAGGCAGTAAATTGGATAAACCGGTTTTGCAAGCTGAAACATCGAACTCAAATGAGCAAAAAAGCCTTGCGGATCATTCGACACACCTGGTATTTTCGGGGGATTGAAGGATTCCTGGTTAAAGCTTCTTCCTCTATGATTGCCTATGCTTTTGACATGGCTGATTATCTTCACCTGCATCCTTTTTGCGTTCTACCGCGTGCGTGTTTTGCGAGAACGTGGCGTACCCTTATATAAAGCCTTGGGTGTAGCACTCGATCACCGGCCTATTGCAAACCTCGCGGCAGGCGCTGTCATCAGCGGCGTGGCGATGACAGCGATATTTTGGCTTGAATGGTCGCTCGGTTTTCTGCAGGTTTCACAAGTCAATTCGTGGACAGCGTTAATCCATGACTTCGGGTCGTCTATTGCCATTCCTCTGCAGGAAGAATTCCTATTTCGATGCGCATTGCTTGGAGGCCTGTTCCTACTGATTCCCCGTTCGTGGATCGGAGTTGCTGTTTCGGCAGCCGTCTTCGGGGGAGGGCACGCACTAAATGCCAACGCCAGCCCCCTCTCAGTCCTGATCACAACACTCCATGGAGTCATATTAGGCATAGCATTCCTTGCCACCGAGCGGATCTGGCTTCCATTGGGTCTTCACTTCGGCTGGAACTATTTTCAATCCTGGGTGTTTGGCTTTTCGATGAGCGGCTATTCCCGGGGCAATTCATCTCTGATTGTGTTTCAGGATATCGGCCCTGCGCCTTTTACCGGTGGCGCCTACGGCCCCGAGGGGGGTATCATCGGGCTCGGATCCACCCTATTAATCTTCGCTCTTGTTGCGGCGTGGCTTCTTTTCGAGCGGCACCGCGTTTGTGGAACAGAAAAGCGGAACGCTGCAGCGCTATTTTAGTCGGATTTTGCGTGCTGATGACAAAGCTGCTCTTTGGCATGCGGACGTGTTATTATCATCGTCAATATTCGTTTAACAAAGGAGGCCGGCTTTGAAAATCGAAACACGTATATCAGGCGACGTTCAAATTCTGGACTGCAGCGGAAAGATCACATTGGGCGAAGGAACGATGTCCATTCGGAACGCGGTACTGGATCTTTTGAAGGGAGGCGCGAAAAAAATCGTCCTCAACCTCGCTGACATAACCTACATAGACAGCTCGGGTGTTGGCGAACTGGTCAGCACCTATACGACAACGGTCAACAAGGGTGGGAAGTTGAAACTGCTGAAACTCAGCCATAAAACGCGGGAACTGCTCACCATTACCAAGTTGTTGACGGTTTTTGAAGTCTTCGATGATGAGAAGGCCGCGGTGGCCAGTTTCAAATAGGAAAATGGATACCTGCAGATAAGAGCGTCTGGTCGAGAGATTGGGGCGGTGTGAATCTGCGGTTTCATCGTTTTTGCTTTTACGAACAGGCAACTGAGAATGGCCGAAATCTATTCCATTTTGCTTGCCGGTTTAGGATCCTCCGAAGAAAGCCTTGTCTCCACACATTTTTCAATGTTGGGGCATGGCATAATCAAGGCCGGGGATCTTGCGGATGCCAGGGAAAAGCTGAAATCTCAAGAGATTGACATATTCTATTTTCAAGCTGCGGCGGACGACAGCGCCGTGAATGAAATCGAGGAGATTACCAAAGAGTTTGCTTTACCTGTTGTGCTTATGTGCGCCAGCCCATCGAACGGCCTCGTTCTCAAAGCCTGGCATACGGGCGCGGTGGACATCATCTCCTTACCGCCGACTCCCCAATCTCTCGACGTCAGCCTCCAGCGCTGCGAAAGGCTTCTAGCCTCGCGCGAATTCGAGCAGACCAAATATTTTCAAGCCAAGTTCTTTTTCCTCGACGAATCAGGCAAGGAGAAGTGGGCAAAAATTTCTAGTCCCAGATTTACGATGGGCCGCAGCTCCGAGAATGATCTGGTATTAAGCCAGAAGGGAATTTCGCGATCTCATGCCGAGGTTCTGATACACAATGGAGTTTGTCAGCTGCACGACCTGGGCAGCAAACAAGGAACGTATCTGAATGGAATTCGAGTGGAAAAAGCCAAGCTGAACAACGGGGACAGGGTTCAGCTTGGCGGAACTCACGGGATCAGCCTCGTATTTCATACAGGAGATCTTCTTCAATCGCTTTTGGGTGCCTCGGCTCCCAATTCCGGGATCGGCTTGCCGGTTCACGGATTCAAGGAAGTGGGGATGTTGTTTGCGGCTTTCCGAGCTCTCAGCTCGACCCCCGTGTTGGATGACCTTCTGGCTCTGGTGTTGGATACGGCGATTGAGCTGACCGGAGCGGAGCGAGGGTTCATCATGCTCAAGGGGGGAAACGAAGATCTGAGCTTCCGGTGCGCGCGCAACAATCAAAAATGCACTCTGGATGGGTCATGCTTTCAGACCAGCCGCCGTGTCCCCTACGAGGTTTTCAGAACTGGCTGTTCTGTTTTTATTAAGGATCTGGATATCGATGGGCAGCCCGAAGATCACAGCGCTACGCGCCGTCTTGGATTGCGCAGCGTTTCCTGTGTTCCCCTCCGATATCTTTCCGTTCACGACACGGACAACATCTCCAGCGGCGATCATGCGGCAACGATCGGAGTCCTGTATGTGGATAGTTCAAGCGTCGGTTCCGGGTTCTCAAAGTCCCGGATCTATGCGCTGGAAAGCCTTGCGTCCGAAGCGGCCATGGCCATCTATAACGCGCGGCTGTATAGGGATTCCGAAGACAAACGCAGGATGGAAGAACAGTTGGCGTTTGCCCGAGAAATTCAGCAAGCGTTGCTTCCTCCACCCGACAGGGCTCTGGCGTACGTTCAAGCCTGCGGCCAAATTCGTCCCTGTCATGAGGTCGGCGGAGACTATTTTGATTATTTCGATCTGGATGGCGGACGCTTTGGATTTGCACTCGGCGACGTGTCCGGAAAGGGCATGCCGGCAGCCTTGCTGGCTTCTCTGATTCAGGGAATCATTTCGGCGCAAACCGTATTTGAAGCTCCGGTGCTGGCCATGATCTCGAACCTGAATCGAATCGTGGCGCAACGCAGCACAAGCAGCCGATTCGTAACGTTTTTCTACGGGATTCTGGATCCCGACGGCAACTGCACCTATGTGAACGCAGGACACAACCCTCCTCTTCTTCTGGATCGAAACGGATCCATGAAGGAATTGACTGTCGGAGGAATGGTCCTCGGACTTTTTCCCGAAGCGCAATACCTGTCCGACACGGTGAAATTGCAGCCGGGCGATCATCTGGTTCTTTTCACGGACGGCGTGATCGATGCGCTCGACGTCGAAGGAGAAGAATTCGGGATGGAGCGGCTCAAAGCGTTGTTATGTGCAAATGCTCGGGCCGCGGCTCCGGAAATTCTGGCCCGATTGCGCGAGGCCGTTTTTTCTTTCTCTGCACAGGCTCCCCAGCATGACGACATCACCATAATGATATTGGGATTTCGGGAATCCAAATCTTAGGCCACAAAGTTTGCGTTGCGCCTTGAAGGCCTGCAGGTATAAACCTTCTTTGCCTCGAGCGAAGGTTTAATGTGACCGGTTCTTCTTGTATTTACCGATCCTAATGATGGGAAAAACAATACGCGAATGCCTGGATGAGAAATGAGACAGGAAGATTTCGTCAACCCCAAAGACCCTGAGTCAGAAGTTGATGGAATCCGTGGTTTGCGAACCGGGTGGCAGGGGATGACTGTCCGGTTGGTATCCGAAATAGCCTCGTTCGCCAATCAGGCGCGCCACTTCAGCAGGTACAAGCTCTTTCCATCGCATATCTCCTTTCTGAATCATCACAAGCACGTTGCGCGGAAAGATCCCGAGCTGTGACCGATCATAGGTGCAGATGGGAATTATCAGACCATTTTCCACGAGGTGGCGATATAGGTGACGGAGCTGGGGCGCCACCTCCAGGGTTTCTACGGAAACCACGTCGCCCTTTGAATCCAGGGAGGGATACACAAGCATTTCCACTCCGAATTTGAAAAGCCGCCCGAAGGCTTCGAGAATCCCGCCTTGAAGATCCGTATAGTATTTCTCTTCAAATACCTGCGCGAGAGCAGGCAATCCAAGAATCATGCCGATCCGTTTGACTCTGAAGTGGCTTAGATACACTGCGACGCCATAAAAGTGCGCAATATTGGTTAGGAGCACCCGCTTGCCAAGCTTCTCCAGCAACGTTGCCCTGGCAAGAAAATCAGCCGTATCGATCCCAGAATCTCCGGTTAAATTGTGAAGCGACATCTCCATCAGAACAACCGGTTCGTGGCCGGCCGGTTTACCCAAGGCAAACTGAGCCAAGCCGGTTTCCAGCATGTCCATCATTGTGTTTGTGACCGGACGAAAGCCTCCCCTCAGAATGAGCACATCCTTCCCATACAGGACTTCTCCTGGCGAGACCGCTTCACCGTCGGCAGTAAACATGACGGCGTCTGTCAAGCCTAGTACCACCAGATGAAGGTCCACGAGCCGTGGATCCAAATCTGCAAAGCATGGACCTGCGAATTTGATCGTATCCACCTCGATCTCCTTGCGAGTCAATTCATCCAGCAGAGAGATCATCAGCGTTTCCGGTGTGTCGCGGAGATAAAACACGGCGTAGATGAGATTGATCCCGATAATTCCCAAAGCCTCCTGTTCATGGGTGCTTTCGTGATCGAGCAGGCGAACGTGAAGGATGATTTCGCTGGGTTCCCCACGGGGCTGCGATTGAAAGCGAACTCCTATCCAGCCATGGCCATCTTCCTGCCTGGAACGGCTGCGGATTGTGACGGTATTTGCAAAGGCAAAGAAGGTGGTGGTTGAACCCCGCGTTGCATCCAGCCGATCGAGGAGAAGTGAATATTCATGGTCTAACATCGCTGAAAGCCTGGCCTCGCTTACATAATGCTCGGCGGGACCATAGATCGCGTCGCTCACAGCCATATCATAGGCCGACATGCTCTTGGCCACCGTGCTCGCTGCCCCGCCGACCCTAAAAAACCAGCGAGCTGTTTCTTGCCCGGCGCCAATTTCCGCAAGCGTTCCATGGACCAGTTTGTCCCGGTTGATCTTCAACGCCTTGCTGTGAGTGGAGAGCCGTTCATTCGATGGCATCTTTGATCCTTTCTTGAGGGAAGAGGACCCTATTAAGCTGATGAAGAGATTTGCGCTGCACACCTTTTATTAACCCACGCCCGGCTCGTACACGGTCACCTCGTTAATTCCGCCGGTTACAGGCAATCCCTGTTCGCGCTGAAAATCCCAGAGCGATTCCCTGCTTCTCCATCTCATACCACCACCTTCCCTGCCAGGATTATATCCTTTTTCTTCGAGCTTTCCGCTGACGCGTTGCATTGAATCCCCCGGCCCGAAGAAGCCGACCGTGTTTTCGAGTTTGCACTAAAACCCGCCAGAATCAACAAGAGACTCACGAATTCCGGAAATTTTACAAATCGGTTTTTTCTTCCAGGAATCGTCGGTTTACAGATCTCCCATTTCATACAATAGAATGGCCCGCCGATCCTGATATTCGTACCGGGCGCTGGCCTGGGCAATTTCGGCCTGGGTTTTGTTCAGCTGGGCCTGAGTAACTTCCACAATTGAACCAAGACCCAGCTGGTATCTCGCTTGAGCGAGGTCCAAGGAAAGTGATGCCTGATCCAGAAGTTGCCGGGTAAGCGCGAGGCGTTGAAAGGCAGTATCCGCATTCAGCCACGCGATCCGGATATCCCGGGAAATCTGGTCCTCCATGTCCCGGAGCCTTTCCTGTTCCGCACGGAATTCGAATTGCGCTTTGGCTTTTCTGCCTGAAAAGAGATAGCCGTTGAAGATCGGGATATTGACGTTGACCGCTGCGGCTGCATAGCGGTCCTCGAGATTGCTGTCGTGCAGGGGAGTAAAGCCGGCGGCGCCAACAGCACTCACGGCGGGGAACCAGAGATCTCGTTCGGCTTTTGCAAACTTCTCAGCCGCATCCCGCTGATATCGAAGAGATGAAAGTTCCGGGCGCTTTCGCAGCGCCTCGGCTAATGCACCGGTCAGGTCCGGGAGGGGAGCGCCGGGCAGCGGTTCTTCCACCAGCTCGAATTGCCGTTGATCCGAAAAGCCCATCGCGGCCGACAACTGCGCATTTGCGGTCTTCAGATCATTCTGCGCCTGTACCAGCATGAGTTTCGCTTCCGCAAGGTTCACATTCGCAAAACTCGCGTCCAAATCCGATTTCAGTTTGCTCTGGGCGAGGGCTGAAACCTGGTCGGCTACGATCTGTCGCGCGGATACGGTTTCCTGAGCCACTTTCAGCACTGCCGCTGCCCGCAGCACGGTGTAATAGGCATTATCTACGTCGAGCAGAATGTCTGCCCGCGCTGTATTGACATCTTCCTGCGCGGACCGGGCGTCCAGACGGGCGCTGGCCACAAGGTTTTTTGTCCTTCCGAAATCGGTTACAAGCTGGCTCGCAGTGATGCCGTTTGAGTATCGATCGAAGATGATGGGATTATTCAGCCCACCGGCGGCAATCCGGCTCTTATCCAAAGCCTCGGCCCCGGTGAGATTGCCGTAGGCGATCGGGAAATAGGCGGAGCGGGCTTCCTTGACGGTTTCACCGGCAGCGAAAGCATTCATTTGAGCCTCGCGCACTCTCGGGTGGTTCGCAACTGCAATGTCCTCCGCTTGCTTGAGCGTGATTTTCTGTACGTTTTGCGCGAGGCCGGAAACCGCGCTCACGAGCAGACACAAAATCAGGGAGACGAATAAGCGACTCTTGTTCATATTTCCTCCGGCTTTATGGTGGATTCGTTGGCAGCCTTTCTGCGCCCATAAACCAGAACATAAGCGGCCGGAACGATAAATACGGTCAGGACAACGGACACAATCAATCCCCCGATGATCGCGCGGGCCAGCGGGGCGTAGACTTCGCTTCCCGTGCTCAGCTTTAGAGCCATCGGAATCAATCCGAAAACTGTTGCCAGCGAGGTCATCAGGATGGGACGGAGCCTTACGCGGCACGCCGCCACCACGGCGTCAAAAGCCGACATGGCGTCCTCCTCCAGGCGGTGCGTAAATTCGACAATCAGGATGCTGTTGGAAACCACAATCCCGACCATCATGACCAAACCCATCAGAGACTGTACGTTCAGAGTTGTGTGGCTCAGGTACAGCATCAAGATCACTCCGGCAATGCCCGTCGGCACCGCCAGCAGGATAAGCAGAGGATCGATGAAGGATCGAAACTGCGCCACCAAAACCAGGAACAACAGCAGGAGTGCAAGAGAAAGGCCGAGACCAAAACTCCGGAATGATGCTCTCATTCCCTGCACCATGCCGCGAAGCGTCACGTGAACATTGCCGGGGATCTGCATCCCGCTGATTGTGTGGTCGATGGAATCCGCGATCTTTCCCAGAGATTCTCCGGATGGCATCACATACAGATCGATGACGCGCTGTATCTGGTAATGATCCACTTCGGTGGGGGATTCGACGCGGGAGATTTTGCTGACGGAATCCAAAAGCACCGGATTTCTTGAACTGAGCAAAGGGATTGTCTTCAAATCCATCAAACTCTTAATTGTTTTTTCGGGATACTGCACGGTAAGCATGTAATCATTGCCGCTTTTGGGGTCAACCCAGTAACTGGGCGCAATCATGCCGTTGGATGTGAGGGCCGTGATGACGTTGTCGATCACTTCCTTCTGGCTCAGACCCAGCTCGCTGGCCCTCAGACGGTCCACATCGAGACGCAAAGCCGGATAATCGAGGTCCTGCGGCAGGTAGACTTCACTGACACCGGGAATGCGCCTGATCTTGTTTCCCAGCTGGAGTGCCACTTTGTTGTCGGATTCGAGATTGGATCCGCTTATCTGAACGTCGATTGGAGCGGGCAGTCCCTGGTTCAAGACTGCATCCTGAATGCCGCCCGATTGGAAGAAAGCGCTGACCTCTGGCATTTCCGATCCCAGTTCTTTCCGGAGCCGGTCCATATATTCATAGCTGCCGATCTTGTGGTTTTCGTTCAGCGCCACCTGGACGGTAGCCGTGTGCGGACCGGAATTGCTGGTATAGATGGAGGAAAACCCCGGGATAACACCCAGATTCGACACGATCAACCGAAGATCCTTCGGGTTCACGACCCGCCGCACGATTCCTTCAACTTTTGCCACCTCCTCATTGCTGGCTTCAATACGGGTCCCCGAAGGGAGCTTGACATTGATCACGAACTGCCCCGCATCGGACCTCGGGAAAAACGCTTCCCCGAGAAATGGGAAAAAACAGAGACTGAACAGAAACACGGCCGTGATGCCTGCAATTACCGTTACAGGCCGGCGGAGCATTTTCCGGACAGTCCGTTCATACAGATCGAGGGTGCGTTCGAAACCGGCGTGAAAAGCTGCATTGAACCTGGCGCCGAAACTTATTTTAGGCGACGTACCGGCGACTGTTGTCCCGTGCTCCGCAGCGTGGCTTTCCACAACGCGATTTGGGGCCTTGATCAGGCGCGAACAATAGAGAGGCACCACCGTCAACGCGACGATATAGGAAGCGAAAAGCGCAAGAACAACGGTCACAGCCAATGCGGAGAAGAGAAATTTGCTGACCCCGTAGAGAAACGTCACCGGAAAGAAAACGACAGCACTGGTGATCGTAGCCGCGAGCACAGCCATCGATACTTCCTGTCCACCTTTTTCCGCCGCAACTTCGGGAGTCTCTCCCAACTCCAGATGCCGGTAAATATTTTCCAGCACAATGACGGAATTATCGATCAGGCGTGAAAAGACGATGGCCAGTCCCGCCAACACCATGGTGTTGATCGAGCTTCCGCCAAAATCGAGAGCGATTACTGCAGCCAAAGCCGAAATCGGGATCGACAGGAACACAGCCGAAGTGGCTCGAAGGCTTCCCAGGAACACCAGCACCATAAAAGCGGTCAGAAGCAACCCGAGTGCGCCTTCGTGAAGCAGTGTTTCAATCGCCTTCTTCACATACTCGGACTGGTCAAAAACCACTCGGGTTTTTAACTGCTCCGGGATATCGCTTAAATGAGCGACGACATCTTTTACCGCATCCACAACCGCAATAGTGTTCGTGTCTCCCCCCTGTTTCATAACCGGCAAGTAGACAGATTTCTGCCCGTCTACGCGGACAATGTTCGTCTGAATCGTGGAGGCATCTTTCGCGGATCCGATATCGCCCACCATGACTGAGGACTGGTTGACGGTCTTGATCGGTAGGTTGTTGATATCGGTTACATTGCTGATCTGGCTGTTGGTGTAGATGTTGTAATCGTAGGGTCCGATTTTCGCGTCGCCTGCCGGAAGGATCAGGTTGGCGCTGTTCAACGACTTCACGATATCCATAACGCTCAAGCCGTGTGATTGGAGCTTCATCGGATCCACATACACCATGATCTGACGGTACTTGCCTCCGAACGGCGGCGGGACCGAAGCACCCGGAGCCGTAGCAAGCTGATTGCGAATTTGGAATTGGCCGAGGTCGCGCAGTTGCGTCTCACTCAAGCCCTGTCCGTTCAACGTGATCAGGCAAACCGGGAGACTGGATGCATCGAACTTCATCACGACGGGAGGGAGAGTCCCCGGCGGCAAGCGCCGGAGGTCAGCCATCGCCAGGTTCGAGATCTCGTCCACATCGGAGTCCGCATTCGTTTCCGGCCGGAAGAAAACCTTGATAATGCTTACTCCCGGGAGCGAGCGGGATTCCATATGGTCGATTCCTGCGCCCAGGGTGAACCAGCGTTCGAAACGTCCGGTAATCTCTGTCTCAATATCTTCCGGCGGCATGCCGTTGTAAAATGTCGCAACAACGACCTGCGGCAGATTAATTTTCGGAAACAGATCCACAGGCATGCGCAGGATAGTGCTCACGCCGATCACTATAATGATCAGGCACGCGACAATAATAAAGTAAGGGTTGCGAATGGAAAAGCGAGGCATTAGGATCTCCCTTCTTCCGCTTTCGGCGATTCAATCCTGAAACGCACTTTTTCCCCGGTCTTCAGGTCGGAATGAGCCCCAACCACGACGAGGTCGTTTTCGCTCAGGCCGGACTTTATCTCGACGAGGTCCGGGTTCTCGATACCAAGCTGAACAGGACATCTCTCGATTGCATTGTTCCGGTTGACTCTGAAGACCACGGCCTGGTCCCCCTCGCGCCGGATCGCCTGAATGGGCACGGCCAGGGCATTCGGGCTTTGATCGAGCACAAGCCGCGCAGTCGCATACATGCCCGGGATCAGAATGAGATTCGGATTCTCGACATCCACTTCGGTGTGCATGGTGCGGGTCTGGAGATCGAGCTGATCCGAGAAACGCGCCACCTTCCCTTTAAATACGCGGTTTAGAGAAGATACCGTGACCTGGACCGAATCTCCCAGCCGGACGTGGGAAACGTCGGATTCAGGTACGGGGATCACCAGACGAAGGATGTCTGTTTGTGCAAGGCGGACCAGCGGCATCGCCTGCGTCCGGGATGAAGTCCCTTGCTGGATCATCGCCCCGTTATCTGCATACCTTTGGGTGATGACTCCCTGGAATGGGGCACTGATTATGGTGTATGCGAGGAGAGTTCTTTCCTTCTGCTCATTCGCCTGCGCAACCTGCAACTGCTGTTGGGCAGCCGCCAGTGCCGCCTGGTCTGCGCCTTTCTTGGCCTCCGCTTCCCGTTCTTTGCCAAAGGCAGTGTCGATATCCTGTTGGGCAATCAGACCGGGCCTAGCCTTCATAACGCCCGCGAGTCTTGTATACTCCAATGCGGCCAGTTCATGAACCGATTCCGAGCGCTGCAATTCCGCCCGGGCAGCCACGATCTCCTGTTCCGCCTGCCGGGTTGCTGCCTTGGACCTTTGGAGTTCATCGACGAGTTCGGGAACTTCCAGTTCCGCGATTTCCTGGCCTTCCCGGACCCGATCCCCATAATCCACTCGGATTTTTTTCACATAGCCGGCCACTTTCGAATAGACATCAATTTCCTGAAAGGGCCGGAATTCGGCTGCGATTTCCAGTGTATGGGAAAGGTGTTGCCGGTTAGCTTTCACGACCTCGACAGTTGAAGGTTCAGGCGCATCCGGCGCGGGATCGGTGCGACCAACGTGAGCGCAGGAAGCAAATCCCAGCAGTCCGGCAAAAAATACCACAAGAACGGCTCGGTTCATGTTTGTTGAAGGGGAAAAACTGGATCGCGTTTTCATCTCTCTGCCAACTCCTTTAGCAATTCCATCAAAGTTAAAATAGAAAATTCCGGCGCAGCACAAAGCTCAACGATTTGTTTCCGCAAAAATGAAATTCGGGCGGCGGTTACAGGAAGTTCGGCTGCTATTTCTTTGGGCACCTTGATAATTCCGTGGATGTCACCGTGGATCAGATCTCCCGGATGTATTTCCAATCCACCGACCTCAACCGGCTGCCCCACCTCGATGATGTGAGCATATCCCTGGGAAACAGAGAGACTCCCGGCATACAGATGAAATCCGGTTGATCCGATTTTGTGTATATCCCGAACCGCTCCGTTGGTTACTGCACCTGCACATCCGAGGCGATGGTGAATGTGAGCATGCGTTTCGTCCCAGAAAGCGCCGGTTCCTGGGCGACTATCGACGTCTTGCAAGACGGCGATCCTGGGCTCCGGCATACTCAGGACATACTTAAACCAATCCTGACGTTCGACGAAGTTGTGACCCACCATCGGCGGTTCCGAACTGCGGATCCGTCCGGTTACGGCATATCCGACCATCGGTCCGCCATTCCCCAGGACGCACCGAATACTTTCATTGGAATAGCCTTCGTTCCGAAGCCTTATCTTCGACACTGATATTGCGTCCGCCAGGGTACAGGTATCGATCGTTTGGAGCGCCTGCAATTCTCCTTCAGGTAATCTGGTATGCATGTGTTTTCCCGACTATTGCCTCCCTATGGGGGCCGGCAATGCGCATAAATTAATTGTTAATAGAGAAGGAAATTTCGACGGGATTACAGAGCGGGAGGCGGTCTAAAATAATAGGCGTGCAATTCTCCAGGGAGCTGCCGGGCAACCGGAACTGCAAGCGCGGCAAAAAAATGGTTTGTTGGGCGGATCTCAGGCAAAAGTAATGAGCAGTCAGCTGAATCAACGAGGCAAAATCCGTCGGTTCCGACTTCGCCCGACCTGTCCCGACCTGCAGGTTGCCATCCATGATGGTTTACGCCGGCGAAGGCGGAATTGGAGCTGCTGATGCCCTGCGAGACAGGTGTGCCGGAAAACCCCAGGAAAGCAGTGCAAACCAGAAAGCAGAGCAGCATCCATTCATATCCGAATCTGCCCGTTTGCCTTTTTGAATGGCTGCGATTTATCGGCATCGTCCGCCCGTTAATTACGTTGATTGGATACTTCCCTAACGCATAAGTTTCATTAACGCTTTAGTTGCGTCGGCGCTCTCCGCAAATCAGATCCCTGCATTGGAGATTCCGACCAGCTATTGTATTGATTTTATTGAATGAAACTCAAGATTCAATCCATAAAACACACTGAAGCGCAAAAAGCGGAGAATTGCCAGGCTGCCCAGGATAGCCCAAATGTGCTTCACCCGATCGATACGCGTTTGGTAAAGCTGAGACGCTTTTGCGTCCCATGAGACATCCAATATAATAATGTCTTTTCGTGAGGGATCGGGATAGAGTTCCGAGAAGTGTGACTGAAAGCTTATGAAAAACCTGGCAGTGAGTCTTTTTTGTGTTTTAGTTTTTTTCCCCGCGTTCGCCGGCGCGCAAGCTGTTTCTGCGGATCCCGAGAATCAAACAGAATCCGCGACCGTTCCGGTTGCTCCGGCGAACAAACCAAATCCGGCAACGAGACAGCGCCCGCACATGATCGAGCTTACCTCGGCTAACTGGCAGCCATTGAAACGTTCGGAGAAATTCAATCTGTTTGCGCGCGACATGATCCACTGGGATACCCATGTGTCGATTGCTTTTGATGCGGGGCTCTCATTCGCAACAAAAGACCGGCCGTTTCTGGGAAACGGCGCCAGGGGATACTTCACTCGATATGGGCTGAATGCAGCGGATGAAGCGAATTTCACCTTCTTTACCGGGTTTTTCTTCCCGTCGATTTTTCACGAGGATCCACGCTACATTCCACGCGATTCCAGCACAACGAAAAGACGGCTCGCGTATGCGGTGACTCGTGGGGTTGTTACGCGCAACGACTGCGGTTCGTCCGAGATGAATTTTTCTAACATAGTCGGGATGCTCGTCGCCACTTCAACTTCCAGTGCGATGTACTCCAGCTACGGCGCGGATGTTGGGGTACGGGGGAATTTTGTAGCCTACGGGTACAATATGGGAACAGAAGCGGCATTCGATATTCTCAAGGAATTCTGGCCGGACGTTGCGCGCAAAATGAAAGTCAAACTGTGGTTGCGAAATCTTGTGCGCGCCAGTCTCCGGGACTACGTCCGCGTCAGTTAGGGCCTGTCAATGAATAACGTTTGCATTTTGGCGCGAGCGCCGGGCGGGCAGATGCAAAGCGCTACGACCCCTTCGAATTCTCGGAGAGGCTCCTAGATTAAAAGCTGGAGCAAGCTATCGCGTTTCACGGCACAGTTTTGGAACAAATGAGCTATCCCGAACGCACGGCATTCATTATTTCAAACCCGCAGTTCATCACCGAGATATTGAATCAGAGGCCCGCCATTTTTCACATTTTCCTGGTCGGCACAAAGCAGGTGAAGCACAGGAACGTAACCGCATGCCTGGACATGAGCTTTCATGACACGGCGGTTCGGATTTGCCGGGAGATGCTCGAAAGGAGGCTCATCCATACAGTGAGTGATGTCTCCAATCAATTGCTGGAGAAGAAAGTTGCCGAGTTAGTCAGAGACAGCGGCCGTTTTGCCATGAGCGGTTCAATCCAAAATGCGCTGGCAAACCTGTGGCGCAACCTCCCCTTCATTCCGGGCAGCCGTTCGATCGATTCCGCGCGCGGACTGTTTAAAAATATTCCCGCTATTGTTGTCGCGTCCGGGCCATCTCTTCAAAAAAACATTCATCTCCTGAATGATCTGAAGAATGAGGCAATCCTGATCTCTTGCGGCTCAGCCCTCGGCCCGCTGCGCCGGCGTGAAATCATGCCGCATTTCGAGGTCGTGGTCGATCCCAATCCGGCTATGTATGAAGCGCTGAAGCCCTACCTCGATTCGCCCACCTGCTTTGCATTGTCGCTGTTCTCCCAACACAGAATTTCCCGGGAATGCGCCGGCCAGCGGATCTATTTCCCGGTCAACTTCGATCCCAAAGTGCTGGAGGATCTGAAGCGATTCACGCAAATCCAGACTGTCCTGCCGGCCATGGCCTCGGTCGCAACGACGGCGCTCTTTTTTGCGCTTCATCTCGGGTGCGGCCCCGTTATTTTCGTCGGGCTGGATCTTTGTTATGCCGACAATCAGACACACATCGACAAATCCGGTTCCCCGGCTGACGCGTGCACGTTTGAGGCGGCGGATGGACGGCAGGTCCAATCGAGTACGGCGATGAAAGAAGCTTTTGATTTCTACAGGGACTTCATTCAAACCATTAAGGACCGGAAGATCGTCAATGCCACCGAGGGGGGAGCCGGCCTTCCTGGCGCGGAACACATCACGTTGGCGGAGGCAGCGGCCCGCTATCTCACCTGCACCATCGCGATTCCGGAGTTTACAGCGCTTCAAATGACAGATAGTCAATGGAAGCCCCGGCTGAATGAGTTGCGTAACAGCTTCCAATCCATGCATGTCAAGGCAGTCGGATTCACTCGAAAGATCCGGGCGCAAATGGAAAAAGGGAGGGATGAGGCGGGCATCAGCGCGAAAATCATCGAGTGGTTTGAATCGTTGCGCACGATGGCAGGATATGAGTATCTGGCCTCATTTCTTGACTGGGAATGTTACAGAGCCGTTGCAGCGGATGGGTTGGAACCAAAGCTGGACTTGCTTGACGCCACTTCGCAAGCGCTGCAGCAGCAAATCAGCCTTATTGAGGAATCCGCTAAAATGGGGACGCTTCCCTTTTCGCCAGAGCGATAGCAGTACTGGAGAGAGATCACCCAGCGAAAAGGGGAGCGTCCCCGTTTCCGCAGGATGCGGTGTATAATTTATGGTTAAGCAACGTAAGGAGCGGGATCCATCCCACAGATAGACGGAAACACACTAGGCATCAAGCAGTCTCAGCGCGGAGCACTGGAACGTGTGTTCAGGAGACGTGTCTCTCCAGAACAGGTTGTATCTCCTGAATTGGCAAAGTACATTTCCGCGATCTCGAGGGAACTTGGGCGCCAGATCGGAGTTCTGCTATCGCGCGACGGATTCATCCGCAACGTCATCCTTGGCGACGCGACCCATCTCGATCTCCCGGACATCGGGCGGCTGCGTGGAGGCGCCGGCAGGTTCCGGGGCTTGCGTCTGGTTCACACGCATCTCCGCGGCGAACCGCTCACGCAGGACGATCTGAACGACCTCGCGCTGCTGCGGCTCGATCTCGTCGCGGTGATTCAGGCGGAAGAAGACGGAAACGCCGGCAGGATCGAGCTGGCCCACATCCTCCCGGGCCTTGACGGGGACCAAAAGAACGAGCCCTTTCGCAGAATCGCAGCCCGCGATATCTATCAACTCAATTTCAATTTTGTGGAAGAAGTCCGCGCGGTTGAGAGCGAGTTTTCACGGTTGACCGAAAGGAAAGCAGGCGAAACTCAAAAAGAGCGGGCACTGATTTTGTCCCTTACTCCCGGCGAGAGCGCCCGGTTGGAGATCGCGGAACTGGTGAGGGCCGCGGGAGTTGAAATTGCGGAGGTACTTCCTTTTTCCGGAGGAAGAATCCACCCGCGCACTGTCGTGGGTCAGGGGCGGCTGCAACGCATCGCCCTGGCGGCGATGCGCCGCAGCGCAGACGTTGCCATTTTCGACATAGACCTGAAACCGGCTCAGGCGCGGGCCTTCGAAGATACAACCGGTTTGAAAGCCGTGGACCGCACCCAATTGATCCTCGACATTTTCGCTCAACGGGCCCGCAGCCGCGACGGCAAGCTCCAGGTGGAACTGGCGCAACTGAAGTATTCCCTTCCCCGCTTGACCGAAGAAGATGCAGGCCTGTCGCGCCTGGTCGGCGGCATCGGAGGACGCGGGCCGGGAGAAACCGTGCTGGAAATAGGGCGCCGCCGGGCGCGCAGCCGCATCCGCAGCCTGGAAAACGAAATCCAGAGACTCTCCCGTCAGCGCGGAGTTCGCAGGCGCCGCAGGATGCGGCAGGGACTTCCAGTGCTTTCGATCATCGGTTATACCAACGCAGGCAAGAGCACACTGCTCAACGCTCTGACCAAGAGTGAGATCGATACGGCGGATCAGATGTTCGTTACGCTCGATCCCACGTCGCGACGCCTCCGTTTCCCGAAACAGGGAGATGTCATCATCACCGACACAGTCGGATTCATTCGGGACTTGCCTCCGGACCTTGTCACCGCTTTCAGGGCAACACTGGAAGAACTGTCTGACGCAGATCTGCTTCTTCATGTCGTCGACGCTTCCGATCCCAATCTGGAAAGGAAAATGGATGCCGTCAACCGGGTGTTGTCCGATCTGGATCTCAATTCCATTCGACGGCTGGTTGTGATGAACAAAGCCGAGCTCGTCGAACCCTCCGTGCTGCAGCGCCTGTGCCGGGCACACGATGCAATTGCGGTCAGCGCGCTGAAACGCCAGGGGCTTGAGGAATTGCTGGCAGCCGCCGAAAAAATAATTACGAATGACGAATTACGAATGAATCGAATCCCCAATTCGTAATTCGTCATTCGTAATTCGTAATTACAGAAATACAATGATAGGCTGCACATTTGTCTTAGAGCTTGTGTCGCGCCGTCCGATTGTGCTAAAAACAGCCGAAAAACTGGTTTCATGTTGAATGGTGGAAACCCACTGTTACCCGATACCCGATTATCGGAAGGGAAGGAAAATGAAAAGAAAGCAACTATTAGCGAGCTTCATAGTATTGATTATGGCAGCCGTGGCATCTGTCGGATTGGCGCCGCTGACGGCCCAGCAGGGCAAGTCCGCTGCCAAACCGTTGATCACGGTGATGAATCCTGCCATCTCAAGCAAGATGGTGGATCGAGTCCCTCTCTCCCCTCGGCTGGATACGCTCGAGGGAAAAACGCTTTACCTGGTTGACATCAGCTGGGGCGGTCCCGAAGCTGCCTACAGCGTGTTTGAAGAAATGCAGTCCTGGTTCGCTCAGAAAATACCCAGCCTGAAGATTGTTATTAAAAGAAAAGCGGGGATGTATTCAACTGACGACCCGGCGTTGTGGAAGGAAATAGCCAAGAATGGAAATGCCGCGTTGATCGGCATATCCGGCTGAGATGGCTGCACGTCGGCCGTGAGCCAACATTGCAAAACTTTGGAATCGATGGGCATCCCCACAGTAGGCGCAGCAGCGTCCAATATCGTGCATTATGCGCTGGGCTACAACTATGAATACACCAACGGCATGCCGATCCGTTATGTAGGCTTCCCATTTCCGGTAGCAGGGCAGCCGAAAGCGGTGCACCACAGCTATATTTTTGAACGCAACGACACAGTGAGCGGCAAACCGATGATGCAGGCCATCATCGATGGTTTCACTAAACCCTTAACCGACAAAGAGAAGTACAAAGGTCCTGCCCAGGAAGCAGTTGTGGAACCGCGACTGTTGAAGCCGGATACTGAAGATAACCTGCAGCAGCTTTTCAAAGACAAAGACTGGACCGACTACAATCCAATCATTCTTCCAACGGAAGAAAGAGTAGCGGCGATGCTCAAAGGAACCAGCCAGAAGCCGGATAAAGTCGTCATTACGCTCCGCTGGCCGGGAGGGAATCGCGACCTGACGGTAGAAAAGGTTGCCGTGTGCGCAGTCATGGCGGGTGCGAAACCGAAAATGTTTCCCTTGATTCTCGCGGTAGCTCAGTCCGTTCCATTCGGCAATTCCACCAGTTCCATGGCGAACATGATTCTGGTCAACGGACCCGTCCGGAATGAGATCGGAATGAACTACAAGGGCAACGTCATGGGGCCGCATAACGAGGTGAATTCGGTCGTCGGACGGTGTTATACCTTGTTGTCGAAAACTGCAGGAAATCTGCATGCGGGAAAGACGACCTTCAGCTCGCTCGGAAGCAACATCCAATATAACAATCTGTGTATAGCCGAGAATGAGGAAGCACTTCCCGCAGGTTGGCCGCCCACGCATGTATTGATGGGCGCGAAACCTACCGACAGCATGGTTTCGGTTGGGACAGGCTGGAGCTATATCTCGAGCGTGGGAGAAGCGCAGAGATGGTATCCGCCCCAATACCTGATCCGCGACTATATGAGAGCACTGAGCGGAATGGGCGCTACCATCATCATGGATCCCGCGGTTGCGGCAATACTCCACGACGACCCAAACAACTTTGCCAC
>Ga0187874_10000429_pt1 | contig 52319 bp, 34 predicted proteins | sample June2016WEW_16_1_3_FD_132993 | JGI IMG/M metagenome (GOLD analysis project Ga0187874, IMG submission 132993) | Peatland microbial communities from SPRUCE experiment site at the Marcell Experimental Forest, Minnesota, USA - June2016WEW_16_150 | ecosystem: Environmental > Terrestrial > Soil >... | reverse complement strand
TCCAATTCGGCAATTCGGAGCAACCGTCACCCTATCGACTATCGCGCTTCGGAAAAATCTTCCGTTAGGTTCAGGGAAAGGTGTGTTTTCCCTTGACAAGCCCTTATCATGGATGTCCCACTATGCGATCAGCGCCGGCGTTTTCTTGTGCCACTCGGTGGACTGCTCGTACGCCAGCGCGACGCGCAGAGGCGAACCTTCGTCATAAATCTTGCCGAGGAAGCCCAGCATCCGCCAGGGCGAGCCGCCTCCGCCAAATCCCTGCCCCGGCTGTCCCGCCTGCGGCTCCAGCCATCCGCAGCGCACTACCACCTGCGGATTGCCGGTCAGGTTGGTGGTGGTCAGCGGGCCGGAGCCCGCCACCACGACGACGTCCCAATCCGCCATGAACTTCTCGAATTTCTCAACCAGCCTGGTGCGCACGCGCTGCGCCCGGATGTATTCCACGGCTGGAACCAGCCGCGAACCGCGGAACGTGTTGGGCCAATCGCCGGGCGCCTGCCCTTTCAGCGTCCTCACTTGGCCGTCGCGCGTGATATCGTCGAATGCCGCTGCGCCTTCGGCCTCAAGCAGGTACCGGATGCCCACCAGGTCCTCCTGATACTCCACCGGAGTCATCGCAACGCCGGCGTTCTTCAGGTCGGAGAGCGCCTGGTCGTAGATCTTCTTCTGGTCTCCCTGGAACCGGTCGAAACCGCTCTGCAAGAGGCCCACGCGCAGACTCTTGAGCGGCTTGCGCGGCTCCCAGTGGAACGGATCGGCGGCCACCGAGCGGTCGTGCCCGTCCGGCCCGTAGATGGCATTCAGCACGATGGCGCAATCTTCCACGCCGCGGCAAATCGCCCCGACCTTATCCATGGTCCAACTCAAGGCCATGGCTCCGTGGCGGCTGACGCGGCCATAGGTAGGCCGAAGCCCCACCGTTCCACAAGCGCTGCTAGGGGAAACAATGGAACCCAGGGTTTCCGTGCCCAGCGAGAAGCCCACCAGGCCCGCCGCCGTGGAGGAGGCGGAGCCGGCGGAAGAGCCGCTCGAATTCCGGTCGTATTCACCCCTGGCACGCGCCGAATCGCTGGGCCACGGGCTCTTGGTCCGGCCGTTGAACCACAGATCGCCCTGCGCCAGCGCGCCCATCGACAGCTTGGCGATCAGCACGGCGCCGGCTTTGCACAGCCGCTCGACGCAGGTGGCATCGTATTCCGCAATCCGCTTCTGGAACGGCTCCGCGCCCCAGGTGGTGAGAATGCCTTTCGTGTCGTAGAGATCTTTGACGCCGAACGGAATGCCATGCAGAGGCCCGCGGTATTTGCCCGCCTTGATTTCGGCATCGGCCGCGGCCGCCTGTTGCAAAGCCAGCTCTTCAGTGAGCGTGATGAGGCACAGCAGCTTGGGCGAATACTTCTTCATCCGCTCCAGGTACATTTTAGTCAGGTCCGTGGAGGAGACCGCGCGCGAGCGCACCAGCGGCGCCAACCCGGTGACCGGCAGGAAGGCCAGGTCCTCGAGGTTCGACGGCGCCTTGGCTGTGGACTTGGCAGGGATGGTGGTTTTGAACCGCTGCGGCCCCTTGATGGGCACACGGTCCGGCAGCCCTGGATGGAAGGTGAAAGAGGGCTCGGTGTCGAGAGGAATGTCGATCTTGCGGACCGCTTCATAGCTGGCGAGAGCGTTGTCGACGTTGCGGAGCATCATGTCGATCTCGGCGTCCTGGAACTCCAGGCCAAGCAGTTTGAGAGCCGCCTGCACTTGTTCCTTGGCAACCCGCAGAGGCCGCGCGTTGCCGCCGCGACCGGCGCCCCGTCCACCCGCGGGCGGTTGCGGCGGCGTGGTTACCGGTGGCCGGTCCTGTGTGCGCGCCGGCCGCGCCGCGGCCAGCACGCCGATGAGTTGCATCCAGGTTCGTCTGTCCATAGAATTGCTACCTATGATACCTGAAGGGCGCGGGCGCAGGAGTTGGCTGGGTGACAGACGACAAAAGGCGATCGTCTGTCCCGCCGTGCCATGCGTTACACTCCCAGCATGAAGCTATTTCCGCTCCTATTGTGTGTTTCTCTTTCTGCCTTCGCGCAGGATGAAGCTCCTCAAGGCAGAGGTGGCCGCGGCAGCGGCGACAATCAAGAACCCATCAACGCGCGCACCTTCGCCAGTCTGCGGGCGCGCCAGATCGGCCCGGCCATGATCTCCGGCCGCATCTCGCAAATCGCCATGTTCCCCGACGACTCGAACCACTACCTGGTGGCCGTAGCCTCAGGCAACATCTTCGCGACCACCAACAACGGAACCACCTGGACCCCCATCTTCGACAACTACGGCTCTTACTCCATCGGTTGGATCACCATCGACCCCAAGAACCCCTCGATGGTTTGGGTCGGCACCGGCGAGAACAACAACCAGCGCAGCGTCTCCTTCGGCGACGGCGTCTATAAGAGCGAGGATGGCGGGCGCACCTTCCGCAACGTCGGCCTGAAGACTTCGGAACACATCGCCCGCATCGTAGTGGACCCGCGCGATTCCAACGTCGTGTATGTGGCCGCGCCCGGTCCCCTCTGGAAAGGCGGCGGCGAACGCGGTCTCTATAAGACCACCGACGGCGGCAAGACCTGGTCGCAGAGCCTTATCAAGGTGGACGATTACACCGGCTGCTCCGACGTCGTGATGGATCCCAAGAATCCCGACATCCTGCTGGCTGCCACGCACCAGCGCCAGCGCAGCTATTTCGGAATCATTCACGGCGGGCCGGGCAGCGCCCTGTGGCGCACGATCGACGCTGGCAAGACGTGGAATAAGGTCAGCAGCGGAATCCCCAACGGCGACCTGGGCCGCATCGGCCTGAATTACGCTCCCACCAATCCCAACATGATCTACGCCATGGTGGAGGCCAATGAAGGCCGCGGCGGCCTGTTCCGCTCGACGGACAACGGGGTCACCTGGGAACGCCGCAACCCCACCGACCAGCAGGGCCAGTATTACGCCAAGGTGCAGGTGGATGCCGGCGATGCCGAGCGCGTCTACGTGATGGGCGTCAACATCGAAGTTTCCGACGATGGCGGCCGCAATTTCACCCAACTCGGCAGCCGCAACAAGCACGTGGACAACCACGATATCTGGGTCGACCCGAAGAACACCAATCACTACCTGGTGGGTTGCGATGGCGGCCTCTACGAGAGCTACGATAAGGCCGCAACCTGGATTTTCAAAGCCAATCTGCCGACCGGCCAGTTTTACGACGTCGCCACCGACGAAGACGCGCCGTTCTACCACGTCTACGGCGGCACGCAGGATAACAACAGCATCGGCTGCGCGGCCCGCACCAAGAACACCACGCTCACCAACGCCGATTGCTTCGTCACCAACGGTGGCGACGGTTTCTATTCGCGCGTCGATCCCAAGGATCCCAACACCGTGTACGCCGCCAGCCAGAATGCCGGCATCGTGCGCTTCGATCGGCGCACCGGCGAGCGCGTCTCCATCGAGCCGCAGCCCGAAAAAGGCGACCCGGCGCTGCGCTGGAACTGGGACGCGCCTTTCATGGTCAGCCCGCATTCCAATACGCGGCTGTACATCGGTTCGCAGAAACTCTATCGCAGCGACGACCGCGGCGACACCTGGCGGGCCGTCAGCCCCGATCTCACCCGCGCGCTGGATCGCAACAAGCTGCCCCTCATGGGCAAGATCTGGCCCATCGACGCCATCCAGAAAAACGTCTCGACGGCCCTCTACGACAATATTTCGTCGATGGCGGAGTCACCTGTTAAGGAGGGTCTGATCTACGTCGGCACCGACGACGGCCTGGTGCAGGTCACCGAAGACGGAGGCAAGAACTGGCGGAAAGTCGATAAGCCCGCGGGGGTGCCGGAAAACGCCTACGTGCAGCGCATCGTAGCCTCGCAACACGGTGCCGGCACGGTATACGTGGCTTATGAGAACCATCAGAACGGCGACTTCAAGCCTTACCTCATCAAGAGCACCGACATGGGCAAGAGCTGGGTCAACATCTCCGGCAATCTGCCGGAGCGCGGCGGCGTCTACGCCATCGCCGAAGACCATGTCAACAAGAACCTGGTTTTCGCCGGCACCGAATTCGGCCTCTATTTCACCAACATCGGCGGCGAAAAGTGGATCAAGCTCAACGCCGGCCTGCCCACAGTCATGATGCGCGATCTGACCATCCAGAAGCAGATGGACGACCTGGTCATCGGCACCTTCGGACGCAGCATCTACGTGCTCGACGATTACAGCCCGTTGCGCGTGGCCACGCCCGAGATGATGCAGAAGGAAAGCGCCCTCTTCCCGGTGCGCAAAGCGCTCGAATACATTCCCTACAACCCCGGTGGCGATCTCGGCACGGCGTATTTCCAGACGCCGAATCCGCCCGTCGGCGCGATGATCACGTTCAATTTGAAGGACGCCATCCGCACCAAGGCGCAAGATCGGCAGCAGAAGGAACGCCAGGCCGTGCAGCGCGGCGAAACGCCGCCCTATCCCACTCCCGAGGAACTCCGCGCGGAATCCCTGGAGGAGCCGCCGGCGATTCTCGTTACCATCAAGGACGCGAAGGGCAACGTGGTGCGCCGCCTGGATCAACCGGCCACGCAGGGCCTGCATCGCTTCACCTGGGACCTCCGTAGCCAAGGCGTCGGCCTGGCAGCATCTGTTCCGCTGGGCGGCGGCGCCGGTGGTGGTGGTGGACGCGGCGGCGGTGGCTTCCCCGCTGGTGGCGGCGCTGGTGGTGGCGCTGCTGGCGGCGGTGGCCGTGGCGGCGCCGGCGGCGCCGACATCGATCCCGAACTCATGGCGGCCTTCGGCGGCGGGCGCGGCGGTGGCGGCGGCGCGTTAGTGCTGCCTGGCAAGTACACCGTGTCGCTGGCCAAGCGCGTCAACGGCGTGGTCACCGATCTGCCCGGCACCGAAGCCATTGAGGTCGCCGGCGCAACCCCGGCTACTCAGGAAGAACGCACCTCCATGGTCGAGTTCCAGGACAAGCTGGGTAAACTCCAGAAGGCCCTGACCGCCACCCAGGAGGCCGCTACCGAAGCCGGCACGCGCCTGGATTCCATCAAACGGGCCATCGACGCCACGCCGTCCCTGTCACCCAAGTTGCACGAGACCGCCCTCAACCTGCAGCGCGAGCTCGACTCGATCAACCTGGCGCTGAGCGGCGATCGCATCTGGCGCTCCCACAATGAAGGGACGCCCGCGTCCATCTCCGAGCGCATCCAGGCCGCCGCCGGCCCGACCCGCGGCACGACCGGCCATCCGACCAAGACGGCCATGGAGCAGTATCAGATCGGCTCCGATGAGTTGGCCGTACAGATTCCGAAGCTGAAGAAGCTGATCGAGACCGACATTAAGAATCTTGAGAAGCAACTCGACGCGGCGGGGGCGCCTCCCACCCCGGGGCGACTGCCGGATTGGAAAGGCGGCGGGAAGTAGGGGACGGTTCTGTAGGCGGGACAGGCGCTCGCCTTTTGTCGTCTGTCAGGGGGCCGTGGCTTAGCAAGACAGGACAGACCACGAAAGGCGATGGTCTGTCCTACTTACTGCGCGGCTACCTTCACTACGAAGTACGTGATTTGTTTGCCGGGGTCCAGGAAGAACTGGTGCGGGACTCCGGCGGGGATGTGGATGACGTCGCCGGTTGATACTTTTTTCGAAACGCCCCCTTTGATCGAATCGCCCTGAATCTCGCCCGGGCCCGTGGTCCTCGAACCGATCACTTCACCCCCCACCACCAGGGTCGCTTCGCCGCTCTGCACGACGAGCACATCCACCAGTTTTTCATGCACCTCCACCACGCCGTTCTTGTCGCGGTGCGAGATGGACAAGGCGTGGTTGCCGAAATCCAGTTTCCCCTTCAGATCCGCGGGCGGCACGCCCCTGGACCAGATCACGAACCCCGGCGGATCGGCCGCCATCAACGGAACAATCGCCAGCAAAAGGAAAAGTAACGATCTTAGCTTCATATCAATGCTCCTGATAAGTTTAGTTATTTCAAGTGAAGCGGTTGCGTGAAAGCTCCGTTGCCCGCCGAGTCCCACACGGCGAAGCGCACCCACTTCTTGCCGGCTGCCTCGAAAGGAATGCTGAACTTCCTGGAGCCGAACGGAGCCAGATCGGTGGCCGGAATCATCTGCGTGCGAGTGGTTTCCCCGTCGCCCCAGACCAGTTCCACGAACTCCAGCGGAAACGTCCATTCCACTTCCGCGTTGTAAGTGCGGCGCGGGCCAGAGCCTTCGACGCTCCAATTCCGCAGCAGCACTTCGCCGCTGGTAACATAGTAGTCACCCGCCCGCATGGCCTTCAGGATCGGGCTCCAGTCTTCATCGAACTTCGGAACGCGGTCCAGCTTCAAGTAATTCACGTAGAGCTGGGGAGACGTTTCGTCGTCGGGATACTTCAAGTAAGTGTCGCCTTCGGCGATCAGATACTTGGGATCCGCCGTCCAGTTATTCATTTCGTCCATCAGGCCCAGGCAGCGCTTTTCGCAAATGCGCTTCTCCGATTGATCCACCGGCAGGGATTGGAAAGACGCGCCCAGGAACAGGTCGCTCTTGAAGTGCTCGGTCTCCCGCACGGCGTCGGGGTAACCCGCGGAGCCTTTGGTTCTGGGGTGCGCCTGCCACATCAAGCCGTTCTCGCGACGCAGCAGATCTAACTCCTCCGCGGCGGTCGAGATGTGGTAGACCTTCCCGTATGTCGGATCGTTCTCGATGAACTGGTGGCCGGCGTCGCGCGTCTGCGACCAGAAAACCGGATGCGGCAGGATGGTGATATAGTGGCCGCCCAGCGTGTCGTCGGGCTCCTCGCCGGGAATCAGCAGGAAATTCCGATCCGACAGGCGCCGCACACCGTCGAAATACACCTTCTGCTCTTTGAACCGGATGGGACCCGGATCTTTGGGGTGCGAGTCGGAGTGAAAATCCGCCAGGTTGACGATATTGATCCCCAAGCCCCGGAACACGTCGACCCATGGTGGATGCAGGTCGATGGTGCCGGCATCCGTCAGCGCCTCATTGAAGTGCATGTGGAAGTGACTCACCATCACCTGGAAACCCGGCATCGGTTTGTAAACGTCGTCGTGCGTGAAAGCCAGCACCGCCTCGTCGGTCTCCCGCCCGTTGCCCGCGTTCAGATAGTAATACACGGGCATGCGCTGCCACGTGCCCGGAGGCGCGTTGTAGAGCGCAAAATTCTCGATATCGTGGCGCGCTTCGTGTACCCGCTTTTCCCATTCTTCGTCGGAGACCCCATACGGCTTGTAGGGTTCCTCGCGATCCGCCTGCCGGACGCCCACCGCGAAAGTTCCGCCGTCGGTCTTGCGGTAGTAGACGAAACCAAGGTTGGTCTCGATCTCGCGCGCGAAAAAGAACTTGTGGGAAGGAGGAAAGAATGCCAGCGATGCGCCGCCACCCTCGACAATCGCGACGCGGTTGCGCGCCTTGAGCGCCATCGAATCCTTATTCGGATCGCCGCCGAAGTCGTACTCCTGCCAGACCCGCGCGGGATCGCGCCAAACCAGCCGCGTGTCATCGTGAATCGCAAATCCCTTCAGCCCGGCAACATACTTATAGGCCACCGCCTTTGCCTCGGTCCTGGCAATCGCCTCCTGCCGCAGAAGGTTAGTCCCGCGATAGACCGTGAAGCGCAGGTCGCCGGAGAAGATACCTAGCGTCAAGCCCGGGAAGGTAACTTCCAGGCGCGCGCCGTCCGTTCTTACCTGGCATCCCGTGGCATGATAAGTGGCCCATGCGCGGCGGATTTCTTCCGGCCTCCGCGGTAACTCCAGGCTGCTGCTGCCGGGCAGGCTGAGCGGAGCGTCCCAAAACGCGTTCCACCTCTCGCGATCGATAACCTCCGGCGTGATTTCGATCTTGAGCGCCCGCAAAGGGGCAGCCTGCTGCTCGGACATGCGCCGCATCCCGCTGGTGACTTCGAATTCGGGAACCAGGCCGCGCCCCAGCACAATCCAGGCGCCCTGGCCTTTGCGCACCGCCAGTTCGCGCACTTCCGGCTGGCCATCGCGGATAGCGAACCGGGCGAGCAACTGCTGGCCGCGCTCGCCCTGCCAGACCACCTGCAGGACGGCCGCCTGCATTTCGGCCTTCAGCCCGTCCTGAGCCTTGTAATCTTTGAAATCGCAATTCTGCGCGCCGGCCACACTACCGCCGAGCGCCGTGAGCAAGATCATCTTCGCCAGTTTCAAAAGGGCCTCCGGATTATTGTCTTAGTACATCCGCGAAGACCGCTCCCTTACGGTCGCGGCTCGTTACCTAGTTGAAGACCGCTCCCTTACGGTCGCGGCTCGTTACCTAGTTGTTGTCGCCGCCGCGGCCACCCCGGCCGCCGCGCCCGTTGTTCTGCTGCTGCGTGGTGGTCCCGCCGCGGCCGTCGGTCGCGCCCGGCGGAGGAACGTGGTCGCCTTGCGGCCGTTCCCGGTTCAGTTCCCACATGTCCACGCTCTGGTCGAAATCACCCAGCAGGTACTTACAGAAATAATCGGCGCGGATCCAGGAAAAGTACTCCGCTTCCGGCCCGTAGGCGTGACGCTGGCCCGGCAGGATCACGAAATCGAAGCGCTTATTGGCTTTGATCAGCGCGTCCGCCAGCCGCAGCGTGTTGCCGGGATGCACATTGTTGTCGATGTCGCCGGTCGAAATCAACAGGTGCCCTTTGAGGTTCTTGGCAATCTCCGAGTTCTTGTCGATGGTGTATTCGAACGTCGTCTTGCCGTCTTTGTCCGTGACTTCCTTCACACCGTGGTGCTTCTCGCTCCATTCCGCGTTGTAAATATTGTTCTCATGGTTGCCGGATTCCGACACAGCCACTTTGAAGAAGTCGGGATACACCAGCATGGCCGCCGTCGACATGAAGCCGCCGCCGGAATGGCCGGTAATGCCGACGCGGTCGATGTCGATCCACGGATATCGCGCCGCCAGTTGCTCCACCGCGGCCTTCTTATCGGCCAAGCCATAATCGCGCAGGTTGCCGTAGCCATAGGTGTGGTACCACTTCGAGCGGTGCGGGTTGCCGCCGCGGTTGCCCACCTCCACCACGATGAATCCCAGGTTGGCCAGCGCCACATTGCCTTGCCGCGGCGAAAACGTCTGCGTCACGCTCTCGGTCTGCGGACCTGGATAGACAAATTCGATGATCGGGTACTTCTTATTGGGATCGAAGTCGAATGGCTTATACATCACGCCGTAGATGTCGGTAATACCGTCGTCGGCTTTCACCGTGAGTGGCTCGGGGAACTTATAACCCTCCTGCATCAGGCGGGCTAGGTCCACCTTCTCGAGCGGCATAGGCGTTCCGCCCTGCGCCTCGTACAGCACCGATTGCGGCGCCGAATTCACGCGCGAGCTATTATCCACGAAATACTTGCCATTGTCCGCGACCACTACCGCGTGCGAGGCGTCGCCCGGATCCAGCAGCTTGATTCCGCTGCCATCCAGGTTGACGCGGTAGTTATGCATGAAATAAGGATTCTCGCCGTCTTCGCGGCCGGAAGCCGTCATGATCAGGGCGCGGGCCTGGTCATCCACATAGGAAAGATCCTCGGCCACAAACTCGCCGTGATCCACCTGGTTCTTGAGCGTGCCGTCGGCGCCATACAGGTAGTAATGGCCCCAGCCGTCGCGTTCCGACCACCACAGCATCTCCGTCCCCTTGTTGAGAAACTTAAGCGGTTTTTGTTCGATGTAGACGTTCATGCGCTCCGGGATGAGCGTCTTCGCTTCTCCGCTGGCGGTGTCCGCCACGCAAACGTCCAGGCGGTGTTCGTCGCGGCTCAATCGCGTGAAGAAGAGTTTGTCGGAGCCGCCCGCGCCCGCCCACGTGGTTTCCGTTCTTTCGTGGTCGCGGTCATACGCGGAAGGCCGGTCGCTTTCCAGGCGGATCCGCTGGTCTTTGAACCCACCCGTGTCCGCCTTCATCTCCAGACGCGCCTTGGTGGCCACATCGAAAACTTCCAGGTGCGCCTGCGGATAATCCGCGTCGCCCGGCATCTCGTACTTGTAGGTTTCCAGAGTGGGCCGGGGATTGGCCAGGGAGTTGATCACCCAGAGCGGCTTCACTTTGCGTTGGTCTTCGCGCGTAACCGCAAATTTCTTGGAATCCTTCGACCAGCTTACGTTGGCGGCGGTGCGCGCGCGGCTGGCTTGTCCTTCGCCCTGCTGCTGTTCGCCCTGATTCTCCTGCTGTTGCTGCTGGTCCTGAATCTGCTGGCCGCCGCCGCCGCCGCGCCCGCCATAACCGAAGTACTCTTCACCGTCCTTGGTGAGCTGGGTCTCGACGATGGTTGAGTCATTGGCGTTCTTCAGGGCCTTGGCGTAGTTCTCGGCGTCCATCATGTAAAGGTTGTGATTGCGTGTGAACACCACGGTTTTGCCGTCGGGGGAAATGCTGGCCCAAGTTGGCTTGGTGGGCGGGCGCTCGTCGAGCAGGGTAAGCTTGCCGGTGGCCAGTTCGAGCTCGAAGGCGAGCTGTTTGGTTGTGCTCGCGGCGCCAGCGCCGCCGCGGCCGCCAAGCTGCTGAGGATCGTCGTCGTCATCCGCATCGCCGCCCCCGCTGCCCGACGTGTCGGTGGTGGTGGTGTTGGTGACTTTCTTTTCGCCCGGAATCACCGCGTCCCGCGGCACGCTGATCTCGAACTGGATCGCGGTGTCGTGCTTGACGAAGCGGATGGGGGTTGGCGCGCCGCCGCGTCCTCCGCCGCCTCCGCCGCCCGCGGCCGCCGCGCCGCCGCGCGCGGCGCCGATCGGCAGGTGCTGCGAATCGTAAGGCAGGCCGGTGGCCGTGGTCAGGCTGGCGGCCAAGCGGATGGCGTCAAAAACGAATGTCTTGGTCTTCTTGACCGGGTCCACCACATAAAACCTGCGGCCGGCGTTGCTTTCGAAGGTATACCAGAACCGGTTGCCATCTTCCAGCCAGTGCGGCGTAACGGCCATGTCAAAGACTAAGCGCGCCACCTTGGACGAAGTCCAGCGGGCCGCCAGTTCATAGTTGGCCTTGGTGGGCTTGGAGGGCAGCGTCGACGGCTCGCCGTCCGCTCCCGCTCCGGGGAACGACAACGCAAGCAAAACCACCAGCCCGGTGGAAACCACAGCGACGCGGAGCCAACCGCGCCGCCCGATCTGTAACGCACGATGCATGACGATACTCCTTCTTCTTCGAGTCTTCAGGGAAATGTGGCGCCGGCCACAAGACTGAATGCGACTACTATATCCCACGGCGCCGGCCCGCGGGTGCGCCGGGCAGCCGGACCAGCGTGTTGTACCTGACCTGGGCTAAAAGTGGCATACGGGTCACTGCGGCGGACGCCAGCGGCCGCAGTTCCTGATAGGCCGCCGGAACAGGTGGTCCGGGGCCTGCCGGTCCGGATGGTGCGTATTCCGCGGCAGCGGCTCGACCATCCTCCGTCACTGTTCCATGACGACAGCCGCGGATCTGGGCGGAATTTCCAGCGTCCCCGACGTGGGCCGAGCGTCGGGCTGCTCCGGCGTAGCCACGACCAGTCGGCCCGGATTCGGCAACTGCACCCTGGCGGTGACGCTCTTCTCTCGTCCTTGATTGACGACCACCACCGCCCGTTTCCCGGCCCTAGTCACGAATACGGAATAGCGGTGCGGGCCATCGGCGCTGACCTTGGCTCCCAGCGTGTCGCGGAACTCGGCATCCCAGAGCCATGCCGGCGGCGTGTAGCCATGATCGGGAGCAAAGCTGTATTTTACCGGGCCGTGGTGGCAGTTCTCATCGAACAGCCAGCCAGACGCGCCAAGCGCCAGCAGTTTTTGAAATTCCTGAGTGGCGATCTTGCGATACCCCGGGCTGAGAAAGTCCATCACTGCACGCCGATGGTTGTTGATGCCGGCCAATTGCGTCGGCGTGTAATAGCTGTATCCGCCCTGCTCGTACGGAATGCGATAGGGATCCGTGGGAGAAATGGCCTGGCTGCGCAAATGGAAATTCCGTCAGGGTACCGGCCGGTCGCATACTTGGGAGCGGGCCCCGAACCGAGCACACTTCACTCCCTCGATCCCAATCGGAGAACCGGGCCGAAGCTGATGCGGAAATTGTTCTGGTTCGCCTGGCTGAATGAAGTCCGGTACAGTCCCGGTTCCACCCGGAACGCCAGGACCCTGGTAATGCCGATATCCACGCCCACGCCCAGCATAAAAGCGAAGCGCGTCTGGCTTTCCGCGGATCCCGGCTGGAAAACCTGCCCCTGTACGCCGCCCAGCAGCGCCCGGAAGGTGGCATTCACTCTGGCCCGGTTGAGGAAGCGGAATTGCGGGCCGGCCATGTAGCTGGACTCGTGGAGGCTGGCGTTGGCGAACCCAGTCGTGGACGAGCCGACGGTTCCATACTGCTTGGAAACTTCCACCGCAGCCCCGAACCAGGAATTGGCGAACGGCGCGACTCCCGCCACAAATCCGGTCAGGTTCTGCTTAGGGACGATGGGTTCGGGGCTGGCGTTCGTGAGGTCGACGCCTCCAAACAACTCGACGATGTCCTTCGTCTGTGCCCGCAGGTGCGGCAACCCGGCCAGCACCACGCAAAATCCGAAAATGGCGATCCGATTGAGACTAGCCATACAGAATCTCCTTTGAGCTTTTCGCGCACTCTTCACGACTTTTTCTCCGCCAAGACATTATTTTTCTCAAGATTCGAATCGAAATGGGCCAGTCCCTCTGGTTTCGGAACCGGCCCTGCAATCGTCGCCCCCGATCAGAAGAACAATTTCAGCGAGAGCTGAATCTGACGCGGGAAGTTCTGCTGTTGCGCTGGAAGCACGCCGAAGGTCGAGCTGGGGAACGAGGTTCCCGGACCCGGACGGATCGCCGTGTTGGTCAGGTTGAAAGCTTCGGCGCGAAACGCCAGCTTATACCGCTCCTTGAAGCTGGTATTCTTCTCGACGGCCGCACTGGTCTGCTGCGCGGTCGGGTTGTTCAGGTTGCCCGAGAAGCGCGGCGGCAGATAAGTGAAGCTGCCGGTATTGGAAGGGAACGTCGCGTAGCAACTGGCGGTGTTATTGAAGTAGCTGTACTGGCTCGGGTTGCTGGACGTCCACTGGCCGCAGTAGTTGATCAGGCCCGGCAAGCCAAGCGGTTGTCCCGAGACATATTGGACCAGGTAATCGATGCGCCAGCCGCTGACGATCTTGTCGGCAATGCCTTTGACGCCGGCGCCGAATTTGCGGCCCTTCCCGAAGGGTACGTCCCATACGCCGCTGAAGTCGATTTGCTGCGTCTGGTTGTTCGAGTCCATCTGGTACCGCAGGTTGCTGTCCTGGCCGGAGCCGGGAACGGTCGAGTAAGTCAGGCCCGTCGGCAGAGCACCGGTCCAGGTCAGTTGGGCGGCGGTGTTGGTCATCCAGCTATAGCCGCTGTTGCAGCACAGCAGCGCGTACTCCTTGCTGAAGGTCCAGGAAACAATCCAGGTGAGGACGCCGGCGGCGCTGCCGGGATCGCCGAACGCCCTCTTTTCGAAGCGTACCTGCAGCGCGTCGGAGCGGAAAGTCTCTCTGGACATGTTGTTGTCGCTTACCGGCCCGCTGCCTGAACTGCCACCCCACAGGGGGTAGGAGTTCATCAAGCTGGAGGCGGCCACGGTCGACGCCGAGCCGCGGGAAGTGGAAGTCGGCTCGAAGCCCAGGAACGGGTTGGCCACCTGGCGGCTGAAAAAGGTGGGATCGGCGATGCCCTTCTGATAGAGGGCCAGGCCGGCGGCATCCTGCGGCCAGGAGATATCCTGGCTGAACTGGGTCCAGCCGGCGAAATTCCCCGCGAAGCCCACCTCGATCACCGTGTTCTTGGCGAGTTGCTGTTGGATGTTCAGCGAATACTGGTAAGTGCGCGGGATCTTGTAGGTAAGGGTGGTGGCGCTTGCGCCCTGACCGTAATTGGCCAACAGGCCGGGCGACGAGCCCGGCGCCGCGGTAAGGCCGTTGGGGAACGGGTTCACCAGCGAATAGGGCCCGGTGGGAGGTCCATTGGCGCAGGCGCTGCTGCCCGCGGGGCAGGCCGACGGAAATTCGCCATCCAGCGAGTTGACATACGATGTGGTCTGGCTGAACCCGGTCTGGCCGGCGCCGGTTTGCGTCATGGATTGATAGAACGTGCCAAAACCACCGCGAATCACAGTTTTGTTTAGCGCGTGGTAGGCAAACCCCAGACGAGGCGCGCCGTCCGTGTAGTCGGTGAAGAATTGCCGCCGCGGTAATCCGGCCTGGCCGGGAAACCGGTAGGCTCCCATGATGGCCGCCGGCGGTGTCGGGTAGGGATACTTGTTCGCGGCATTGGAATTGTATGCCGCCGCATCGGTGTTCCACTGCGCCAGAATCGCCGCGCTGTCCGGACTTACGACACTCAGATCGAACCGCGAAATCGTACGGTTGTACCGTTCCAGGTAAGGAAGCTGGATGTCGTAACGCAAACCGATCGAGACGGTCAGACGATTGTTCACCCTCCAGTCGTCGTCGAAATACCACCCATAATACGGCCGGCTATAGTAGGACGTGGCGTTATTGGCGATGTTCCCGCTCGTAGGTATCCCCAGCAATAGGCTGGCAACGCTGTTGTATTGATCGTTGGTCAGCACATTCTTCGAGGATTCCTGCCGCGTCCATGTAGAATCGAACGTAAAGGCTCCGTACGCATTGCCGGGACTCACAGTGCCCCTGGCTTCATAGTGGTACTCGAAACCGGCCTTGAAGGAATGCCGGCCCCTGGTCCAGGTCAGGTTGGGAGTGAATTGCCAGGAATTATAGGGCGACCAGGAGTAACTGCCGGAACCGAAGAAGCCGCCTGGCGAACCGCTGCTGAAGCCGGTGATCGAGATGTTCGGAATGACAGCATTGCTCACGGTCGGAGCTTCGATCATGTTGGTCATTCCAATCGACTGCGGCGTAATCGCCTGGGCCTGGGCCGTGTACCCCGGACTGAGTTGCACGAAGCGGAAGTAATTGACGCGGAAGTCGAGCACCATGGTCGATGAAATCACGTGCGTTTCATCCAGGTTGACGCCCGTGTAAGTGCGGTTATTTTGAGTGTTGCCCAAGGCCAACGGCGGCAGGAAACCGTTAGTGGAACGGTATTCGAAGCCATGGAACTCCGAGAACATGGCATTGAACTTGTCCTTCTCGCTGAACTCGTGGTCGTAACGGATGATCGGCTGGTTATACCAGTAGCGGCCCAGATTGGGATTGGCGATGTAGTTGCCGGAGATTCCGCCCAAACCTTGGCCAACGGCATTGGGCGCCGGCAAGTAGGACAGGATGGCCGTGCCGACCGGGCTGATGCGGCTGGCGGGAATCTTGTCTCCCGGAAAGGGATTTTCCCAGTATGTCGATTGCGAGCACGGCTCGGTGGCCGCGCCGCAAGCGTGGAGGGTGAGCGGGTCGTAAATCGTCATCCCATATGCGGGGTTGGAAAAGTTGCCGGTGCGCATATCCGTCGGCACCGTGGTGGTAGTGGTGGGAAACGGCAGGACTTCCTGCCAGCCCTCATAGCTGACGAAGATGAAGTCGGTATTCTTCCGGATGGGGCCGCCCAGCACGCCGCCGAACTGGTGTTGGTTGTGGTACCCCTTGGGGGTGCCGTTGATATTGTTGTTGAAGCTATTGGCGTCGAAGGCGTAATAGCGCCAGTAGTCGTAAACGTCGCCGTGCCAGTTGTTGGTGCCCGACTTGATGGTGGTGTTGACCACGCCACCCGCCTCATGTCCGTACTGGGCATCAAACGCGTTGGTTTCAACTTTGAACTCCTGGATGGCGTCCACGCTGGGCGCGAACTCCCAGGTGCTGCCCTCATTGCTGATGACCGCGCCGTTCATGAGGAATATGTTGTTTCCGTTGCCACTGCGGGCGCCGTTGAACTTATACGAGCTGGTTACATCCCAGGCGCGCGTCCCGGAGTTGCCGTTGGGGCCGAACGTAAACGTAGTAAATAGTACACCAGGGGAGAGCATCATGAGCATATAGCTCTGGCGCCCATTCAACGGGTATTCCTGGGTCTTCAGCGGATCGAACACCACGCCCCGGCTGGCATCGGCCGTATCGATGGCTTCCTGCTGGCCCGTAACCGTCACTTCCGTGTTCGACTGTCCGATGGTCAACGCCACACTCAGGTTGAGCTTTTGGGCGACCAGAAGCGTGATGGTTTGCCGCTTCAAAGCCTGGAATCCGGCGGCTGTGAACTCGAAATCGTAAACGCCAGGGTCAAGATACGGAATGGTGTACACGCCCTGAGAATCCGTCTGAACTGTTTTGGTTTCGTTTGTGGCGGTGTTGACAGCCTTCACCCCGGCGCTGGGGATAACCGCGCCCGAAGGGTCTGTGACAACGCCGGTCACGGTGGCGCGGAAATCCTGCGCCCACAGCGCGGCTGTCAAGATCAGAAGCAGCGCAAAGAAACGTCCTGGTTTCATAATACCTCCCGAGTTGTGAATCACACTAGTTCCCGCTAACCTCTTACCGGGGACTACCTTAAGACGGACCTTTCAGGTGGCGCGGGCCGGTCCCCGCGGCACCGCCTACGCCCGGCAGTGCTTCAGCCGGATCGTTCCGCCCCGGCATTTCTGTTCCTGGCTCCCGGCGCTCATGCTGAATCCCCCGTAACCTCTAAAGCGATACAATTGTCCGATTACGATCTATAACAACCCCGATGGCGTCCCGAGACAAGGGAATTCACAGGGAATTCCCCGTGACTCGTTTCAGGGATCTCCCGATTCCGCAATCACATAGCGGATTCAAAGGATTTTGATGGCAGTTCTTGGGCTACGCTCAATTGCCCGGCAGGATCCGCATCGCAACCACCCGGGCGCTTTGCGCTACCCCGGCAAACGCGCCGGATTCCAGCAGGACCTCGAAGTACGGCATTCGTCCCTTATTCCGGCTGAGCAATTCGCGGACGAGGCCGCCTGAAGCTTCGCGATTCATCAGGAACTCGCCGGCTGTTTCGGTGCCCTCCGCCGTGCTCCCGGCGATGATCAGCACATGCCCGCTGTGCCGCAGATTCGGCACCAGGGCTATGGTGCTGTAAACTTCGCCCGATTCGCCCGGGCTGGCCGCCCGGTACACCGCCTGCTCCCCGGCCTGCGGCGCGGTATTGAGAATGTAGGCCGAGTGCTTCTGCGGCTCGAAATCAAAACCAAACCGGAAGTTCAGTTGCGGCTCAAAAAGCAGGATCCATGGGTTGGAATGGCTGCTCCCCAGTAGCACGAGGTTGCCGTTCTTGAAATCCTGCAACTGCACGGTTCTGGCCGAGCGCACCAGCACCCGGCCCCAGAACTCGGTATTGAGACGGGACATCCGCTGCACCAGTCGCACATCGGTGACATCGGTGAACTGCCACCCCTGAAGAGTGTGCAGCAGCGACCTCTGGTCGGGCGTCAGTTTTGGGGCGCCGCGGCCATAGTCCCGTTGCACGTAGTCTTCCAGTGAGATGGGCTGGTGGGTGATGGACTGAGCCATCACGAGCGTGGAATCGGCGCAGACGATGGTCGCAGCCTGCTGCCCGTCGAACAGCATTTGCCAGATGGGACCGCGCTGGCCGTTTCGGCTCACTGCCTGGGCGCTCCGGTCTGCGAACTGGCCCCCGGCAGACCACCACCACACCCCGGCCGCGGCCAGTCCAACCGCCAGAAAGGCGGCTAGCCACACCGCTGGTCTACCGGCCGGAATTCCCCATCGACGGCCGGGCGCGGGCCCGGGTTCCGGCTCGGCCGGAGCCAAGGACGGCGGCACTTCCCGCGGCTCAAACTCGGGCACGTAGCCGCCTCTGTGAATCACAATCACCACCGGCTCGCCTTTGCCCTGGCCGGCAAAATACTCCTCGAGCCGCTTACGGAGATGGCGGACTTCCACCCGGACGATGTTGTCTTCCCCGGGGCTGTAGTCGGGCGCCCGGCCGAAAACCCGGCGCCCGATGGCCTGTTCTTTCAGATCCTCCAGGCGATTCTGAATCGCCTGTTCGCAAAGGTACGTCAGGAGTTCCCTGAGCCGCGGCGAACGTTCGAAGACCCCGCTGGCGCCAACCCGGGCGACCAACTCATGCTTCCACTGGGCCGCCGGGTTTACCTGTTCGCCAATTGTTCCCACTTTGCACTCCCGTTATTTGATTGGTAGACTACCACGCGCACACCCAGGCCGCAACCCCTACACGGTGCGATTCGCCAACCGGAATTCCCGGTGATTTCCCTGTGAACCATCTCCAAATTCCCTTGTGCGGCCCAGCCCGGGGGTTGCCTAATTAAGAAGTGTCTTTGTGATACATGTAAGAACCGTGGGAGACCCGATCATGTCACGTCTTCAGAAGGCTCTACCGTTTTTGGCAATGCTTTGCCTGTGCCCCGTGGGACGGCCGCAAACCACGCAGGCCCCCGATATCACCAAACACCCCACCCTCTACGTGGTGCCCTACGCGCACCTCGATACGCAGTGGCGTTGGGAGTTCCCGCAGACCATCAGCGAATACCTGCTCAAAACCATGCGGGTAAACTTCGATCTGATCGAGAAGTACCCGCACTACGTTTTCAACTGGACCGGGTCCAACCGCTACCGCCTGATGAAGGAGTACTTCCCGCCCGACTACGAAAAGGTCAGGCAATACGTCGCCGCCGGCCGCTGGTATCCCGCCGGTTCGTCGGTGGAAGAAGGCGACGTCAATATGCCGAGTGCGGAAGCCATCATTCGCCAGGTGCTGTACGGCAACACGTATTTCCGCAAGGAATTCGGCAAAGCCAGCGCGGAATACATGCTGCCGGATTGCTTCGGCTTCCCGGCCTCGCTCCCCAGCCTCCTGGCGCACGCTGGCGTCAAGGGCTTCTCCACCCAGAAGCTCTCGTCGGGTTGGCAGCCGGCGCCCAAAGTCGGCGGCCCCGATTCGCCCGAGCAGTCTCCCATGGGCATCCCGTTCAACGTTGGAATCTGGGAAGGCCCCGACGGCCAGACCATCCTCGCCGCTCTCAACCCCGGCGGCTACGGGAGCAACATCTCCACCGATCTCAGCAAAGAGCCCGCTCCCGGGGGCGGACGCGGCGGCGAAGAAAACTGGGTGAAGCGCGTCCAGCTCGACGGCGACGTCACCGGCGTCTACGCCGACTATAAATACGTCGGCACCGGCGACACCGGCGGCGCCGCCCAGGAGTACACCGCGCGGATGCTCGAGGCCATGGTCACCAAGAGTGAAACGGTGCTGCCGGTGGGTGGCCGCGGCGGCGGCGGACGTCCCGGCGCCAATATGACGCCAACCCCTCCGCCCGGGCCGCCGGTGAAAGTCGGCGATGGGCCGCTCACCGTCATACCGGCCGCGGCCGATCAATTATTCCTCGACATCAAACCCGACATGATGACGCGCATGCCGCGCGTGAAGGGCGACCTCGAACTCATTAACCACTCCGCCGGATCGCTGACCTCCGAGGCCTATCACAAGCGCTGGAACCGCAAGAACGAGTTGCTCGCCGCCGCCGCCGAAGAGGCCTCCATCGCAGCTTCGTGGATGGGCGGCCGGCCCTATCCGCAGTCCCGGCTCAATGACGCATGGAACCTTGTCATGTCCGGCCACTTCCACGATTCCGCCGCCGGCACGGCGACTCCCCGCTCGTACGAGTTCATTTGGAATGACGACGTCATCGCCATGAATCAGTTCTCGGGCATCCTCACCAATGCTACTGAATCGGTCGCTTCGGTGCTCGACACCGAGGCCAAAGGTATGCCCGTGGTTGTCTTCAACCCGCTCAACATCGCGCGCGAAGACGTGGTCGAGGCTAACCTGACTCTTCCCGAAGGCGCCACTTTTGTCCGCGTTACCGGACCCGACGGCCAGCCGGTGCCCGCTCAGTACGAAAACGGCAAAGTGCTGTTCCTGGCCAAGGTGCCCTCCGTCGGCTACTCGGTTTATGACGTTGAACCCGCCACCGAGGCTGGCCCTTCCAGCTTGAAGGCCACGGTGCGGCAGGGCGGCGGGCGCGGCGGGCGCGGAGGCGCCGCCGACAACACTCCCACTTCGATCGAGAACCAACGCTACCGCGTCACGCTCGACAACAATGGCGACGTCTCGAGCATCTTCGATAAGTCCATCGACCGCGAACTGCTGTCCGCCCCCATGCGGCTGGCCATCTCCAACGACCATCCGTCGCAGTGGCCCGCGTGGAATATGGATTTCGACCAGGAACAGGCGCCACCCCGCGTCTACGTGCGCGGCGGCCAGACCCGCATCAAGGAAAACGGCGCCGCGCGCGTCACCCTGGAAGTGACTCGAACCAACACCGAGGGCTCTCACTTCGTTCAGACCGTCAGCCTCTCCGCCGGCGGGGCGGGAAACCGCGTGGAGTTCGGCGCAGTCATCGACTGGAAGACACTTTACGCCAACCTCAAGGCCACTTTCCCCCTCAGCGCCACCAACGAAGACGCCACTTACAACTGGGGACTGGGCACCGTCCGCCGCTCGACTGCCAGCGAGCGCCAGTTCGAAGTCGCTTCCCACCAGTGGATCGATCTGACCGACCGCTCCAACACCTTCGGCGCCACCATCCTCACCGATTGTAAGAACGCCTCCGACAAACCCAATAACAACACCATCCGGCTTACGCTGGTGCGCACCCCGGGCGTCGACACCAGTTACACGGACCAGGCCAACCAGGATTGGGGCCATCACGAATTCACGTTCGGCATCGCCGGCCACGCGGGCACGTGGCACGATGGCGACACCGATTGGCAGGCCTACCGCCTCAACCAGCCGCTCATCGCGTTCCAGGCCGCCAAACATGCCGGCTCGCTCGGCAAGAGCTTCTCCTTGATCTCCATCAGCAACCCGCGCATTCAGGTGATGGCTCTGAAAAAGGCCGAATTAAGCGACGAAGTCATTCTCCGCATGGTGGAAATGGACGGCCGCCCGCAGGAGCGCGTAGTGGTCAAGTTTGCCGGTCCGATTACCGCGGCCCGCGAACTCAACGGCCAGGAACTGCCCTTGCCGGGCAATCCGACCATAACCAACGGCACCTTGCTTGCTAACTTCACCGCCTATCAGCCGCATACATTCGCCTTGAAGCTGGGGCCGCCGGCGGCTAAAGCCGCGGTTGTAACATCCAAACCAGTAACTCTAACCTACGACCGTGCGGTTTCGAGCAACGACGACACCAAGACCGCCGGCGGCTTCGATTCCCAAGGCAACGCCATGCCCGCCGAAATGCTCCCCGCGCAGTTGCGCTTCAACGCCGTTGATTTCAACCTTGCCCCAGCCGGAACCGGCAAGAACAACGCCGTCACAGCCCAGGGACAAACCATCGCGCTCCCCGCCGGTCAGTTCAACCGTGTGTACGTTCTAGCTGCTTCCGCCGAAGGCGATCAAAAAGCCACTTTCAAAGTGGGTGACCAGCCCGTCGATCTTACCATTGAAAACTGGGGCGGATTTGTCGGCCAGTGGGACACCCGCGTATGGGATCTGCCGCAACGCGATTGGGCCAGCTCCGCCAGCCACGCGGTGTGGCCCATGCCCCCTGCACCCGCCAACGCCGGACGTGGCCGCAGCGAGCCCCGCTACCCCGATGATTTTCTGGGCATGACTCCCGGATTTATCAAGCCTGCCGACCTCGCTTGGTACTGCACGCACCACCACACCGCCGACGGATTGAATGAGCCGTACCAATACTCGTACTTATTCGCCTACGGCATCGACTTACCAGCCAACGCTAAGACGATCACGTTGCCGACCAACGACAAGATCCGCGTCCTGGCCATATCGGCAGCCGACGAAGGGCCGCTCTTGAAACCGGCCCAACCGCTGTACGACACCCTGGGCCGCACCGAACCCGGGCCGATGGTGGCCGCGTCGAAACAGTAAGGGAGGTCGGGAGTCGAGGAAGGCAGAAGTCAGAAGTCAGAAGTCAAGGAAGTCAGAATGCGAAGCACGCGCGGGGTGATTCTGACTTCTTGTCGAGGTTGACAGGCGAAAGCGCCTAGCCCCACTTTGCCAGTAGCCTGACCGCGAGGAAACATTCGCGGGACGGGCACCGCTCCCTCACGGTCGCGGCTCGCATCCCGGTTGGGACGGTGTGGGGCAGCCTAATCAGGTTGCGGACCCGCTTTCCAGCGGGTCCAGCCGGCTGAAAGCCGGCTCCGGGCTGGAGTGCCCGCCCCACAACTGTTGTCAATTCTTACAGGAGACGGGACACTAGAATCCTAAGCAGCCCGCGGGCGTTGACGGCGTCACGGTCTGGCTGTTGCCATTGAGCTTCTCCAGCAAGGGTCGGTACGCCTCCGCATCGGCAGGCTTCAGAGCGCTCACGCGCTTGATCAGCGCCGTGATGGAGGGCCAGTCGCCGGCCAGCGGATCGTGCACCGTCGCCTTCCCGTCCTGCGCGCCGAACGCCGCGTTCAGCGCCAGCGCGGCCAGGTGCGTCTCCACCGACGGCTTGGCCAGCCATTTCTGGAATTGCGCGTACGCCAGGCTGGGCTTGTCCGCAAGATCCAGGTGGACCGTGTTGGCGACCAGTCTCCGCCACTCCGGGTCGTGTGCGTTGAGCACGGCCTTGCCTTTCCCACCGGCCCAGAACTTCGGCGGATCGCCTCCCTGGTTCGGACCCGTACAAACGTTTCCGAAGTTCACGCTGCTGGTAGCAGCCGGGTCGGTGATGGTAATCGTCAGCGCTTTCCCGGTCTGCGCCCATCCCGCCCGGGTGGAACCCTGCTCGGCGATGGTGTAAGTGGGAACTTCATAGATGGGGTCCGCGGGAAGCGTCACAGCGAAGTTGCCATTCGCCCCCGTCGTCACTTTGCCCGATTGCGCGCCGGCGTAATTGATCACCACACCTTCCAGGCCCGGCTCGCCGAGATCCCGCTTGCCATCGTGGTTCAGGTCGAAGAAAGCGAACCCGGTCACGGTCTTGTGCAGGCAGCCCGGCAGGCGAAACGCGCCTATCTTCGTGGTGTAAGTGGTTCCGCCCGTCTTATAGTAATCGCCCACATACCAGAAGGTGCAATCGTCGGATGGGTCCATCGCCGTGGTGGCATAATCTTCCCAGCGGAAACTGCGCGCCTGTATTGCTTCGCCGTTGACCAGCACGGTTTCGTGGACCGTCAACTGTCCCAGTGGATCGCCGGCCATGCGCGCGGCAAAGCGCTGTCCGGCGAAGTGGGGAGTTCCTCCGAAAGAGTACCCGATGCCGATATTGCCCACGTGGTCCATATCCGGACTGGCCATCCAGCGATAGAACTCATCAGGCGCATAAGTGCCTTGCTGGTAGAGCGCCGGATCGCCTTTTGCCTCCAGCCGGAATTCGTACCATCGGACACCACCGGCCTTTGCCGAAGTATTAATGGAATGGACAGCCACAATCGACTCATGGTCCGCGAACTTGCGGTAGACCAATCTCTGCATGAGCTTATCGCCCTGCGCGTCGAGCCGCACGGTGGTATCCGGCTGTGGCACGCAGTTAGTCAGTTGGCCATTGCAGAGATAGTGGTAAGGAGCCACCGGAATCCTGATCGGGCCGGCGGCGGCGGTGTTCTTGGGATTCTCCCAATCCACGTGGACCTTCCAGGCGAAGATCGCATCGTCCTCATAGACTTCTTTGAGCTGTGTTCCGCCGGCCGCCATCATGATATTGGGCGCGCCGGTTGGAGGCAGGTTCCGGCCATCGATATCGGCGTTGTTCAAAAAGTTAACTCCGTCGATGATCAGGCACTGCTCGGTCGCGTCCCTGCCTTTGAGCATGCTGGCGCGGTCCACAATGCAATCGTGTTTCTGGATGACGTTATCGCCGGTGCTCGAAGGCGTGTAGTAACCGTCCGGCCACAGGGCAGGCCGCGGGTAGTCAGGAAAGAGCTTCCGCCGGAATTCGTAACGGTAATACGGTCCTAGCGGGTCGGCCCCCTCGCTGAGGGCGTAACACATCGAGTAAGGCTCATCCGGCCGGTCTGGAATTCGCTGGAAGATCGGCATCACGTACAGCCAGCGGTCCGCCAACTGATCGTACCGAACCACTACATCGCCGAAGTTGGCGGCCTCGCACGCGCCTCCAAAACCCTTGAAGACCGACTTACTCGGGACGGCGCCGTACAGCACCTTGCCGGTGGTATCGAACATCTCGCCTTTCTTCGAGAAGATCGCGATCCCGCTCCCGTTCACGATTTGCACGATGTGATTGGGACCGATCGCCAGGCTGTTGTCGGAAGGGTTGCCGCCGCGGCCCGGTCCTTGCGGTCCGCTGAAGCCAAACCCCATGCCATCGAAGCTTGCAATCACAACCGCGGCGGGCCGCGTGCCCTGCGTTCTTTGCTCGACTGCCAGCCCGGCCGGCGGGATGGGCGGCGGTGGAGGCGGCGGGTTGGGAGCGCCGCGGCCCTGAGGAGGCGCGGCATCGGGATCATCCGGATGGTCTGGGTCATCGGACTCCGCGGCATCCTCCGGAGACGTGCCGCAACCGGACTCCGTCTTCGCGCAATCGAGTTCCGCGGGCGCGGTCTCGAATCCGCGCAGCGATCCCAAGGGCGGCGAGATATCATGTGCCGCCGCGTGATGCACCTCGACTCCGGCGGGCCCGCGCCTCGCGCTCCACCGAAAAAGGAAGGCGATCAGGATGGCGAGTGCCAGGAGGGGGAGAAGCCGGGCGATGGATTTCATGTTCTCCCTGATTTTATACTCGCTCGGCCGGCTTCAGCGCTTTGATCGAGTGATTTGGTGCTAGTGGACCTCCGCTCCCTTGCGGTCGCGGCTCGGTGCGGAGGCGTAAGCGATGAGGGCGGGGGCTCCGCAATAGCACAAAATCACCCGGTCGAGGAACTGGGCTTCACGGCTCGATCCGGAAGCCTTCGCGCTTTTCGACGGCGGCCTCAACCTCTTCCACCGCGCGCACGTCGGCCGATCTGGGCCCGCGATGCATCAGGCCTGCCAGTTCGGCGATCGCGTCCGGGTCTCCGGCGGCGTACACTTCCACGCGCCCGTCGTCCAGGTTGCGCGAATAACCGCTCAGCCCCAGTGCGGTTGCCGCGCGTTGCGCAAAGTAACGAAAGCCAACGCCCTGCACACGCCCCCTGACGAACCACTTGCGCGCGATGTGTGGTCTTGCGGCCATTCTTCGAGGAAGAATCTACAGCCCCGGCGGACGCCGCTTGTGCCAGTCGGTGCGGCTCTGAAACCCCGCTCCCACCGCCAGCAGCAGATTCTCCGAATACGCGGCGCCCACCACCTGCAGCGCCACGGGCAGACTGTCCGCGAAGCCGCACGGCAGCACGACGGCCGGCAGCCCCGCCAGGTTGCCCGCCGGAATCAGCCCAAACAGCCCCTGCGGCGTGCCGGCCGGCGGCAATGGCGCGCCCCGGTCGATTGGCTGATCGATCCTGGTTGCCGCTCCCGTTCGGCCCGGCGCCACCAGCGCGTCCACCTGCGCAAAGAGTTTGGAGAATTCTTCCTGAATCACGCGCCGCAACCGCATGGCCTTCAAGTAATCCCTGGCCGGGAGTTCCAACGCGGCTTTCAGTCCGGCAATCTGTGCCGCATCCGCCAGCTCGTCCACTTTTCCACTGGCGATCAGGGGCTCGAAGACGGACGCTTGCTCCGCCGCCAGGATGGTCGAAAGCACCGGCCCGTACGGAAACGGCGGCAGGTTCGTTTCCACCAGTTGCACGCCGGTTTCTTTCAGCGCCTCGAGCGCGGCCTGAAACGCGGCCCGCGCCGGCGATTCCGCGCGTGCCTCGAAATCCACCGCGGCGTAGCCAATCTTCAGCTCCTTCAGCGGCCGCGTATACTGCGGCGTGTAGTAAAAGCTCTTACCCGCCGAGCCGGGATCCTTCGAGTCGCCGCCCGCAATCGCGTGCAAGATGTTGCCGCAGTCCTCCGCCGTGCGAGCAAACGGCCCCAGCTTGTCCAGCGTCCACGAAAGCGCCATGGCGCCGTGACGGCTCACCAATCCATAGGTCGGGCGCAGCGCCGTGACGCCGCAATAAGACGCCGGCGTCACAATCGACCCCGAAGTTTCCGACCCAATGGCAAACGCCACCAGGCCAGCCGCTACCGCCGCCGCCGATCCGCTGGAAGATCCGCCGGACCACCGCGTACGGTCCCAAGGGTTCAATCCGGGCCCGGTCAGCGAGGCCGAAGGCAGCCGGTACCCGCCGCCACCCGCCAGTTCCACCATCGCCAGCTTGCCGGTCAACACGGCGCCCGCGTCGCGCAGTTTTTCGATCACCGTGGCGTTGTAGTCGAACACCTGGCCCGCATACGGCTTGGCGCCCCAAGTGGTCGGCTGGCCTTTGAAGCTCAGCAGGTCTTTGACTCCGTACGGAATCCCCTGCAGCGGCCCGCGAGTTCGCCCGCGTTTCAGGTCGCGATCCACCTCGTTGGCCTGGCGGTACGCTTCCTGCTGCAGCGGAAGCGCCAGGGCGTTGTAGCGCGGCCCAAGCTGCGCCAGCCGCTCCGCAAACGCGCGCGCCAGATCTTCGGCCGAAAATTCCTTGGCGGCCAGGCGCTGATTGAGTTCCGGCAGAGCCGCGAAGAAGACGTCGCTCGCGATGTTAGCCATACTGGACCTCAGGCCTTGAACTGAAAGGCCGGTTCGGTGGCCATCGGAACCTGGTGCTGCGCCAGCGTTTCGCCGTTGGCCTTGATGCGCTCGCGCGCGGCCTGTAATTCGTCCGCGGGGCGAGCGGGAGTCTGTCGGGTCTGCGCCATGGCGGTTGCCGAAACCACGGCCGCTGCCAGTTGGCGCCGCGTCAGTTTCATAAGGATCAGCTTAGCGCGAAAATCCCGCTAACTATGTTCCAGCGCTTCCATGGCCGCCTTCTGCATCACGGCCCTCGGCGCGGAATCGCCCGTCCAGATTTCGAACTGTTGAACCGCCTGCTCGATAAACATATCGATGCCCGGCACCACCGTGCGGCCCTGCTCCCGCGCCCGCTTGACCAGCGCCGTCTCCGCCGGATTGTACACCATGTCGAATACCACCTCGCCGGGAATGTTTCCGTTGAAGAAGCACTCGCCCACGTGAGGGTACATCCCCAATGGCGTGGCGTGCACCACCGCATCGAAATGGCGCGAATCGAGTTGCTCGCGCACCAGCGCTTCGGCGCCGCAGACTTTGGCGAGAGCGCGCACACGGTCGACATTGCGCCCCACCAGCGCGATCCTGGCCCCCGCGTCGGAAAGAGCGTAGGCCGCGCCGCGCGCCGCGCCGCCGTTCCCCACAATCAGCACGCTGGATTTCTGGAGCCGCAATAGCCGGCTCAGCGGCCCCGTGACGCCCGCCACGTCGGTATTGGTGCCGCGCCATTTTCCGGCCTTGCGCCATACCGTGTTGACCGCGCCAATCCGCCGCGCCAGCGGGTCCACCGCGTCGAGGTACCTGATGATTTTTTGCTTGTGCGGAATGGTTACGCTGAAGCCCGCCAGCGGCAGTTTCGCCGCCAGGGCAAAGAAGTCCCGCAAGTATGCCGGCGTCACCAGAAAAGGCAGGTAGACCGCGTCCACGCGCCGCGCCTGGAACGCCCGGTTGTGCACCGCCGGCGAAATGGAGTGCCGGATCGGGTCCGCGATCACCCCGTATATCTTCGCCGATTTCCCCAGCTTCTCCACGCGATAGAGATGCCTCAGATGCCGCGCGCTCACTTGTCCGGCCGCCGTACCCTCGGCGAACATGGGCGCCGCGTAAGTGAACAGCCCGCCGAAAACCGGCGACAAGACCCGCGTCGGAAATCCCAGTTCGCCCATCGCCAGCACCGCCAGCCGGTGCTTGGGCATGGCCTTGGCCGCCGCCAGCACCCGCAGATTGTCGGAAGGCTTGCGCGCCGTCGTCACCATCTTGTACGCGTCCGCCTGTACCTTCATCATGCGGTTGATCACCGTGTCCATGGGCGGCGTGGCTTCGTAATTGTGATAGGAAACAATCACCTGCACGCGCCCGCGGAACGCGGCCAGCCGCTCTTGCGCCACCTCTGCCGTCTCGATCTCGATATCAATGGCGTGCGCCCCGGCTTTCACCGCCAGGTCCAGAATGGCAAGCTGTTCTTCGATGCTGCCGTTGTAACGCCCGTGATTCTGATGGCGCCGGCAGGTGGCCAGAATGATGCATTCCGGGAACTGCTCCAGGAATCCGCGGATGGCTTCGGCGCCCTTGGCCGGCCGGTCCAGGAAGTCCAGCCGGAATTCCAAGAAAACTTCGCCCGCCTCAGCTTCGTGCCGGGCGTGGCTCAACAGTGTTGGAACATCTGGCAGGCCCAACGCGATGCATATGCGCGGGAGCAACCTCGTCTGCGCCATTTTAGGTAAAGGAACATTCAGAATACCATAGGCGGCCGGCTGGCTTATTTCGTCAGTAACTCGATGGCCACCTCCGCCGCCAGCCTGGCATTGGATTTCACCAGCGCGATATTTGCCGCCAGGCTGCGGCCACCCGTCAGATCCGCGATGTGAGACAGGATGAAGGGCGTAACCGCTTTACCACCGATCGCGCGCCTGGCTGCTTCCGCCACGGCCCGATCGATGTATCCGGCCATCTCCGCCGCCGGTATCTCGTCCTCCTCGCTCACCGGGTTCGCAATCACCGCGCCCCCGCGCAGTCCCAACTCCCACTGGGCGCGCAGCAGCCCCGCAATGTCCGCCGCTGAATCCATCCGCAATGGCGCCGCAAGCGAGCTCGACCGGCTCCAAAACGCCGGAAACTCGTCCGTGCGGTAACCCACCACGGGCACCCCGCGCGTCTCCAAATACTCCAGCGTTTTAGGAAGATCCAGCAGCGCTTTGGCCCCCGCGCACACCACCGCGACTCTGGTCTGCGCCAACTCTTCCAGGTCCGCCGAGATATCGAAAGTCTGGGCCGCACCCCGATGCACCCCGCCGATGCCGCCCGTGGCGAACACGCGGATCCCCGCCAACTGCGCGCAGATCATGGTCGCGGCCACCGTGGTCGCGCCCCGCCGGCGCGTCGCCAGCGCGTAGGCCAGATCGTTGCGGCTCAGTTTCAACACGTCCCCGCCCTTCGCCAGAGCGTCCAGTTGGCCTTCGCTCAACCCCACGCGGATGGCGCCATCGAGAACCGCGATGGTGGCCGGCGTCGCGCCGCGCCCGCGAATCTCCCGTTCCAGTGCCCACGCCGTCTCGACATTCTCCGGGTAAGGCATGCCGTGGCTGACGATGGTCGTCTCCAGCGCCACCAGCGGCGCGCCCGCCGCCAGCGCCTCGCGAATCTCCGGCGCGATTCGCAGCCATTTCTCAGCGCCGCCCATGTTGAATCATCCTCCGGTGCAGCAACTCCGCGGAGAGCTCCGGTGCGCGCGTGTGTTCCGATTCCACCGTGATGGCGGCCGCCGCGAGGCCGAATTGCGCCGCATCCGGCAGCATGTTCCATTGCGAAAGTCCGAACAGCGTGCCCGCCACCAGCGCATCGCCCGCGCCCGTTACGTCGCGCGGTTGCGCATCGAGCGCCGGAAATGCTTTCAAGTTGTCGCCCCACCACACGGCGATTCCCATCGATCCGCCGGTCACGATTCCGGCGCGCGCACCCAGTTCGCGCAGCGGATTGGCCGCATGCCGCGGGTGCACGAAGCGCTCCACCCCCACCATCGCCGCCGCCTGCGCCACGTTCGCAAACAACACTGGAATGCGCGGCAGCAACGGCCGCAGACCGCGCGCCCGTTCCACCGAAACCGCATCCACCGCGACGGGAATCTCACCCGCCACGGAAAGCAGCCACGCCACGCTCACCGCCGGAATGTTCGTGTCCACGAACCAGTAGTCGTGCTCGCGCAGCCGCGGCAGCCTTCTCTCCAGCGCCGGCGGGTCGAGCTCTTCATAGATATCGGCGTCCGCCAGCCCTACCACCAGTTCGCCGTTGCGCTCCAGAATCGCCGTGTAAGACGCCGTCCCATGCATTGTGGAGACTTCGCACATCGAAGTATCCACGCCCAGCTCCGCCAAGTGCTGCGTCACCTGCCGCCCCGGCTGGTCGTCGCCCACGCGCGTCACGATGGAAGCATGCCGCCCCAACCGCGCCAGGTTCTCCGCCACGTTTCCCGCCACCCCGCCGAAATCCGTGCGCAAATCCCCGCGGTTCGAAGTCCCGGGAATCAGCGGCCCGCGCAGCACGCCGTGACGGTCCAGATGAGCGCCGCCGATACACGCAATCGTCATAATCTTTGAATAGATCGAGCTTAGCACCACCGGCGGCAGGGTGTTTTCCGGTCCTTTCCGACAATAAAGGGTAAATGGATATAGAATACTGGTTTAGAGGTTGACCATGTCCGTCGCCGCCGCCACTTACAACGTGCTAGACAAGGGAGCCCGCGAAGCGCTCGCCGCGAGTGAGCCTTCCCGTTTCCAATACCGTGCCGAGGGAGGAGCTTACCTCAACCTCAAAGGCCTGCCGCTCGATCCCTTGCCCGAAATCGACGAACCGAAAATCGCCGAACTCTGCCGCGTGGTCCGCGGCTTCCTGTTCGCAGCGGTAGATGCCGCGCAATCCGGCCACCCCGGCGGCTCCTCTTCCAAGGCCGAGCAAGTGCTCACCCTTCTGTCGAGCGGCGTTCTGGGCTTCGACGCGCGCCGTCCCAAGCACCCCGGCCGCAGCCGCGTGGTATGGTCCGCCGGCCATTGCTCGCCGCTTTTTCACTCGACCGTTGCGCTCATCTACGAGACGTTGCGCCGCAAAGGCTTCACCCTCGCCGGCAAGGATGCCGGTAACGCCGTCTTCCCCGAACAACTGGCGCGCTTTCGCCGCTGGGGCGGACCCAGCGGCCACGTGGAATCCGAATACGCCTTCGCCGACACTTCCACCGGCTCCTCCGGCCACGGCTTCTCCGCCGGCCTGGGCTTCGCCGTCCTGCATCGCTCCTGCGGCCTCCCGACCAAAGCCTTCGTCATCGGCGGCGACGCCGAGACCGAGGAGGGCATGAGCTACGAAGCCCGCAATCTCGCCTCCAACCTGGGCGTCGAGAACCTGATCGTCACGCTCGACTTCAACACCTTCGGCATCGACGGCCCCATCACCGAAGCCCTCCCCGCGCCCTATCTCAACCACTGGTTCAGTCAGGGCTGGAACCTGATCGAGGTGGATGGCCAAAACATCCGCGAACTCGCCTACGCCTACCGCCTGGCCACATCCGGCTTCGGTCCCGGGCGGCCCACGGTCGTCATGTGTCACACCACCAAGGGCCTGCACTACGGGCGCCTGGAGAACACGGCCGATTCGCACGGCACCCCGCTCAAGCACGACGAATACGTGCAGGCGATGCACCATCTCGGCTTCCCGGTCGCTGGCAATCCCGACGCCGATCTGGCTCTCGTCGGCGCCGCGCTGGGCGCTGCCGAGGCCGACTATCTGGAATCCCGCCTCGAAGCCGCCGCCGCTCTCATCCCCGCCGAAGCGGACCTGGTCAACCAGATGCAAGCGGCGCTCGCCGGCCGCCCCATCGCCGACTATCGCCAGCTCACTCGCCCCGATGTCCTGCCCGCTGAGCTGATCTTCAACGAAGGCGATTCCGTCCCCACCCGCAAAGCCACCGAGGCCTGGTTCGCCTGGGCCATGAAAAACTCCGCCTTCTTTTACATTGGCGCGGGCGACCTCATGAAGTCCATCCTCACCGGCAAGGCCGAAAACGTCTACGGCGTCATGAACCCGCGCAACCCACTCGGCCGCGGAATCCGCTTCGGCATCGCCGAACAGAATATGGCCATGATGTCGTGCGCCATCGCCCAGGACGTGCTCCCCGGCGGCTTCCGCCCGTTCACGGCCTTTGCCACTTACGGCGTCTTCACCTGCATGATGGCCAACTCCGTGCGCATGACGCTCATCAATAACGATGTCAACCCCGACGCGCGCGCCTTCTTCATCATGCTGGCCGCCCACGATGGCCCCGAGACCGGCGAAGACGGCCCGACCCATCACGGGCTCTTCTGGATGTCCCTCTTCACCGCGTATCCCGGCATCAAAGTCTACAAACCGCTCGACGCCAACGAAGCCATCGAGATGCTTTTCCTGGCCGCCCAGCGCGGCGAGCCCGTGGTCTTCTCCGCCGTGCGTCCCGGAACCCCGGTGTTGAAGCGCGGCAACGGCGTTCCACCCGCGCGCGAAGCCGTCAACGGCGCTTATATCTTCAAACCGTTCAGCCAAAATGGAAAGCCCAAGAAGGTGCTGGCTATCAGCGGCGGACAGGTGATGTCCAATACACTCGAGATCCTCCCGGAAATCGAAGAGCGCTTTGACGTCAAGATCGTGGCCGTCACTTCGCCCCAGCTCTACGAAGAACTCCGCCGCGACAATCCCGCCAAGGCCCAGGAGATCCTCGCCGACGACGAGCGCCAGTACGTCGTCACCCTGCACAACGGCTGGCCCGGCTTCCTGTATCCGTTCCTGCTGCCCGCCGATTTCCAGTCGCGCGTTTTCGGCATGGACCGTTTCTCACGCTCCGGCAAACCCGGCGAGATCTACAAGAACGCCGAATTCGACACGGCTGGGTTGAAGAAGAAGATCCTAGGGTAGACCACCAGTGCCGCCGCCCGCCAAGGGCCAGGAACTTCAAGTGTGGTTTCGGAGTCGGATCGTAGTATGGGGCGTTTGTGTATTCGTCTTTAATCGCGTTCCCGCCCACCTGTTTCACTCTTCCCCGCCCAAAACATTTCCTGTACATTATGTTATATGGAGAGCAGTCGCGATTCCTCCGTTTGGCAAACCCTTGCCGTCACCTTTGGGGGTGGTCTGGCCCTCGGTGCGGTGGGGATGAGACTCACTCAAAACGTCCGCCGTCCCGCGGAAGCCCCACCCCAGCCGCCCGACGATCTTCCGTTGGCGAACCGGCTGGCTGAAATCGAACAACGCCTCGCGCGCGTCGAACACGCTCCCGCTCCAACTCCGTCCGCGCAACTCGATCACAAAGTCCTCGAAGCCATCGTCGGCGCAGTGGACGCCAAGCTCCAGGAGCAATCCCTCAAGATCGATAGCCGCGTCGCCGCCGTGGAAACCAAAATAGCGATCGAGCTCGATGCGCTGCGCGCGCAGAACACCGCCGGCGCCGATTCCGCTAAGGCCCGCATTGAAGAAGTCCAGAGCCAGTTCCTCGAACAGATGTTGGTGCTGCGCACCGCCGTGGTGGATGAGTTGAACCACTTCGGGGAAGCTGTTTCCACTCTCATCACCGATCAGGTCTCGGCGGAAGTAAGCGCCCGCGCCAGCTCGTTCGAGCAAACCATCGAAGCCCGTATCGGGGCCGCGGCGGCCGCAGCCGTGGCCGCAAGCCTCGAAGAAAGTCTCGCGCCTTTGCGCGCCGAGGTCGCGCGGAAAGAGCGGGAACTCGCCGAAATCCAAAACCGCCTGCGCGAAAACGAGCAAAACGCGCTCGAGGTCATCCTCGCCATCGGACAGGTCTGCCACCAGGCGGCGGAACGCATCAGCGGGCCCTCGCACCCACAACCCGGCGCGCCGGCCGAAGCCGGCGATGCGCCGGAACCACGCGCCCCCACGCCCATTGCTCCCGAGCCTCCGGCCGTCGAAACCAACAGCGCCACGGGCATCGCGCCGCCAGCCTTCACACAACCCGCCGCTCCGGGCCGTTTGTGGCGGATTCCGCTGGTTTCGTCGCTGCTGATTTCCACGGCGGGTCTCGTGCTGCTGCACTATCTGTAGGACAGGCCTCAGGCTGGCAACGACGGCCAGGAGGCCGGTCCCACTTGACGCGGCTTCGCCAGAATGTCCAAACTCCAGATCTGTAAGAGCAGTGCGGCTACAATGAGGGCATGGCGGGAATATTATCGATTGCCGGACGCGAGTTCCGCTCGCGCCTTATCGTAGGAACCGGAAAGTACCGCAGTTTTCAGGAAATGCAGCGCTGTCACGTGTCGAGCGGCGCCGACATGGTCACGGTGGCCGTTCGGCGCGTCAACCTCACCGACCGCTCCAAAGAGTCGCTGCTCGATTACATCGACCGGTCCAAGATTTTCATTCTTCCTAATACCGCCGGCTGCTACAACGCCGACGACGCCGTCCGCACCGCCAGGCTGGCCCGCGAAGTCGGCCTTTCCAATTGGGTCAAGCTGGAAGTCATCGGCGACGAAAAAACTCTTTTCCCCGACAATGCCGGCCTGCTCGAAGCCACTCGCATCCTGGTCAAGGAAGGCTTCGTCGTCCTGCCGTACACCAACGACGACATCGTGAACGCCCGCAAGCTGATCGACGCCGGCGCCGCCGCCGTCATGCCGCTGGCCGCGCCCATTGGCTCCGGCCTGGGCGTGCAGAATGCCATCAACCTGCGCATCTTCCGCGAGATGATCACGGAGGTCCCCATGATCGTCGACGCCGGAGTCGGCACCGCCTCCGACGCCGCCATCGCCATGGAACTCGGCGCCGACGGCGTGTTGATGAACACCGCCATCGCGGCCGCCGATGACGCCGAAAAAATGGCGCGCGCCATGAATCTCGCCGTCGAAGCCGGCCGCCTCGCCTACGAAGCTGGCCGCATGCCCAAGAAGCTCTACGCCACCGCCAGCAGCCCCCTGGCCGGTGTCATCGGCGCGTAACGCTCCGGAACAATCGCGCGACGATTCAAAAGGCCAGGAACGTCACCACGAAGATGCGCAACACCGCCAGACATGGCGCCTAGGCTCCAGGGAGCAACTTCCCTGAGTCGGCGGCCGGCTGCGCCTCTTGGCCCGCCCCCGGAGTCATATCGCGCATGCCGAACCCGACTCCGATCTGCTTGAGGAAATCATTGGGAGGAGTGCCGCCGGCAAAGATCCAGACGAAATCGTTGGCGATTTCCTGCTGAGCACCCTTGACATCGAGGATGACGCTACCTTGCGTGAACTCAACAGGACTCGAATTGAAAACTACCTCGACCCTCCCCGCATCGATACAGTCTTGCACGCGCTTGGCATTACGCTCTTTGATGCGGTTGAAACGTTCCTGCCGGTACGACAGCGTGACTTTGTTGCCGCTCTGGTACGCCAGCCCCATGGCCGCTTCCACGGCGCTGTCACCGCCGCCGACAACCAGAATGTTCTTGTTGATGTAGTGGTCCGCCTCGATGAGACGGTACATGACCTTCGACAGCTCCTCTCCTTTGACACCAAGTTTTCGCGGAGTGCCAGCCCGGCCTAGCGCGAGGACCACCGCGCGCGAACGGTAATCCGCTTGACTGGTGGTGGCCGTGAAGATGCCGTCCGCGCCTTTCTTAATGTTTTCCACCTTCTCGCTGGTGCGAACTTTGAAATCCGCGCGCTCCAAAATGCGCTGCCAGAAGGAAATGAGTTCCTCTTTGGAGAGTTGCATCTTGCTGAACCTGCCATACAGCGGGAATTCAACCGGACTCGTCATCACCAGCTTCTGGCGCGGATACTTCGCCACGGTGCCGCCAATTTCGTCTCTCTCTACCGTCAGGTAATGGAGCTTTTTCTCGATCGCGCGCAGGGAGGCGCTGATTCCAGCGGGACCGGCTCCCACAATCAGCACATCGTAGACGCCCGGAGCCGGTGGGCCTATGCCGCTGCCTGCGATGCGAGCGGCAAGGGTATCGATGCACTCACGGCCCTGGTCCACGGCGTTCTTGATCAATGCCAGGCCACCGAGTTCCCCCACAATGAATAGGTTCTGAATGCTCGTCTCATACTCGGGGGGCAGGTGCGGCATGTCGGCGCCCATGCTGGGGCTGGCCATCACCATGGTGATGGCGCCGACAGGGCACGCTTCGGCGCAGAGGCCGTGGCCGATGCATTTATAGCCGTTCATGATGACCGCCTTGCCGCCTAACATGGCGAGCACGTCGCCCTCGGGACAGACCGTCGTGCAGGTCTGGCAGCCGATGCAGTAAGTCGTGTCAATATGTGGATGCTGGGCCTTGGGCCCCTCGGAATAGAACTTCCCCTTCTCGGCCGCGGCTCTGGCCCGCACATCTCTCTTCTTGAGGCTCTTCAGGTACATGAGTAGCGGGATCGCGAGGACCACCGCGGCGATGCAACCGGTGAAAAAAGTGTCGGACATTCAGAAGTATCCCAGCCAGACCGCGACTCCGATATGAACCAACACCAGCGCCGCGAACGAATAGCTGAATGGGCGGTGCACGACGTGCCAGAGGTGAAACAGGTCGTGAATGCGGCTGAGGAACAGCATCTTTGCAGAGAACCAGGACTGGCTTCGGCACGCGGAGATGACCGTCTCGAGCTCTTGATTGGTTGAAGCCAGCCATCCGCCGGCGGTCGTGATTTTTCCCATCGGAGAAAGAAATTTGCGCCGCAACCGGCTCACCTGGAACGGGCGCATGAGGTCCAGGCGCAGGATGATCCAAAGCGCCACCAGAATGGACATCCGCTCGACTTCCTGGCGAGACGGCAGCTTCAGCAGGGGAGCAATCTCTTGCGGAGTCAGCATGGCCTGCTCGTGAAGCCGGGTTGCCAGTTGACCCGCCGCGCTTTCCAGTTCCTTGCGTGAAAGTTCCGCGGTGCTGAGGGTGCGGGGGATTTGCGCATAGAGGTAGCGGCCGACCAGGCCGCTAAGCGCTACGGCGATCATGATCCAGTAGGCCACTCCCACCAGGCCACGCAACTTGAAGGAAGCATGCAGCGTCACAACGACGGGAGCAATGATACCGAGGAGCACGTGAAAATCGAGCCAGTGCCTGGTCTGGCCAATGGCGCCCAGCCATGGCCACCGCTTGCGGATGGGATATAAGAAGAGGCCGATGAAGAGCAGCGTGGCGAGTATCCCCAACCGAATGCCAATCGTGCCGCTGGGCCGCAGCAAAGCATGATAGGGGGAGTTGGCGCGCCGGGCGAGATCGAGCTTGTAGTACGGGAACCCGTAGACGACGAGTCCAAACACAAACGCGATCGACACGAGCCACGCCGATCGGATACGTGCCCGATGCCAACCTGCGGCATCGGCGGGGCTGGCGGTGTGCCTCAGGGTCGCGGTGGCGCTCATTTCGGGATCTCCGTCTTAGTGTTCACATCCACCGCGAAGACGCGGTACTTGTCAAAAGTGTGGATATTCCGCCAGTGCTGGCGCGCTGTCTCCACTTCAATGGTGGCCACCTCGGGCAGCCACGAGGCGCCCGTCTGGTCCTTGAACTTGACGCGCGAAAAACGCACGTCGGCGGCGAGTGTTTTGAGGCCGAGGTCTTCCAGGCCCGGCATCAGACTGGCGATGATGCGGACGATCACGCCGGTAGCGGGGTCTATCCAGGCAGCGCCTTGCCAGTCCACGGGATAGTCGCGATTCTTCAGCTTGAGCACGGAGGGCGATCGCGCGCCCGGCACGTGGCGGAACCGCACTTCCAGAAGACTGCTCCCTTCGAATTCGACCGGAGTGGGAGGGGAATACTCGAACGAGCTTTGAAACGCCGGGTGAAAGATGAACGCCATGGTGGAAAACCCGTTGGTGAGCAGGAGCGGCACGTTCTTGCGCTCATCGGGCTTGGCGATGGGCACTCTCGACTCTTCCACCAGGATGTCATTGCCCGTGAGTTGGAGCGCCACGACGTAATCGAAGGAAGAGTCCTGTTTGAATAGCGCCTTGCCATTGGGCCCGAGCTTGATCTGTTGAACGCTCTCCACGCAGTTGACGTTGGAAAGCTGTTCCCAAAAGCCCTGGAGCGCTTTACCGGCGAGGCTCAGGACCTCCTGGGTGGAAACGGGCGTCGCACCGAATGCGGTGCAGGAGAGAAGTATCGCCAATCCGAGTGGTTTCATGGTTAGAACCGATATCCAAAAGTGACAATTGTCTGATTATAGTTTTGTGACTGGCCCCGATACACGGTGAAGCCGGCGTTAGTGAAATAGTGGCGTCCGAATACCCAGTCCACGCTGCCATTGACGAACAGCGCGCGCGTCTGCGAGGTCAGCGTGGAGGTGAAATTCTGGCGGCCGGCCATTATCTCCAGCCGGAAAGACTCATTCATTTGACGGCTCAACGACAGCGACTGGTAATTCCCTTGTCCGAAGGAGCTATTAAAGCGAGAGTAGTGAAGATCTCCGCGAATGCCGGAATGGAGAACGTCCGACACCATCAGCCCATACAGGTAATTCCAGGAAGGGTTGGGATCGCTGGCGCCCTTGCTTCTTCCGACGTTGGTGTAGAGGCTGGCATGATACGGAAGCGAGAGGCGAACGCCGCCGCTTAGTCCCTGGAAGAGAATCTTGTCGAGCAGTCCGGTACCCACCAGCAGAGCGTTGAAGGTGGGAAAATCGTGAAAGTAGTTGTCGTTGATGTCGAAGGAGACGAGCCGCGACGGCTCGAAGCGCAGGGTCACGAAACTGCGCGCGATGCCGGTGCCGGAGGCCGTGGGCTGCTGCGTGGTGGCGTGCCACCGGTCCACCTCCAGGTTCTGGAAGATGCTGAAGTAGCGCTTCCATGACACCGAGTTCTCGAAAAAGAGGAATTCGCGCTCCGGCAGCCAGCTCAGACGGCTAAGACCCAGGCCGGTGGTGCTGCTGTACTTGAAGCTGTCATAGCTGCCGCCTTCGAAGTTGACGAAAGAGCCGGCCATTTCGCGGTTCGGATTGTAGTTCCATGAAGTCGGATCCGGCGTGGTTCCGGCGAACATTCCTAAGGTCACGTGTTTAGCCATGCGCCGTGCGACATATCCGCCGTCGATGGTTTCAAGACTCGCCGCCCACGGCAGATAGAAGCGCCCGAAGCCCATGGTCCAGGGCGATTGCGGGTTCTGATAAGTCAACGCCATGTGATAAGTGCGGTTGAGCAGATCGTTCAATGTCTGCGCTTGCGCGCTGGACGTGCTCGAGTTGAAGAGGAGACGGGTATAGCCGTTCAGGTTCCAGTAGGTGCCGCCGATTCGCGTCATATCGGCGCGCAGCACCAGGCCGTACTCGGAGGAATTGAAGCCCCCGCCGCTTATGCCGGTATACTCGAACCCGATGCGGCCGCGAAAACGGTTGACTTCCGGGAGAGGCGGCCGCGGCATGTAATCGCGGATTTCTTCATCCAGCGGGTCGCCCTCGCTGAAACTGATGGTCTGGGCGTAGTGGGCGCCGGTGCCGGCGGCCTTGAGCATCTGTGCCTTCGGTATGTCCTCGGAAGCCAGCAAGGCTATGTCGCCGGCCTGCAGCGGGCCGGCCGCGCTCTTGATTTCGCAAACGGCCGAAGACGCGGCGACGGAAACCACTTCCAGGTCTGCCATTTCGCCGGGTTGGTCCAGGTTCTGGGGCGGCCGAGAAACCGTCAACTTCATGCCTTCGGCAAGCCCCGCCGCGCGGCCGCCCTCGATGTAAACCGCTCCCTCAGCAACATACTTGATTCGAAAGGAAGGCCGGTCCTCCTGCGCCAGGGCGGCGCCGGCCAGCAACAGCAGAGTGAACGGAATCCAACGCATCAGTGGCCTCCTGTTCCGTTAGGGTGACAAGAGTAGCAAGTCGTAGCCGCGTAGACGTAACCCTTGACTCCGTTATGGTGGGGGTCCGTGCTCGCCTCATCGTGGGTATGGCACGTGATACAGGAAAACACCTGATAGTTGCTGGAGTTGGTGTGGCAATCGGCGCAAGAGGTCCAGGCGTTCGCGTGCGTCCCCGAATAGATGGGGAACCAGCTGTGAGTGGCCGTGGCGCCCGACCAACTGGTGGTGTTGTGACATGACGCGCATGTGGTTGGGTAATTCGCCGCGGCGTGGTTTGGATTGTTGGTTGTCTGGTACTCGGTCTTATGGCACGAATAGCAGTCCGTAGGCGTGCCGGCGTACACATTATTGATGTGGCAGGCGGTGCAGGCCACGGTGACATGGGCGCCCGTAAGCGGAAAGGGTGTGTTGTTGTGATTGAACGAAGCGGGGCTCCAGGCCGTTGTGGAATGGCAGACATCACAGGTTTGCGGGTAGCCGCTAGTGACGTGGTTGGGGCTGGTGGCGTTGTTGAAGTCCGTCAGATGGCAGGAGACACAAGTCGTGGACAGGGCGGTATATTGACCATTCGCATGGCATGCGGAGCACGCCAAAGGAAGATGCGCGCCGGTAAGAGCCCAACCGGTCTTGGAGTGATCGAAAACCGCGCCGAGCCAGTTGGTGGTGGTATGGCAGAGCGAGCAATCCTGCGGGAATCCCGCTGTGACGTGATTGGGATCGGTGGTCTGGTTGAACTCAGTGAGATGACACCCCTGGCATTGGGTAGGCGCAGTGGCGAACTGACCGTTCAAGTGGCATTGCGCGCAGGGCGTGCTGACGTGGGCGCCTGTAAGCGCGAATCCCACACTGGCGTGATTAAAGGTTGAGTCGAGCCAACTGGACGAATCATGACAGAGAGAACAGGTGGTGGGGAACCCGGCGGCCACGTGGTCCGGATTCTTGGCCGAGGTGTAATCTTTGACGTGGCAGCTATAACAATCGGCGGGGATACCCAGGAATTGATTGTTGATATGGCAAGCGACGCAGGGCAGGGTGGCATGCGCGCCAACCAGCGCGAAGCCGAAGCTCGCATGATTGAACCCGTTCGTATTAACGGACAGCCAGATATCCACGCCGTGGCACTGTCCGCAGGCGATGGGGAATCCCGCCGCGCGATGGTTGATGGTCTTGGCGTTGTTATAGTCGGCCATGTGGCACGAGCCACACTGAATGGACAGGCCGGCGTACTGACCCGCCGCGGCGCCCCGGTGGCACGCCTCGCAGTCCACGGCGGCATGCCCGCCGGTGAGTTGGAAAAGGGGCGAGTGCTCGCGGATGGATTTCGCCGCCAGTTGCCACCCTTGGACCGTGTGGCACGTCTCGCATTGCGCTCCAAACTGCCGCCGGTGGAGATCGGCATGACACGCCGCGCATTGGACCGATGCCTGGCTAAATACCAGGTTGGCGTGACACAGACGGCACTCCACCTTCTTGTGCAACCCCTGGAGAGGATAGCGGGTCTCGCGATTGTGATTGAATTCGGGGACCGCGCGCAGGGGCGACCAGCTTACGGATGTGTGGCAATTGCCGCAGGGAATTTTGAGCGACCCATGCGGGTTGCTCGCGGGGCCGCGCTGCAGGTCTTGCCCGAGCATCCAGGTCAACATGCCGGACAGCCCGCCCAGCGCCAGGGTGGCCGCGTAGCGTCTATTTGTGGACAGTGGTCGCATGGCAACTGGCGCAATCCTTCGGAGTCGGCTTATACATCAGAACCAACCGGCCATTTACTTCCCGCTTATTCTTGTGGCAATCGCGGCACGCCACCTTGGCGTGCGCTCCATCAAGTGGGAAAGCGGTTTTGCCGTGATCGAAGTCAGCCACCCTCCATTTCATGTTGTTATGACAGACGGCGCATTCCGGCTGTTGGGTTGCAGTTTTGAACTGGCCGGCATGAATATCCTCGTGGCAGCCGGCGCAGGTTATGGGAGCATCGCGAAACATGACCCGGCGCAGGCCCGAGGAGAGAGGCGTGGCTTTGTGACAGAGATCACAGGCCACGCCGCGATGCCCGCCGGTAAGAGGAAAGCGGGTGGTCGAATGGTCGAATTTGGAGAGATCCCGCCAGGTCTCGAGGTTGTGACAACTCGCGCAGCCGGTGGGCGCGGCGGCCGGCTTGGCAACGAGGCCGGGGCGGAATTGGCCCCCGTGGGGATCCTGGTGACAGGCCTCGCAGGAAAGGTCGCCGAACTTGTATGCGATGGTGGTGGGATGCTCCGGACGCTTCGTGTGGCAATCGCTGCAGGCCACGGCGGCATGAGCGCCGGTCAGCGGAAAACGCGTTCTGGCGTGTGCGGTGAGGGTAAATTTGGCGGGGCGGAACCGATCGACGGTGTGACAGTTCTCACAGGGCGCATTGGCGAATTGGGATTCGTGCGGGTCGCGGTGGCAATCCGTACAGAGCCGGAAGGGCAGACGGTATTTGGTGGCCGCGCCGGCGGGCTTGTGGCAGGAAGCGCACGGCACCGCCGCGTGGCGACCGTTTAGCGGGTAGGCGCTTTTGGCGTGGGCGGCTACCGTATAGGTGGACGGCTTCCAGCCCTCGGCCGTGTGGCAGCGGGCGCAATCTCCGCCGCCGGCGCCGGTCAAGAACTGGCCGTTGTGCACGTCTTTGTGGCAGGCGCCGCATAAGTCGTGGGCCACCGGCGCTTTGAAGTCGGAGGTCTTGTGGCACTTGTCGCAGGCCACGCCGGCGTGCTTCGCGAGCAAGGGGAACTTGGTCTTGGAATGATCGAACGACGCATTGGTGTTGCGCGCGGGCTTCCATGCAAGATCGGTATGGCAGGAGCTGCAGGGCGCGGCGAAAGCGCCGTGGTGAATGTCCTGGTGGCACGGAGCGCATTGCGCGAATGCGATTCCGACGTACTTCACATGCGCTTTGCCGCCATCCTTGGCGGGAACCTCCAGGTGGCACTTCTGGCATGGCGTGCGCTCGTGAGCGCCGGTCAGGCGGTACTTGGAGGCCGCATGGTTGAAGCGCGTAACGTCCTTCCAATTCGCGGTGATGTGGCAACGCTCACAGGCGCTTCCCACCTGGCCCTGGTGCTCATCCTTGTGGCAGGAGGAGCAATCCCGGCTGAGACCCAGGTAGGTGCGCTTCAAGTCCTTCATCAAAATGCTGCGGCGGGCGGCGGGCGCGATGCCCTCGGGATTATGGCATTGCGTACACTTGAGCCGCGCGTGGCCCCCGTCCAACGGATAGCCGGTTTTCCGGTGATCGAATTCGTCGAGACTCACATCCCAGCGAATCGGCACAAAGTCCTCGCCGTTGTGGTCGGAGTGGCACTTGGCGCATTGGGCGTCCGGCGGTCCTTTCTGAAGTAGCGACGGGTGGAGCCCGCGATTGCCGGCGAGCCGCTGACGGATTTCGGAGTGGCAGGAAAGGCACCGGAACTTCCGTTCCCCGCCGCCGCCGACGTGGCAACTGGTGCAGTGGGTGGGGCCGTCGAGCGCGTGATGCGCCTTCGAAAGCGAACCGGGAGAGAACTGCGGCCATGCCGCCACCGGAGCCCACCCCATGGCGAGCAGGACTTTCAGGAGCGCTAAAGCATACCCAGATTGAAAGCCGCGCAGCCGTATCCCCATCTCCAGACCAGTTCGCCAAGCAACGGAGGGAGTTGCCTCCCCTCCGGAAACCCAAACAGCGTCTCATTTGCTTATTGGCCTAGATGCATACCCGCAAGACCCCGTTACAAGTATTTCAGCAGCGCCGCCTTCGTAAGCTATTATCGAGTCGATGGCCTCGCTTCTCGCGCAGCTCGGGCAATTCTTCTCGGGCGTGGAGCGATTCGGAACAAACATCGCCCGCCGCCAGCGCCTCGCCGCCGTCCTGTGCGGGCTGTTGGTTCTCCTCGTACGCGCCGCCGAGCTCCCACGCCTGCCGATTCCCCAGCCTTTTATCCACGACGAGTTCTCCTACCTGCTGGCCGCCGATACGTTCGCCTCCGGGCGTCTCACTAACGCCACTCATCCCATGTGGACACACTTCGAAAGCTTCCACATCGTCCAGTTCCCCAGCTACATGTCCGTCTATCCGCCCGGCCAGGGCCTGGTTTTGGCGGCCGGCCAGGTCTTCTTCGGTCATCCCTGGTGGGGAGTCTTTTTCTCCACCGGTCTGTTCTGTTGCGCGCTGTGCTGGATGCTGCAGGGTTGGCTCCCGCCCGGATGGGCTTTCCTCGGCGGCTTGCTGATAGCAATGCGCATCGGTATCTTCAGCGGTTTGATGAACTCGTACGCCGGCACTTCCCTGGCCGGAATCGGCGGCGCGCTAGTGCTCGGCGCCTTGCCCCGCGTCACGCAACGCCCGCGCGTCCGCCACGCCGTGCTGATGGCTCTCGGCCTGGCTATCCTCGCCAACACTCGTCCCTACGAAGGCTTGATCTTCAGCATCCCCGTCGGCGCTGCTCTGCTCGTCTGGATGATCGCCCGCAAGCCCGGTCTCCGCGTCTCGGTCACCAAGGTCGCTCTACCGGTGGCTATCGTTCTCTTACCCGCCGCGCTCGGAACCTGCTATTACTGTTGGCGCGTCACCCAGAACCCCTTTCAGATGCCCTACCACCTCGGCCGCGACACCTATGCCGTAGCCCCTCTCTTTCTCTGGCAACCACTGCACCCCGAGCCTGTCTATCGCCACGAAGTCATGCGCAAGTTTTACGTCGAGTGGGAACCTCGCTTTCAGAATGCTATGGGCCAGAACAGCCTGGACGGCTGGCTGCTTGCCGCCCACAGCAAGGTCTCGCGCGCATGGCATTTCTACCTGGGCTTCGCCTTGACCCTCCCCTTGATCGCGCTCCCCTGGGTCATCAAAGACCGCCGTGTGCGCTTCTTCCTCATCTCCGCCCCAGTGATGCTGATCGGCCTTGCCTTGGCCCGTTACACCCAGCCGAATTACCTGCCCCCCATGGCCGGCGTCTGCTATGTCATCGTCCTGCAGTCCATGCGTCACCTGCGACAATGGCGCGTCCGCGGCCGCCAGGCCGGGCTGCTCCTGGTTCGTGCCGCTTGCTTCGTCTGCTGCTCCGTCTTCCTTGGCTACGCCATTACTCCCTACGCCGACCCGCCTTATCCCGGCAACCTCGACCGCGCCCAAATCCTGCGCCACCTCGAAAGCCTCCCCGGCCGCCAACTCGTGATCGTCCGCTATTCCCCCGAGCATAACGTCGTCAAAGAATGGGTCTACAACCGCGCCGATATCGACAAAGCCAAGGTGGTCTGGGCCCGCGAAATGGGTTCCCCGGACGATCGGCAACTCCTCCGCTACTTCCACGACCGCACCGTTTGGCTCGTCGAACCCGACCAGCAACCACCGCGCCTGGCCCCATACGTCCCGCTTCAATGATGCGGCCCCGCCCGTGAACAAGTTCCCGCCCTTCCGTGTGTTACCATTCCGTTTTAATTCAGGGGGTTAATTCCGTGAAAGTCTACGAAGGCAAGGACATTCGGAACGTCGGTGTGGTGGGCCACGGCGATTCCGGCAAGACTACGCTCACCGCCGGCTTGCTCTTCACCTCCGGCGCCACCAATCGCCTGCTCCGCGTGGATGAGGGCAACACCATCACCGATTTTGACGACGAGGAAGTCTCGCGCAAAATCTCCATCTCCACGGCCGTCGCGGTCGCCGAGTGGAAAAAAGCCAAGATCAATATCCTCGACACTCCCGGCTACAACATCTTTATCAACGATACGCGGGCCGCCCTGGTGGCGGCCGATGCCGCACTGGTCCTGGTGGATGGCGTCGCCGGCGTCGAAGTTCAGACCGAAAAAGTCTGGCAGTTTACCGAGGATTTCAAGCTTCCCCGCGCCGTCATTATCAATAAGCTCGATCGCGAACGCGCCGATTTCGATCGCGCCCTCGCCGGTGTTCAGGAAAACTTCAGCCGCGCGGCCGTTCCCATTCAAATCCCCATCGGCTCGGAACGCGAGTTCTCGGGAATCGTCGACCTCATCCGCATGAAGGCCTACACTTATTCGCCCGATGGCGACGGCAAGGGCAAGGAAGGCGACATTCCCGCCTCGGTCGCCGACGCGGCACAGAAGGCCCACGAAGCTCTGATCGAAATGGTCGCCGAGGGAAACGACGCCCTGCTGGAAGAATTCTTCGACAAAGGCACGCTCCCCGTCGAGCATATTGTCGATGGCCTCCGCCAGGGCATACGCGAGATGCGCATCTTCCCCGTATTGTGCGCTTCCGCAATCCACAACATCGGCGCCGACCTCATCCTCAATCTGATCGTCGATAACCTGCCGTCTCCCCTCGAGCGCGGCGCCGTCGCCGCCACCATCAACGGCGCCGGAGGCGAACAGAAAATCTCCGCTGCCGGCCCGGCCTCGCTATTCGTATTCAAAACCACGGCCGATCCCTTCTCCGGCCGCATCACTTTCTTTAAGGTCTACACCGGCGTCGTCAAGAATGACGCCAACCTCCAGAACCTCACTCGCAATGCCCCCGAGCGCTTCGCCCACATCGCCAGTCCGCAAGGCAAGACTCTCCAGCCCGTCACCGAGGTTCAGGCCGGCGATATCGGCGCCGTCGCCAAGTTGAAAGATACCCTCACCGGCGACACCCTTGCCGAAAAGGGCATCAACGTCACCTATCCCCCCGTCAAACTGCCGGAGCCTTCCATCGCCTTCGCCATTGAAGCCAAATCCCGCAACGACGAAGACCGCATGGGCAACGCCGTCCACCGCATCCTCGAAGAAGATCAGTCCCTGCGCTTCTACCGCGATCCGCAGACCCGCGAGTTCCTGCTCGCGGGCACCGGCCAGCAACACGTCGAAATCGTGGTCAGCCGCATGAAGAAGCGCTATGGCGTCGACGTCGCCCTCAAAGCCCCCAAGATCCCCTACCGCGAAACCATCCGCGGCAGGGCCGACGTGCAAGGCCGCCACAAGAAGCAGACCGGCGGCCATGGCCAGTTCGGCGATTGCTGGATCAAGATGGAGCCGCTCCCGCGCGGCGCCAACTTCGAATTCGCCAACGAAATCTTCGGCGGCTCCATCCCCAAGAACTTTATCCCCGCCGTGGAAAAGGGCATCGTCGACGCAGCCGAGAAGGGCTACCTGGCCGGTTACCCCATGGTCGATTTCAAGGTGACCGTTTACGACGGCTCCTACCACGATGTCGATTCCTCGGAACTGGCTTTCAAACTGGCCGCCCGAAAAGCCTTCAAGGCCGCCATGCTGGAAGCCAAACCGGCCCTGCTCGAACCTATCATGAACGTCGAGATCCAGGCGCCCGTGGAGTATGCCGGCGACCTCATGGGAGACCTCAACGGCCGCCGCGGCCGCATCTCCGGCATGGAAACCAAGGGCTCTACCCAGTTCATTCGCGCCCAGGTCCCCATGTCGGAAATGCTCAACTACCAGAACGACCTCACCGCCATGACCCAGGGCCGAGCCTCCTTCACCATGGAGTTCGACCACTACGATTACGTTCCTCAACTCCAGTCCGATAAGATCATCGCCGCCGCCAAAGCCGCCAAGGCGGGAGAAGAGGAAGAAGAGGAGTAGCGGGCCGCTTGCCGAGGTTGAGCTGAGGTGTCTACGTCCACGCAAGCGCGAACCGAAGGACAAGGTAGTTGTGGACGAGCGGCAAATGAGCCTGTTGGCGGGATAGTTTGGGGGGTTCGTAGCCCCGTTAACGAGGATCTTCCCGACATCAGCAGATTGATGGCATGATGGAGTGATGCCGAAGTCTTCAACCGGCTTTTCTTTGGCCATCGAGTATTACCGCGAAGAGGATGGCCGTTGGCTGGCGGACATCGCGGCCCTGCCGGGCGTGACCGCATATGGACGGACCCGGAAGCAGGCGACGGCGGCCGTGCAGGCGCTGGCGTTGCGATTGATTGCGGATCGGCTGGAGCACGGCGAAACCGTGCCGGGCCCGATGAACGTCTCCTTCATTGCCGCCTAAGAACCCATCCCAGAACTGGCCTTCTACGAAGGCGAAGCAGGCGCTGGCCGCGCTGCTCCGCATCGGTTGGACCATCAAGCGCCAAGGCGGCACATCGCACCGCATCCTGGCGCGACCGGGCTGGCCGGACGTGTTATTTGCCTACCATGACCGGGTCACCCTGGGCCCCACCGCCATGAAGGTGCTGGCTAAAAAAACCGGCCTGACTCCAAAGGATTTGTAGCTGACAGAGACCGGAAAAGGAGGATGACGTCCCTAGGATGGACAACGACGCAATCGGGGCCGCCATTACTCCATTTGGTCGGTGGTGTCGGGGTTTCGTGTAGAAGGATCTCGTTGCTTCATCGCCTAGCTGTAATGCGTCACAATCTTTCCCCCCGAGTTGTAGAGCCACGCAAATATTCCGCCGCCACGCTGGCGCCTGCACTTGCGCCAGGCTGTAACGCTGGTGTAGCCTTTTAGTGGTTCAACCGGGCTTCGCCCGCGCAAGCCGTTTATTTTCATGAGTCGAGGCTGCTGATGCACGTTCGAAGGTTAACGCTCGCCGGCATCTGCGCACTAGTCGTGCTCCTCACCACCGCCGCATGCTCCCTCAACCAGCCCTCCCGGTTCCGCTCTCCATTCCTGCCTCCCGCTCCCGCGGCTCCCGCCCCGGCCCATTTTGACGACCCTCCCGAAATCAACCCCTTCGTCGACCAGATGCCGCCGCATTTGCTCGCCAGCCTCCAGCTCACCGACCGCGCGTCGCGCGCCGATCTCTCCATCCAGCGCGCCAACCAGGCCTTCCAGCGCGGCAAGCAGGCCTATCAGTCCAACGACATCCCGACCGCGCGCCGCGAATTCGATTCCGCCATCGACCTGCTCCTCGACGCCTTCGACCAGGATCCCTCCAACCGCCAGGAGCTCGACAACAAGCTCGACGAAATGGCCGACGCCATCCTTCGCTTCGACCTGGCCGGCATGGGCGCCTCCGCCATCGTTGACGACGGCAAGTTCGAAAAAGCGCCTCTCGAGGACATCCTCGATATGACCTTCCCGGTCGACCCCAAGCTCAAAGACAAGGTCCGCGAGCAAGTCGCCGCCACCGTCTCCCAGCTCCCTCTCACCGTCAACGACACTGTCCTCGGCTATATCAACTACTTCATGAACCACGGCCACAAGACCATCGTCAACGCCATCCAGCGTTCCGGCCGTTACCGCCCCATGATCCAGCGCATCCTCGATGAGGAAGGCTTGCCCCAGGAGCTGATCCATCTCGCCCAGGCCGAGTCCGGATTCATCCCCCGGGCTATGTCCCGCAAGGCCGCCGGCGGTATGTGGCAGTTCGTCAAGTTCCGCGGCAACGAGTACGGCCTCCATCAGACACCCTTGACCGACGACCGCATGGATCCCGAAATGGCCACCCGCGCCGCCGCCCATCACCTCCACGACCTCTACTCGGAATTCGGCGACTGGTACCTCGCCATCGCCGCCTACAATTGCGGCCCCGTAGTCGTGGAAGGCGCCGTCGCCCGCACTGGCTACGCCGATTTCTGGGAACTCCGCAGCCGCGGTGTCCTCCCCGCCGAAACCACCAACTACGTGCCCATCATTCTGGCCATGACCATCATGGAGAAAAATGCCGCCGAATACTCGCTCGACGGCATTCAAATGGACCCGCCCCTGGATTACGATTCCGTCGAACTCTCCGCCAAAACCAACTTCGCTTTGGTCTCCGATATCACCGAGACCCCGCTTTCCGAACTGGCTGCCCTCAATCCCGCCGTGCTGAAATCGGTCGCCCCGGCCGGTTACTCGCTTCACGTGCCCAAAGGCTCCGGCAACCAGTTGATGGCCGCCCTCCAACTGGTCCCGCCCGATCATCGCGATGCCTGGCGCATGCACCTTGTGGGCGATTCCGAAACCCTCGCCGACATCGCCAAACGCTACGGCGTCGCCCCTTCCAGCATCGCCGCCACCAACAACCTCAGCTCTCTTCAAGCCGAGGCGGGCGACCGCCTCCTCATCCCCGCCGTTCTGCGTGCTTCGCCGCCCGCCCAACGCCCGGCCGTGCGGACCGCCACCCACCGGAAACCCGCGAGTTCGAAAACCACCCCGGTAAAGACCAAGACCGCCGCCAAACCCCGCGCCAAGTCCCCCGTCATCGTCGCTCGCTCCCGCGCCCAATAACCCTTCCGAATTCTTGCGGAATTCCGTTTTTCACTATTGCCTCGCCGTCAAAAAGGGGTATGCTATGGGTGATTACGCGCTGGCTACAGGAGGCTTGCCGAAATGGCCGATAGTTGGAATCTCGCCGCCAAGGACGAAGAAGAGATGGAAGACTTCCACGACTACGAAGATGAGGAGCGCTCCGAACTAACCTCCAAACTCGACGACTATGACGACGAGGAAGAGGACGAGGAAGACGAGGAAATTGAGATCGAGATGATCGTCTCGACTCCCATTTCTCAAACGGTGCCCGTGGTGGCCGCCGATCCTCCCACCCCACCCAAGAAGCCCGTCACGACAGCCCCGGCTTCCCACAAGGCGCCCGCCAAGAAGCCCGCCATCAAGAAAGCCCCGGCTAAGAAAGCCGCCAAGAAAGCCGCCAAAAAGGCCCCGGCTAAGAAAGCCGCCAAAAAGGCTCCGGCCAAGAAGACCGCGAAAAAAGCTCCACCGAAAAAGGCTGCTAAGAAGCCCGCTCCCAAGAAGAAGGCGCCGCCGAAGAAGGCCAAGAAACGCTAGCTGATTTGTAACTCAGCGGTTGCGACGGTTTCGCGACTGCGCGGAAGGGGCCGGCTAAAAGCCGGCTGCGGCCAGAATTGGCCGCCCCACACTCGGGACCGGCCCTATTCCTTATTCAGCACGCGCCGGCAACGCTCGAACAATTCCAGTAGCGCTTCGGCGTGTTCCTCTGCCGACCGCGCCACCGGTTTCCCCGAAAATCCCGTCGAACCTTGTGGCGACTTGCCATATCCCGTGGTCACTGCGATGAACTTCATCAGTTCCACTGCCACTTCGTCCTTGCTTCGCGCCGGCGCGCTGGCCGCGTCGCCGTTCGATTCCTGGTCCGCCATCGGTCATCCTCCTGTGTGTTAAAACTCTAGGTTACTCGATTCCCATGCCGCTTACCGCTGTCCGGCACGTGCGAAAAATGCGAGGCGGGGCACAGTCCCATCTGCTCGAAGCGGATAACGGCTGCTGGTATGTCGTCAAGTTCCGCAACAATCCCCAGCACCGCCGCATCCTGGTCAACGAACTGCTCTCCTCCGTCTTCCTCGGATACCTCAAAATCGCCGTTCCCGAAACCGCCCTGATCCGCGTCACCGCCGAGTTCCTCGCCGCCAACCCCGAACTCCATCTCAACCTCGGAACGCTCCGCATCCCCATCGAGCCCGGCTGGCACTTCGGCTCCCAATTTCCCGGCGACCCCAACCGCATCGCCGTCTACGACTACCTGCCCGACGCCCTGCTTCCCCAAGTCGCCAACCTGGACGATTTCCGCGCCATTCTGGTCTTCGACAAATGGGTCGCCAATGCCGACGGCCGCCAGAGCATCTTCCACCGCGCCCTGGTGCACCGCTCCGAAGACCGTGCGCCCGCGTCCCGTCCCGGCTTCGTCGCCCGCATGATCGACCACGGCTTCGCTTTCAACGGCCCCCACTGGGACTTCCCCGAATCCCCCGTCCAGGGTCTTTATCACCGCCGTACGGTCTACGAGTCCGTCCGCTCCCTCGACGATTTCCGCCCCTGGCTCGACCAGATCGTTCACTTCCCCGAAGAGGTCATCGACCAGGCGTGGAAGCGTATCCCTCCCGATTGGATCGACGGCGAGGAAGACCAGCTCGCCCAACTCCTCGATCGCCTCCATGCTCGCCGTAGCCGTCTTCCCGAACTCATCTCCGCCTGCCGCGAAGCCCGCACCAATCCCTTTCCCAACTGGGCAGGAAGCGCTACGCGCTAAAATAGTCTTCGTGCTGCACCGTTTCGTACTTCACAATGACCGCATTTGCGAAGTCTCCGAACCCGGCCTTTCTCCCGGCCAGGTCGGCCTCCTCTCGGGTTGGGGGGTCTTCACCACGATCCGCGTCGCCGATGGCGTCCTGTTCGCTTTCGACCGCCACTGGGCCCGTATCTCCCGCGACGCCGCCGCTCTCCACGTCCCCCTCCCCACCGGGCCCGAGAATGTCCGCCGCCAGTTGCTCGAGTTGGTTGAAGCTAACAAAGCCCGCAACTCGACCCTCCGTCTTGTGATCGTCCGCAACACCGGAGGCATGTGGGCCGGCCCATCCACCGGCCGCCCCGCCGACCTGATCGCTCTCACCGCCGATTCCAAAGAATGGGGCGCCGCCGTCAAGCTGGCCTACGTTGCCAGCGCCCGCCATGCCGCCAACCCGTTTTCCGGCACCAAGATTCTCTCCTGGGCCTTTAATCTCACTTGGGTGGAACAGGCGCAGGCGCGCGGCCTCGACGAAGTCGTTCTCCTCAACGAGCACGGCCACGTGGCCGAGTGCACGTCCGCCAACATCTTCGCTGCCGTTGGCAACCAGGTCTGGACCCCTCCGCTCAGCGCCGGCTGCCTGCCCGGCATCACCCGCGAGCTTCTGCTGGGCGAGGTCCACGTCCCCGGAATTGAGCTGATCGAGAAGGATATGACCCCCTACGACCTGGAAAGCGCCGATGAGGTATTCATCACCTCCACCACGCGCAATCTGCTCCCCGCAAAGGAAATCGAAGGGAGAAAGGTGGGCCGCACGGACCTCACCCGCGCGGCGCTATCCGCCGCCTTCGGCGCGTACGTCTCCCGCTACGTTGCCGAGCATAAGACCACGCCGGTAGCGCCGTAAGACAGGCCTCCCGGCGTCTTCTCGTGTTAGAAATGCGTTGGGAGTGGTCAAACGTGTGCTGCGGGATCAGAACGACAGGCCAGGAGGCCTGTCCCACCTTCGACAAAAAAGAAACGGTTCCAAGTGATCCGATTTCCAGCCTCGCCCACCACCGGCATGCACGGCACTGAGCTTCGCGTTCAGGAGCGCCGGACGTTTCGCCTCTCTGCTCCCCTAAAGCCGT
>Ga0187874_10000423_pt1 | contig 52623 bp, 31 predicted proteins | sample June2016WEW_16_1_3_FD_132993 | JGI IMG/M metagenome (GOLD analysis project Ga0187874, IMG submission 132993) | Peatland microbial communities from SPRUCE experiment site at the Marcell Experimental Forest, Minnesota, USA - June2016WEW_16_150 | ecosystem: Environmental > Terrestrial > Soil >... | reverse complement strand
TACATCGCGGAGAAGACCGTCTACACGCGCTTCGGCGACTGGTTCGCGCTGTTGTCGGCGACGATTGCGATCCTGTGCCTGGTGGCGGATCGCGTGGCGTAGGAATGAGATAAACGACTCCGATTTATACGGTTGGACGTATAATCGATGGTGGCCAGGAAGCCAAAATGGAAATCCTGGCCAGAGGTAGTGATGAGGATCTTATTTAGCGTTTGCGCGGCGGGGATGATGTTTGCAGCAAGCTCTGTAGCACAACAGCCAGTGATTACAGGGTTGCTGAATAACTACAGCTTTGTGCAGCCGGGCTTACCGAATTATGGCATCGCTCAGGGCTCGATTTTCGATATTTTCGGGACGAACCTTGCCGACGGCTACACGCCTCTTCAGTCTGTTCCGTTAACCACCACGCTCCTCCGGGTTTCGGCCAACGTTATGGTCAATGGCGTGACCGTCCCTCTGATTCTTTACTACGTGCAGCCGGGCCAGGCCGCGGCGATTCTGCCTTCCCGTACTCCGGTCGGAAATGGCGAGATCACGGTTACAAACAAAGGTCAGACCAGCGCGCCGTTCCCGATTCAGGTGGTTCCAAGTGCCTTTGGCATTCTGACACTGAATGGGGCGGGCTACGCCACCGCGGCGGTGTTCGATTCGACATCCAGGCTTTTGGACTTTACCAGCGCCATCAATTCTGGAGAATTTATCACCATCTGGGGAACTGGACTGGGTCCCGTGACCGGAGACGAGGCCCAGCTCCAGACACCACAAGACCTGGCTAACATTCCGATCGAAGTCGACATCGGCGGGGTGCCTGCCACGGTTACTTATCACGGCCGATCGATCTATCCCGGCCTCGACCAAATCAACGCGATCGTCCCGGCGGGCTTGCACGACTGCTTTGTTTCCCTGGTGGTCCGAACCGGCAATGTTGTGAGCAATTTCGCCTCGATTCCGGTGGCGGCCACCGGACGCACGTGCTCCGATCCAATCTTTGGCGTGAGCGCCGCCCAGATTCAAACTTTGTCGAATATTGGTTTCTTTGTCCGTGGAACCATCGCCATGAACAAAGACCTGACCACGGCTCCGGGGCTAACCCCAAGCGCGCCTCCCACTATGACCACGACCGAGTCGGCCAGCGCGCTGTTTATCGACGTTCCTGGGGCTTTCAAATTCACCGGCAGTCTGTTCGCAGGCCTGGGCGCGTCTTTAGGAAGCTGCGCGGTGTACGGGATCAATGCATCGGGAGCAATCCTCGGTCCGAATTTCACTCTGGGCACATCCCTGGATGCTGGCTCCGCGCTGAATGTGACTGGTCCGAATGGGAGCGCTCTGCTGACCGTGCCGAACCCTTCTATCGTTTATCTGTATTCCAAAGTTTTCACCGCCGGTTTCATCCCCAATACAGGCGGCACGTTCACTTTCGACCATGTGCCGAACGACCCGGAGAGTGCCGATATCAAGGCCCCCGTTGGGGCGAAGATTACCATCCCGGCTCCTCTGGTTTGGACCAATCAGGGCAGCATCACAAGCGTGAACCGCTCTCAGGGTGCGACGATCACCTGGAGCGGCGGCGATCCGGGCACTTACGTTTCGATCGTCGGAAGCTCGGTAGCGAATTCGGGCCCTTCAGTCGGATCCTATTTCAATTGCTCGGCTCCCGTGTCCGCGGGGAAGTTCACGGTTCCCGCCACGGTGTTGCTGTCGCTACCGCCGAGTTCCACTGTGTCCGCGAGTTCTTTCTTGCGGGTCGGAAACACGACCAACGCGCAGAACTTCACCGTGTCAGGGGTGGACATCGGGATCATTTCCGGCGGTTGGAGTTTTACGACGAACCTGACTTACCAGTAAAGCGCGACGCATTCGTGGAGCGGCGACCCGTATCCGCCAAAGGGTGGTCTGTTTTCAAGTGCCTCTGTTTCCAACCGATGCGGCAAGCCTCCTGAAGCTTATGGAGCCGCGTGGAACCCGGAGACTCCCGCCAGCTAACTACCCGTGCCTTATCACCAGCACGTCGCCATCCTTAACGATGTATTCCTTGCCCTCCAGCCGCAGGAGCCCTTTCTCGCGCACGCCGGCATAGCCGCCGTGATCCACCAGCGACTTCCAGTTCACCACCTCGGCGCGGATGAACTTCTTTTCGAAATCGGAGTGGATGGCGCCGGCCGCCTTCACCGCGGGCGTATGCATCGGGATGGTCCACGCGCGGCATTCATCCTCGCCGGCGGTTAGGAAACTCATCAGCCCGAGCAGCGCGTAGGTAGCGGTGATGAGCCGCTCGAGGCCCGACTCCTGCAGGCCGTAGCTGGCCAGGTAATCGGCCTGCTCCGCCCGCGGAAGTTCCGCCAGCTCGGCTTCGATCTTGCCGCACACCGCCGCCGCCGACGTGTGCCGGCGCGCGGCCAGCGGCCCTTCGCGATACTCGCGCTCGCGGCCGTGCAGTTTGGCGGCGTCGGTCTCGCCCAGGTTGAGAACGTACAGAATCGGCTTCTGCGAAAGGAATTGGAAACCGCGCAGGCGCTTCTCGTCGTCCGCGTCGAGCTCCAGTTGGCGCAGCGGCTTGTTTTCCTCAAGCGCCGCCTTGCACTTCTCTAGCAACTCGAACTCGCGGTCCAGCTCCGGATTCTTGATTTTCTTGCGGTCCTTATCCAACCGCTCGAGCCGCTTCTCCACCACCACTAAGTCGCTCAGCGCCAGCTCGGTCTCGACATCCTCGAGGTCGCGCAGCGGGTCCACCGACCCCTTTTCGTGCGGCACGGTATCGTCTTCGAACAGCCGCAGCACGTGCGCGAAGGCGTCCACCACGCGCAGGCTGGCCAGGTAACTGGGGTCGCGCAGGCATTCCTTCGAGATCGACGGCATATCCACGTATTCCACCGTGGCGTGCGTGACTTTGGGCGGCTCGAAAAGGCGGCCCAGTTCTTCCAGGCGGGCATCCGGCACCTTCGCCACGCCGGTGCGCGCGGCCGTCGAGCCGATGCGGGTTTCCTGCTGGACTCCGGTGAGGATGGTGAACAAAGAGGTCTTGCCCGTCATGGGCAAACCGATGATGGCTGTCTTCATATGAGGGAATGTTTACAGGGGAACTTCCACCTGGCTCAGGATTTCTTCGATAACGCGCTCGCCCGCGTCGGCGCGGCGCGGCGCCAGCGTGGTGCGGGCATTGATCACCACGCGATGCGCGAAGAGCGGCGTGGCCAGACGCTTCACGTCGTCGGGGATGGCGTAATCGCGGCCTTCCAGCAGCGCCAGCGCCTGCACCCCGCGATACAGGGCCTGCGATCCGCGCGGGCTGACACCCAGCGCCAGCGATTCGTGGTTGCGGGTCTTCTCCACGATCGCCAGTATGTAATCCACCAGGGCCTCTTCCACGGTGACGCGGTGCACGGCATCCTGCAGGTGCAGCACGTCGGACGCCACCAGCCCCGAGGGGGTCCCTTGCGGCAGTGCCCGATCCGAATTGCGCAGGATCTGGCGTTCGCTGGCGGCGTCCGGGTAACCCACCCGCAGCCGCATCAGGAAGCGGTCGAGCTGCGATTCGGGGAGCGGATACGTGCCGTGGTGCTCCACCGGGTTCTGCGTCGCGATCACCATGAACGGCCGCGGCAATTCATGGCGCTTCCCGTCGATGGTGACCTGGCCTTCGTTCATGGCTTCGAGCAGCGCCGATTGCGTCTTGGGTGTGGTGCGGTTGATTTCGTCGGCCAGCAGAAAATTGCTGAAGATGGGGCCCGGTTTAAACTCGAAGGCTTCCGCGTGGGAGTTGTAAATGGTGACGCCCAGAACGTCGCTCGGCAGCATGTCGCTGGTGAATTGCAGCCGGTTAAAGCGGCACGCCACCGACCGCGCGAGCGCCTGCGCCAGGGTGGTTTTCCCGACGCCCGGCACGTCCTCGACGAGGAGATGTCCGCGTGCCAGCAGGCACACCAGGGAAAGCCGTACGACTTCGGGTTTGCCGCGGATGGCCGAGCCAAGCGAGAGTTCCAACTCCGCCAGCCTGGCCAGAATTTGCGGCGAGACCCCAGCCGGCGGTGCGACGATAGAATCCCGCTGGGACATTACGTTCATGATACTAAAGTTCCGCGTGCCCCAAGGCCGCGAGGCCCGTGGCCTTCGTGGTAGACTCGATATTTGGCGCGTCCGATCTTGAGGCGTCGCCGTCGCTCGCCTGCCATTTTCGGGCGCGTAGCTCAGTTGGTTAGAGCGCCTGCTTCACACGCAGGAGGTCACAGGTTCGAGTCCTGTCGCGCCCACCATCGAAATCAAGAGTTTGCCGGCGATCTGCTGGCGGAATCCGCGTATCCAGAGTACGAAAGTGGGTGGGTTGTTGGGTGGGGCTGATTTCCTGCTCACCGCGCAGGCGATCATTTATTTTCTGCCCGCTTCGGCCGGACACCGGAAAAAATGGGTGCCCGGCCACTTTCCTTGGCATCATTGGCTCCCCGCCATTATCTTCATCTGCTGCGCTACGACAATGTCCAGTCAGCGGTAGAACGGTGTTTCGATACTTCCTTTCACGATCGTGACTTTGGCATCGCCTCAAGGTAACCTCGCCGGAAGCAGTCGAGAATCCTGGCAACTGAGGCGGCATTTTCTTCGTAGATCGCGGTCGTGATCATGTGGCTGATGAGCAGATTGACCTGTGTGTCAGAGTTAAACAGATTCACGATCTGGCTGGCTGCGGCGGAATCGGCTATTCGCGCGGCATCCCGACCGAGGAGCCGAGCGCCGGCCAGCGTCAGATCATAATCGACACTCTCCAGAAGTTCGAGTTCCTGATTGAAGATGCGGTCCTGATTCCCCGCGCTATCAAAGGTGCTAAGAATTCTGTAGAGGTCCGCAGCGTCCTTGTTGTTCTCTAGGCGGCGGTCGGCCCATGCGACCATTTTCAATATCGCCAGCCCGGGAAGCGATGCGACGGAGATTACCAGCCCGGGTTCCAACTCGATACAAAGCGCGGCCGCGAGGGTCTCTTCGAATCCGGCAACGTTCATGACAAAGTCACCTTCCGGCGGCCAGGAGATTGTCTGCGTTTTCGAAGCGACGCCACGGAAGGGGATGAAGTCCACCGGAAGCTGAAATCCGTGTTCCGGGTCCGTATACTTCAAGCGCTGTTCCTTGTGGGGCACTCGCTGAAAATGCCCCGTAGCCACCAGTCCATCGCGAAGGTGTGCGAATTCGGCCCAATCATTTACTGCGAATGCAAAATCGATATCGGCCGTCGCCCGCCCCGGCGGTTGGCCCCAGAGGTTTACGAGCACTATGTCCCTTGCCGCAGCGCCAACGAGGAGGAAGGGAATAGCTAACCGGGTTGTGATCGCGTCTAGTTCGCGAACGATCCGAATGAAGTCTTCAGTGGGCGGTTTTGAGAGCCCGAAAGGCCGGTTCGATGTGTTGTTCATAGATCAAGTTGGCAGCTTCGATGTTGCGGCCATCGCGAGTTGCCAAGAGATCGGCGTATGCGAGTACCGGCGGGACCAAGTCGGGGTACTTGGGATCGGGTTCGAAGTTCCAAAAAGCGTCGAGTACCTCTACATTGCCCGTGGGGTTCGCACGGAGGCGGAGTGCGGCGACCAATCGGTTAACCGGCTTGTGCGTGTAGATGGTGAAATCGGCGGGCTTGAGAAACTGCGTGAAGCGTTCCGCGGCAAGTTCGCCACCCCAGCAAGCTCCTAGGGACCTGAGATCGGCCTGAGTCAGTTGTTCCCGTGAAGCTTCAAATCGCCTGGGATGAAGCTTGGGACGGAGCGCGATGGGGTAATGTGTCACCCATTCCTCAAGAAGTCGACGAGGGTCGAACATGCTGCGGTGCTGCTCGCTGGTCAGAAACCCACGGGCTTCGAGGTCTCGCATCACATGCGTGATAGTTCCTAATGCCGCCGCCGCATCATGCGCGATCTCGCGATAAGGTGCCCGGATCAGCTCGGGACGAGAGAGCAGCGCGAAGGTGACCTGGAGACCTGCGGCTCCTACGGCGCGAAAATTGGATTCTCTTGCATCCTTGGGACGTGGCTGTCCTGTGATGTAGACGTAAAGCCCCGGAGCGTCGAGGTAGGCGTTTCCGGCCGTATCCAAAAAGGACAGATGAAGGTTGCGGCAGTGTCCAGCCGTTTCCCGGCTGATGAACGGAGCCACCAGCAGGGGCAGTTCGCGATGGTTTCCTAGTTGGGCTTTGACTTGCGCGGGTGTCTGGAACCGGTCAACCGCCTTGATTTCGACTGCAAACTTTCTCTCACCCCTATCAGTTTGGATCTTTATCAGTGCATCAACACCCCGATCAACAGCGGATTGGGGCTCGTCAATCACGAGGACTGGAAGGCCGGTAATCCGCTTGAAGGCGGCCAAAGCTGTGTCGAGGATCTCCTTCGATCTGAGGCGCGCGTTCATTAATATTGATTGTACACGTTCCGTGAACAATGTCAATACGTGAACACAAATGCCTTTCGAGCGAGCAACTCATCGGCGTCGAAAGTGCATCTCCGTTCAATTGCCCCCGCCAGTACCTCATTAGGCGCGCGCTCCGAATTGACCTTCCTTGCAGAAGGCCGGCTCGGGTGAAACTGCCCACCCGATTGCCCACCCACAGGAGTATTTTTGGTGCTTAATTTGAAATTTTACACCAAAATATTCGCTGTGTAATCATGGAGTTAGGCGGGAAGCGCCTGCTTCACACGCAGGAGGTCCCAGGTTCGAGTCCTGTCGCGCCCACCATCGAAATCAATAATTACAGTTACTTAGTACTCCCATTCGGAATTACGGTGACGTATTCCTGGCGTCTCAGGCTGCGGCGGACAATGCGCCTGCGCTGAGGCGTTGCATGAGAGCGCCGCTGTGTGATCAATCCATCCTGGGCTCTCTTCAGCCACTCCAGCCAATCCCGTTCCTCCTGGCTCATCGCGATTCGTTCCATCCCTCCAGCCTTGCGGCTGTCAAGAGGAACTTTCTACTTTGCCCAAATAGGAACTTCTCACATTGCCGTGACACCCCGCATTTTGGAGGATCAAAAGTTGGCGGCTTGTGATATGCTAACCGGAAACCGGGAGCCAAAACGGAAATCCCGGATCAGAGGCCCTATGCGTTTTCGGGGGTGTTTTCTTCTGGCTTTGCTGACGGCCCCACTCTTCGCCCAGACCTCGCCGGCGCCGCATTCCGGCTGGAAGCTGGCCACGGGTGGGGAGAACCTGCTGGTGAACGGCTACTGGGATACGGTCGAAGAGGAAACCGCGCCAGTGATGATTCAGGTGAGCGGCGGCGTGCTCACTGCCAGCACCCAGAGCCCATACCTCGGCACTCCCAATGTGCTGTGCGCCCGTCTCCAGACTACTGGTGATTTTGGCGTGGTGGCCACCGTCCAGACGGCGGCTGGAATGGATGGGCTGATTACCCTCACCGGCACTCTGAACACCGGCACTCAATACTGGCAGGGACTGACGGAAATCGAGTTTGGCGTCGACAACAACGGCAATTATGTTTTCGCCTATTGGAATGGCTCGCAGTCCAGTCCAACGCTGTACCAGACTCTCAAGAGCTTCGCCTCGCCTCCCACCGGCACGGTCACCATGGAAATGCTCCACCAGCAGGGCCAGTTTTTCCTGTATTTCAACGGCGCCCAATACGGCCCGATTGCCGACCCGGGCCTGTTCACCCTCGGTTACATGATTCCCGGCTTCGAGCTATTTCCGAACCAGCAAATGAAGCTCGCGCAATTGGCATTCGAAGTCCCATCGAGCGACACCACCGCGAAAGTGATCACGCCCTCGGGTCAGATCTCCTACGTCCATCCAGGCGACTCGGTCGGCTCCCTGGCGGCGGTAACCGGCCGCACCTTCGGCAACGCCATCAACGGCGAGCAGTTCACCCTCGGCCGTAATAATACGACGACTCCCGGCAACACCGGCGGCGCTCCCGATCCCACGTACTCAGCCAAGATAGTTGGGGAATTCAATTCGATGGTCGGCGCAACCATGTACTATTTCATGACCGAGACCGGCCCGGGCGATTTCACCTTCGGCGACGGCGACGCGATCGTGACCGACGCGAAAGCCAATGGGCTTCCCCTTCATTGCCATCATCTGATCGGCCCGAATATCTACCTTCCCGGTTGGGTGGTGAACGGAAACTTTTCGGCGGCGCAGCTCACCCAGATCATGACCACTCACATCCAGACCGTGATGGGCCACTTCAAAGGCCAATGCGCGTCCTGGGACGTGGTGAACGAGGCGCTGAATTCCGACGGCACCCTGGACACCGGCAGCGACAACGTCTGGGCACATACCATCGGCCCCGGCTACATCGACATTGCATTTCAAACCGCGCGCCAGACCGATCCCGGCGCGAGGCTCTACTACAACGATTACTACATTGAGGACCAGACGCCCAAGACCGCTGGTCTCTACACTCTGATTGGCGGCATGCAGCAGCGCGGCACTCCTATTGACGGAGTGGGTTTGCAGTGTCACTGGATCCCCGGCAATTCCGATCCCAACTGGCTACCCAATCACGACAGCATGGTCGCCAACATGGCCCAGTTGGCCAAGATGGGGCTGAGCGCGCGGATTTCGGAATTGGACGCCCGGCTGCTGCTGCCGGCCTCCCCCGCCGCTTTGGCGAATCAAGCTACGATTTTCAGCACCACCGTGCAGGCATGCCTCGACAGTCCAAACTGCGTTTCGATCGCGGTGTGGGGCGCGACCGATGCCACATCCTGGATCGATTCGGCTTTTCCGGGCTATGGCGCCGCCACCATGTTCGATGGCAATTTCCAGCCCAAGCTGGCTTACACCGCCGTCATCAACACTCTGCGCACGGCGGCGCTGGCCGTCGCCACCGCGCCGAGCCTCTCCGCCGCGGCAGTTGCCAGCGGCGCCAGTTATGCCGACAAAGGCGTGGCTCCCGGGGAAATCGTCACCCTCTTTCCCGGCAATGCCGGACCGGCCACCCTCGCGCTCCTCGGCCTGGACTCTTCCGGAAATGTCCTGACCCGGATCGGCGGTACGCGTGTGTTGTTCGACGGGATCGCAGCCCCCATGATTTATGCGGTCAATGACCAGATCTCGTGCGTGGTGCCTTATGAGGTCGCGGGCGAGACCGCAACCCAGGTACAAGTGGAATATAACGGCGTCCTCTCCGTCGCGGTGACCGTTCCCGTGCTGCCGGCGGTACCCGGGTTCCTTACCGTCAATTCGCAGGGGACGGGACAAGCCGTTGCCGTGAATTCGGACGGCTCGCTGAACTCGGCGTCGAACCCGGCGGCGCGCGGCGATTACGTCGTCCTCTACGCAACCGGAGAAGGTCAACGAAGGCCCGCCGGTGTGACGGGCCAGCCTGCCCCTGCATACGACCTTCCCATCCTGCCGGTGAGCATGACCATCGGCGGCGCGGCGGCAAACCTGCTCTACGCGGCTTCGGCCCCCGGCTTCGTCGGCCTGATGCAGATCGATGTGACGATTCCGCAGGCTGCGGCAACGGGCGGAGCGGTACCCATCAACCTCGTGATCGGGACGGCACAGAGTCCCTCGGTTACGATTGCGGTCAAATAGGCGGGCGCGAGCACGGCTGATCGAAGTCGAAAACCGCCATCGCTTCACCTTGCTCGCCGAGGACATAGTCAATGGCCGGTCGATACCTTTCCTGGCACCAGTTCGTCCCTGGGGCTGGACGAGTTTTTCGCCTGGTTCGCGCAGGAGCCCCGGCCGGGCTTCACCAAGGCCACCGTGAGCGCCTGGCGCGTGGCCCTTGAGGCCCGCGGGCTCGGGTCCGTTCTCCATCAACGTCCCAATCACGGCGGTGCGGAAGCTGGCGGTCGAGGCCGCTGACAATGGACTGCTGGCGCCCGAACTCGCTGCCGGCATCACGCACGTGAAGGGCGCGAAGTCTATCGGCGTGCGGGTCGGCAATTGGCTGTCGGTCCAGCAGGCCCAGAAGCTCTTGAACGCGCCGGACGTGTCCCACAAGACGCCGCGTTTTTCACGTTCCTCGCGCAGTCGTTCCCATTCCCGTAAGGTCCGCTATTGCCTGTCCGCCGTGGCCTGCATCATTACATGCAGACCTATCGGAAACTGACGGGCTTCGTTTCCCGGCGCTGATCCGATGTGGCTGCACTCACGCTGAAGCGCATCCAGCAACGCGACAACCAGTGGCGCATCGTGGACCCCGTTTGCGGTGCGCGTTAAGTGCCTTTCGCGCTCGGGAGAAGTTGTACCAGCGGCGCGGACTGAGTGTATACTAAATCGGATACAGGAGTCCACAATGGAAATTCCGGTTGAATTGCGGACGGAGGGATTCATGGAATACGCGGATCGACTCGAGAATGTGACCGTCTTGGGTGCCGCCGGAAAGATGGGAAGCGGCATTGTCTTGCTCACGGCCATGGAAATGGCCGACCTGAGCCTGGAGCCCGGGCAACAGTCCCGAACCTTCTCGTTGAACGCCGTCGATGTCTCGCCCAAAGCGCTCTCCGGGTTGCTGGCCTACCTTAGGAACCAGATCCAGCGGGCCGCAGAAAAAAAGGCGGTCGGACTTCGCAGAGTCTACGAGGTGCGATTGGATCTGGTTGAAAACGAGGAGATCATAAATCAGTACGTCGAAGACGTTCTGGCCGTGGTCCACCCGACAACGCAGCTCCAAGCCGCCTACGATTCCGATCTCGTCTTCGAGGCTGTCACGGAGAATCCGGACGTCAAAGTCAAGCTCCTCTCCCAAATCGATTCCCATAATTCCCGAGATCCCTGGTTCTTCACCAACACGTCGTCCATTCCCATTTCCGAGTTGAACGACAAGGTGAAACTGGGCGGCAGAATAATCGGCTTTCATTTCTACAACCCTCCGGCCGTGCAAAAACTGGTGGAAATCATCCGCGCGGAAGCCACGATTCCCCGCCTGGCCGACTTTGCCGGGCAGTTCGCCAGAAAGCTGCGGAAGACCGTCGTACTATCGCACGATGTCGCCGGCTTTATCGGGAACGGGCATTTCATGAGGGATGCTCTCCACGGGATCTCCGAGGTTGAGCGTCTCTCCCAGGATCTAGGCTTCGTCGAGTCCGTCTACACGGTGAATAAGGTCAGCCAGGACTTCCTGATCCGTCCCATGGGAATCTTCCAGCTAATCGATTACGTGGGGCTCGACGTCTGCCAGTGCATCATGCGAGTCATGGACGAACGGCTCCCTGGAAACCGGCTCCACAGCCCGCTTCTGGATAGACTGATCGCTGCGGGAGTCCTGGGCGGCCAGTACGCCGACGGATCTCAAAAGGACGGGTTTCTGAGATACGACAAGGGCCGGCCTGCCGGAGTGCTCGATCCCGCGCGCACGGCCTACGTCCCTCTTACCGATATCGCCGGGCGGTGCGACGAACGCCTGGGTGCTCTGCCAGTCCAGGCTAAGCCGTGGAGAGTGGTGATCCAGGATCGAGACCGGGCCAGGTTCCTGGACGGTTACTTCCGGCAAGTGAAAGAAATGGGTTCCTTCGGCGCCATCCTGGCCAGACAATACGGACAGAGGTCTAAAGAGTTCGGGCTGGCACTGGTGAAGGACAAGGTCGCGGCCCGAGCCGAGGACGTCAACACGGTGCTGCTGACGGGCTTCTATCACGCCTACGGCCCGATCAATGATTATTTCGATTGAGAGGAAGACCATGACCAAGAACAGGCGCAAAGTCTATATGGTGGCGGGATATCAGACTGTCTCCATGGGGACCGGCCGCAAGGAATTCCATCCTAAGAAGCCCCGGCCGGGGCTCGAAGAATATATCCGGGAAGCGGGACAGGGGACTCTGAAGCAGATCGGAGGCGGGACCAACGTCGATGAAGGGGTGATCAGCAACTTTATGGCTGCTCGGTTCAACAAGCAGGGCCATCTTGCGGCGCTGATCCCGTCGGTGGACGAAAGTCTGAGATGGAAGCCATGCTGCCGCGTGGAGGGGGCCTGCGCCTCCGGCGGGCTGGGGCTCCTGACTGCAGTCAAGTCTGTCCTGGCGGGTACGGCGGAGGTTGCCCTGACCATCGGCGTCGAAGTCCAGAATACTGTCAAAGCGGTTTACGGCGCGGATTATCTGGCCCTCGCCGGCTGGTTCCGGGGCGATCGCAAAAAAGGCCATGCCTATTTCTTCCCGGCGCTGTTCAGCGACCGCGCGGGCTGCTATTTCCAAGCCTTTGGCCGCGAGAAGACGCGGCGGGCGTTCGCCCGCTGGTACCGCAACGCCATCGAAAACGCCCGGCTCTGCGACACCGCCCAGGAATACCACAACACAGCGGAAGACCTGGAATCCGTGGGCCTCACCGAACCGAATCCGCGGGCATTTGTCGATCACTTGAACGTCTACGACTGCTCGAAGGTGTCCGATGCAGCCGCGGCCATTGCCGTCGTTTCCGAAGAGGGGCTGGACAGGATCGGCATCGCCGCGTCAAACGCGGTGGAGGTGGTGGGGTGGGGGCAGGTGGAAGCAGACCTGACCCTTCCTCCCGAAGATCTGACGCGGCTGGAAACCACGGCCAGGGCCGTCCGAAAGGCCCTGGAATCCGCGGGGATCGCCCTTCACGAGATCGGCACTGTGGAATGCCACGACTGCTTCACAATCTCCGGGCTGCTGTCCGTAGAAGCAATCGGGCTGGCAAAGAAAGGCGAAGGAGCCGATTACATTCTCGACGGTAACACTTCGAGAACGGGGCCCTTGCCCTTTAACACCACGGGTGGGCTAATCGGATGGGGGCACCCCACGGGCGGGACCGGGGTCCGGCAGGCCGTCACGGTCTGGCAACAACTGACTGGAAGAGCCGGCCGTTATCAGGTCCAGATTCCGTCCGAGCGGCCCTATGCGCTCTCAGTCAACATGGGGGGAAACGACAAGACGGTCGTGGCCATCGTCTACCGGCGTGCCGGGTGACGAGCCCCGGAAGCGTGACCGGACGACTATGCATTGCATCTTCGTCGATGTAGAGTTTGATCTGGCTCAAGACTGTGGAGAGCGCCGGTGTTCTCGTTCGAGACCCTCAGTCTCGCGGTCCCCGGCTTCCAGTTCTGCGTCAATTCCCGCTTGGTTGGCGTAATAGTAGGCAAGAGCCGCATGAACCTGCGCCAGTGACAGGTGACCTCCGAACGTCTCTACGATCTCTTCCGGAACCTGGCCCATGTATCCTGAACTCTTCGACAAGCCTCGATTAGGGCTCCGTCGATAGCCACCAACCGTTCGATATGATATATTTTGGACGCGATGAGCAAAAGGGCCAAAGACAAGCCTGTAGACCAGGTTGTGGAGCGGTCCACTGCGGGATCCAAAGGCAATGCCACGCGCGCCGAGCAGTTGCTCAGGGCGATCGCAATATCGGCAGGCGTGATTAAGGAATCGAAATCCCTGAGCGGGGACCAGGAGCATACAATGCTCGGCGGCCTGGAGCAGATGCGTCAGTTGATCGCCGCCACGCCGGCTTCTAAGTCGGTCAAAGGTCTTGCGTATATCGAGCAGGCGGTTGTGCAGCCCTGGAACGAATCGGGCGGCGAGGACGCTGAGAAGTTCTGGCAAGCGGCGGCCGGCGCCGGTTTGGATTTCGCCCGGCGCGATGTGCTGCGGGATGTTCTCGCGCGGAAGCGCATCAAGAGCCGGCCTGAGTATGAGGTTGTCGTCGACACCGTGGACGCGGACGAAGACTCCGGGAAGATCACGGCTGACGACGCCGCGGCTTTACGGAAAATGGTTGCCGCCTTCGAGCGCTCGCACTGACAATCGAGGCGGCGTTAAGAGCGCTTCGGAATCATCTCCTCCAACCAGTGGTTTTTGCGGCCCGCAAAGGCGTCCTCGAGGCGGTCGTCAATGTGCTCGGGTTCCCAGACCGCAGCGGGCTCGAGCCCGGCGCATTCTTCCGGTGTCGCGGGACGCATGTCCCCATTCGCGTCGATGATCTGGCAGTGATCGGCGTCATCCCAGATAGCTTGCGCCGCGGGAGGGTGGAGCGAGCCATCCGGAGGAAGAGTGCCGATTGGCTCCCACTGATTTTTGGCGAGGAGATCCTTGTGAGCTGCGATGGTGAACAGCACGTCGTGCTTTGCGATGGCAGCCAAATCGTTTTCCGGTTGGCTGGTTCTATGGCGGTAAAAGGCAGCCCAGGGAAACTCCAAAAGACGCGCGTAATAGAGCAAGCCGTCGCCGAGTTTCTTCCGGATCACAGCTCCTGGCTGCCATCGTCTGTTTGCCATTTATTCCTGCATGCTCCTTCAGTTTCCAGTGTAGGGCGCGCGCCGCCCAAATGTCGCGGTTGCGGCCGCGTCGTAAATGGGCCCCAACTTATTATCCTTGGCAACTCCGCGGATTGCGTTGCCGGACCTGGATCCAGTCCGGTTATCGGAACGCGCGCCTCCGTAGTAGTCGATCTGTTGTTGTTCGCGTCCGCGAATGGCCTGATAGGCGGGGTCGAGCCAACGCTGCCATCTGGGCAGGGTGGCCGTCGTATAGCGATCGGGAACCGCAGGGCCATAACCCTTGACGTGATGGTTCGCGTCTCGCCGCGCGACAATGGCGCGCGGGTCGCCGTACCCGGAGGTGCGGCCCACGTAGACGTAGGTTTTGCCATTGACGACGCGCTTCTTGGTATACGTGACATAGCGTAACGGCTGGCCTTTATCGTCTTTCGGCGGTTTGGGCTTCGGGTCGGGAACCGGGTCCGGACCAACCTTCGGGCCTGGTCTTGGGTCGGTCTTTGGCTTGGATTTCGGAGTGGGCGCCGGCTTCGGGCCGCTGTGGGGCGCCGGGATGGGAAGCGGGATTGGAATCGGCACCGGAACCGGAACAGGTACGGGAACGGGAACCGGAACGGGCACCGGCGGAGCTGGGACCGGCACCGGAACAGGCGGAGCGGGCACCGGCACGGGAACGGGCGGAGCCGGCACGGGAATCGGCGGCGCGGGCGCCGGGGGCGCCGGTGGGGGGACTGGAACCGGTGGCGCGGGGGGCGGTGGCGCCGGCACCGGCTTGGGCACGGGCGGTGTCCAGGGCGGAGAAGGGAACGTGTCGTCGTCGCCGGTGGAGAAGGGGTGCCAATCGGGCAGCCGCGGTGGATGCCGCGCCGCCGCCTGGGTGAGACCCACCGCAACCGTGGCCCCGCCGAAAATAAGGAAGAGCTCCGCAGCGCCAAGACCCCCGAGAACAAGTCCGACGGTCCCATCTGGATCGACGATGGCTATTGGGTTTGCGCGGGCATAGAGATAGAGGTTGGGACCGTCGGCGAGTCCCTCCGGGTCGGGATTGAACCAGCGTCCTAACCAGGGCGCATAATAGCGCATGCCGAAGTAGTAGAAGCCGCTCTCCTCATCCCTCTGCTTGCCGCAAAAGCGTGCTCGCTTGGGGGTGTCCGTCTTGCTCTGAACCGCGCTGTACGAGGTTCCGCCGTAGGGGAAATATTCCTCGTAGCCGATTACGTCCGAGTTTTCATCAAGCTCCAGGGTCGAGCTTTCCTGGAGGTTCGCGAATTGGTATTTGAGAGCGCGTCCTGGGGCCGCATTCACCCCGGAAGTGCGTGTTTCCAATATCGCCGCCAACTTCCGGTCGGAGACGATGGTGAGGGTTTCGCGCGAAAGCGTGACGGTGGTTCCATCCGGGGCGTATTCGCGGTAGAGATCGAGTGAGCCAAGAGAGATTCGTTCCCGTTTGCGCGATCCCGGGCCTGCGGCGGCGAAACGATCCGTGACCTTTCTCAAACGCTGATCGGCGCCATCGTACGTATAAAAGGTGGTTTCGGGCGTACCGCTGCTGACCACCTGGCGGGACGTGGAGGAGAGGCTGTCGCGCTCGTTCCATGCCATGGAGGAGAGGTGCGGCATGCCGATGGCGTTGCCGTGGGCATCATAGGCGTACTTGGCGCTGTAAGGGCCGCCGGCCGGGTCGCCGGGCAGGCTAGTGGACGAGGGGCGGTTGCCGATTTGCGCCGCATCGATTCGCGAAGTCTCGGCATAGGCGTAGCGGCGCTGCCAGGAACCAGACGCGACTTGATGAAGCATGGCGAGCAGATTACCGGCGGGGTCGTAGGTGTACTGCTCGATGTAAGTGCCCATGGCGTTGCCGTCGCCGGGCTGCGGGAGATTGGTCCGGAAGGAGTCATCGTCGGTGGGCTGCTGTGGCGCCGAAAGTCCGCCGCCGGTCTGGCCGAGGTGTTCTCGTCCCGTGGCGCGGAGAAGACGGTATCCGGCGTCATAAGTGTAGTCGGACGAGGGATCGACGCGCTGATTTTTGAAGAAGACTACGTCCTGGATGTCGGCATCGTCGCGGGTGCGCGTAATGTTGCCGGTTGGGTCGTGAGTATAGCGGAGATCCTGCACTACGTCCTGATCGGCGGGGAATGTGGCGGGCCGGGTGGTGAGAATGCGGGTCAGCCGTTTCGTCAGGAGATCGAAAGTCCGCGCGGTGACCGCGCCGTTGCCGTGGGTCAGGGAGATGCGGTGGCCGTTGGCATCGTATTGGCTGTCTGTAACCACGTGGGTGGTTGCGGTGGTAGGGTCAAGCAGACCCGCCGGCGCCGCGGCCTGTTGTTCCCACACGTCCACTGCCTGGACTTTGCCGCCGTCGAAATAGGTGGCGCGCACCACGTTCGGCTTCATGGTTGCGCTGTGCGGCGTAATCGCCTGCACCGGACGATTCAGAGCGTCGTGGAACGCTTTCGCCACAAAAAGGTCTTCGGCGACTAACAGCGGCGCGGCGAGAAGATCGAGCTTAACCGGATCGGTTTCGTCTCCCAGGGGGGACCAATCGACCTCGACACGGTACACGCGGGCGAGTTGGCGCGCGCGGTCGATGAGGTTGCCTTTGAAGTCGCAGCTCTCGTTACTGGACAAGCCGGATTGGTCGTAGTGGCGAAAGATCTGGGCGCAGAGGTTGTTCTGCGGCATGCCTTCGCCATAGACGGTGCGGGAGACGAGATGCTCCGCGCCGCCGGCGGTGGCGACGTAGCGGTGGGTGATCCGCCGATTCAAGTCGTAGCGAACGCGAACGGCGTGGGCGCGGTCGTCCCACGAACGGATGGGCTGTCCGGAAATATCGGGAAGCTCGCGGCGCGAGCCGCCGTCCATGTTGTTATGAAACAGTTCGCGGCCCGCGAGATCGCGCGCATCCACGTATTGGAAGCTTGCGCCCAGAGGTTCGCGGACGAGGTACTCGATGGCCCGCCGGCCGAGCGCGTCGATAGTGGCGAGCTGAGAGCCTTCGATGTCGTGTGCCGTCCGGGTGGGCTGGCGGCCGTTGACGCCGAAGTCCATGACGGAAAGACACGCGTTGCCGGCCGAATCGTAGTGTTCGACGCCCGGTGTGGCGGCATGCGCGGCGGCTTTCTGCGCGGCGTCTTTTTCCGCCGCCTTATCGGTGGCGTCAACGCCAAAAGCGCCTCCGATGCGGGCGTCATACCATGAGGTAAAGGCTCCCGCGCCGAGCAGGCGGACGAAGTAGTCGCCTACGTCCGCGTCGGTTCGAGGGTCGGAGATAAGAACCGTATCGTTGGCGTCCCAGGTCTCCTTCCGCCATGCGCCGTAGATGGTCTTGTGCCACGTGTTATCCGGCAGTAAGGTGGCGGCGAGGCGGCCGAGCGGATCGTAGAACGTGTAACGGCTCACGCCCATCTGAGAGTTGAATTCGAAGGCGGGGGTAGCGGTGAAGAACGGCTCGTAGCGCCGGACAGGTTGTCCCTTATTGTCGTAGACCGTCCAGCCCGAGCCGATCCAGCGGGGCGAAACGCTCGGGCCGCCGTCGACCAGCGGTCCGGGCTCCACCAGCATCTTCCGCTGAATCTGGCGGCCGAAGCCGTCGCTGTAGTTCAAGGTGTATTGGCAGCGCGTGATCTGTCCCGGGGCAAGGTCGGAGACGTGGGTCTCGCGCTCGAGCAGGTAAGAAACCCCCGCGCTGGGCTGCGGGTTGCCGCGCGTGCGCATGTAGGCGTTGACGTCGTAAATGATGCGCGCGGAGGCTTGACCGAGGACGGCCAGTGGATTTGCGAGCGGGTCGGCAAGTTGCGCAGCTATGGTGGCGTCATCGAGATCGGGATTGAAGCCGGCGAGCGAGTCTCCCAGATTCTCCGTCGCCTTGCCGCGTACCGCGCTTCCCGCCACGAGCCCCAGGATGTCGAAGGCCACGGCCGCGCGATTGCCATTGGGGTCCGTGACTTCGGACGGCTCAAGGACCCGGTAATCGATGGTGGCGCCGTGTTGGTTGCCGAGGGGATCTACGGCGAGGACCGGGAGCAGGTCATAGGTATCGAGGAACGTGCGGCTCACCCCGCCGAAGGGATCGATCGCCCGGCGTTCGATGAAAAAGTGCTGTTGCGCGTACTCCAGTTCGACGGCGGCCGTGTCGGCATCGCCGGGTGAAAAGCGCATCAACTCGCCGGGGATCCACCACCCGTCGCTTGCGGGAAGTTGAGCGTAGCCGCCTTCGGTGAGTTCGGGCGCACCCACCCTGCCGGCGAGGACGCGGGCAATAATACCGGGGGTGATGGCGAGATTATAGGTATTGCCGGGGAAGGCGCACGACTCTAATGCGCCCAGGGGAAGAAGAGCCGTGAGGTCATCCTTGCGGAATATGGAGCGGGAGTGCTTCAGGATGCGGCGCGCCAGACCGCCCGGAAGTGCGCCCACGCCGTCCACGTCGGAGGCTGCGACCTGCTCGTGCGGGAGGTCATGGGCCGGGTTCCAGACGGTAGTCCACGTAGAGTCGAGTTCGGCCAAGCGAAAAAGATTGGTGACGCCGGGACGCACGCTGGCAGGCGTAAAACCGGTAAGTTCGGCCTGGATGACCTCACAGGGGCGGGGAATTCGATGACTGTCGCCGGTTAGAACCGCATTCGTATAAGCGTGTTGTGTGCCGAGCAAATGCTGCCGTCCCTGGTCATAAGCGAGTTGACCCTGGACGGACACGGACAAACCAGGCTCGGGGGCCGCATACCCGGGACGGCGTGGATAGGTGATGGAGACGGACCGAAGAGGTTGATCGAAGTCATCGGCATCGATCACCACAGTGTGGCTCACACGGGGGTCCGCGCCTGCGCGCTCGTAGTGAAAGTTGAGGGTCTCGTTGTCACTGCAGGAGAAGACGCCGTAGCGATTGCCCCCAATGGGCTGCAACATGCGGACCCGATAACTGTGCTCGGCGACGGCGTAAGGGAGCGGTTCCAGGGCGGAGCCATCTTCGCAGTAAGTCTCCACGCGCAGTGTGTGGCCCTTGAGCGCGCGGCATGCTTCGCGCGCCTCCTCGCCGGTCAGGCCTGGGGGAATGATGGAATCCGGGAGCTCCATCGCCGCGCGATCGGCCGCGCGAGCGGCTGGTTCCAGCGCGGGCTCGATCCAGTACTCAAGCTCGAATTGCTTCGAAATGAGACCTTCTTCGAGGAAGGTTCCCGTATGGAACCACGTCTTGGTATAGACCGGGGGCGACCATGAGTCCGCGTCCCAGTTTTCGACGTTTGGGAACGCGTCATCCGCGCGGTATGTCTCGGTGTCCCACGTCTCGACCATGCCGAAGCCGCGGAACTCGCGCTCTTCGCCGTCGTAGTGGCCGTGATGGTAGGCGTAGCGCGTAACGAAACGGCTGCGGCCGATGAAATCGTAAAGCTCGACTCGTTCGATGACCTGCACGGGAAACGGCAGGCGAGTGATCCAGGGCGTGCCGGCGAGCCGGTCCTCCAAATAAAAGCGAGCGGAGGGGGCGTAGGTGAGGTGGGTTTCCGCGCCCATATTGTTCCGCGAACGAAGCAGCAGGTGCGGCTTTTGGCCGCTCATCAGATCGACGTAGCGCAGCGGCGCTCCGTGCGCCGGCAAAGGCGACGACCAAACCAGGCAGCCTGTGCCGTTGCCCAGCAGATCGGCGGTCTGCACCGAACTCAGCAAATCCGCGGTGGGAAAGACGGCGATGCGCTGCGGCGCGGACCAGGTGTTGCCGGAGCGGTTGAACCAAACGGACACGCCATCGGCGCCAATGTAGAGCAGGTCTGAAGTTCCCGAACCGTCCACATCGGCGAGATGTACGCGGCGCGGGTGGAACTGGTCGGGCGCGGCAAAGTGCGGCGACCCTTCCATCGTTACTTTGCGTCCAAAGCGGCCGTAGCCGAGGTTGGGCCAGAAGCAGATCTCGCCGTTGCGGATTCGCACCAGGTCGGCGAGGCCATCGCCCGACATGTCCGCCAGGTGGATGGCTTCGGTATCGTTCGAGTAGACCGGCGGCCCACCCGCCGCCTCGTCCCAGGGCGCCCGTATGAGTTCCGCCGGCCCATAGCCCAGTTCGCCGAGCGACGGATACATCAGCCAGCAATTGTCTTCCCCAACCAGCACATCGGGCCGGCCGTTTCCCGTGAGATCGACGAAGCGGGCGTTGGGGGAGTCGATGTCCGCGGGGATCTGCGACCGGAAGGCGACGAAGTTATCCCAGCTCTCCTCCGGCTCGCGCGTCCAGAAGCCGGGCGCGCTCCGCTGGAAGGAGACGACATCGGTCCGGCCTTCACCGCGCACGTCGAGCAGTTGGATCGCCCCCGCGAGTGCGTGGCTCGAGGGCAAATCCGCGACGATGTTGGACGCTTCGAAGCTCGCGGTTACGCGCGGCTCCACGCCGCCCGGCTGCGGCGCGCCGGAGAGCGGACTGAGATTGCGTTGATAGTGCCACGCCGTGCCGTCGCCGGAGAGTATCCCCGGCATGCCTTCGGCTTCGAGATCGACAAATCGATAACGCGAGCCATCGATGCCCTCGGGAAGATTCGCGAAGTTATCGGGCGGAAGCGTGCGAACGGTGGGATCGATGACTGGCTTGCTGTATTCGAACTCGACGGGCGGCAAGGCCTTGCTCACATAGCCCAAGCCGTTGCGTCGAAAGCCAAGCTGTGTTGCCGACGTAATGAACGAATAGATGGGAGCGTCGGGGTCGGGAATCGCTGCTTGATCGTCATACGTGAAGTCCAACGCGCGCACCAGACAGTCGCGGCCGACGGCGGCCTCATCGGGGAAGTGGTGAAACATCAGCACCCGAAGGCAGCGGCGATAGGTGCGGACTTCATAGCCGGGGCGATAGTTCGAGAACGGATCGGGCCGCACCGGACGCGGCCCGTTGTCGCCGGTTTTCGGGACCTTTGGGTCGTTGTCGCCGTAGTCGAAGATAAGCTCGAAGTGCCAGTCGGGCGGGAGTGGCGGCTCAGGTCCGGCGGTGGACCAATCCTGGAAGTACGGCTGGGTGAAGCCGTAGCGAACCGACTTCAGATATCGCTGCCGCGCGCGGTCTTCCGGCAGACGATTGACCTCGTGCGTTGTGGCGACGTCAACGTTCTCGGCAGCCTCGTTCGAATAAGAGTAGAGAACCAGGTTGCCTTTGTCGTCGAAGCGGCGGCAGAGGAGATAGCTGAACGTCTTCTCCGGAGCGGAGCCGGAGGTAACGGCGCTGTCCGTATCGAAGCCGAAAAGGGAAGTGACGTTGTCGCTGCTGATGATGCGCCAATGCGTCCTCCCCGTGGCCGTGGCCACCCAGCGCTCGATCTTGGAGTAGAGGCCTTCGATGCGCGGCAGGTACGGAAATATGTCATACGCAATGCCGTGCACCGTGCGGCTCGATTGAACGCGAACTCCCGAATTGTCCAGCAGCGGAACCAGATCTTCCGCGCCGGAAAGTACGAAGGTGTCCGATTCCAGTCCATCGAAATAGCGCGGCAGGCCCTTATCCGTACGCCGGGTAAGCGTTGGGATGTCGAGTTTCCACCCCATGCCGAACGGGCCGTTGCCGCCGCCCGAATCGTACGCCAGATGCAGCTCGGGCGCGAAAGCCGCCCGGCTGTCGCTGAGAGGAAGCGGCAGCGTCAGGTTGGCGGTGCCGTTGATGGCGTTGACGGTAAACTTCTCGCCGATCCCGCGGATCGCTCCGCCTCCCTTAGGCAGGGAGATGACGGGCGCCGGGAAAGCCTGCGGCGATCCGCTCGTCCCGTGCGGCTTGCCTGAAGTATTCTCATCCATCTCAAGCTCCCAGGCCGTAGTGAACTACGAAGGTCATTTCCTGAAGCTTGGCGAAGTCGGCCGCCGTCAGCGTCGACGCGGTTCCCAGAGTGAGCTTGACGGAACTCCCCGTGCAACGGCCTGAGAACAGGTTGCTGGCGGCCAGCGGCGCTGCCGTGCCGTCGATCGAGATGGACGTGCTCGCCGGGTTTCCAGTCAGGCTGGCGATCCACGTGACTGCGTCGATCGCGGGCTTGTGCGCCAGGGCGAAGAACGGCAGGTAATCGGTCGTGATGTTCAGTGTAGTCGTGCCCGTTTGCGTCAGTTGATACCACTCGTCCGGGAATTGCCTGCGCAGATCGAAGCCCTGATAGAGGCCCGTGTTCGTGGCATCCACCATCATGGCGTTCATCAGCGCGCGCAGTTGTCCTTCCACCGTGGCACGGAAGGCGCTGCCTCCATCGCGCGCCGTATACCGGATCCGGAGCACCGCGTCGCTGATGGCGTTGTAGTCGAACTGCGGAAACGCCTGCGGAAGCTCCAAACGCCAACTGCTGACTGCGCCAGCGTATTCGAAGGGGAGATACCGCTCGTCGTGGAAGTTAAGTTCGAAAAGGCCGCTATCGTTATCGCCCTGGCTCGTGGCCACTGACTGAATGGCCGTCACGTTATAGGCGAAGCGTGGATCGTTGCCTGGGGATTCGGCATACGCTCCACCCCCAATTGCGGTCTCGCGATAGCGATTTCCCACCAGCGAAAGCTTGGCGCTGACGGAAGTGTAGGGGCCGGTGACGCAGGGAATCGTAAGCGAAACCGTTTTGAGGCGGCGGAAGTAATGCCCCGGGTGGTCCAGGTCGAAGCTGGCCTCGGGGATGCTGAACGTGCACGCGCCCATGGTCTTGAGTTGAAGCAGGGCGAGCGGGTCGAGTTGCGCCAGCGAGAGTTGCTTGGTGAGCTCATACTCCCGCTTGTTCTTCTGCATGTAGTCGACATCCATCTGTTTGAGGTCGCTCATCAGGCGGTCGCCGGAGAGCAGACCTTTTTTCTGGCTGTCCCAATAGTTGTATTGAATGTACGTATTGTCTACGCCGAGTTCGAACTGTAGGCAGCGCTCCGCCTGGTGCGAGACACCGAGGGCAAGCTGGTAAGCGCGGTAGAAGACAATGCTGAGCTGGCCGGCCATGTACTGGTACAGTTCGGTATCGGTGAACTTCGACTTGAGAAATTGATCGGTCTGCTGTGCGTTTGTGATCTGAACCTGATGAGCGGCCACCTCTTTCTGGGCAATATCCAGCCGAATATTAGCCGCATCCTTTTGGCGGTTAAGCTGCACGATCTCGAGATCGGCAAGGTTGGCCTGGAAGGTCCATTCGTCCTGCCGGCGATCGAAACCGCCCACAGTCGACGCCATCTGCGACCCCGTTTGCAGCATCGAACCGACGTCTTTCGCGACCTGCGCAAATCCCGATTCCGCTCCGGCGATGTTCTCGCTGCCCCACGCAGCGCTGAAGGAGGGAGAACCGCCAAAACCGGCAATACCAATGCTGAACGTAGGCAGCATGTGGGTAATGGCCGCGCCGATATCCAGGCCCATGGCGATTGCCTCCGTAACCAGCCCCGCAGTGCTCAGAACCAGCGCCACGGTTTCACCCGTATTCATGTACGGCCGTGAATGATAGTACTGGCTCTTGGCCTGCGTCAGGTCGATCGACTTTTGAATCACGTCGATCTGGACCTGGGCTTCATCCACGTGCCGCTGTTTCACCAGCAGCATGGCGTTGAGCAGGCTGATCTCCTGTGTGGACCGCAGACGGGCCAAAGCTTCGGCGTCGCGCTTCTCCAAGGCCTGCAACAAAGAGTTGCCGAACTGGATCACGAGATGCGTGAGCTCCGTGGCCTTCTGCATAATTGCCGCGAAGCGATAGATGGGCAGCGGTGAATTGAGACCGGCCAGAATCTGCGAGATGCTCAAACCGGCAGCGCGCGCCGCGATCAGCGCCCCGGGGTCGATCGGCGGCGAGAACAACGCCAGCACGCGCGGCACGCCGTTGATGTCCTGGCAATTGCGAATCTTGAAGAGCCGGTCGGCGACCAGATCCCAATACTGGTCGAGGTTGGGGTTGCCCGGGATACAGAAGTAGAGACTGGAAAGTGTGAGCGGCCCCGGCGGCAACTCCGCTCCGCCATGCGGCAGAAGGCTGAGGTCGGGAATCAAGTTCTCCAGATCGAGCAGGGCATTGCCGAAGATGTCGAGCTTGGCCTCAAGTTGGTTATAGGTTTCGGGCGGAGGCGTAACGATCGGCGGAACCACGCGCGGGCGCGGGCCCAACAGTTTGTCGGCGAGAATGTACATCTGCGTCGCTTGGTTCACCGTCTCCATCGTGTCCTGCGTGAACAGCGAGTCGCCCCATGCGATGAGGTTGTCAATGTACTTCATCAGGACCGCCTGTTGAAAGGCCACGGGACGTGAGCGCGCTACCAGAAAAGGCTCGAACGGATTATTGCGCCAATCCTCCACGGCGCCGCGCAGTTGATCGATGGACAGACCCGAGGGATCGGCGGCGATGCCGTTCATGATCGTGTCGATGCGCTGACTCGCGTAATCGGCGCTGGTAAATTGAAAGAACGGTTTGGTCTGCCAATACTTCTGAGGGACCGGGTCGCTACTGACGTCGGTTGGGTTGAAGATGTAGTGGAACCAATCCATTGCCGTCTGGAACTGCTGGTCGGCGCTGAGTTGCACCGCAATAGCTAGCGGCATGTGGAAGAAAAGCTCCCAGTTGTAACTGGAATAGCTGCCGCTCTGAGTAAAGTCGATATCTTCGATTGGATATGGCTTGTGAAGGATCGCCGTTGGCGAGTAATTAGCATTGAAATCGAACGACGTCTGCTGGAGTTGGGTAGCGCGATCCATCAGCTTGCCGATTCCGTCGCTGTACATCGTCTTACGCAGCGGGCAGATCAGGGGATGGTAGAAATTGTCGAACTCGTATCCGAATTGCAGCCCCAGGTAGATCTTCAGCTCGGCAACGATGCTCAGGAAGTTCGGATCTTGTACCAGCGCCTGCAGCAGCGCTGTCAGGTTGTGCGCGGGATCCGCTTCCAGTTTGGCGATATAGGTCAGGGCTAGGGTAATGATGTTCTGGACCAGCGTGAGGACGTCGGAGAACGTGCGCCGGATGGGCAGTTGCTGCTCTTTTGGACGCGAGAAGAAGCCGGGAATCACGGTGTAGTTGTGAACCGAGTCTTCGTAGAACAAAGGCATGAGCGTTCCCAGTGGGATGAGAATGGGGTTCTCGCGGATATATGTCTTTGTGCCATTTGCCCGGACCAGCAACTCAAACAAGAGGACAACGTAATCGACCAGAGTAAGTTCCTGGGCCGCCGTGACCTTGAAAGCATTTGGCGTGTTGAGCAGAATCTGCGTGAACGACGATGCGAGAAGGTTCAGTATCGAAAACTCATCGCCCGACGTTTCCACGAAGCGAAGATCTTCGATATCGGTATTCCGGATCACCGGAAGGAACAGAGTGTCCCCGCTGCCGCTGGAATGGGGTTCGGGATAGCCCTTGCACCCGCTGAGCGTGAAGCCGCCCAGATACCAAACGTTCGTGCCCGGCGAATCGCCCGTGGCGCGTATGCCGTTATCCACGAAGCTGCAGGCAATGGAAAAGCCTGCGCCGCGCAGGTCCAATGGGATGAAGCGGAAATAGTCCTTCAACGGAAGCTGTTCATAGAAACCCGGAGTCCAGGCCAGTGAGTCTTTCGATGTCTTGGAGGGCAGCCAGGAGCCGTTCGAGTACTCGCTGACCGCAAGCTGAATCTGCCATTGCTTCTGGGTCTTCGCCACCGTAGTGCCGGGCGCGCTATTCGGGACCGTCGTGTCCTGGTTCTGGTTGGCTTGCTCGCTGAAAATCGGCCAGGCGATATTGATGCGGCCGTTGCGGATGAAGGAGACCAAGTGATCGCCCTTGATGTCTACGTTCACCGTAGTCCAAGGCGTCCAGGTTCTCTCCTGAATGAATGTCCGGTAGTAGTACGTATGCGGGTCGCCGCCCTTGGTACGCGCGAAGACGTGCAAGGTTAGCGAGTCTTCTTCGTAATACATCGACACGACCTCAAGGAAGGCGAGGTCGTCGACGGCTTCTAGGTATGCGATAGCGGCATCGCTGATCGCATCCGCGCTGAGATCGCTTTGCGCCAGGGTATTTTCCAGAGCCACGTAGGGCTCGGACTTATCGTCGCGTAGCGGCGGATTGATCCAGTTCTCGGGGTAGAGAAATACCTCGCGGTTTGCCTGCCAGACCCGATAAGCCTCCATCCACGACCACTGATTCCAGCCGTCGTCGTCGGCCACATCCGCAACCGCCGTAGGCTCGATGCCAAGAAGACAGCGCTGCACGAACAACTGCAACGTTCCGTGCGCGGACACAATGCGCGATGTCGGCTGTTGCGCGCACATCTCCACGTCGACCAGGAAGTAATCGAAAAGGTCGTCGCTCGATTGCAAACTGCTATTTTGCGAAAGCAGGTAGGCGACCAATGCATCGCGTTTCTGTTGCCGCAGGGGATTGTAGATCTGCCCCAGCACGCCCAGCCAGTCCGTGGGACTGTAACGGGTCTTGAGAGCCTTCCGGAGAGCCAGCGCATCCGGCGCGGTGAGTTGCGCCTTGATCAGTGGAACTCCGCCGGCCACCGGAAGCCCCAACTTGCGAAGCAGCGTGACGGCGGTCTCCAGCGTGACGTAGGTGGCGGGCGGAAGATACGGCGCCAGGTTGACCGCCGAGAATCCAAACCGCACGTCGAGATCGCCGAGCACGGTCCGGTCCCAGCCAGTAACCAGCGCCAGGCGGTCCAACACCTGTCCGGCCGTAGCCCCCACCGTGAGCGCGATATCGAACACGCTCCGGAACGTGAACGGCTGCGTGGCGTCCGCCGGGTTCACCACGGGTGGGTACCGCGTGAAGAAGCCAAGCGCCTTCTGCAGAGAATCCCACGCAGCCCACGATAGAGCCGGCATCCCGGCCTGGTACGGCAGCTTGTTAAGATCCAGCCAACCGAGAGCTGCGGCTTTGTCTATGAGCCATTGGAGGTCGTCGTTTGCCAGTTGGAAGGGCGCCGATACCAGCGCGATCTGGCGCAAAAGACGAACTGCCGCGAATTGATCGGCGAAAGCCGCGGGAGTGATGGCGGGCGGCGCGGGTGGTGAGGCGACACGATCGATCAGTGAGTCGTCGCCGGCGATTTGAAAGAGCGTGCGGACGCCGGCCGCGACCGTGAGGTGGGCGTGTTGAAGAAGTAACGCAGCGAGGTCGGGATCGATGCTCAAGGCTGTAGCGAGCGTTGCCGGAACCACATTGGCTTTCGCCTGCTGATAGAGATAGTCCGAGACCTGATTGAGGATAGCTTGCAGCAGCGCCAGCCGGGCGGCTTCAAGAGCTGCGCTAGACGCGGGGGGGATGGCCGCGAGCGCGGCCTGGAGTGCGTCGATCGCCGTGGTGTCGATGAATGGGCCAAGCAACGCGTCGAGAAAAGCTTTCGCGGTCATGGCGGGATCGGCGTAGGTTCCGTCGACGACCGCTTGCAGGCTGGAGAGTTGCGCCGCCGTGACGCCGGGCAGCCGGCCAGCCACCGCTGCCAGTGCGGCTTCGTTTTCATCCGCGGTAAGAGACGCGTCAAAGGGCGAGCGATCCGTATCGTAAGCGGCCTGCAGGGCTTTCTGGAGAGTAACCAGCAGCGTAGTAACCGCCGCGTCACTGAGGGCCCGTACATTCAGGTCCGTCGCGACAAACGATAGAGCAAATTGAAGGTCAGTGAGCGCGGCGCCGGCGGCCTTTACCTCGTCGCTCGCGTCGGCGAAGAGAATGGTATTCGCGGGGCTCGCGAATGGATCGATGCCCGTCATTGAGATTAGCAACAGAAAATCGCTGATCTTCAGCCCCAAAGCGCGGGCGAGCGAAATCTGCGAGTAGAGCGCGGACAGGTTCGCAAAGGTGAGTGCATTGTTGGCGCCGCGAGCCGCGATCAGGAGTGCCATATCCGATGGCGTGGCCCCCAGGGTCAGAGCAAGGGTGCCCGCAACGTCGCTCAGCAGGGTTTGGACAGCGGGCAGCGGGGGCCCTTGATTCTCAGTAACGGCTGCAATCGTAACCGCGGGGTCGACCACGCCGTTGGCTGACTGGCTCAGGAATATCTGCGCGTAGCGCGAAGGGGTGTGATCGAGCGGAGTAGCTGTGGGGATGGTCCCGTAATAGACCACAAGTTCGTCGACAGACAAACTTAGGCGCGTGGCAAGGCTGAGGACGCCGCCGAGGCCGACCATGAGCGGGTCGTCGGTAATCTGGCCATTGCCAAGCCGCGCCGCCAGGATGGCGTTATCGAGCGTGGTGAAACCCCAGCCGAGACGCCGTTCCAGACGAAGGAAGCGATGGAACCGGTCGAGCGCAGGGGCGTCCAGATTGGCGATGACTTGTTGCGTCGTGTCGCAAGAGGAATCCAGGTGCTGGATGAAGAGTTTGTTATCCGGGTTGATGAATTGGAGCGAGAGAAGCGTCTGGAGATCGGCGTACTCTAGTTCGGTGGATTTGAGGAAGGCGCTGACAACCCGCTCTACCGATACCGGATCGACGGCGCCCGTGTTCCAATACACGTTCTGGTTCGCTGGGTCCGCGGTGGCGATTAAGCCACGCTCAACGTCGCCGATATCGAGCTGTTCGGCGGCGATGTCACGCGGCGCCGGGACTCCTCCCACCGCCAGCGCGCGCATCAGATCCTCACGCGGTACGCCGAACTGCGTGAAGTAGGCGCGCGATTCCTCATGGGGAAGATCGAAGGGCAGGTGGAATGCGATTTTTGATGTCTGTAGCGTCTGGTAGGCAGCGGTGCTGACATACTGCGGCGCGGCTGCCAGTTCCTCGGCGACGCCGAAGGTTTGCCGGAGTTGGTAGCCCGTCCATGTATTGGGAGCGCCTGCCGGAACGAATTTGCACACAGCTTTGGCATCGCGCACGTAGAGATTGCCCTTGCTGTCGGCTTCCTGCACGAAGGCGGATGAGGTATAGGGAAGCCCTTGCGCCTGCAGCGCTGTCAACAATGGGGCGGGCACAACTCCGGCGGCGAGTGCGCCGACGAAGACAAAGCCAGGGTCGGGCGCGACGGCCTGCTCCAGTAGTTCGCACACAATATCGATGTACGGCAGTGGGACATTGGTGTTGTCGCAGGAGAGATCTATGTCTCCAAGATCGGGACGGCGCGCGAAGAGTACGTCCTTCGCCGTCTTGGCGGGGAACAGCGGACCGGCCGTGGTGTCCACCACGAGACGATTCTTGAGGAAGTCCAGAACGTCGGCGAGGTAGGCCGCCGCGCCGTAAATGGAACGGCATTCGTCGCACTCGCACAGATCCGTAAGCTCAAAGAGACTCTTGAGATTCGGATTACTTTGAGAGACGGCTTTGAGCTTCGCGCTGACGACCTTCGGCGCGGTTGCCGCCGTGGTGGCGGCGCCGGCAATCCCGCGCAGTTCAGATGCGATCATCCCCGTGGCGATGTGGATGTCGTTCGCTTTGTGAAAGACAGCTTTGGCCTGGGCCGCCGAGAACGTGCCATCTTTGGTGAAGCGGTTTACGAATTGCGCCTGGCCCATGCTTGCGATCTGTGCGGCCGAATGCACGCCCGCGTTCAGCAGGGCGGAAGTCTGGGCATGGCTGGGCGCCAGTTTGAAGACGCGCTGCGTCGCCTTGACCTGCTGCGTCAGCTTAGCGGCCTCAGCCGCGTTGGTCGTCTTAGGCGGGTTGGAGCGCAGCAGGGTATCGATATTGTCTGTCTTGAGGTTGAACTTCGGATTTGCGCGCAGAAGAGACGCAAGCGCCGCATGCGCCGGCGTTGTTTGGCCAGCGGCCTCAACGTCGGCCGCGAATGTTGCGGTCGAGGTATCGGCCGGCGGGGCTGCTGACGACGAGACCGCCACGAACGCTTCCGCGAGATCGACAAGCTCCGGTCTGCCGGCGAGTATCTTGACGACCGAAGCTTGCATGTCCGCTGTGGGCGCCGTCCCCTGTGCGAACGGCACCGACTGGAGACTGGCGAGTAACTGCGTTGGATCGCCGTCGCCCCCTTGTCTGAGTATGTCGAGCACTTTCTGATGATTGCCGGCGGCGACGTTGGCTATGGTCGTTTGCAGAATCTGCTGCGGAACTTCGGTCTGCGCGTAGGTGGTGGCCGCCGCAGCAAACGACTGTAGGGTTTTCAGATCGGCGGGAAGGGAACTCGCCAGAGTGGACGGAACGATGTGCGCCCCAATCGCAGCCTCCACTGAGGCGTTTATCTGGTCAGAAGTAAGCAGCGCAAGACTGTACAGCAACGGCTGCGCCTGGGACGCAAGGTCGCCCGATTGTACGGGCTGGGGATCGGAGCCGCGCAGTTGCCGGCCGCGTAACACGGCATAGAAAAACACCGGCTCGACCTTCGCAAGCGTGCCCACCTGAGTGGCGAGGACCAGCTTGGTCAGCTTGTCGGATGACCAACCGGTGGCGTTGCTCAGGAAGGTGATGTCGTCCTGTTGATCGTCATGCCGCAAAGTTCCCAGATCGATGTTGCCGGTAAGCGCCGCCACATCGGCGCGCATGCGTTCGTATTCGGTGGGTGAATGCAGGTGCGCCACCGCAACCGTGAGATTGATCTCAAGGAGCGGAGAGGTCATCACCTGAGGCGTTGATTGCGCCGTCACTGTTTCCCCGTCGAGAACGCGCACCAGCACGGGCAGCCTCGACTTTTCGTGGGGGAACGCTAGTTCATAGTGGCCATCCCTTCCGGTCTTTCCCTCGGCCAGGACGCGTTCGTTGCGAAATTGTTGTTCAACCAGCCGTACTGTAAGATCGGGCGCAGGGTCACCGGAAGTCGACGTTACGCGTCCCTTGACTGCGCGGCACGGATGCGGGTGGTTATGCCGCTCCCCGATTCGTCGCGCCACGAGCGTATCCATGACGAGCAGGATGGTAGCGGTATCGACGATCCCCGTGGGTTCGAGTTCCCACTCAATCTGCAATTCCCTGACTCTGTCGGGCGTGGCGTAGTTCAGCTCAGTCAAGGCCGCGTACGCGGCGGCTGCGTCAGGAACTAGTCGTTTTTCCATGATTACCCTCCTCTAACCGCCTTCGATGTACTCGATAATCTGCGGCATGATTAAGGGGAGTGTATCACTGCCGAAGCAGCAGTTCAAACCACGCTCACCAAAGGCGTCAGCGACCCGGCCGCTACTTAGACTGGGTCACCTTCGAGAACCCCGCCTTCTGCTTCCTCACGACCACCTGTCATAAGGGGTGAGTTGGAGAACGCACGGCCAGGTCGACGAGCTGCACCTGGCCCCCGTGGTGCGCCTGCGAGACGCCCGGCCGCGCAAGGTCGCGGTAAGCGTACGCCTTGACGCGCAGGTGCTCGCCTGGCTGCGCTCCAAGGGCGGCAGCCACCTGACGCGCATCAACGGCATCCTCACCAACCTCATGGAAGCCGAGCAGCGGACGCGCCCCGGCCGGTAACCGCCGGTCCACCGTCCCCCTATTGCTTGGCGCCTCCCCGTCCTGCCGCCGGCGCAGCCGGGCCGTTCACCTTCACCTTCAGCGCCGCCCACTTCGCCATCAGGTTGGTATACGCCGCTTCCTGCTCGCTGCAGGCCTGTAACTGCGCCGCCGTCGGCGGCATTTCGGAACCCTGCATGAGCTGCACCGGGGCCATCATCTGAGCGCCAATGGTGCTCAGGTTCGGCGGAGCGGGTGGTTCCGCCGCGGCAGCACCAAAGCCACCACGCGCCGCCGCAGCCGCGCCGGCAAGAGCAGCGCCAGTGGCGCCAGCAGCACCACCAGCGCCAGCAGCGCCGCCACCACCGCCGCCGCGACCTCCACGGCCTCCGCGTCCGCCGCCGCCACCGCCGCCAGCGGCAGCCACTTCGGCCGGCGCGATCTCATCCACTTGCTTGATCAACGCGTCGTTGGCGGCCGATGGCGGCTTGGCCTTCAGCTTATCGGCCAGCGCGCGCGCGTCTTTGTACGCGCTGGCGGCGTTCCGCGCGTTGTTCTCCATCTGCGTCGTCAGCGTGAAGATCTGCTGCACCTCGGGCGTGATCTTCACGCGCGGGTCCATCTTGATCGCGATCGGCTGGCTCTGGCTTTGCCCGTTTACCGTCAAACGCACGGTGTACGCGGCGGGCGCCACCCACGGCGAGTTGACGCCGGGGTAGGTGCGATGCGGCACCGCGCCACCACCGCCACCACCGCCGCGTCCACCACCGCCACCGCCGCCGATTGGATCGTAGTGCATGTCCCACGTGAAGCGGTGCATGCCCGCGCTGGTCTTCAGCACCTGCGGCGGCGCCGGCCAATACAGCGGCAGACTGCAATCCGGCGCGGTGGGCGTCTGCTGGCACAGCTTGTTGTAGGCCACCGGATCGGTGGCCGGATCGGGGCTCCGCACCGGATCGTTGCTAGAGTACGTGCGAATCACCTTGCCCTGTGTGTTGAGGAACTCCAATTTCACTTCGCCATTCGCGGCCGCGGGCAGGTAATAATCGATGATGGCTCCGGGCGGCGGGTTTTCCCCGGCCGGCAATTCCGGCGGCCACGGCGTGGGATCGTTCGTTCCGAAACGAATCCGGATGCCCGTGGCGGGCTTGAACAAGTAAGCATTCGACGCCGCGGCGGCCTCGGCCGCCTGGCGCAGCGGCGTCACGTCGTCCAGAATCCAGAAGCCGCGGCCGTGCGTCCCCGCCACCAGGTCGGAGCACATGCAGGTAGCGTCATCCTTCACTTCGATATCGCGCACGGAGATCGCCGGCATGTTCAGCCGCAGCGAATGCCAGTTGTCGCCGTCATCGAAGGAAACCCAAACCTGCGTATCCGTGGCGGCATAGAGCAGCCCTTTCTTGCGCGGGTCCTCGCGGATCGAGTTGGCCACCGCGCCGCCCGCGATGCCGTTCGAGATCTCCTTCCAGGTCCTGCCGCCGTCGTGCGTGCGCCACAAGTGCGGGTTCATGTCGTCCAGGCGCAGCGTATTGGCGGCCGCATAGGCCGTCTTGGTGTCGAAGTGGCCCGCTTCCATATTGAAGATGCGCGTCCACGCTTTCATCTCGGATGGCGTCACATTGGTCCACTTGGCGCCGCCGTCGGTGGTCACTTGCAGCAGGCCATCGCCGGTGCCCGCCCACAGCACGTTGACGTCGAGGGGCGATGGCGCGAGCGCCGTGATCGAGCCTTGCGGCGCGGGCGTCACCGTGCCGGCGTACTTGCCGGCGTTCGCGGGCACGTCCCAGGTCTGGCGCGTCAGGTCGCCGCTGATGGCCGTCCAGCTATGGCCGCCATTAGCAGTCTTCCACACGCCGGCCGTGGCATAGAAAAGAATGTTGGGATCCTTGGGTGACCAGATCAGCGGTTGCGTGCGAACCGTGCGCGCAGGCGGTTCGGCTGCCGGCGCCGCGGGCGTCGCGGTTGCCGCCGCACCACGTCCGCCACGCCCCGCCGCTGCGCCGCCGCGTCCTCCACGCCCGCCACCCGGGCCGACGTTCTCTTTCTGGCCGGTCAGGCGATTGTAGACGGTCACTTTCCCGCCATATACCAGGTCCGGGTTCTTCGGATCGGGCGCCGCTTCGCCATACTCCTCGATGCCCACAGGGTGCCAGTCGTGGAAGGTGATTTCGCCATCCATGCCGCGGCTATCCACGCAAGCCGAACCCGAATCCTGCTGTCCGCTGCACAGGCGGTAAGGGAAGGCGTTGTCGGCCGTCACGTGATACACCGCCGCCGTCGGCTGCGTGTACCAGTTGCTCCACGACTCGCCGCGATTCGCGGAGACCACTCCGCCCTGGTCGCTCACCACCAGAATAATATTCGGATTATCCGGATTCACCCAGCTCTTCTGGTAGTCGTCGCCGCCCGGCGCGCCGCGCACCGCCGACCACGTCTGGCCGCCATCCTCCGTGCGCCAGAACACCGTCGAGCAGCTATAAACCACGTTCTCGTTCTTGGGGTCCACCGTGATGGTGGGCAAGTCGCCGCCGCCGATGCGGCCCAGCGGCCGGGTATCCGGCGGATGCCGCTGCGAGCCCGTCTCCGCCACGCGCGGATCGTCCGTCGCCAGGAACCAATTCTCGCCGCCATCGGTGGTCTTATAGAAACTGATGCCGCCACCACCACCGCCGCGCCCGCCACGCCCGCCGCCGCGTCCGCCCGCTGCCGGAGCTGCCGCACCGGCGGCCGCCGGGGGCGTCCCCGCCGCCACCGTCGCGTAAATTACCTTTGGGTTGCTTGCGGAGAGTGCCAGGTTCGCTTCAATAATCGGCGGCAGCCCCGCGATCAGCTTCCGCCAGTTGGAGCCGCCGTCGGTGGATTTGTAGATGCCGCCATCGGTGCCGCCGAAGGCGCCGTTCTCGGTGAATCCCTGTTGCTGCTGCCAGAGGCACGCGTACACGGTGTTGGGATTCGTGGGATCGATCACCACGTCGTTGCCGCTGGTGTACTCGTCGTTGTAAAGCACCTTGTCGAAATGCGCGCCGCCATCCATCGAGCGGAAAATGCCGCGCTCGGGGTTCGGACCGTACGGATGTCCCAGCGCCGCCACAAACAGCCGGTTCGGGTTCGTGGGGTCCACGGCGATATTGGCAATCATCTGCGAATCGCGCAGCGCCAGGTGCGTCCAGGTCTTGCCCGCATCGGTGGATTTGTACATGCCGTCGCCCACCGCAAGGTCGGGCCGGATGATTCCCGCGCCGGCGCCCACATAAATAATGTTGGGGTCCGACGGCGCCACCGCGATGGCGCCAATCGAGCCGGTCGGCTGGGTGTCGAACAGGGGCGTCCATGTGGAGCCGTAATCGGTGGATCGCCACACGCCACCGTTGTCGAAGCCGATATAAAACACATTCGGCTGGCTCGCCACCCCGGAGAGCGCCCGGGCGCGTCCCGCGCGCGGCGGTCCGATGGAGCGCCAGTGCATCTCGGAATAAAGACGGGCATCGATCGATTGGCCCGGGACCATTGGCGCCAGCGCAGCCAGCAAGAGACCAAGCAACGTCAAACGGCGAATCCACACGCGCGCAATAAGCACAGCGGCAACCCTCCTGAACCTCACGAGTGTAATACGATTCGGATAGTTTGTGGTGGGGCGGACCTGCTGAAGCTGTGGAGAAATCGCCGGTCAACGGGCGGGCAGGCGGGCACCGCCTGCCCCACCATTGCCGCCAATGCCTGCCAGGCGCAGACACCCTGGGAGCCGCCTGAAGGCGGCTGCGGGCAAGATTGCCCGCCCCACTGTTATCCTCGAAGTTCATGCCCCTCGCCATCCAATCCGACGACGTCCGCGCCGCCGCCGCCCGCATCCGCCCGCTCGCCCGCCGGACCCCCGTCATGACTTCGGCCGGCTTTGACGCCCAGGCCGGCGTGCGCGTCTTCTTCAAGTGCGAGAACCTGCAGCGCGGCGGCGCCTTCAAAATCCGCGGCGCTTCCAACCTCATCCTTTCGCTTCCGCCGGAGGCCCTCGCCCGCGGCATCGTCACCTACTCTTCGGGCAACCACGCGCAGGCCACCGCCATCGCCTCGCGCCACGTCGGCGCGCACGCGACCATCGTCATGCCCGAAGATGCTCCCCGGCTCAAGATGGAATCCACGCGCAGCTACGGCGCCACCATCGTCACATACAACCGCCAGACCGAGAGCCGCGAAGAGATCGCCGCCGCCCTCGTCAAGGAATCCGGCGCCACCGTCGTTCCGCCCTTCGACCACCCGCTGATCATGGCCGGCCAGGGCACCGCCGCTCTCGAACTGCTCCAGGAAACCGGCCACCTGGACGCTCTTATCACCCCGGTCGGCGGCGGCGGCCTGCTCTCGGGCTGCGCCACCATCGCCAAGGATCTCCATCGGGCCATCCGCATCTTCGGCGCCGAACCCGAAGGCGCCAACGACACTTACCTCTCCATGCAAGCCGGCCACCAGGTCACCGTCGCCCACCCCGACACCATCGCCGATGGCCTGCGCTCGCCGCGTCCCGGCAACCTGACCTTCCCGGTGATTCAAAGCCTCGCCGAGCAGATCGTGCTGGTGACCGACGACGAGATCCGCGCCACCGTCAAGTTCCTCCTCTTGCGCCTCAAGATCCTGGTGGAACCGAGCGGCGCCGTCCCCGCCGCCGCCGTCCTGTTCCGCAAGTTGCCGAAAGACATCCGCTCCGTGGGCGTAGTCCTGTCCGGCGGCAACATCGATTTTGAGGACCTCGCGCGGTATTGATTTGAGCCGTATTCTCGCTCTTGGGGGCCGCGCCCTCGGCAGGCTGTGAAAATATCGCTGAGCTCTTGTAATACTTCGCTAGGGTTGCGCGGGGGCCGGCACGGGGCCGAGAAACTCGGCGATGCGCTCGAGCAGACGGCGCAAGACGATGGGCTTGGTTTCGTAAGCCTGGCAGCCTGCCGCGACGGCTTCGGCGACGTGCTCCGCGGAGGCGTGCGCGGTGAGCACGATGACGGGGATCTTGAAGGTGCGCGGATCGCTCTTCAGAGCCGCGATGGCGCCGCGGCCGTCGAGCACCGGCATGTCCAGATCCATCAGGATGAGATCGGGCCGGTGCTGGCGCGCCGCCAGTACGGCTTCGCGGCCATCGGCGGCGGCCACCACCACAAAGCCCTGCCGCTCCAGACGCCGCACCAACATGTCGCGGCTGAATTCATCGTCTTCCGCCAAGAGTAATTTGGACATCGTCATGCGCCTCGATTCGCTGGAATTCGGATGGTGAAGTCGGAGCCTTTTCCGGGCTCGCTTCGCACCGAGATATCGCCGCCCATCAGGCGGCACATTCTGCGGCTGATGGCCAGGCCCAGGCCGGTGCCGCCGTACTTACGGGTGGTGGAGGCATCGCCCTGGGAAAAGGCCTGGAACAGCCGGGCCTGCCGCTCCGGTGCGATGCCGATGCCGGTGTCCTTCACGCTAACCACCAGCCAGGCGGTGCGGCCGGCCTGTTCGCGGCGCGCCTCCACCGAAACGTCTCCGTCGCTCGTGAACTTGCACGCGTTGGCCACCAGGTTGAGCAGGCTTTGGCGGAAGCGCGTGCGGTCGGCATAGACCCCGGCGGCATCTTCGCCGGCGCGGGAGGAAAGGTGGTTGCCGTTGCGGGAGGCCAGCGGCGCGACGGCCTTCAGCACGTCGTCGATCACGGAGCGCACGTCGAAGGTTTCGGGGTCGAGCTCGATCTTGCCGGCTTCGACCTTGGAGAAATCGAGCACGCCGTTGACGAGATCGAGCAGCATGGCGCCGGCGCGTTCGATGGTGACCAGATCGCGATGCACCGCATCGGGGTCGTTCTCGTACACGGTTTCCTGCAGCAACTGGCTGTAGCCGATGATGGCGTTGAGCGGGGTGCGCAACTCATGGCTCATGGTGGCGACGAAGCGGCCTTTGGCGGCGTTGGCGGCCTCGGCGGCTTCCTTTGAGCCCAGGGTGGCGCCAAGCCGCTCCACCATCTGGTTGAAAGCGATGGTCAAGCGGCCGACCTCGTCGGCGCGGGAGACCGCGGCGCGGCCCGAGAGATCGCCCGCGGCCACGCGGCGAGTGAACTCGGTGAGCGATTGCAGCGGCTGGAGGAGTGCGCGGAGCTGGATGGTTTCGACGACGCCGGCCGCCAGCAGGCAGGCGATGGCCATCAGCGCGGTAATCCACACGGTGCGGTTGCGCGCGGCGCGTTCGGCCGCGGTGGAGAAACCCAGGCGGACGCTGCCCAGCACCCGGGGCCCGATGGATTGCGCGCCAGCCGGCGGCGAGACCGGGCGGGCGACCTCGAGGAAGGGCCCCGCCTGGCCGGGGCGGCGGCAGAAGACGGGAGCGGTTTCGGCGGCGTCGCGCAGCTCGACAAACACGACCTGATCGCTCGAGACGGCGTTGCGGGCGATGCGCTCCAGTTCGCCGCGGTCTCCCACCAGCATGGCGAACTGGCTCTCGCCGGCCAGGAAGCCGGCCAGCGAATCGGCGCGCCGGACCACCTGGCGGTCCAGATCGCGGGTGTAGGCCCAGAGGAATAACCAGGTGAGGCCCAATATGGTGACGGCGGCGAGCGCCAGGTTGCTGGCCAAAAGGCGGGCCAGCAGGCTGTCACGCAGCGTGATTCGGGCGAAGCAGGGCATCAGCGGAAGACCTCCACGGGCAGTGCACCGGTGCGGAAGTCGACGCCCAGCAGGCGGGCCACCCGCTGATTGACGGCCACCTGGATATGGCGCGGGCCGGTGTCGGGCCCGCAGTCTTCGCCGCGCACGAGGCGTTCGGCCATCTCGGCCGCCTGGCGGCCGGAATCCCGGTAATCCGGGTAGATGCCGGCGGCCGCGCCGGCGCGCACGAAGGCCGGAGAAAATCCGACCAACGGCAGACGACCTTCGAGGGAAGCCAGCACGAGCGGCTTGATGGTGACGGAATTGTAGAGGTCCGGGTCCGGGCAACAGATCACGAAATCGACTTTGCCCTTGAGCGCGGCGAGAGCCTTAAGCAGGTTGGCGGGCTTGTCGCAATCGACGATCACGGGGAGGAAGCCTTCCTTGCGCGCGCGGGCTTCCAGCGCGTCGGCGGAATAGCGCGAGAGGGCCGGATTGCGGATGATGCCGGCGCGCGTGCGCCCGGGCCACAGGGCGCGCATGGCGCCGAGTTGGGCGGCGAGCGAAACATCCAGGTCCACGTGGCCGTCGGCTTTGGGGGCCTGGGCGCCGTGCAGCACCATGGCGGCCACCACTGGAACAGCGGCGTGGCGGGCGCGCACCTCATCGAGCGCGCGGCTGCCGACGGCGATGACGGCGCGGGTTTCCTTGCTCTCGAGCGCGGCGGCGAGATCCCGCGCGCCGGTGGCTGCCTGCAGATCCACGACGCGCAGCCCCGGCGCAGCGAAGGCGGAGCCGATGCCATCGAGCGCTTCGGCATACGCCTCGACGCCCGACTCCGAAACTACCAGGACAGCGGCGGGATCGGAGGGCAGGGTGGCGGCGAAGATCCACGAAGCCAGCAGGAAGGCTATTCCGCACTTCTTACAGGCGTTCAGCAGTGGGGAGGCGGCGCGGGCCGAGCCGACACGCATGCCCACGCTGGGAGGTTCTGCATTTCCGTCGAAGGACAGGGTCTTACGCCCCGTTCCGGGGCTACCGGGACCGGTGACGATGTCGATGTTGGCGAGGATGCCGTTGGAGCCGTAGAGCGCGGAGGTGGGCCCGCGGATGATTTCGATGCGATCCACCAGGTCCATGTCGAGGCCGAAATCCTGGCCGAAGAAGCCGTTGGAATTGTAAGTATTGTCGGTGAGCGGATGGCCGTTGAGCATCACCAGGAAACGGGTGTTGAAATCGCCCGGCAGGGAAATGCCGCCGACCCCGACGTAGTGGTATTCGTGATCGTAGGCGACGTAGAAACCGCGCACGGAGGCGAGCGCGCCGGCGAGCGTGCGATAGCCGTAGCGGCGGATATCGGCCGCGGTAATGACGGTGACGTTGGCGGGTGCTTCGGCGAGAGTCTGGGCGTGCAGGGAGACGGAGTCGATGGCCGGCAGGTCGCCGAAGAGGGCCTTGTCACCATCGGCGCGCCGGGGCTCCGTGCCGGATTGGGCCTGGACCAGAGCGGGCGGGGCACAGAGCAGTAGCGTCAGTATGAAGAAACGGGTCACGGTTTTTTCCGTGCCGGCGCCTGCAATCCGGCCTTCACAGGTTTCATATCGGCCAGACCGCCGCAAACCTCGGTGGCGAGGCGGGCGGCGGGTTGAGAATCGGACAGTTGGGGCGGGTTGGGGAGAGCCGGACCGGAGATTGGAGGAACGAAGCCAATTTGAGGGCAAGCAGGTTCTGTTTCAATGAGTTGGGAGGTTGGATCGGAGGGGCGTTCGGCGTGGAGCTTGTGCAATTCCTGACGGGCCAGGGTGGTGGAGCGCTGGATGTCATTCTTGCGGCGCTGGAGCCGGGAAAAGGGCGAGGAACTGCCGGCGTAGGCGCGGCCGAGTTCGCACTCGGGCAGATCGCGCAGGCGGCCCTCCAACTGGTACTCCCAGAGCTGGGCGTCGACGCGTTCGAGGCGGCGGAGTTGCCAGTCATTGCGGATGAGGATGTCGACGTAGAACTGCTCCTGGGCTGTGGAGGGGTGGCATTCCTGGTAGTAGAGGCCGGTGAGGGCCTGGAGGTCGGCGGCATTTTCGCCGCGGATGATGTTGGATTGCGCGTCGATGCCGGATTTCAGGGCATTCATGGAAGAAGCGGTCTTGCCCTCAGGGGATCGCGGGCCGGTGGATTTCTGAGAGTTGAGGCGATTGGCCTCGACTTGACGGAGTGAAGACATATAGGTGTCCTTAAATGGAAATGGGACGGGCGCGAAGGGCCCATCCCGGTTTCAGGGTAGCAGGCGGGATTGGGGAGTTTGGGGTGGGAACAGCGTAAGTGGCTGAAAACGGGGCGGAGATAGTTTGAATTTGCTTGTGAACGCCGTCGTTTTATTTGTGCTGGAAGACCAACGTGATCGGCTGATGCCGCGGTCTTACGACGCTGACCATCATGGCGCCATCCGCGGCAAGCGTGTAGCTTTCGAGAGTAATCACGCCGGATTGCGTGGTGGTCACCTTCAGGACGCCGTGGTCCCACCTAGTCTTGCTCTTGAGGTCTTTGCCGGCGTGAATCGTGGCGTTGTGCTCGCTGTCGGTAAGGTCGCTGTAGAAGAAGGTCTCGGTGGCGCCTTCGTACACGAAACTGCGAGAGACGATAATGATGCCCTCCCGATCTTCGATCGTCACGGTGCCGGTTTGAACGACGGGCTGGCCGGCAAAATCGCTCTTGGCGGGCACCAGCGTCCAGGTGCCGTTCAGGGCGCTGTGGTCGCGCGCGAAGGCGGAGAACGCGAAGAGGAGGGTCGTCAAGACGGCTCCGGTAATTCGAGTAGTTGAATATGTCCTCATGATTTCCTTCCGGGGGCTGCCGTTTTCAACGGAATCGTATGTGGCGTCGGGAATGGGAGAGCACGCGGGGTGCCGAACAGGCGAAAACGGTGACGCAGGCGGGATCCGAGGGTGCGGCGAAGGTTGTCGTGGAATGCGGGTTCGACGACCGGATTGGCGAAGCAAAGACTGCACTCGTTGCGGCGGATTCTGCACGCGGCTTTGGGGGCGGACGCCGCGCGCCAAGCCGCAAAGGCGGTCCTGGCCGGGCGCCGGCGCCCCGGCGGTCGAACAGGCGCCCGGGTGCGAGGAAGGGAGGGGCTCCGCTCCCTCACGGTCGTGCGACAAGTCGCGGCTCGCATGGTTACGGTTGCGGCTCGCATGGTTCGCGATTCGGCCGCCCACGTGCTAGATCCTTTCGGAGAACAAAGATGCGCTCGACAAGCAGCCGCTTGCGGACAGGTATGCTCGCCATCGTGCTGGCGTGGGCGGGGCTCTCCGGGTTCCAAGGCGCTTCTCTGCCGGCACAATCCGTGGCGGTACGCCAGATGGAGGGGGAAGTCCGTGGCTTCCTGGTTTTACGCACGTTAGACGGCGACATCATCGCCGATGGCGACTCGACCCAGGTAACGCATGGCCGCGAAGTGACCAATCGGTTGGTCTTTCATTTCAAGGATGGCTCGCTGCAGGACGAAACCGTGGTCTTTTCGCAGAGCGGTCATTTCCACCTGCTGGCCGATCACCTGGTGCAAAAGGGACCGGCATTCAAACACCCGATGGATGTCTCGATCAACGGTTCCACCGGCCTCGTCACGGTTGGCTACAGAGACGATAACGGCAAAGACAAGACAGAAACCGCCCGCCTGGCACTTCCGCCAGACCTGGCCAATGGCATGGTTCCAATCCTGCTCAAGAACCTGGCACCTGGCGCGCAATCAGCCACGGCATCGATGGTAGTGGCCACGCCGAAGCCCCTGCTGGTAAAACTGGCGATTACGACCGAGGGCACGGATTCGTTCTGGACCGGCGGCGCCAGCCACGAGGCCACGCGGTACGTCATCAAAGTGGATATCGGAGGCGTCCGCGGGGTGTTGGCAGAGTTGGTGGGGAAGCAGCCACCCGATACCCGTGTGTGGATGCTCGGCGGAAGCTGCCCGACCTTCCTGAAAGCAGAGGGCCCGTCCTCCGAGGGCGGTCCCATGTGGCGGACAGAGCTGGTAAGCGCAGTGTGGCAAAAAGGCTCCGGGTGGCGAGCCTCACGATCGCGCGCCACGCGGGGATCCGGGCCGCCGCCTTTATAGAAACTTTATTCTTTCTCCATTGCTTCCCGATGCCTGGTCGCGTAATCTCAAGTTGATAATGCCGAAGCGGAGCGAAACTGCGGCCCGGCGCCGGGTCGAAATCCGTGGGTCCGGCAGCCGCCCTGCAAGTCCGGACGTATGACGTGGTTCTCGCTGGCTCAGTTCGTGGTCTTTCTGGGAGCGCTGCTCGGAATCACAAAGCCTCTCGGGGCCTACATGGCCAACGTCTTCAGGGGAGAGCGCACCTTTCTTTCCGGTACGCTGGCTCCCATTGAGAGGGCCATTTACCGGGCATGCGGGATTGACCCCGAGATCGAGCAGACCTGGACCACTTACGCCGCGGCCACCCTGCTCTTCGGGCTCGTCAATTTTGCCCTGTTCTATGCCCTGCTGCGTTTCCAGGGCTCTCTGCCTTTGAATCCGAACGGGTTGGGAACCGCACGGGCGCCGGCCGGCAGTGTTCCCATCACTCCCGACCTCAATGGGAGCGCGTTCGCCGGGCTCAACGCCAATTCGCCGTGGTTTAACGCGACCCTGGGCCTCGAGATGCTCATTGGACGATTCCTGGTGATCATTCCAGCACTCGCCATAGCGGGGAGCCTGGCGCGCAAGCATCGTCTGGCAGTCACCGGCGGAACCATGCCTACGCATGGCCCGCTGTTCGCAGCCTTGCTGCTCGGCACCATCGTACTGGTGACAGCTCTGACGTTCTTCCCGGCCCTATCGCTCGGGCCGATTGCCGAGCACTATTGGATGCATCTCGGGACGACGGTTCGGTGAAATCGCGCAGGAAGGGTCATCTGGCCGCCCGACGCTGCAAGTACGCTTGAAGCTCCGACGCTGTGAGGCACTCGGCACAAGCGGCGGCGAAGCCGCAACCAAACGACCGAAATGAAGAATTCACCGCGGAGACGCAGAGGCGCGAAGAAAGGCAGAGACAAAAACCAAAGCAGGGAGTGGTCTAGTGGTGAAACCGCTCGGCTTGGGCCGTAGACCGGAAGCCGGGCTGCGCGGCGAACCAGTCCAGGTGGCGGCGGATGTCGCGGACCAGCATGTCGGCCAGGTCGCAGGTAAAGCCGTTGCGCACCACTACCCGCTGCACTACCAGGTCCTGGCGGTTCGCGGGCATGCGGTAGGCAGGGACCTGCCAACCGCGGTCGCGCAGGCGATCGGCCAGATCGTAGAGCGACCAGTGCGCTTCCCGCTTGAGTTTCCACGCGAACACCGGGAGATCGTTGCCCTGGCTCACCAACTCAAAGGGACCGATGGCGGCAATCTGTTTGGCGAGGTGAACCGCGACGTCCTGGCAGGCTTTGTGAATTTCGCGGTAGCCGGACCTGCCAAGGCGGATCAGGTTGTAATACTGCGCCACCACCTGGCTGGCCGGCCGCGAAAAGTTAATGGCCAGGGTCGGCATGATGCCGCCGAGATAGTCGACGTTGAATATCAACTCCGGATGGAGATCGGAAGCTTCCCTCCAGATGACCCAACCAACGCCCGGAAACACCAGGCCGTATTTGTGGCCGGATGTGTTGATGGACTTCACGCGGGGCAGGCGGAAATCCCAAATGATCTCAGGTTGCAGGAAGGGAGCGACGAAAGCGCCGCTGGCGCCATCGACGTGGATCGGAATATCGAGCCCGGTCTTCTCCTGGAGACGGTCCAGCGCGGCGCTCAAAGCCCGTGCATCCTCGTAGTCGCCGGTGAAGGTGCTGCCGAGGACGGAAACGACGCCGATGGTGTTCTCGTCGCACACGGCCGCGGCCCGTTCAGGATCCGTCACGAGGCTTTCGCCCTCCAGGGGCACCGAGCGCTCCTCCACATCCCAATAGCGCGCGAACTTGTGCCAGCAGACCTGGGTATTGGCGCCCATGACGATGTTGGGCCGGCCGGTGGACTTGCCGGCTTTACGCATCTTCTCGCGCCAGCGCCACTTGAGGGCCAGGCCGCCGAGCATGCAGGCCTCGCTCGACCCGATGGTGGAGGTTCCGATGGTGCCTTCGGGGTCGGGAGAGTGCCAGAGTTCGGCCAGCATGTGGACGCAGCGCATCTCCAATTCGGCGGTTTGGGGATACTCGTCCTTATCGATCATGTTCTTGTCGAAGGTTTCGGACATCAGCTTCTCAGCTTCCGGCTCCATCCAGGTGCCACAAAAGGTGGCGAGATTGAAGCGCGAGCTGCCGTCCATGATGAGTTCGTCGTGAATCAGTTGATAAGCCGTGCTGGGCGGCATTTCCTCTTCGGGAACGGAGTGGCGGGCAGCCGGTCCGAGCAGCCCGTGGCGGGCGTACATGGGTCGCATGACGCGCGAAATCTCGTGTTTGGGATGGGTTTTCCGGTCCATGATCGGATACGACTCTAGCATTCCTTTCGGGTGCATGGAAAGTGCGGGGCCCGGTTAGCCGCCCGGCTGGAACTGCGTCAGGGCTCCGTCAAGCCCCGGTAGCGTGCGGAGCAGCACAGACGCTCCGGCGATCCGCGCCCAGCACGACTATACTTACAGAAGCTCTTTGATGGAGAGCAGGAGGAAGCCAATGGCCAGCAACAAAGTTCCGCTCCCGGGCAGCGACCGGAGTCCGGCCGGCACGCGCGTAGGCGATGTGCCGAAGGACGAAGTGATCGAAGTTTCCGTGATCCTCAAACCGAAGGCGCGCATCGAAGCGCCTCAGACCGGCGGCGGCGCAATTACGCGGGAAGAATTCGCCGCCAGATACGGCGCCGATCCGGGCGCCATCGACCAGGTCAAGGCATTCGCCAGGGAGTACAACCTTACGGTGACCGAAGTCGCGCCCGAGCGCCGCACGGTCAAGCTGGAAGGAACCGCAGGCGACCTGTCGAAAGCCTTCGACGTCCCATTCGAGCGCTACGAGATCGAGGGGACCCAATACCGGGCGCGCACGGGCGCGGTCCACGTTCCGGCGGAAATCGCGGGGTCGATCGAGGCTGTGCTCGGGCTGGATAACCGGCCTCACGTCAAACCACATTTCCGCCTGCACGGAGCGCACACGCCGAAAGCCAACGCGCCGAAGGCGGTCTCCTATACGCCGCGGCAGGTTGCGCAGCTCTACCAGTTCCCGCTGGATGTCGACGGGACGGGACAGACCATCGGCATTCTGGAACTCGGCGGCGGCTATCGTGCAGCCGACCTGCAGGCCTACTTCTCCTTGATCGGCGTGAAGGAACCCACGGTGATCCCGGTATCGGTGGACAAGGGGAAGAACAAACCGACGAACCCCAACAGCGCCGATGGAGAGGTGCTATTGGACATCGAGGTGGCCGGGGCGGTCGCGCCCGGCGCGCGGATTGTCGTGTACTTTGCACCCAACACCACCAACGGCTTTCAGGACGCGCTCAGCACGGCGATTCACGACGCGACGAACAAGCCCTCGGTGATCTCCATCAGTTGGGGAGGGCCGGAATCGGGCTGGACGGGCCAGGCGATGACGGCCCTCGATGCGGCGGCGCAGGACGCAGCCGTGCTGGGCGTGAGCATCTGCGTGGCGGCCGGCGATAACGGTTCGAGCGACGGAGTGAATGACGGGAAAAACCATGTGGATTTCCCGGCGTCCAGCCCGCACGTTGTAGCTTGCGGGGGCACCGACTTGCAGAGCTCCAACGGGACCATTTCGAGCGAGACGGTCTGGAACGATGGCGCGCAAGGCGGCGCCACGGGCGGCGGGTTCAGCGTGCAGTTTGGGTTGCCCTCCTGGCAAGCGAGCGCCGGCGTGACTCCTCCCTCGGGCGGCGGGCGGGGCGTGCCGGACGTTTCCGGGGATGCCGACCCGGAATCGGGATACCAGGTGCTGGTGGATGGGAAATCCATGGTGATCGGCGGCACCAGCGCGGTCGCGCCGCTATGGAGCGGCATGATTGCGCTGCTCAACGAGAAGCTCGGGAAACCCTTGGGATTCCTCCAGCCGGCCCTTTATGGGCTCTCTAGTTCGACGCAGGCTTTCCACGACATCACGCAAGGCTCGAACGGCTCGTTTTCGGCGGCCCCGGGGTGGGACGCCTGCACCGGATTGGGGTCGCCCTCAGGCAAGAATCTGCTCGCGGCGCTGGGCGGCGCTCAGCAAAAACCCACCGCGCCGAGTTCCTAGCCCAGCCGGCAACCGGCCCGATGACCTCAGGCGGCATCTTGAGCGAAACCGTGTACCAGAATATGTGTTCGAAATTCGGTTGGGCCATGGTGTTTTCTCCTGAAACGAATTGAGCGGGATCTTACCGACGCCAGCGCGTCCACCTTGCGGTGAAAATGTTGAACTCGTAGCGCTCCTTGGCATCGTGATCGGAACAGTATACCAGCGTCCCGCCATCCGGCGAAAACTCCGGAAAAGACGTGAAGCCGCCGAAGTTGGTCACCTGCCGCAGGCCGCTGCCATCCACATTGATCAGATAGAGCTCGAAGTAGCGGCTGTCGCAATTGTGCTTGTTGGAGCTGAACAGGATCTGCTTGCCGTCGGGTGTAAACGTGGGGGCGAAGCTGGCGCAGCCGAAATCCGTGATGGCGTGGGCGTGAGAGCCGTCGGCATCGGCCACCATGAGCTCCATTTTCATGGGTGCGGTGAGGTTGTCGGCCAGCAGCGACTTGTATTGCCGCATGGCCTCGGCGGTCTTGGGATAGTTGGCGCGCCAGACCAGCTTGGAACCGTCGCGGGAGAAGACCGCGCCGCCGTCGTAGCCGGGCGTCCTGGTGAGCTGCTTCTTGTGGGAGCCGTCGGTCTTCATGGTCCAGAGGTCCAGATCGCCGGAGGCCAGCGAAGTGTACACCAGGTTGCCGGTTTTCCAATTGATGGTGGCCTCGGCGTCATAGCCCGGGGTGTCGGTGAGGCGCTTGAGGATCTTCCCGGCGTCGGTCGCCAGGAAGATGTCGTAGCCGGCGAAGACGCCCCAGAGATAACCGCGGCTGCGGTCGGGGTTGGCGGGACAGGCCGCGGCGGCGAGGTGGGTGGAGGCGTAGACGATGCGCCGGTTGTCGGAGAGGAAGTAGGCGCAGGTGGTGCGCCCTTTGCCGGTGGAGACCAGGTGCTGGTTGGACCCGTCGGCATTCATGATGAAGATCTGGTCGCACTCGTAGGGCGGGCGGGTGGTCTGGAAAATGAGTCGCTTGCCGTCCGGGGCCCAGTAGGCTTCGGCGTTCTCCCCGCCGTGGGTGAGCTGGCGGATATCGGAGAAAAAGCCGGGCTGGGCGGCGGCCAGCGTGGCGGCAGCCAGTGCGAGCGAAACGGACTTCGTCATGAGGCGGTGGAAGCAGTATAACGTGAAGCGCGCGGTTCCGGCTCGCGGTAAAATCGAAGTTTGGCTGAACTCCTGGTATCGGTGGTGATCCCCACCTTGCGAGCCGACGCGCGTTTGCGGGAGTGCGTGGAGGCGCTGGGCGCGCAGACCTTCCGGGATTTTGAAACCATCGTGGTGGACAACAGCGGCCAGAGCCTGGCGCGGCGGAATGAGGCGGCGCCGGGCGCGCGGGTGATCGAGAATCGAGTCAACGCGGGATTCGGCGGCGCCGTCAACCAGGGAATTCGCGCCTCGGAGACGCGCTACGTGGCGACCTTGAACGACGACGCGGTGGCCCATCCCCGGTGGCTGGAAACGCTGGTGGCCGCCATGGAGCGGCGCCCCGATGCGGGAATGGGCGCGTCGCAGGTGCGGCTGTTCGGCGAAGCGCGGCTGGATTCGGCGGGGATGCTGGTGGCGCGCGACGGCTCGAGCAAGCAGCGGGGACACGGCCGGCCGCCCGAGGACTTTCCGGTGGCCGAGGAGACGCTCTTCCCCAGCGGATCGGCGGCGCTTTACCGGCGCGCCATGCTGGATCAAGTGGGTGGATTCGACGAGAGCTTCTTCCTGTATTGCGAAGACACGGATTTGGGGCTGCGCGCGCGGTGGGCGGGATGGAAATGCCTGTACCTGCCGCTCGCCGTGGTGGAGCACCACTATTCGCACAGCACCGGCGGAGCGTCGCCGCTGAAAGCCTACTACGTGGAGCGAAACCGGCTGTTCGTGCTGGCCAAGAATTTTCCGGCGCGCATGCTGGCTCGGGCGCCCTGGGTGACGCTGGCGCGCTACGCCTGGCATGCCTGGTATCTGCTGGAAGGACGGGGCAGCGCGGCGCGCTTCCGCGCCGAAGGCAATGCCGGCGCCAAGATGATCTGGTACGTGGCGCGGGCGCACGCCGCGGCGGCGTGCCACGCGGCCCGATTGTGGCGCCAGCGGCGGGCCATCCGGCAGCGGGCGCGGATTACCCCGGCGGTCTTCGAGCACCTGCTGCGATGCCACTCGATCAGCGCGCGAAAGGTGGCCGCGCAGTGAAACCGGCGAATGGAACCGAGGCCCTGCTGGTGATTGTCCCGGCGCTCAACGAAGAAGGCGCCATCGGCGTAGTGGTGCGGCAGATCCGCGAGCACCTGCCGGGCGTGCCGGTGCTGGTGATCGACGATTGCTCGGAGGACGGAACCATCGCGGTGGCGCGCGCCGCCGGCGCCGACGTGCTCCCCTTGGCGCACCACCTGGGGCTCGGCGGTTGCGTGCAGGCCGGCTATAAGCTGGCGTACGAGTTGGGCTTCCAATACGTAATCCGCGTGGATGGCGACGGACAGCACGACCCGCGCGACATTCCGGCCATCCTCGAGCGGCTGAAGAACTCGGGCTGCGAGATGGTCATCGGGTCGCGGTTCGTGGAAGAGAACGGCTCGTCCACCGGGATGGTGCGGGGGATGGGAATCCGGTTCTTCCGCATGGTATTGCGCCCCATTCTGGGGAAGCCGGTGCGCGACCCGACCTCGGGGTTTGTCGGCGTGAACCGCCGGGCGCTGGAAGTTTTCAGCCGGAGCTTTCCGCTCGAGTATCCGGAGATCGAAGCGCTGGTGGTGCTGCAGCGGCGGCGCTTCCGCTTCGAGGAAGTGCCGGTGAAGATGCACCCTCGCATGGCGGGAAGGTCGAGCATCACGGCGCGCAAATCGCTGTACTATATCGCCCACGTGCTGCTGGGCGTTTTTGTGAACATATTGAAATATGACGGACGGCCGCGGCCGGGCCGTGGAGGGTAGATGGACAGCCTCTTGCATGTAACCACGGTGCTGAGCGTAGCGCTGCTGGCGATGGTCTTGATTTCGGTGCGGCGGGCGCACATCCGGGTGGAGTACTCGATGAGCTGGCTGCTGGCGGCGGTGGCCATGCTGCTGCTGTCGCTGAGCCGCCCGGCGCTGGACGCCATCACGCGATGGACGGGAGTGCCGGATTCGCCCCTGACGCTCTTTCTGATCACCGGCACGGTGTTCCTGGTGATGTTCTTCCGCTTTTCCGTAATCATCTCGCACCTGCGGGACGACAACGTGGCGCTCACCCAGAGGGTGGCGATGCTGGAATACCGGGTGCGGAGTTCGGATCAGGAATGATTGCCGGGCCACTCGCCAAATCCGCGGAGCGGAAGCAAACTGGAAACCATTTGATCACCGCCGAGACGCCGAGACGCTGAGAAAGACAGAAGTTGGGCCAAAAGCTGGAGCGGTCTTGGCGGAATACGAGAAGATATAAGGCTGGCATGAAGAAGGACAAGAAGCGAGCACCGGTTGTACCGGCGGCGGCCCCGATGAAAACCGGGCCCCCGCCGTGGCAGATCTGGGCGGCCTGCGCGGCGGCCCTGGCAGCGGTGGTGTGGGCCTATGCGCCGGCCATGCGCGGGCCGTTCCTCTTCGACGATGCGTTTCTGCCGTTCACGCTGTCGGGGCTGGCCCAGCAACCACTGTCGGGATGGCTGCACAGCCAGCGTCCGCTGCTGATGGCGACCTATTGGATGAGCGCGCAGCTTTCTCCGGACGACACCTGGTGGTTCCATTTCATGAATGTGGCGATCCACGCGATAGCCTCGGGGCTGGCGTTTTTCATTGTGCGGCGGCTGCTCCAATGGGCCGCCGTGGAGAAATCCAAACGCCATCTGCTGGCGGGAGTGGCGGCGGCGCTGTTCCTGCTGCACCCGGTGCAAACCGAGGCGGTCGCGTATCTGGCGGGGCGCTCGGAATCTCTGAGCGTCATGCTGGCGTTCGCGGCGTTCGCGGTGTTTCTGTACCGGCGCCGGGCCGCGGCCACCTGGGGCACGGCGGCGGCCGTGTTTGTGCTGTTCGGGGCGGCGCTCGGGGCCAAGGAACAAACCATCGCGCTGCCGGCCCTCTTTTTGCTGACGGATTATTGGTGGAACGATTTTTCGTTCCGCGGCATCCGGGCGAATTGGAGAATCTACGCTCCGATGGCGGCGGCGGGGCTCGCCTTCGTCTGGTTTTTCCGCGCGCTCATCACCAGCGCGACCACGGCCGGATTCGGGTTGAAAGAGTTCACCTGGTATCAATATTTCTTCACCCAGTGCCGGGCGCTTTGGGTTTACATCGGGCTGTTCCTGTTTCCGGCCCATCTTTCGGCGGACTGGGACTTCGCCATTTCGCGAACCGTGCTGGACAAAGGCGCCATCGCCGGCCTGGTGGCGCTGGTGGCCGTGGCCGCGGCCGCCTGGCACTGGCGGCGGCGATTTCCGCTGGCCTGCTACGGGTACTTTGCGTTTCTGGTGCTGATGGCGCCGACGTCGTCGATTTTGCCGATTAAGGATCCCGTCGCCGAGCGCCGCTTGTACTTTGCGATTCTCGGGCTGTTGCTGATCCTGGTCGACGCCCTGGCGCGGCTGCGCATCGAGCGCAAGGCCCTGGCGATAGGCGCGGCCGCGCTGGTGGTGGCGGCCACGGTCGCAGCCCACGCGCGGGCCGAAGTCTGGTCGGACGCGGAGCTGCTCTGGAAGGACACGGTGGCGAAATCGCCCGGCAAGTGGCGGCCCCACTCGCAACTGGCATACGCCTATTACGCGCAGCAGCGCTACGACCTGGCGGTGCAGGAATATCAGAAGGCCGCGGCGCTCGATCCGGAGGATGCCGACCTGCTGGTAGACTGGGGGCTGGCGTACGAAGGCCTGAACCGCACCGACGATGCCCTGGAGAAACTGCAAAAGGCCGCGGCGATCAAGCCGACGGCCCACGTGCTTTCGCAGATCGGGATGGTCAACGGGAGCGCCGGGCGGTGGAGCGACGCGCTGGTGGCGTTGGCGGCGGCGGAGCGCCTCGATCCGAATTTCGTGGATACCTACGTGTATCGCGGGATAGTCTACTTTAAGACCGGGCAGTTGCTGAACGCGGTCCAGGAATACCGGCATGCGCTGAAGATCGAACCGGGGAACGAAAAAGCGTCCAGGTACCTGGCGATTGCGGTCGAACAGTTGCGGAAGTAGGATGAAGCGCCTGCGCATCGGTGTGAACGCCCTGTACCTCATTCCGGGCGAAGTGGGGGGAACCGAGATCTACCTCAGGGGATTGCTGGGCGCGCTGGCGGAGACCGACGCCGAGAACCGCTACTTCGTTTTCACCAACCGCGAGACCGGCCGCGATCTCACACCGGCGGCGCGGAACTTCACCGAAGTGCGGCAGCCGGTGCGCGCTTCGTGGCGGCCGGGGCGGATTCTGTGGGAGCAGACTGCGCTGCCGCTGTGGGCCGCCGGGCTGCGCCTGGACGCCATGCTCAACCCCGGCTTCACGGCGCCGCTGCTGGCGGGCTGCCCGCAGGCGACCGTGTTCCACGATCTGCAGCACCTGCGCCATCCCGAACACTTCCGCTGGTTCGATCTCCCCTTTTGGAAGTTCTTTCTGTACTGGTCGGCCATCGTTTCGCGAGCCGTGGTGGCGAGTTCCGAGGCCACCGCGTCGGACCTGGTCCAATTCTACCGGCTGCCCGCAAGCAAAGTGCGCGTGGCGCGGCTGGGAGTGGACCCGGTGTTTTTCGAGCTGGGGAAGCGGCGCCAGCCGCAGCCGTTCCTGTTGGCGGTATCGACGCTGCATCCGCACAAGAACCTGGACGGCTTGTTGCGCGCCTTCGCGGAATTCCGGCGGGAGCGGCCGGACTTCCGGCTGGTGGTGTGCGGGCTGCACGGCTTCTTCACCGGCCCGCTGCACCGTCTGCGCGACTCCCTGGGCCTGCGCGATGCCGTGGATTTCCCCGGCTGGATCCCGCGCGAAGAACTGCACGAGCTGTTTGCGCGCGCCTGGGCGTTCGTCTACCCGTCGTTGTTCGAGGGCTTCGGCATTCCGGTTGTGGAGGCGCTGGCGGCCGGGGTGCCGACGGCCTGCTCGAACATCGAGCCGATGCGCAGCATTGCGGGCGACGCGGCGTGGCAGTTCGACCCGCGGGACCCGGCGGCGATGGTGGAAGCGCTGCGCCAGATCACCGGCGACGACGGGCTGCGCGCGCGTTTGCGCGAAGCCGGCCCGCGGCGGGCGGCGCAATTTTCCTGGAAAGCGACCGCGGAGAAGACCCTGGAGGTGGTGCGGTCGGTTTGCTAAGTGCGCCGTTTCATAAATACGCTCTCGTATTCCTCGAAGACCGCTCCCTCACGGTCGCGGCTCGCATGCGAGCCGCGCGCGTCAGCAAGCGGTTTTGGATACGTGAGCGAGCTTCT
>Ga0187874_10000414_pt1 | contig 53563 bp, 55 predicted proteins | sample June2016WEW_16_1_3_FD_132993 | JGI IMG/M metagenome (GOLD analysis project Ga0187874, IMG submission 132993) | Peatland microbial communities from SPRUCE experiment site at the Marcell Experimental Forest, Minnesota, USA - June2016WEW_16_150 | ecosystem: Environmental > Terrestrial > Soil >... | reverse complement strand
TTCAACCGCGCCCGTTATCGGATCCATCGAGACAACAGCGTTTTTGCTTCCCACATCTAAAATTGCGCCGTCCAATCCTGCGGCGGGACCCAAAACAACCTCATTACGTTCTGCACCCAGATTTTTGAACACTATTTCCTTTAGGATTTCGATAGGGATTTTTCCCAGGGGAAGTTTCATAGTTTATCCTTTGTGAAATCTAGCTTTTAAGCTGTGGCTGTGGACTTTTGCCGTATTCTGTGGTTTGGGGTTTGCCTTGGTTTCTCCAGGCTTCCGGCAGTCTCTTACGCAGTACAAAGGCAACAATGATGCCAACTGTTCCACCCACAACTATCTGCAGTATGTTTGCAGGCACTTCAACTAGTGCTGCATATCCTTCTGAGAGCCCGAAAAACTCTGCTAGGAAATATCCCGTTACCATTTCTGTGCCTGCGATGACGACGGCTAAGATGTCTCTTTTTTTGCTTAGCCTGTTGGATATTAAACCTGCTATGAGTCCTTCAGCGCCCTTTATGATTAGTGTGAACGGCGAAAAGTAGGCGTATCCTGTGGCCACATCGGATATTGCCGAGCCGACTCCGCCTGCGAAGCCGCCGACTATGGGTCCGAAAGTGAAGGCGCTGACGAAGATCATTATGTCGCCGAAATTTAGGTACCCTCTAGTCGCTGGAATGTAGATTTGCACTAGGGCAGTTGTGACTGCGACTAAGGCCGCCATGATTCCTGCCTCTGCAACTATGACAGTTGGTCTTCTCTCGGTTTTTGATCCCATGCTTTAGCCTTCGATAGCCGATAATGTGTTTTAACAGCCCCTTTTATCTTATACTGTTCACCGATTAATCCGCGTCTCAAAACCAAGACGGCTTGCAAAAAGGGAAAATCTAAATGGAAGTTCTCGCAGAATATTGCAAGTGATAAGTCATGAGTGTAAGAGAAGATCCGATTAAACTTCATAAAGACGCTAACGCGTTAATGGAAAACGGCCACTACGCCGAAGCACGGGACCTTTTCATAAAAGTAGCAGACATGTACTATAAAGGACAAAACTACTTTGGCTCGGCCGAAATGAACTATAAAGCCGGGGAATGCAGCTTCCAACTAAAAGATTACCAGAAAGCTGCAGAGCTCTTCATGAAATCGGCTGATGTAGCTTTCGGCAAGGGATTTGACCGATACGGACTTAGTGCGCTTGAACAGGCGCGGGATAGCCAAAAAGCTTTGGGCAACACCGATGAAGAAAAGGAACTTAATAAGAAAATTCAAGAAATCAACGATAAACAAAAGGAGCCCGAAGGCGAATCATCGTTCTCTATATTTTCTTGATCGTTTAGCATCCCCAAAACAGATTTTTTTCTCTTTTGATTTCTTCTCTCAATAATTTCAGCTTAATCTTTTTTAAAGAGGATAAGTTTTTTGGGTTTATTTTTGAAAGCTTTTTAAGAATTTTCTTTTATCCAAATAGTTTGCTAAAATCACAAGGATGAATACGAATAAGATTGCGGTTCCAATAGTCGAAAAAACGGCGAGAAACAAATCGAGAGCTATTTTTAATAATATGTACCTGTAAAAATTACTTATTGAACCATAAACAAATAATGATTCTAAAGCTAAAATTCCTAAGACTGCTAAGCGATCTTTAGTTTTTTGGTTTAGCGGTTTTATCTTTCTTCCCTCATAGGAGGACTTCGTTTTTTGAAATTGCATGAATATTCTATTTTGCCTTATATTGTTGATAGGTTCAAATCGGTTGATTTGTGCCCGTAGCCCCGGATCCAAAGAAGTTGTGTCGTTTTCTATGTAGCCCACTTGTCCTTCTCAACTTGTAATTCCCTGTCCTCTAAATATTTGTTATGTTATTCTAAACGGGCGATTTGCAACATTTTGGTTTACTTGATTGTTTTCCTTTTCCTGATTGTGCCCTTAAAGTTTTGCACGGTCTCTTTACAAACGCCTGGTTTCCATTTGCAAATACCTTCAATTATCTCTTTAAGATAATATTCGAGTTCTTCATTTGTTAAGTCGGCAGCGCGGTCAACACTATAAACAATTTCGTCTTTTTTTCGGCTTACTGTTACTGACAATAAAACATCGTTATCCAAAGGGATTTTCAGCCTCTGATTCTATTAGATTTAATTTGAATTTAAGCTTTTTACACTTTAAATTCCTTTATGGGAAGAGAAAAGATGGATAAAAACAAAATAAAGCCTGAAAGAATAAGCAATCAAAATAAACAGCGAAACCACATCTTTGGTAGTAGTATTCTAGGTCCAAATTATGCCCACATCTTTCAAATTGCTTTCGGAACTGCTTGAAAAAGTTGAAGCCACAAGAAAACGGCTTGAAATCATAGATCTGACAGCAAACTACTTGAAAACACTTGAGGCGGAAGAGGTGGAACCTGCGACGAACATGATGGTTGGAAGAGCCTTTCCAAAGTACAGCCAAAAAACGCTTGACGTCAATTGGTCAACGCTGACCCGAGTCTTAGAATGCATCAGCAAATTCGACTGGAAGCTTTTCCGCCAAGCCATGGCAAGCACAGGCGACATAGGCTCAGCAACAAAAACCGTCCTTGAACAGGCAAAAACACAGAAACAAACGCAACTGACTGAAACAACGCTAACCCTTACCGAAGTTAAGCGGGCACTGGAAGCTATCGCTCAAACGTCCGGTGAAGGAGCAAGAACCAGGAAAGAACGTCTAATGACCTCACTCATGAGCCAAACCACACCAGTTGAAGCCAAGTACCTCGTCAAAATTTTCACAGGCGAAATGCGCACGGGACTTCAAGAAGGCTTGATGGAGCAAGCCGTAGCTAAAGCTTTCCAAGTTCCAGTGCAGTGTGTGCAGCATGCAAGCATGGTTTTAGGCGACATCGGGGAGGTTGCAGCGATACTAAAAGCCACGGGGGCCGAGGGCTTAGAACAAGCCTCCTTCACAGTTTTCAGACCAGTTAAGCTCATGCTTGCCCAAACTGCCCAGACTGTGAAAGAAGCATTGGATACGCAAGGTTGCAGGACAGCTTTTGAATACAAGTATGACGGGGCAAGGGTTCAAATTCACAAGCAAAATGAAGTAATCCAAGTTTTCAGCCGAAGATTAACTAACGTGACAGAAAGCCTTCCGGAAATCGTTGAAACAGTGCATCTTAATATCAAGGCGCAGTCAGCAATAGTTGAAGGCGAAGTCGTCGCGCTCAACAGCGCAGGCTATCCAATAGCTTTTCAGCACTTGATGCGACGCTTCAAACGGATCCGCAATGTCACCGACATGGCCAAGAAGATCCCTTTGGCTCTTTACTTGTTCGACATTCTATACGTTGACGGAAAAAGCCTAATCACTATGCCCTACACCCAGCGAAGGCAAATCCTCGCAGAAAACGCAGGCCAAATCCCCATGAGCAAGCAAATCGTTACTGAAAAAGTCGAGGAGGCAGAGGATTTCCTTAAAGAAGCCATAGCCGCGGGTCAAGAAGGATTAATGGCGAAGAAGCTTGACAGTCAGTATACACCCGGAAGCAGAGGAAAAAAATGGCTGAAAATTAAAACAATCCTTGAACCATTAGACCTCGTGATAACAGCCGCCGAGTACGGCTACGGTCGGCGCAAAGGCTGGCTTTCGGACTACTACCTTGCAGCGAGAGACCCAGAGACTGGCGGTTTTTTGGAGGTTGGTAAAACTTTCAAGGGCTTAACCGATGCCGAAATAATTGGGATGACAAAGCAACTTAAAGAATCCGTCATCGCGGAAGAGGGTCATCGAGTAATCGTTATCCCGAAAGTCGTCGTTGAGGTGGCGTATAACGAAATACAGTGGAGCCCCAAATACAGGAGCCAAATGGCGCTTCGGTTTGCCCGGATAAGCCGCATCCGTGAAGACAAGACACCGCAAGAAGCTGACACTATCGTCAAAGTCAAGGAAATTTACGAAAAGCAGTTCCTGCAAAAGGGCAAGTTTGCATAAGTTCACGATAGTCCAAAATCAGAAGTTTACGAAAGTATTTGCCCTCTGTCAAGGAAGCCGCCGCCAGCACCGTAACTCCTATTGGGCGAGGAGTTTCAACCCTTCAAAGGAGAAAGAAGAGTTGATTTGGGGATTGGGTTTGGGCTTTTTTACTGGCGGCGGCTTTGCGTGTGAGTGTTATTTGTTTGATGCTGCTTGGCTCGTTTTGGTTGCTCTTTTTTCTTTTGTTTGATTAGCTACTACTGCGAGTAGTAACGATAGTGTTTGACCGTAACTTTTTACTTAAACCTTTTTCCAAATAACACCCTTTTTATTACTTAATCTCGCAAGGTGGACCAAAAAGAAAGTAACAACCAAATGGGACATATGCAAAGCAATTCGATTAGCTTGGTAATTAAAGGCAAATATACCACCTGAAACAAAATTCACTTTGGGAACGGTTAAGAAAATGGCAGGAAAGGAAGACTTCGCTACAGATTTCTACAGTCGCCAAGTCAAAATGAAAGAACTGGGCGAAAAAGGTCAGCAGCGTTTGTGCAAATCCAAAGTTGCAGTGGTCGGCGTAGGCGGGCTGGGCACGGTTTCTTCGCTGTATCTCGCGCTGGCTGGGGTTGGTTACATGCGTTTAATTGACCAAGACACGATTGAAACGCAGAATCTTCATCGCCAAATCCTGTACACCCCGGCTGATTTGCATTACCCGAAGGCTGAAGTCGCCGCGAGACGCCTGCAGGAAGTCAATCCGATGGTTAAATGTGAGGCTTTCACTGAGAACGTGAATGCAAGCAATGTGGAAAGACTTTTGCAGGGCGCGAATTGTGTGGTTGATGGTTTAGATAATATGGTGACCCGCTACCTTGTTAACCGTGCCTGTGTAAAGCTAAAGATCCCTTACGTTTTTGGAGCAGCAATCGGTATTGAAGGGAACCTTTCAGTCTTTGAGCCTCCCGAAACGGGATGCTTAGAATGTTTAATGCCGAACCTCTCCGACAATGATTTGCTAACATGCGCAACGCGTGGAGTAATCGGAGCAACACCGGGAACAATCGGCGCTCTGCAGGCGATGGAAACCATAAAATTGTTGGCTGGGATCGGCTCAAGCTTGAAGGGTAAATTGCTTGTGTGCGATTTCAGCGATATGGATTTTACCGCAATTGAGATTTCGAAAAGCACTCGGTGTCCCGTCTGCCACGGCGATTTGTCTTCGGTCGCTGGCGGCGAAAGGCTTGTTTGGCTTTGCGGACGAGATACAGCTAACATTAACCCTGAAAAACCCTTGCGTCTAAACCTTGATGAAGTTTACTCAGCCGTTAACAAGCAGTTCAACGTTCGCTTGAAGTCTCGTCTGGCTCTTATGTTCAATTATAACGGTTACGAAGTTAGCCTCTTCAACGGGGGAAGAATGCTGATAAAGGGAGTAATCGATGAACAAAAGGCGTTGGTAGTTTATCGGGAAATACTCAAAAAAATAGTTTAAGCTTTAGGCGTTAACGCGTGAACTAACTGCTTTGTATCTATTATCCAACAATCAATGATCCTTAGGTTTTCCTGAAGCTTTTTTGGGTCTTTCTCAAAACCTTTGAGTTGTTCTTGCTGGTGTTCGTAGTAGGCGGCTAACAGTTTCAAAGGTTCAACGTACTCTGTTGTTGAATTTTTTGCTTTCAAGTCATCTCCTAAAGCCTTAATCGTTGCAAACATTTCGTCAATTGACAATCCGGTGTTCTTCTTGAAGTCTCTGGCAACCCATTGTCTTTCAAACAGATTACGTTTCTTCCATCCTTCAGATTGCTCAGAGTAAGTTTTCGAAACCATTTTGTATAGCTCCGATATCGTTCGGTTTTCAATCGGCTTAATGTATTGCGCGTCTTTTGGTGATTTTTGTTCTTGTTCTTGACTTGTTTCTTGCTCAGTTACAGGTATTTCTGCCTCTCGTAAAACTTGAATAGAGCTTGTCTCTTGACCATGATACCTTTTGGCAAGGGCAATAGCTATTGCAAAGCCTGCGCCAGCAGCTTCAGGCGAAATCTGCGCATTTTTGTTCAATTCGAAGAGTTCATCCAAACTCATGCCCATAAATGCTGCAACTTTTCTTCCGCCTTCAATAAACCCGGGCGTGCGGGAAATTCCAGGACCAATAGTGAAAGCGTAAACTCCGGTGCCTTCAACTTCAGCAGCGACAGTGTTTGCCAATTCGACTTGTGCCGTTTTGAAAACCTCGTAAGGCCCCATGAACGGTGCAGCGCCTGAGGATGAAACGCAGACGAATACGCCATGTTTGCGTTCTATCATTGCTGGAAGGAATTTTCTTGCCAAAAGAACAGGGCCTCTTAAATTAACACGGTAACTAAAATCCCAAGAATCAACTGTTGTGTCCTTAACAGCACTAATTGGGAATACTGTGGCGTTATTTAGAACTATGTCGACCTTACCAAACTTTTTCATCGCAGTTTCGGCGAGTTTATCAATGTCTTTTTCATTGCCAATATCAGTCTTCACAAAAAGCGCTTCACCTGTTCCGAACTCTCTTTTGATGCTTTCTTCGGCGGCTTTGCCATTTGGTTCGTTGATTTCAGCGATAATTACATTTGCGCCAAGCCAAGCAAGGGCTTTTGCCGCTTCATAGCCGATTCCGCGTCCAGCCCCAGTCACCAGTGCAACTTCATTTATTAGAGAATCCTTTTTTACGTTGGACTTCTCGATTATCATTTTGCCGCACTCTCAAGTTTCGGGATGTTACATAATTAGTTTACCGCTTTCATTTAAAAAACTTTAAAGCCGGCACTCAGCTCCGCCCACAAAACAAGCGAAGCCACGGCAACTTGCGCTATTGACAGCACCGAGCCAACTTTAAGGTACTCTTTAAGACCAATGCTAACCCCCTTACGCTTCATTGTCTCCAGCCATATCACGATTGCCAATGATCCCAGCGGGAAAAAGTGAGGACCTAGGTTGTTTCCGATGATGTTGCTGAAAATCAGTCCTGTCAAGGCGGATCCAGAGGCTCCTATGTGCTGGATGCTTAGCAAGCCGAGAATTGTCATGGGCCAATTGTTCATGAAGCTTGCTCCGACAGTGACAACCGTGCTTGGCACAAAAATCCCTAGTGCTGAGGGCAACTTGCTCGTTGTCAGAAGTGCCGAGGCTAACAAGTTTGTGATGCCAGCGGTTTCGAGCCCTTGGACGACTAGAAAAATGCTGAACATGAATAGCACAATGTCCCAGTTGATGTCTTTCGCCAGGTCGAGGAGCCCTTTTTTCTCGCCGTTTGCTGAGCCGTTCCACTTTAGCGTAAACCAGTAAATCGCTACCAGAAAAACCGTCCCGCTGCAAATAACTATTGAAACTGGGAACCGATTCAGAGAAGTCAGCACGTAACCGATGTCGATTGCAACCAGTGTAGCCAAGCTTATCCTCAAAAGAAGGGGCGAAATAACTGTTTTGCCTTTGGTTAAAGGGTCTGCTGTTTCCATGTCATAGGTTTTGGGAATCTGTTTTCTGAAGAACAGGTAAAACAAAAGTAAACTGCTCAGAATTGTTGCAACTGCTACTGGTCCCATGAAAACTAAGTGGTCAGTGAAGCTGTATTTGAAGAAATCAGCGCTTAGAATGTTGATTGGGTTGCTCGTAATCAGGGGCATAGCGGCTGTATCCGCCATCAAGCCTGCACTGAAGAGATATGCTATCTTACTCTTTGAGTCGATGCCCAAGCAAGTTACAATTTCCAGGACGATTGGAGTCAAAATCAAAACTGCGCTGTCATTCGCAAAAAGGATACTTACGGCCGCGGTCAGCAGCGTAATGTAGAAGAAAAGCCTCAGGCCATTGCCGCCGGCCATATTAACCACACGCAGAGCAGCCCACTTGAAGAATCCTATCGTATCCAACGTTACGGACAGCGCAACTATTCCAAGGAACGCTAACGCTGCATCCTAAATGTTGAGAAAAGACTGTGCAGCCTGCCCTAAACTGACCGTTCCGAGGAGAAGCGAGGCAGCGGCGCCGATTCCCGCCGCGTAGCCCAGCCGCAAACCGAAGGGGCGTTTAATCATAAGTAAAAGCGTTACTATGAAGACGGCTACTGCAGCAACAGTGACGTATTCCATGTTTCTTGCTCGCGTTGTTTAGGAAAGCGTTGCCTTTAGGTATAAAAAATTAGCTAAGCCTACAACACAGAAACCGAAGGGATGTATAGAGACAAAAAACAAAGAAATAGGGAGAAGCTTATTCTTGCTTCTTCTGTTTTCGCGGTCGTAGCGAGCGGACGGTTGCGCCTGCACGCCACATTTCACTGTTGCCCATCGCTTTAAGTTCGTCAGCTAGTCTTTGGCGGTAGTCGGGTGCTTTGCTCTTTTCCAGAACAATGCGTGTTTCTTCCCCTGCAGCAACAAGATCGTAGAGCGAGTCAAACACTGGTTGAGTAGCTTGACGGAACCGAGGTCTCCAGCGTAATGCGCCGATGCGTGCCGTTTCGCTGCAGTTGCAGTACATCCAGTCCATCCCATTCTCGTCGACTAAGCGTATTAGGCTCTGGGTCAGTTCTTCGACGGTTTCGTTGAAGGCTTCGCTTGGGCTGTGTCCGCGTTCACGCAGAGTGTTATATTGTGCTTCCATTATTCCTGCGAGCGCGCCCATTAAGACTCCTCGTTCGCCTGTTAGGTCACTGTAAACTTCTTTCTCAAACGTTGTTGGAAATAGGTAGCCTGCACCGATTGCGATTCCCATGGCTTTGGCGCGGTCCATTGCTTTGCCAGTTGCATCCTGGCCAACAGCAAAGCTGCAGTTTATGCCAGTTCCATCAACAAAGTTTCTTCGTACGCTTGTGCCTGAACCTTTAGGGGCGACTAGAATTACGTCAACGTCTCTTGGAGGGATGACGCCTGTTTGCTCCTTGTAAACAATGCTAAAGCCGTGGCTGAAGTATAGTGCATCGCCTGGCTTGAGAGTTGCCTTGATTTTTGGCCAAACCATTTTTTGTCCAGCGTCGGTGAGAAGAAACATTTTGATTGTTCCTTTTTTGGCTGCTTCTTCCATGGGGAAGAGGTTTTCGCCTGATTTCCAGCCGTCTGCGACTGCTTTGTCCCATTCTTTCTTGAAAACTCCTTCTTTTTCCTGTCCAATTATTACTTTTACTCCGTTGTCCCGCATGTTTAGTGATTGAGCTTGGCCTTGAATACCGTAGCCAAGTGAAACAACGACTTCGTTCTTTAGGATTTTTTGGGCTTGCGCCACTGTAAACTCTTTACGGGTAATGACATCTTCCATAACGCCACCGAAATCCATTTTCACCATTCATTTTTCCCTCAAACCACAGTCTTTACATAGCGAGGTAATTAAGAATTATGTTGGAAATTCCCTTGATAATAATGCTTCAAATGCCCAAGCTGCTGTTCGCTTGAAGCCGAAGACGGGAAATTTAGATTGGAGGATGGGAAGTGTCGATAAATGATTTTAGTCCTATTTGACAGTTTTAGCAGCAATTCTAATTATAATAAATACAAGAATTGAAGAGACCTGTTTGTGAAACTCTTTTACCTCCAGATCACCATGAGCAAGTCTATTTCTAAAGTTGATCGCATCCCCTTCAACTAGAAATAACTTCATGAAATACTGAAAATCTCGCCCGAAATTTGCCTCAACTTCTTTTAGATTTAATAGCCCACCCAATTCTCTACTCTGGATAACTTTCCCTTCAACGCTTGAGACATTAGCACCAATTCCCTTCAAATAATTAAATAGAGTTGCTTCAATCATTGGAACTAGAATTGATATTGAGGCCACATAATCACCGTTAAAATGGTGATAAAGACCGAAATCAGCGATTTCTAATATGTTGTTATCGATGCAAGAACAGCGGGACAAAAACTCTTCAATCATAGATGCTGAAAACCGACCTCTCTCTTCAAGACTGTCCGTTATCTCGCTAACGAACCAAATAGTCTCTCTTAGACCCGGTATCAGTTGTTCGTTCAGCTGAGCCCTTTCTTTGCCTTCGCCTGGTTCCACCTGAATAATCTTATGTCCAGTATCGAGTATAGTATTAAAGATACTTAGCATTGGCCTAGTTTTTGCTATATCTTTCGCTAATTTTTCACTCTCAGTAACGTTAGGAGCGATTAGTTTGGGTTCATTCGCCAAATTCATCAAAATTGAGATTGAATCAATTTGGCTTAATTTATCAACATATTTTCCGATTACTTTTTCTATTCTCTCATAATGTTGTTTAGCCGCCTTTTCAAACTCTTCCAATTGCTCTTTAGGCAAAGTTATTTCGTTAAGCTCGCTGGAAAAATCAGTCTTTGACAGCATCAATTTTATTTCTTCAGTCTTTTCTTTATTTCCGAAGCGAATGCTGCAATCCAACGCCGACTCAAGAACTGCAAATTTAATTAGGTTGCTTCCTTTTCCCTTTAAATTCGCCTCTTCGATCCATTTCTCAAGGATTCTATTTTGAAATTTCTCGACATCAGCATCGTTTTTTAGAAAACGAGCTAAATCTATAGCATCAAATAGAAATGACCTTTGAAAATGGTAAGGGTCTTCGCCTAACTTCCTTTCAGAGAAATCAACCGCAGTTTCAATTACCTTTTGGATATTCGTTTTCTCGGAACAAAGAAGAAGGTTCTTATACAATTCGATGAGGCGTATTACAGTTATCGTTGGCTTAGATTCTTTTTCACTGTTCAAGTAATCGATTATCCTGAGTGAGATTGTCTTCAGATTTTCTGTCTGGTTATAAGTTTTATAAATATGGACGGCATTTTCAAGCGAATACACAAATGTCCAATACCAGTTCTTATGCAGCGATAGTTTTTCCATCTGCTCAAATTTCTCAGCAGATGCAACACCCTTCTTGAAATTTTTCTCTATCCTTGACTCTCCATAGAGGTTAATTGCCTCGAATAAGGGACTTCTTTGTAAATCAAGCGTTTTTAAAGACTCAATTCTGCTCGACCATTGGTCCTTGTTATCTTCTCTTTTGAAAAATGACATGTAGTAACTCTCGGCCATCATAGATAAATGAAAATCTTTAGTTGGGTCAGCCTCGGCGTCTTCGAGCGCTTGAGATAGAAAATGCTTTTCCGACATGGTGACCAAAACATAATAGTCCTAGCTTGAAGAAAAAAGTATTGCGCTCAAGGGGTTAGCTATTTGTGTATTCCTATTTACTGAAGTAATGTTGAAATCTTTGGCAAAGTCGCGCAGTAGATTTCCTTGGTATATTGTGTGGATATCGCGGTGCGCTGAGGCTTGAGAGCTGAAAGTAATATCAATAATACAGCTTGAGTTTAAAACAAAATTAGTTAAGGATCAAATGGAAAAAAAACAATTATTAAAGTGACCCATATCAAGACCATGAATGGGTACTTTAAGTCAAAACTAAATAAGCACGAATTATGGAGCTTAACAGCCGTGTCGTTGCAAGAAAAAGATGTATGAATACCTTTGGTTAAAACCGAACTTCGGAAGTGTGTCTACTTTCATCGATATCCTAGTATTTGGTCTGACGTTATTTTGCCATACAATGAACAGCAGTGTATCTAATTCCTTTGCCTTCAGTCTATTTTCCTCTGCAATCGTAGCCATAACTGAATATATTTGTAAAATAGGTGTTTTTGAACCAATCAATCCAACACGTTCCAGTAATCGACAAACATGTAGGTTAGGTTTGAAAATGTCGAGCCCTAAATTTTTCATCAAGTGAAAAATTGTGATATTGCCAATTCCCTTAAATTTTAACTCTTGAAGAATTCTTGGTGCCAATATAACCAAATCCAACGTCTCCAGTTATGATAACTCAAGAAAATATCCTTTGAGCCTTCCAATTTGCCATATGTTGAAGTAATTGGCATTCTGTTAGTTCAAAAAGTTGTTTCTAAAATCTTTTAAGTAAGAAAAGGATATCTCAATTACTGGAAAATTTTATGCTACATTCTTTCAGAGTAACTCAGACTCGAATTGTAGATTGGATTCTTGGATTAGTTGGTGTTTTATTGATGCTGATAGGTTTACCACTGGCTTCTTTTTCAACAGGTTCTTTTTACCCATACCTACCACTGGGTATGTGTTTGATTATTCTCGGTTTCGGTTTCATTCTTTTGCTTGCTGCTTTCAATAATCAAAAGTTGAGTTTGCGTCAGACTCAAATATGTTTAGGGTTTTGCGGCCAGGCTCTTTTGGGAATAGTTGCATTCGCAATACCACTAGCTCCTTCCGTTACTTATCCACTAATTCCGCCTTTCACTTCCTCGCCTTTCAATCTTCGCACTTATTCAATTATCCTTGGCATTTTAGGCATCACCATTTCATTGACAAGCATTATCATGATTAGTAATTCTGACAAAAAATAGCCCTCTTCCGAGAATACCTCTGCCACATCATATCATGGTAAAATTTGGAGACCTGAAAAATATGGGTAAAGAACATAAGTTTAGGAAAGACTTTACGCCAGAGCAATATGCAGCTTATTTGTTGAGAAAGGCTAAATCGTCTGATGTTTTAAATCTAGACGATAAGGAGCCATCGATTGAAAAGTTTAGATCTAAAAAGAAGATAGGTTAATTTTATTTTTAGGATTTTTGGTTTGAAAAGTCGACCTATGAGCGTTTTATGTAGCGATCCTAGAGAGAAACATGACTTAAACCGTTCTTGGCAATCGAAGCCCAGCGAAGCCATTATTTATGATCGTTTGTGGCTACTTATCAGATTTTCAGCCAAGCGGACCATTATTCTTGCTTAAGGAAACTACAAAAATGTTAAGTTAGGAAACTTATCTAACATTAACCTATGAGCATGAAGCCGTTTATTCCCGAACTTATAGCCCCCTGTGGCATGAACTGCGGCATCTGCAAAGGATACATAGCCTACGTGCACGGGATACCGCGAGTAAGAGGGAAAGTCAGCTACTGCGCAGGCTGCCAGCCGAGAGCCAAAAACTGTTACATCAAACGAAGCTGCAAGAAACTAACACCCCACGAAATCAAATCCTGCAGCGAATGCGAAACAATGCCCTGCGAAAAACTACGTCACCTAGATAATCGCTACAGAGAACGCTACAGCATGAGCATGGTTGAAAACCTAAAAATGCTAAAAGCGAAAGGCATGGAAGAGTTTCTGAAGAGCCAAGAAGAAAGGCATCGGTGCCCTAGCTGCGGAGACGTGGTTTGTGTTCACGATGCAAAGTGCTACGTCTGCGGTTACATTAGGAAAAAGCATTAACTTACGCCATTATTTTTTGGCAGAGACTTGCTTACTTCATTTTTTTACAGGCCTTTAAGAAATTGCATCGGAATTTTGACTCGGCAAGAGCAGAAATCAACTCGTCAGGTTAATGTTGGGCGTCGGAGAAGAAGAAAAGAAGAAGAAGACGCTTGGTGGTAGCACCCTGCTTCTTGTTTCAAAAAATACGCGTTGCCTTTTCGCACGGTCTCTGTTACTACAATATTTCAGACCCAAGGAAGTAGACATTGGGCGAGTGCAAAGGCAAAGTCGAAAACAAGAGAAAGGCCGTCAAGTTGCTCTACCCAAACTTTTCAACGATTTCCCTTATAATGTTCATGTTACGGGTGGTTGCTTTTGCCTTCAGCTTTGACTCCACAAACGGGTTAGGTAGTGCTCCTTCTCCGCCGCCGTGAGTGAGACTGAAAACCTCCTTGCCTTCAGCTGAAATTATCTGCGCCGTTGATTTTGGGATTGTTAACGGCAACTGTAGTGGGAATTTTGGCTGGGAGCTTGGAAGCATAGTCACGAGAAAGCTTGTGCCCTCTTTGCTCTGGCCTCTGAATGGTTCCATGTCAATTATACGTTTAAGTTGCGGAATTGTGCGTATGAAAACGGAAACGTCGTAGCTTAGCACTCCGCGCAGCGCATCTTCAATTTTCTTCCTGATTTCTTCCATGCTTGTTGATGTGGTTTCAAAGATTATGTTGCCACTTTGCCTGTAAGTGGAAACATTCTGAAAACCTAAGCCTGTGAAGGCTTCTTTCAACTTCTCTTTTTTAACACTACGGCCGCCGACATTGATTCCTCTTAGAAAAGCTACGAGACGAAGCATGGAAAAAACTAGTTAGCAGAAGCTGTTATTAACTTTGCTTTAACTAAAAAGACTGGCAACTGCGTATTTTTTCCTAAAAAAAAACCATAAGCCCATAACCAAGAAGCAGATTAAGAAAGACATCAAATATTGCTTTTATTTTATGTCCGCCAGCAGTCTAAGGTTATGTTTAAGACGGCTCAGTCAAGGTATTTGAAAGAAGAACGACAACACCAAAAAAATGCATTGTTGTTGTTCTTCTATGCATGAATTCAATCAAGCACTAATTAACGTTAGCATTATTGCCTTGGCCGAGTACAAGCGGTTTTCTGCTTGCTCAAAAATTACTGATTTCGGGCTTTCGATGGCTTCCCCGCTTATTTCGTACCCGCGGTGAATCGGCATATCATGCATAATGTATGCATTGCTCCCTTTGAGCAGTTCAGCGTTGATTTGGTAGGGCATCATAAGTTTAGTGCGCTTCTCTTTTTCAGCTGCAAACTTGGGGTCGGTAAAAAACTCCATGTCAATCCATGTGTCCGTGTAAACGAAATCTGCATCCTTAACCGCTTTCTTTGCGTCCAATGTTGACTGCCAAAGACCGGTCTTCTTCGCTTCAGCCATTAACTTTTCATCCCGGGCGGCTTCATTGAAAAACGGCGTCACAGTTGTCAGCTTGACTCCTGTTTTGATGCAGCCTTCTATGAGTGAGTTGCAAACGTTGTTGTGTACGCCGATGTAGACAAGTTTGGTGCCTTTAAGCGTGCCTTTCTTCTCTTTCATGGTGATTAAGTCTGCTATGATTTGGCTCGGATGATATTTGTCGTCGCAGCCGTTGATGACTGGAACACGGGAGGCAGCAATCATCTTCAGCAGGTCAGAGTTGTAAAGCAGCCGCGCCATGATCATGTCAACGTTCCGCGACAGGTAATGGATCTCGTCACCAATGTCTGCCATTGTGAAGTTTGTGGTTCGCCAGTCAATAAATAATCCATGACCGCCCAGTTGAGTATCGGCAACTTCAAAAGCAACCCTTGTTCGGGTAGAAGTCTTCTGAAAAATCAACGCGGTGGACTTACCGTCAAATGCTTTGCGATATTTTTTCGGGTTGTGCTTTGTTTCAATGCCTAAATCTACAAGCGCGTTAAGGTCTTGACTTGACAGTTCTTTGAAATTGATCAAATGCATTTTTCACGTTACCCAGTAGGCTGAACAAAGCCAGTAATAATAAGCTTTATGTAAATTTAATTTGCCGGATCCAAATTGTTTCAGTAAAACTCTTTCTTACTTTCTTTTAACTTATGTATCAGCTGAAGGGGGGTCTTTATTGCCGCTAGCTCGCTTTCTTTTGCAGGACTCTGACAACGTTTTTAGAGAGAACTAGCTAAGAGATACATGGAAGTGCAAGTGATGATCCTGCTCGTTCACTCTAGCCGCGATATTGCAGGTGTAAACATAGCTAAAAGCATACTTCATCACTATCCATTTACAAAGACGACCCACACGTACCAAGAAAGCCCGATCCACGTCGCTGATTTCAGTGGAAAACAAGTCAGCTTCCTAACGCTTAAGGAAGAAGCGATCAAGTCTCAATGTCTTGGAGTAGACTTTCCAAACGCGGAGTTAGTTGTCTTCATTTCGCGCCACAGCAGCCAAAGCGGCATGCCTACCCTTTCTGTTCATACAACGGGAAACTTCAGTGAAGCCCAACTTGGCGGTTTAGCACGTGCGCTGTCGATCGCACCCGCCTTTGCGATGCAAACCTCACTTAGAGCATTATGCAGCTTAAAGCAGGAATTGAACCTCAACTACGAGGTCTCGTACGAATGCACCCACCACGGTCCAAGCCTAAACGTGCCCGTCATGTTTGTTGAATTAGGCAGTTCAGAGCCCCAATGGAACGATTTGGCCGCTGCACAAGCCGTTGGCGATGCTGCAATGACTGCGATCACTAATTTCTCGGAGCCAGCAGAGGAAGCAGTTCTCGGGATAGGAGGACCCCACTACAACCAAAAATTCTCTCGCATGGCTCTATCAGGCGAAGCAGCGTTTGGGCACATGATACCCAAATATGCCGTTTCCACAGTTGATTCCGAAATAATATCGCAGTGCGTGGAGAAAACTTTGGAAAAGGTTTCACTTGCTGTTCTTGACTGGAAGGGAATCGCAAGCCAAGACAAACCCAAGCTGCTGTCTGCTCTGCAATGTGCAGGCTTGACTTTCAAGAAAGTCTAAAAAGTTGATCGCTTTAGCAAACATTAAAAGTCTTATGGAACTTGTTTTTAAACTCTAAATCACAGTAACATTTATTATTGAATAATGAAATGTTGAGTGTGCGATAGATATGGGTATAAAATCTTGGTTAACGCAAGCTGGACGAACCTTAAAGCTTGCTAACAAGCCTGGACGGGAAGAGCTCTGGCTTTCGATAAAAATCAGTCTTCTCGGCATAGGCCTCGTTGGCGTAATCGGCTTCGTAATCAAACTCTTATCATACGCTCTAGGCGGCGCAGCGCATAGTGCGTCATCGACAACCTAGAGGGAACTGAATTATGGATAAGAAAGAAGAAGAGCAAATGCAAACCAAAATTTTCGTGGTTAAAACAACCACTGGGCAGGAAAGAAACGTAGCCCGGTTAATCGCTTCAAAGGTTGAGATGAATCACATTCCCATAAAAGCTCTTCTTGTGCCAGATACATTGAAAGGATACGTGTTTGTCGAGGCAGATGGGCCACATTTGGTGGAAGAAGCCATTTCAGGTTTAAGGCATGTTCGCTCCCGGATCCCTGGGCTTGTCAGCTTCGCCGAAATAGAACGGTATATTGTTCGCAAACCAGTCATGGAAGACCTCAACGAAGATGACGTCGTTGAAATTACAGGTGGGCCGTTCAAAGGTATGCGAGCTAAAATCACAAGGCTTGACAAGTCAAAAGGCGAAGTTACCCTTGAACTGCTTGAGGCGACATTCACTTTGCCAATCACAGTACACTCAGATTACGTAAAACTGGTGGAAAAAGCAAAATAAAACAAAACTGGTGAAAAAAATGAGCGAAAAAAAATCTGTTGAATTACTCGTAAACGGCGGACAAGCCAATGCAGGTCCACCTCTGGGTCCTGCTCTTGGACCGTTAGGCGTCAACATCATGGCTATTGTCAACAAGATTAACGAGCTAACAAAGGACTATGCCGGAATGAAGGTTCCGGTGAAAATCAGTGTTGATACCGAGGACAAGACTTTCGAGGTTACCGTAGGTACCCCGACCGCTTCAGCCTTGATTGTTGCTGAGTTAAAGGTGGAAAAGGGCTCCGGAACACCTAACACCGTTAAAGTGGGCAACTTGTCCATGGAACAGATGGTGCGCATCGCTAAAATTAAGCGTCCTGAACTTTTAGCTCCAACATTGAAGAAGGCGACAAAGGAGATGCTTGGCACATGCGTCAGTTTAGGCGTCACTGTTGAAGGCAAAGACCCGCGGGAAGTCCAAAAAGACATAGACGACGGAAACTACGAACAACTGTTTGGTAACGAGTAATGACAAGCGAATATTTTTATAATGGGTTTCCAATCCCTCATTGGCACGAGGCTTAAAAATGCCCCTAGACAACAAGACAATTTCCGAGGCAATTAAACAAGCAAAAACGAAGTCTGGCGACAAAAAATTCAATCAGACAGTAGATTTGATCTTAGACATTACTGAGATCGACATGAAGTCGCCCGAAGGCAAAATCCAAGAGATCGTTGAGCTTCCGCACGAGACGGGTAAACCAAACAAGGTCTGCGTTATTGCTTCTGGAGAATTTGCGTATAAAGCCAAGAACGCTAATGCTGACTACGTTGTTGAACGTGCTGACTTAGACGCGTTGAACGGAAAAAAGAAGGAACTACGTAAACTTGCTGAAGATTATGACGTTTTCATTTCTGAAGCGCCTTTGATGCCGCTTGTAGGCAGGATTCTTGGTCCGGTATTGGGTCCGAGGGGTAAAATGCCTATTCCGGTTGCGCCTAACGCAGATATTGCAGCCCTGATAAATAAGCATCGTAAAACGGTGGTTGTAAGAATGCGTAACCAACCGATTATTCAAGTTTCAGTTGGCTCTCAGCAGATGAAAGATGAAGACCTAGTAGATAACACTATGACTGTTCTTCGTGTTTTAGATGGAAAACTTAAGCGTGGCCTCAAGAACGTGAAGTATGCCTTCATTAAGACATCCATGGGTGAGCCAGTTAAGATTAAACCGTGATAGAGTAGAGAAATTATGCCGTCCCAACAAGTGTTAGAGGAAAAATCAGGCGAAGTAGATGCGATAAAGGACATACTCAAAGAGTACAAGTCCATCGGCATCGCTAGTCTGAAGAAGGTTCGCGCTTCCCAGCTTCAAGAGTTGAAGAAAAGTATGGCTGGCAAAGTTTACCTCCGAGTTTTGAAGAACACGCTTATGAAGCTGGCTATTGAAGAAATGGAGCAGGAAGACCTTAAGAAGATTGAGGAATACTTGGAAGGGTCAAACATTTACATGTTTACAGACCTAAACCCCTTCAAACTTGCGTTGCTTTTGGAACGGGGGAAAGTCAAAACAACTGCGAAATCAGGCGACATAGCCGCCATGGACGTGATTGTTCCAACCGGCAATACGGGGCAACCTCCGGGACCCATCATTAGCCAACTTAACTCCGTCGGTTTGCCGACACGCATTGAGTCTGGCAGCGTCTGGGTCAGCAAGGACACGTTGGTTGTTCGCAAAGGAGAGGAGATCAACGAACGTCTTGCAGGTGTTCTTTCGAAACTGAACATTAAAGCCGTTGAACTCGGCATTTCAATGCGAGCAGTCTTTGACAACGGGTTAATCATCGTTGGCGACCAACTCAAAATCGACCTTGACGCTACAAGGAAAAGCCTTGTGCAAAGTAATCAAGAAGCATTCGCCTTGGCAATGGGCATTAGCTACCCAACCAAAGACACAATCAAACCGTTACTGCAGCTAGCTCACCAGAAGGCCGTTGCTTTAGCCGTCGCCGCAGTAGTGCCGACCAAAGACACAATCGGCGATCTGATGCGAAAAGCCAACGCGGAAATGACAAGCCTAAGCAGCGCAGTCGATAAAGCGAAGCCGAAAGCCGCATAAAACTGCCCTTTCATATTTTATTTTTCTCTCGTTTAGTTTTTCTCAATGCGTCTGTTTTTGTTATTTGCATTATGGCTTCGTTCCAAGGTGGGAAGAAGGGGTGTTTGCCTATTATGCGCTTTTTGATGGTTTCTAGTCAAAAAATGGGTCCAATGGAATAGGTCAAGATTTGTCTTGAGAATTTAAGAAAAGCTTTTCTGGCTTCAAGTTCATGCTTAATTGAGTATGTCGGGTTATGAGTGGAAAGAGTAAAGTCTGTCTTGTCTCCTGCAGTGTCTTAAAAGATGAGTTGCAGCGTCTGGTTAAGGACGGGCGGTTGGATGCAGAATTAGTTTTCGTTAGCAAATACTTCCGCGTTGACTATGAGACGCTCGAGAAAAACCTCCGCAAAGTCCTAGAAGCAACACTGAAGCGTTTCAGCGGCAAAGTGGTGCTAATTTACGGCGACCTCTGCCTTGGACCAGATGGTGAAATGAAAAAACTAGCAGACGGATACGGCATCGTTAAGGTTGATGCGGCGAACTGCGTCGACTGCCAAATAGGTGGCGGAGGAAAATTCTTTGAGGCTGACCCCGAGCATAACTTGATGTTCATGGGTCCAGGAATGATCGCGTTTTTTAAGTATATGAAGCAGAAAATGCTTCAAGATGGAGTTGATGAGGCATCTTTTGCAGGTATGTTCAGCGGAATCAAGGGCATCGTGCTTCTAGATACCTGCGACAACGCAAAGGAATGCCGTGAAGAGCTTGAAAAGTCGGGCTTGGGACTGCCGATTCTTGAAGCAAGGGAAGTTGGGCTTGAAAACGTGAGGCAAGTGGTTTTTGATGCAATTCAACGTGCAACAAGTAATAAGTGACTCTATTAGCACACGAAAATTGAGTAATTGATTGCTTGAGGCGTCATGGAGTTACCGCAAATATTAAAGAAGCATCAGCGTAATAGTGCAGCCTGTGGGTGTGGTTGTTGTTATGACACAAACTGTTTCTTCCCAGCCTATGAAGAGAGTGGAAGACTGGAAGTCAAGATTAATTGACCTTTCAAGAAGAAACAGCCTCCTATATTTTCATAGAAACAAACGGGGAAGCTTATCTATCTCACAGCCTGACACGCAGACGGCTTTTAATCTGCTGGTTTTGAAAAAGAAAAAATTGGAATTCTGGCTACCTCCTCCAGAAAAAGCCCAAGATACTGAAACGCAGGAAAAACCCCAAGAGCAAGAGAACCCGAAAGGCAAGGGGAAGACCAAAACTGCCAAAACAGCGAAAGGCAACACCCAAGCCTCCTTTAATGAAACCTTAGCATTGGCTGATGAAACCCAGCGTCCCAAAGCAAACCAGTTAGTAAGCGAAAGAATGTCTCGAGCAGAACTTGAAAGAAGCCTCAAAGGGCTGCAGTGGCGCTCACTTCTGGATTACCGCGAACGTGGTGTTCGCATTTTACATGCGGCTTTTGGTACGCTTGACTGGGTTGATTTTGAAACAAAAGAGCAAGTCCAGTCACCCTTGATTCTTGTGCCACTAGAGTTGACACGGGATTCTATACGTCAACCCTACAGTATCGGCCTGCCGCCCGTTGAAGACGAAGAGGTCTTAAACCCTGCTTTACAGGTCAAACTGAAAAACGATTACAAAATTGATTTGCCGCCTTTGCCTGAAGAATGGGAAAACCTGGCCCTGCAAAACTACTTTGACATGGTTAATCAGGCTGTTGCTGAGTTAGGCTGGAAGGTTGAGACGTCCTTTGATTTGGGGCTTTTTTCATTTCAGAAATTGGTCATATACAAAGATTTAGAGGCGAATGCTCCTTTAGTTACGCAGCACCCCATCGTTCGAGCAATCGCAGGCATAAAAGAAGGCAACCTCATTATGGACGGGTTGCCTGACGAGAAAGACGTTGACAAAATCGAGCCGCCAGACAAAACTCATCAGGTTCTTGATGCCGACAGCAGCCAACGGGTCTCTATTGAATACGCCTTGAGAGGACAAAGCTTCGTTATGCAAGGTCCCCCAGGCACCGGAAAAAGCCAAACCATCGCGAACATAATCGCAGAGTGCATCGCTAACGGGAAATCTGTGCTCTTTGTCAGTGACAAGATGGCAGCCCTCGAAGTTGTTTACAAGCGGCTTAGCGAGGTTGGGCTGGCGCATTTTTGTCTTGAACTTCACAGCAGCAAAGCCAACAAGCAGCAAGTTGTCGCCGAGCTTAAACGTAGTCTTGACGAGAACCTTATCCCGCGCAAATTGCCGTCCCCCCATGAGTTTGAAAAAATGGTTGACTATCGGGAAGCACTGAATGGTTATGTTGCAGCCTTGCATGAGAAACGACAATACCTTCAGAGAAGTGCTTATGAAGTTTTGAGTTTAATCTCCGGCCTTGAGCGGGTTCCTTTCGTGTCTGTCGGCTTAACTGAATTGGGAACGCTGACCCCTCAGAAAATGCATGAGTTGGAAGCGCTTGTTTCTCAACTGAGCAAAGTTTGGCAAGTGATAGAAGAGCCCGATTTTCCATGGGTAGGTTATCGAGCCGATGTCTACAACCTGGAACTCCGCTCTGAAGTGCTGTCGGCGCTTGAAAACATTAGTGAAACTCTGTTGGAACTGCAAAATGAAGCGGAAGACTTCTCCGCTAAGCTGGGTGTTTTTCCGCCTGAAACATTTGTCCGCGTAAAATGGCTTTTAGAAGTAACCAAGTTCCTAATTGAAAGCCCCAAGCCCGAAGTTTACTGGCTGACGGACCTAAACATCGATAAACTCCACGCTGAAGCCAAAACCTACCTCGAAACCAGCATCTGGATAAAAAACACCCGCGTCAGCCTCATGGAGCGCTACCAGCCCTCCCTGTTCGATTTGGTTCTTAATCAGTCAGCAGATATCGAGAAGCAGCTTGAGGCTCTAAGCAGGATTCTCCCAGGAGTCGGCTTGGAAGAAAGCGAATTTTTGCCCGAACGCGAAAAGTTCTTGGCTTTCATGAGAGGCACTGCGGTTTTCGCTAGGAAATGGCGTGAAACCTCTCAAGCACTTGCTCCGCGATTGGGATTGGACGGCGAAGGTTTGACTATTAATCAAATAAAAGAATTGTCCCGCATGGCGCTGCTGTGCTTCGCTGAAGATAAACCTGAGCCGCAGTGGTTTGACACTAAATATTTCGAACAAGTTGCTGACACAGTGAGGAAGCAAAAACAACTCTATCAAGACCACGGCCTCCTGAAAAGCCGCTTAGACGAAACTTACACTGATGGAATCTTCCAACTTGACTTGGACGGGCTAATCGCAAGATATAACCGATACAGCCAAAACCCCCTTAAACTGTTCAATTCAAGTTACCGCAACGACCAAAAACAAATCGCACGAGTGACCAATAACGGGAAAGTTCCTAAAACCGTTCTGCCTGACCTGGTTGACGCCCGAAAAGTCAAAAAGTTGCAGGCGCAGATTGAAGAGTCAGCTGAAACGGTTCGAGCCTTGCTGGGTCACTTCTACGACAAGTCAAAAACAGACTTCCAAGGCGCCGAAAAAGCCTTAGAACTAACAGCGGAAATCCGCAAACTCAATTGGGCGACAACAATTCCGGAGAACCTGCTGAAACTGATCACCAACACTTCCAGCCCCTCGCCTATGATTAAGAATTTAGGGTTGGAACTTCAGGAATCCATTAACAAGTGGGAGCAACAGCTCAAAGATTATTCAATGTTCATACCAGCGAACATTCCCAAATCAAATAATGCAATCTCTCAAACGCCCCTGCCGCTGCTCGAGGAATGGGTCACCGAAACAGAAAAACAACTGACTCCGCTTCGTGAGTCAACAAATGTAGCACTCGCAACTTCCAAGCAGGAACCCCAAACCTACAAGCAACTTATGGTAGATCTTAAGAACGCCGAAGACATACGCAAAAAAGAAGCGGCCATCTTAGGGGAAAAGGCGCAGCTTCTGGAGAAATTCGGCTCACGCTTCAGCGGTCTTGAAACAAACTGGCAAGATATCGTCGAGGTTATAGAATGGGTGAAAAAAGTCCAGGCAGCTTTCCTTGATATTCCAGTTTCGCAGGCTTTCGCGCAATTAGCTGCTCAGGGACCAAGCGCAACTCCATCGAGCATGGAGCTAACTAGAAAATATGATGCTTCTTTAAGAGTTCTCGAAGATTTTGGGACTCGTTTCGAAGCGCCGATGAAGTATAAAAACCAGTTTTTGAGGGATTTGGAAATAAAAGTTATCAACGAACGAATTCACACGCTCCGGGACCGTGTTGACGAAATTCAAGTTTGGGTTGACTTCAAAGACATCAAGAACCGTTTTGCCCTCCGTGGCTTAGACCAGTTCTTCAACCATCTGGTTGAACAGAAACTCCCAGCGGCAGATCTGGTAGATGTTTTCCGCAGAGGCGTTTACCAAGAATGGATCAACAACCTTTACAATGAAGATCCCAAGCTTGGCAAGTTCAGGTGGGAAAATCATGAGCAGTTAATCGCTGATTTTAAGAAACTGGATCAAGACCTCATTAAGCTGAGTTCCAGCATGGTTATCGAAGAGGCAAACAGCCGTAAACCCCAAGACATTCTTATTCAAGCCGCAGACTCCGAGGCAGCAATTCTTCAAAAAGAGGCGGCAAAGAAGAGGCAGCTGATGCCGATTCGAGTCCTATTCCAGAAGATTCCTAACTTGCTTGTCAAACTAAAACCATGCCTACTCATGAGCCCAATAAGCGTAAGCCAATTTCTACCACCTGAAAGCAAGTTTGACTTGGTCCTTTTCGATGAGGCTTCCCAAATTGTTCCCGAAGACGCAATTGGCTCAATTTACCGCGGAAAAACAGTGGTGGTGGCAGGCGATAACAAGCAGTTACCGCCCACGTCTTTCTTCCAAAAAAGCTTGTTCGATAATGTGGATTGGGATGAACTCAGCGATGAGGACGTTGAAATCTTCGACAGCATACTCGACGAGTGCCTAGGCATTGGGTTACCAGTCAAAACCTTACGATGGCACTATCGAAGCAAGCATGAAGACTTAATAGCGTTCTCGAACCACCGCTTCTACGAAGACACGCTCGTAACTTTCCCATCTGCACAGGCGCAAAATGACACTTTAGGCGTAAAACTAGTTTATGTCCAAAATGGCATCTATGACCGAGGCGGCCAAAGAAACAACATAAAAGAAGCAGAAAAAGTAGCAGACCTTGTCTTTGAACATTTCCGCCTCTACCCAAAGAAAACCCTCGGCGTCGTAACCTTTAGCGTAGCCCAGATGGAAACCGTTGAAGACGCCATAGACCGCCAATTAAAAGAACAACCCGATTTCGAACAGTTCTTTAAAGAAGACCGTTTGGAAGGCTTCTTCGTTAAAAATTTGGAGAACGTTCAAGGCGACGAACGGGACGTAATTTTCTTTAGCGTCGGCTATGGTTATGCCCTGCAAAAGCAAATGGCGATGAACTTTGGTCCACTCAACAAGCCCGGTGGAGAACGGCGCTTAAACGTTGCAGTCACAAGAGCCCGGGAAAAAGTGGTTCTGGTGACCTCGATTAAAGCTACTGACATTGACCCTGAAATAAAAGCAGTCGGCGTGCAAACGCTACGGTACTATCTTGATTACGCTGAGCACGGACCCGAAGCGTTAGAGTCCGTTAAGGCGATGGAAGGCGAGTTTGAATCAGCTCTGGATGAAGATGTGGCCGCAGAAATTAAGAAGATGGGCTATGAGGTTGTTCCACAAGTAGGATGCAGCGGCTACAGAATAGACATCGGCGTTGTCGACCCAGTTAATCCAGGAAACTTTTTGCTCGGCGTAGAATGCGACGGAGCCTCATACAAATCGAGCAATAGCGCGCGGGACAGAGATCGCCTCCGTGAACAAGTGCTAAGACAGCTTGGCTGGCGCATTCACCGAGTTTGGTCTCCAGCTTGGGTCGCAAGACGCGACTCTGAAATTCGACGCCTAAAAGAAGACTTAGAACAAGCCAGTAAGCAGCAGATAGATAGGGAGACGCAAGAACCGATGATTGAAATTAAGGGGGGGATGACTCCGAAGACTGATGTCCAGAAAATCGAGTTTGCAGGCATCGAAAAAATCGGTGAACCCTACAAGACCTACCCGCTTAAGGCGTCATTTAACCCATACATCAGGGTTGCCTCAGCTAACGGCTCTGTCAATTCTAAGCAGAAGAACGAATTTCACTTTCCTGAGAACAGGGAAAACCAAACTAAACTGCTTGCTGAGCTTGTGCAGAATGAAGGGCCCGTAAACTTTGATTATGCCGTGGAGCGTTTAGCATCCGCGTGGGGAATCAAACAAGTGACGCCACAAGTAACTCACGCTGTGAAAGAAGCCCTCAACAACCTGTTAAGAGAGCAAAAAGTCGTGCTCAAAGGCAGCTTCCTTTGGTCCCCCACGCAAAGAGAAACTCTAATAAGGGTTCCAGTGCAAGGCATCCCCGAAACCAAACGCAAAGCCAGTTACATTGCCCCAGAAGAAATAGAATCCGCTATGTTGCTTGTTACACGTTACGCATTGGGCATCAGCCAAGAGTCTCTGATTTGGGAAACTGCTAGGGTGTTTGGGCTTAACCGTTCAGCTGAAGGAGCGTTTGAGGTGTTCTCAGAAATCTTACAGCGGCTAGTAAGGGACAGAAAACTCGTCTGCAAAGACGATGTTGTTACCGTTGCTTAAGGCTTATTTATTTCTCTGATGAGGGATGGCAGGTCACTGAGCGAAGTTATGATAAAGTTTGCAGAATTATGCTTAAGCTGCTCCAGAGTAGCCATGCCTGTCGGGATTCCCACAGCGATTGCCTTAAGCTCTTTGGCGCTTTGCATGTCAACAATGCTGTCTCCGACAATAACGGTTCCTTGAGCCCGTGCGTCTAACGCCTCAAGCGCCACCTCAAACTGTTCCGTGTGCGGCTTAACGTATTTGACTTTGTCTCGAGGGACAACCGTTTTGAAGAAGTCCTCAATCTTGAAACGCTGGAGAATGTACTTCGCCGCTTTCTCGCTGTTAGTGGTGCACAAACCCATCTTCAGCTTCATCCCATTAAGCTCCTTCAACATCTCGACGGCTCCTGTCTGCAAGCTTGTCGTTAAAGCAGCCTCCATCTCGTATTTCTCAGCTATAGCCAAAGCTTGCGTGCGAATCTCTTCAAAAATGCGCGCAGAATTTGATTTATCACCATTTTTAAAGAAAATTTCCGATTTAGCCAGCATTTCAAATATGCTTTCGTTAACTATCAGAACTGATGCGGGAACGCCAGCTCTTATAAGGTAGCCCCTAACTTCGGCGCGCATGGCTTTGAAATCCAAGTTGAAGTGGGCAAGTGTCCCGTCTAAATCAAATATTACTGCTTCTATAGTCACAGATGTTGGCTCCTTAATCCGAAACTGGGTTAACACTTACTCTTACAGAAATATACTTTGTGGTAAAATTCATCGCCAATGGCACAAGCTGAATTGCGAAAAAACAAGATTTCAATTGCTTTTTGTTTTGAGTAAAACCCCTAATTTCGCTTTTGTTCATTGAGATTGATGCTTAGCTGGGTAGAAATTCGAATTCAACATTACGAAGTTATTATTACCTTCAAAGCTTTCTCTACGGGATTATCGACTGTTTGCAGGGCTCTCTCAAAATCGTCAATCTTGAATCTGTGCGTAATTAGACCTTTCACATCAACCAGTTTCCTATCTATTAACTCCAGAGCCGCTGGGTACTCAATAGGCGAAAGGTAAATGGTGAAAAATGACGCTTCATCAGCATCCTCCAAGTTCAAGTACCCCTTCGACTCGCCGACCAAAGCCACTTTACCAGCCTTCCTAACCAAAAACGGCGTCTGCTCAACGGTTTGTCTAGTTCCAGCAGCTTCAATAACCAAATCTGACCCGTGCTTTGTCAGTTTCCTAACCGTTTTAGCTGCGTCTTGTTTTTTGGCATTGATGACTGCGTCTGCGCCGTATTTCTCGCTTAATTCAAGCCTATAATCCTCTACATCAACTGCGATAACGCGGCAACCCTTCAGCTGAGCCACCTGCGTCATTAACAAGCCTATAGGTCCCTGCCCAATTACTGTCACCCAATCACCAAGATTAGGCTTCATATAATCGAGCACTCGAAGCGCCAAAGCAACAGGCTCCACTATCGCCGCCTCATCATCGCTTACACTTGCAGGAACGGGAATTAAGCTTCTAGGCAACATTGCTTTTGATTCAGCGAAGAACCCATCACGTGTTAACCCGTAAAACCTGCCTCTGACGCAGTAGGTTGGCAATCCCCTAAGGCAATAATAACAGTGTCCGCAGTTAACCACAGGAACCATAACAACCCGTTCGCCAGTGTCCTCGCGAACCCCCCAAGCATCATGCCCCAATATCCTGCCCTTTTTCATCCATTTCCAGTCTCCTCTATACAGGTGCATGTCGGTGCCGCAGATGCTTCCAGCTCTAAAGTGCACAGGAACCCATATGCCTTTCACTTTGGGTTCAGGAACGTTTTCAACATTGATCTTATGGGGTCCACGATAAACAACCGCCTTCAAAAAAACATCAACCTCTAACATTTCATCGGCGACTGAAAGGTATTAAGTTTATTGTACGTGCCGTGTGGCTTTTGCGTTAGGTTAATAACTCTAATAGCACATGCATGTTTGAATGCCTATGGACTTGGAAGAGTACTCAAAAGAGAAGCTTTGGCAGCTACTTGTTGAAACAGTGCATGCTTCAGTTATGTACCCGACCCATAAGGCTTACACGCGCGGGAGCATTTTGCCGCTGAAAGCTGATGTAACCGCTTCTGAGCTTGCCGAAAGGCTTGGCATGCCGCTCGGTGAAGCATTGGTGATTCTGAGCGAGCTGCTGGAAGAGAGAAAATTGCCCGCTTAGATGCCTGTTATTTGTGTAGGACTCATGAGTTTTTTAAGCGAGGTACAATATTTAAAGCGCTGAGTTGCCGTTATGTTTATATAAGCATAACGTTATCCCTAAAAACAGTGAAAAAAATGAAAGTTCTAACAAAGGTACTCGCAGTAGTCTTGATTGTCATAATTATAGCTGGAATAGGCACTTACGCAGCATACACTTACCTTAAGAACACGCAAAGTACACCTTCACCGACTCCATCCCCCACGTTCACCCCAACACCAACGCCTAGTCCAACCACATCTCCAACAGCAACTCCAACATCCTCTTCGAGCCCAACAACCATTCCTACCCCAACTCCTACTATCAATACCTCACCCAACCCTCCCCGCACAACATTGACAGTAGCAACGACCACAAGCCTCCATGACACAGGATTAGAAGACAACGGAGCAGGCAACATCAAAGATGCCTTCCAATCAGAATATCCATGGATAACAATTAACTTCAATGCGTTAGGAACTGGCGCTGCAATAGCAAATGCAGAGGCAGGCGACTCGGACATGATCCTTGTTCATTCGCCATCTCAGGAACTTAACTTTTTAAAAAGCGGGTCAGGAGTAGACCGCAAAATAGTGGCATACAACTTCTTCGTTATTGTCGGCCCTGCAAACGATCCTGCAGGTATCAGCAGCATGACTAATGTGAGTCTAGCTCTGCAAACACTTTACAACGCTACCCAACCTGGCAATCCGAAATACAACCCCAATGTTCAGTGGTTCTCAAGAAATGATGGTTCAGGAACAGCCACCGCAGAGCAGAATCTTTGGAAAGCCGCGGGATTCAATTACAATACATTAACAACACAGACATCCTGGTTTCATACCACTCAGCAAGGGATGGGATTAACCTTGCTTGCAGCCAACAACGGCGTAGGCTCTAGTCCTTCGGGGTACACATTATCAGACACCGGCACATACCTTTCCTATTACGATCAAAACCTAATACAATTGAAGATCCAAATTCAAGCTCAACAAGCCTTGCTCAATGTCTACAGCGCAATAATTGACAACCCGCAAAATTCTACTCTAGCGGGCACAAACTTTAACGCTGCCTTACTTTTCGTCAACTGGCTAGTTTCACCTCAAGGACAGCAAGTGATAGGCAGCTATGGGATTTCAACCTATGGGCAATCGTTGTTCACTCCCTTTGTTCCTCTGGTTAGCGGCGCTTCATCTAACACTACATTACTCGGTTGGATTCAAAGTTACGCTTACATGAATGCAAACCCTGCCATCAGCGCTAGCGGAACAGAGTGTCCGTCGCAGTACCGATATAACGCCGGTGACCTTTACTCGCCGTCTTATGACGCAGTAGCGAACATGAACGCTAATGTTCCCATAGACTTTGTGAACTATACCGTAGCAGACAGCCAAAAGCCAATAATTGCACTGCCAGCAAAAAGCAGTCCGAGCACGGCTAAAATAATTTGGGAGTAAGGTTAAGAAAAGCTCAAATAAACTTCCTCTTATTTCTTTTGTGATATGCATGGCTGATATTATCGGTCCCGCATTCGAACAAGCAATCAAACTAATCTTAGGCGGCAATCACGACGTTTACGCGACAGTTTACCGATCCATCTACATTGCAGGTTTGGGAACGTTTTTGGCTTGTTTATGGAGCATTCCAATAGCTGTAGTTTTAGGTTTGTATAGTTTCAAAGGAAAATGGGTTATCAAAGGCATCTTTAACGCTTTGATCGGTGTACCAACTGTAGCCTTAGGGCTGCTATTGTATTTGCTCCTGTCAAGGCAAGGCGAATTCGGAAGCTTTCATCTTCTTTACACTCTTAACGGTATCGCAATTGGCGAATCAATTCTCGTAACCCCAATAATTGTTAGTTTTGCATCAAACGCGTTGGCGACAGCTGACACACAGCTCAGGGACTTAGCCAGAACACTCGGCGCTTCAGGGCTGAGAACCAATTCAACTTTGATTCGGGAAACAATCTGGTCAATAATGCTTTCGATTACGGCTTCTTTTAACAGAGGATTTGGCGAGCTTGGCATAGCGATGATTGTGGGCGGAAATTTCGTGGGCGTTACCCAAGTTTTAACTACTGCCATCAGCGTTCAGATAAACTTTGGAAATTTCAGTTTTGCTGTGGCTTACGCAATAATTCTTATGGCAATAGTGATTGCGTTAGCTTTAACGATCAGTCTAATTGAGCGGCTCAGGCAAGAAGATGCATCAATATATCGGCTCCATTTCTGGAGAGGTCTAGGCGGAAGCTAAAAAATGAGTGTCCGTCTTCAGCTGGCAGATATTAAAAGAAGCTATCGAGCCGTAAAAGCTCTGCAATCAGTGTCGCTTGACCTACAGGGTGGAAAAATAATAGTTCTTTTAGGTGTTAACGGTGCAGGCAAAACAACGCTTATGCGGATTATGGCTGGCTTAGAAAACGCCGACTCTGGAAAACTTATGCTTAACAATCAAACAATCGAATGTAAGGCTTTACGTCAGATTTCAACATTGGTTTTTCAAAGGAGTGCAATGTTTAGCCTAAACGTTTACGACAATCTGGCGTATGGCCTTCGAATCAGAGGAGTCCGAAAAGAGGAAATACAAAAAAAAGTCGCTGAAGCCCTCCAAGAAGTGCGGCTCTCCGGATTTGAGAAACGAAAAGCAAAAAAGGCTTCAGGCGGAGAACAACAAAGAATTGCACTTGCCCGAGCATTCCTGCTAAATTCACACGTGCTGCTTTTAGATGAGCCTACTGCGAATTTAGATCCGAACAGCGCAACCATCATTGAAAAGGCAATAGTGGCCCGAAAGCGCTCTGACCGCATTATAGTTATTTCAACCCACAACCTAAGCCAAGCGAAAAGAATTGCTAACGAGATAATTCACATCTACAACGGCGAAATACTTGAGGTAGCAACGCCTGAGGATTTCTTTGACAACCCAAAAAGTGAAATCTCACGCAAATTCGTCAACGGGGAATTGGAATTCTAATTGCAACCTTCGACTTCAGGCAAATTTCAGTCTCGCTGGGTTCATTTTCCCATAGGTCCTCTATTGTCGGAGGCGGAGCAACATACCTCGTTTGGGCAGTGCTTAAGTCAACTAAAAAAACCTAGCAAAACCGCTTCTATCATTATCGACTATCTTTATATGGACTTTGCAACATAACCATTTATAGAATGCTTGCCAACAAAAAACGTAAGCTCTCATGCAAAGTCTGGTTAGAATACAAAGATAAACCGATAATAGGCAAAGGTGGAGCCGAAATACTCGAAGCTGTCGACAAAGAAAAGTCCATTTCTAAAGCTGCGGAAACCTTAGACATGTCTTATCGTTACGTGTGGAATTACCTGCAGGATATTCAAAATGCCCTTGTGCAGCCGATAGTTGAAACCCACAAGGGAGGCAAGGCTGGAGGCGGAGGCGCGAAGCTGACGGATTTAGGGAAGAACTTGCTGGTTGAGTATAAGCAGGCTGAGAGCTACTTGGGGAACGTTTTGTCTAACTCGGGAAGTTTGGAGGTGAAAGCTTTGAAGTTGAGTGCAAGGAACCGATTTAAAGGGAAAGTTGTAGCAGTGGAAAAAGGCGTTATTACAGCTAAAGTGAAGGTTGAAGTGAAGGTGCCCGTAACAGTTACCGCCGTCATAACTAAGGACGCAGTTGAAGACTTAGACATTAAGGTAGGCGACGAAGTAGAAGCAATCATAAAGTCAACAGAAGTAATGATCGCCAAATAATCCTTCTAAATTTTTAATTCTTTTTCTTAACCGAAAAATGCCTAAGCACTATTTTTGCATGCACAAAATGGTATGGGTACAATTTTTCATATGAACTAAAGAAATGCCGGGGGGGTGGAGTCTTTTTTTTACTCTACCACGTATCTGTATGTTATGTGTTCACCTGCTGTGGTGCTTTTTCTCGTGATTTTAAGAACATCTCCAGGCTTTGCGCCTATCGCTTTTACTGCGGGGTCACCTGACTTTATCTGCGGTATCTGGTAGGGTTTAACCTTGTATTGCGTGAGAAGCTGGGTTTTTTCTTTTTCGGTTAGGATTTCATGCAGTGGGACTAGTGCGTGTTCGAAAATGTCAAAGACTGGGAAAGACTTTGGTAGCAGTTCAACCTGCTTCTTTTTTGCGCCAAGTTTCACTGCATGGGTGTAACGTCCTTCGGTGACGACTATTGCGCGGTCGATTTCTTTTTCTTTCATCACTTTGTACAGGGTGTTCATTGCGGCTATGCCTACGGTTGCTTCACCCAAAATGCACCAAATTAACGCTTTTTCTTTGTCTTGCGGAATATCAATTATGTAGGCTATTGCGCCTTCATACTTACCTGTTTCTTTTTCGAGAAGCTTGTATTTTCGAAGTTTAATCAGGACTTCTGCCTTTCGTTCTTCAATCGATTCAAGTTTAGTTGACAAACTATAAACCTCAAAGATCGGGAATACGCGAAACCATAACTTACTTTAACCCTTAAACTTTTCCCTCAAAACGGAAAATCCCAAGCACTTTCTTGTCATATTCATCTGCGAATCTGTTAATTGCTGAAAATAACCGGCCTTAAAATCTTTGAGGGATTGCAAGTGGCTTAACCTGGCAGCACAGTTACGAATCCGCCCATGAAACCTATTTGATCGGGTTGGCCATCGCTGCCTGTAGTCATCGCCCAGCCTCCTGCACCGGAGTCGCATGGGTAACTGCAGTACCAGCGGTAGACGCCAGCGTTGGCTTCCGTAAACTGGAAATTGGACACCGTTGGGGTCCCTGTGGTGTTGCTTGGTGGGATTGCGAAATTCACATTTAATGTGGGGCTTGTGAATGAATGCTCGCTGCCGTCGTAGTTCACAACGGTGAGATAAACAACTTGATTTGTATAGACTGTGAAGTTGCAAGGAACAAAGGCGTCGTGAAGCTTGCCGTCGGGACCAAGAGCCAAGTTGCCTTGAACCACCAACGTAATGTCTGCAGTTTCGCTGGAAGCTTTGCCGTTAACAGTTGTTGAAGGTTTCAGGTTGTACCCAATAATCGCTCCAAGCACGGCAACGGCCAGTAAAACAACGATGATTGCGGCAACTGCGAAACCTTTCGGAAAATCACCGCTCGTACTTTATCGCCACAGACAGAATTGACATTGATTCTTTAATATTTCAACAGGTTTAAATAGATAATTGATTAAGAGATGGATTTTAAAAAAGTGAAAACTTAACCTCTGACTAGTTTGTAGCCTATTTTTACTCCCATATTGTAGCTGTAGGCTAGATTGATTATCATTACTCCCATTGCCTCTAGGTACCGCGCAGCCTTAAGTGGGCCGCAGTCCACGGAGTCAAACCCGATGTCACGTGTTAACCGAGCGACTGTCTGTTTAGCTTTTAAGTCGTCGCCAGCCATAAAAGCCGTCAACTGTTCGTTGCCTATCTTGCCTGTGCTTTGGTTGCTGGCAAAAACGGTGTTGAATGCTTTGACTACCCGTGCTTTGGGTAGCTTCTTTTGGGTTTCTTCTGCTGTGGAGGTTGTGCAGATTATTCCTAAATCACCGTGGGGTCCTACGGCGTTCATGACATCGATGACAATTTTCCCTTCCGTGAAAGGCGCGATTTCATTAATCGCTTCATCTGCGTTACCGTGGGGTACTGCTAATATGATTATTTCTCCCCATTTCGCCGCTTCAGCAACTGGCTCTGTGGGGCTTCTGTGACCAAACTTCACTTTATGCTTTCCACTTAGGCCCTTGCCAAGTGAAGTGCCAACGTTGCCTTTTCCGATGATTGCAATTTTCAAAGTTTTACCTCAACCTATGTGGTTTGGTTGTGGCTCTTTAGAAGTTGTGACTGTGTGATGCCTACAACAACCGCTTCTAAAGGAAGCTAAGGGGTTAAAAGTTATGGATTTTGGCTCTTTTTAAAAAATATGCTTATCCAGTGGCGTATGGTTTGCCGCCCACTATGTTTGAGCTGTCGATGCTGTTTGGCTCAGAGTTTTGAAGGATCAGGTTATTGGTGTTTCCGTTGATTTCGTTGCTTCTGAACACATTGTAAGTTGAATTGACAAGAAGGACTCCCACGTAGTTGTCGGTTACAATATTGTTGTTTACTGTGCAGTTTTGGGCGTTTTCAAGCAGAATCCCAGTGCCTATCGCGGCTGAAGGGGAACCGGTGTTCTTGATTGTGAACCCAGTCACGGCCACGTTGTCGGCATCAATCGAAAGCACTGTTCCGTTATCCGCGCCGTCTATTATGGTGGTCTGGTTGTTTTGGCTGGTAAATGTTAAGGGTTTGTTGACTGCGACGTTTTCTTGGTACGTCCCAGACTTAACGAGAAGCAAGTGGCCTTCGTAGGTTGCGAAGGATGACACCGCGTCTTGGATGGTGTTGTATCCTAAACTGTCGTTTAAGTCTACGATTTGGTAGTTCGCACCGTTTTCAAAGTTTTGCGGCCAATAGAGGCTTTTGCTGTATTCGCTTTGAATCAAGCTTCGGAATTGGGGGTCGCTGTAGACGATGTCTAAGCGCCCCTTGTATTTGGCGACAAGGTTTGTGATGTCGGTGTAGAGTTGCCGGCTCCAATGAGTGGCTGTGTGATTTTGCCATATTGAATCATCTATGTTGCGGAAGCCGATCCCGTAGTCTTGCGGGAGCACAACGGCGGCGTCTGCTTTGAGGCTGCCATAATTGTTAGGGTTTTGATGCATGTAGCTCCAGAATTCCTGAAGCTTAGTGCGGTATTGTGGGTTTAAAGTCGTATTCAGGTAGTTCTGCGTCGAGTCATAAATGGCTACGTATGATGCGCCTGAATCATAAGCCAAGACGATGTCGCTGTACATTTGATCGGGAGGCTCCAAGTAGATTCCACCATTAGTTGTTCCATTGTATGTCCAGGTCACGATGGCGCCCCAAGTCTGGTTCTGGGCCGCCGCAGCGCCTCTGACTAGGCTAATCTGCATCGGTCTGCTGTCATTCCAGCCGAACTGCGCCAAAACTGTGTTGTACCCGAGTTCATAGTCAAACCAATACAAGCCGTAATCAGAAGTAAATAGCGAGGAATTTCTGCTCTTGAAGAAGCTGGAAGTTGCAGTTAGGCCGCCGCCGCTGCCATGTGTCCAAAGCCAAAAGAAGTAGTTGGTATAGTCCAAGTAGCTTTTCGCTGGAGAAGTTGGGGTTATGATAGTTTGGTTTTCTATGATTTGGGTTGTGTCCAGTTGGCTTCCCGCAGGTTCATCATAATAGTAGACGCCGAGCAAATGGTCTCCATACCGCTCTTGAGCCGCATTGAACCATTCGTAGGGTGTGTAGCCGTTTTGATTTAAGAAGAACTGTTGGTAGAACTCGGGCATAAAGTACATTCCTGCTGTGTAGGCGTAGTCACATACTTGGTTAAGCTCCGTCTCATTCTTGATGACTTGCGGCGACGCGATAATGTACATGTTAGTGTAATTTTTGACTTGGTCAATTATGGCTTCACATTGGGCAACCGTGGCGCTCCATCCTGTTTCAATTCCCACGTAGAAAGGCTTGGATGGCCCCTCGGTTTGTTTTGCGGGCGAAAGAAGGTTGGAAGCTACAAAGAAAGACACAATTATTATTGCTATGAGCACCGTGGCAATCAGGATTTTTCTATGCTTCACCGAGTTTGTGTCACCTGAATTAATAAGCAATTTTCATTCACTTATTTACTTCTGTTCTAGATCTACGAAATCAGGGCACAACTTGCGCTCTCCATGCTAAAGGCTTTAAGCAATCCGTAATATAACAAACGGCTGAGGTGTGAAACTTTGGACAAGACAGACGTTATACTAAGCCAGCTGCTGCTCTCAGACTCCCGACTTTCTTACCGCGAACTAGGCGAGAAACTGAACCTTTCTGTGACGGCAGTTCACAACCGCATTCAATCCCTAATCCAGCTTGGCATCATAAGGAAGTTCACCGCTAAACTCAGCCTAATAGCCAAAAACGGCATTCCTATCTTAATCTTCGGGACCTCAAAACTCAATTCGACCCGGGACTTAAACCCCAAACTGGAAAGGAACCGGTCTATTTACTGGCTGGCACTTAGTGGCGGAAACATCCTGTACATTGGCGCTTACCTCAAGAACATTGCTGAATTGGAAGGGCTGGTTCGCTTCGTCAAAGAAGCGGCTCAGATCCCTGAGCCCACAGTCGGAATAACCGTTTCTTCTGTACCTGCCTCCATGCAATTCAACTTTAATCCTGAAACAAAACTTTGTGAGCTTGACTATAGAATTGTCCGTTCACTAAAAGATGATTCGCGCAAAGCTACCTCAAAGGTTGCTGAGGAGATAGGTGTTTCCGCTAAAACGGTTCGCCGTAGACTAACTCGAATGACAAAGAACTATCTCATCACGCTGTCTATAGACTGGTACCCTGATGCTTCAAACGACATAATCTCCGCTTTCCACGTTCAGCTCAAACCTGAAGCTGACCCAAACGCCGTTAACGCAATCTGGCAGAAACATTACCCGAACGCGCTTTTCTATTGGGGTTTCAGCAACATACCGAACACCTACCTTTTTCTGGTTTGGACACCTACCGCAAAGGAACTACGTGAAATTCGAGAAAGCCTGGAAAACGAATCAGCAGTGCAGGCGGTGTCACCGAACATCTTGTACACAGGTTACATTTTCCCGACGTGGATCGATGACATTCCATAAAACTGGGCAAGTCCCGTTCTTTCACCCATTTTAGTTGAAAGCAGACTTTCTAGGCTCTGCCAAGTGCATTTCTTTCTGCAACTCCTAAACATGAAACTAAATTGCGCCGCGCCTATTGGGAACTTGAGATGACCAAAATGTCGGAATCAGCAATAGAAATCAGAAACCTCACCAAAAAATTCGAAGACAAGGCGGCGCTGAACAGCCTCAACCTTAAAGTCGGTAAAGGCGAACTATTCGGGCTTCTGGGGCCAAATGGCGCAGGCAAAACAACCACCATCAACATCCTATGCGGAATCATGAAACCCACAGGTGGTACAGCCAAAATCTGCGGCTACGACGTTCAGACCGAAACTCAGAAAGTCAAGGAGCTAATCGGGGTTTGCCCTCAAGAAACAGCCATCTACCCCTACTTATCTGGCGTAGAAAACCTGCAGCTTTTCGGGAACCTACATTGCATGAGCAAGAAGATGCTTAGAGAAAGGATCAGATTGCTGCTTTCTACATTGGGGCTTGAGGACGACGCGAAAAGAGTGGCGGCAAAATACAGCGGCGGAATGAAACGGCGCCTTAGTTTGGCTTTGGCTTTAATTCATAACCCACAAGTAGTGTTTCTGGATGAGCCCACAGTAGCTATGGATCCGCAGTCTCGCCACGCAGTCTGGGGCTTCATAAAAAACCAAAAAACCAACGGCAAAACCGTTGTTTTAACCACTCATTACATGGAGGAAGCCGAGGAAATATGCGACCGAGTAGGCATAATTGACCACGGGAAACTCATCGCGCAAGGCATCCCAAAAGAGCTCATTGCCAAAAGCCAAGTCAAGAATCTGGAGGAACTTTTCATTAAACTTACAGGAAGAACCATCCGGGAGGAAGCCTAAATGAAACTGCAACGAATAACTGCATTAGCCAAGAAGGAACTCAAAAGAACAATACGCGAACCATCCGTGCTCTTCATGATTTTCCTTTTCCCCATAATCTTTGTATTCGCCTTCGGGGCATCGTTCGGCGGAGTAGGCGGCCAAACAGTAACATACAACGTCGGTGTCGTCAACATGGACCATTCAAACAGCGTTAACGCCTCACAAATACTTGTCACAACGTTAGTTGACACCAAGATAATCGATTTGCACTTTTACACCAGCAATGAAACTGCGCAAACAGACCTTTCTCAAGGCACAGTGCAGGCAGTAATGGTTATTCCGTCGGATTTCAGCGAAGGCCTATCTGCTTACCAAGCATCACCGAATAACCCTTCCCAATGGACAAACACCACGGTTCAACTGTACCTTGACGAAGGCTCCTTAGTTGCAACCCAAGCAATCCCGCCAATCATTCAACAAGCCGTTGCATCCATGGCGGGGCAGAACCAGCATGTTCAGAGTCCCTTCCAGATCCAAACCGCTTCACTGGTTGCAGCAAAAGCAACCCCAGCTCTTGACTTCATCGCACCAGGCATGTTTACCTTTGCGTCTATTTTCCTGATAATGATGGTTGCCCAATCGTTCACCCAGGACAGGGAAAACGGCATGATGAAACGCATCCGCATCTCGCCTACAACGCCCACCGAGTTCATGGCAAGCCAAGTCGTTTCTTACACGGGCATCGCGCTAATCCAAGCGGCCTTAGTCTTCGCAATGACCTATGCCTTAGGCTTCAGACCACCTGTCGGGGCATCCACATACGGGTTTGCCTTCATGATCGTGCTTGTGTTTTCGCTTTCCAACATTGGGTTCGGCTTAATTACCGCAACAATTTCAAAATCCGCGAGTGCAGCAACAGGCTTAAGCTTCCTGTTCGTGCTTCCGCAACTTTTCCTAGGCACATTCGTTGGTGCATCGCTTTCTTCAGGCGCTCAAGTCGCAGGCAAATTCGTTCCCAGCTACTACGTCACAAACGCGTTAACGTCGCTTTTCCTCAGAGGCGCCGCAGTCACAAGCCCAACGGTTCTTGTTGATTTGGCGGTGGTTTCAGTGTCTTGTGTAGCTATCTTGGCGATAGGGATAGCGCTGTATGCAAGGTACTACAAAATTTAACTCTCTTTCTTTATGTAATCTTTTTTATCTAAGCGCTCTCTTGAATACTTGAGGTTTCTTTTTGAAATTAAGAGAAGCATTTTCCGATGAGTTCGAACCAGTTCCACCTTACAGCTTCGACCTTACTTTGCGCAAGCCGGCTGGCTGGTGGTGGTCCACACCTGACGAAGTCTTCGAGGCGGGAACTTGCTGGACCCTCACACGGTTTGGCGGCGAACTTTTAGGTATGAAACTGTGGTCAACTGGAACTGTGCAGAAACCCAAAATAAACTGCACCATTTACTCCAAAACCGCCTTTGACGCCTCCGACACACAAGGTGTAAAGCAGATGCTGAAAATGGCGCTGAAGATAGATGAAGACCTCAAAGAATTCTATAAACTCAGCGGCAAAGACGACATTTTGTGTGACGTGGTCAAGGATTTGTTCGGCATGCACACCGTGGGTTGGCCTGAGTTGTTTCCCGCCTTGATTTTAGCCGTAACGCTACAGATGGCGCCCATGAAAAGAAGCAACCAAATGATTGACTCACTGATTACAATGTTCGGCGACAAAGCCAGTTTTGACGGAAAAACCATGAGTTACTGGCCCTCTTCCGAAACAATTGCCAAGTCTGCTGTTGAAGATCTTATGGCTAAGGCTAAACTTGGGTACAGAGCCAAAAACCTCAGGGCGATAGCAGAGGCGTTGGACCAAGGTTTTCCCAGCATGGATGACTTGTGGATCATGGCTCCTGAAGAGGCGAAGAAAAAGCTACGTACCTTAAGAGGAATCGGCGACTACTCAGCGGAACTTGTGATGCCGAGGATGGGGTTTCCGCTTGACGTTTGGAGCGCCAAAATTTTCAGTGTCCTATTTCACGGCAAGAGACCTGGCAATCCACGGGAAGCCATACCTACTCTCAAGAAGGCTGCGGAGGAGCGATGGGGTGACTGGAGGGGTTACGCTTTTGTCTACATCCTAAATGATCTGCCTCAACTATCAGAGAGATTAGGTGTTGACTTCACCAAATTCTAAGTTATGGGGGAACTAAATCTTTAATTCCGTGACAGCCTCGTTGTTTGAAAATCCCTAACCCATTCGGGACAATGGCTATTTGGGGAGCAGCCCAATGTATCAACTAGGTATTAGAAATGAGTCAAAACCAAATGTTCTGTTATCAATGCGAACAAACTGCCAAAGGGCAAGGTTGCACCGTAGCAGGCGTCTGCGGAAAAACCGCGGATGTCTCTGCACTTCAAGACTTGCTTGTCTACATGCTCCGCGGACTTGGGCAGCTGTCAAATGAAGCCCGAGAAGCAGGGGTAAGGGATGAAGACATTGATCTGTTTGCTTGCGAAGCCCTCTTTTCTACTTTGACAAACGTGAACTTTGACCCTGAAGCAATAACTGCTTACATAAGAAAAACAGCGCATTACCAGGAGCAGGTACGTAGCAGACTTTTCGCAATAAAAGGTACAGTCAACTCGACATTTAATCTGAAGTTGGAAAAAACCACGGCCGCCCTTGTTCAACAGGGAAAACTATACGGCATAAACTCTGGCGTCACGGTTGACCCTGACCTGCATTCGCTCCAGTGGCTGCTGACTTACGGGTTAAAAGGAGTAGCCGCCTACACGTATCATGCTGCTATGCTCGGCAAGAAAGATGATAAGGTTTTCGATTTCATAAATCAGGGACTCGCGGCTCCGATTGACAAATCGCTTGGCTCCAACGAGTTTGTAGGTTTAGTTTTCAAATGCGGAGAAATCAACGTTCGCGCAATGGAGCTTTTGGACGCTGGAAACACTGAGAAGTACGGTCATCCAACTCCTACGCGGGTGCCTTTGGGACACAAGAAGGGCAAAGCGATACTTGTTTCGGGTCATGACCTCATCGATTTGGAAGCTATTCTAAAGCAAACTGAAGGAAAAGACATTAATGTTTACACTCACGGCGAAATGCTGCCTACCCACGGCTACCCCGCTCTCAAGAAATACCCGCATTTTTACGGTCATTACGGAACCGCGTGGCAGAATCAGCAGAAAGAGTTTGCTCAATTTCCGGGCGCCATTTTGATGACGACCAACTGCATCCAAAGACCCGTAGAAAGCTATAAAGACAACATTTTCACTTCAGGACCCGTCGGGTACCCAGGCGTCCCACACATTAGCGGCAGAGACTTCTCGCCTGTGATCCAGAAAGCACTTGAAATGCCGGGTTTCCAAGAGGACGTTGTGGGCAAGACCGTTCTGGTCGGCTTTGGAAGAAACGCCGTGCTTGGCGTGGCGGACAAAGTCATAGCCTCAGTCAAGAGTGGGCACATCAAACGGTTCATACTGGTCGGTGGGTGCGACGGAGCAAAACCTGGTAGAAACTACTTCACGGAATTTGTTGAAAAAGCACCCAAAAACACCATCATTCTAACGTTGGCATGCGGAAAATTCCGTTTCTTCGACAAAGATCTCGGCGCAATCGATGAAATCCCACGGTTACTGGACATTGGGCAATGCAATGACGCTTACTCAGCTGTTAAGATAGCGCAGGCTTTAGGGGAAGCATTCGGCGTGTCAATCAACGAGTTGCCGCTGTCGCTAGTGCTGTCATGGTATGAACAGAAAGCCGTTGCCATTTTGCTGTCACTGCTGTACCTTGGCATTAAAGACATTCGCATTGGACCAAGTCTGCCCGCTTTCATAACACCAGGCATACTCAACGTGCTTGTGGAAAAATTCAATATTATGCCCATAAAGACGCCTGACGAAGACTTGAAAGAAATCATGAAATAAACTCCCCCTTTCTTCTTTTTTAGTCTCATTTTTCTAAAGCACAATCCTGAAGAATTCTAACTCAAAATTGAACAAAAGACATATTGATAGAACTCTTTTGCTAAAGAAAATCTACGCTAACGGACGCTCAGTTACCAGCCGAGTAACAATTAAGAATCAGACTCAGACCGCTAAGAAAATGTTGTGAACACCACAATCTAAAAAAGGGAGTACGCATGAAACATCGACACCATGAGTCTTCCATAGGAGAAATTAGTTCTTGACCGTTTACTTATCCAGCATAGTCGGAAGCGCAAGCATAGGCGTATACGCACTAGCAACTGAGAATATAGTGATGATTCCAAGAATGGTGCCGCAGGAAAAAGCTCAAGAAATCGCTGATTGGCTGAAGGCTAAGCTGGTTTACACATCAATAGGCGGATCGGTTCTCGCAGGTGCCTTAGCTTGTGCAAACTCCAACGGTATGCTACTGCCACACTACATACGTGAAGAGGAACTTACGCAGATAAAATCCGCTTTCGAAGGAAACATCACCATTATGGAAACAAAAAAGACGGCTTACGGCAATCTGATCCTTGTTAACGACAAGGGCGCAGTGGCTGACCCGCGTTTGAAAAAACCTGAGACAAAACTAATTAGCGACACCCTCGGAGTTGAAGTTGTGCCGACGGAAATAGCGGGATTACCGTATGTGGGGTCGCTAGCCGTGGCAACTAACAGCGGATTACTTGCGCACCCGCTTCTGAAGGATGAAGAAAGAAAAGTTTTGGAAAACGTTTTCAAGGTTCCAGTTGATGTGGGCACGGTTAACTGCGGTGTCCCCTACGTTGGAACAGGCCTTATTGCTAACTCACACGCTTCGGTGGCTGGCTCTATGACAACTGGACCAGAGATGTTCATAATTGAGCACGCCTTAGGAACTTTATAATGGCCAAGAGACTTAGTTCACATTAATCTTTACACAGAGTTGAAAGATGCGGAGCTTAGACCTCTATTTTTCGGTGAATATGTTTATTATTGGGAACGCTGTGGTTGTTGTGCGGAAAGATTGAAAAATGAAAGCTTTCAAAGTAACCGGCCAAATCAACAAGCCGAATTTAAAGACTCCATTCGTCAGAGAACTGTTAGCGGACAAGAGTGAGCATGCGGTGGAGAAGGTTTTCGCCGAAATAGGTAGTAGGCACCGTGTGAAAAGATGTCACATTAAAATCACCGATGTCCAGGAAATTTCTGCTGACCAAATTGAGAATGCCATTCTTAAGAAAATAGTCATGGAGCAATAAGGAGAATAAACTTTTGGCGCAACCAGATAAATCCGAAGAAGAGCTTCGAAAGCTCAGCGTGGAGTTGCGGTATCTTGAGCAAACAGCAGATACCCTGCAGCAACGTATCAGCATGGTGAACGCAGCCATTTCAGACTTAACTTACGCAAACATGACTTTGGATGGAATTGAAAAGGAAAAAGAAAACTCTGAGCTTCTAGTTCCTATTGGCGGAAGCGCATACGTTAAAGCTAGGCTTGCGGAAACAAACACGGTTATAGTCGGAATGGGCGCAGGCGTTTCCATAGAAAAAACGTTAGCTGAAGCAAGAGTAACCCTCAAAGAACGGTTAGACGAATTGGAGAAAACCATGAATTCAGCCCAACAACAGTTTAGTCAGGTGGCTGAAAGGATGAACACGGGCAGAGGAAGGCTTGAAACTCTGCTTTCATCTGGCAGAGAAGGGAAACCTTGAACCGATGTTTGAGAAGCTCAAGTCAGGTTTTAAAGGCTTAATAAGTAAAGTTACTACAGCCGAGTTTAAACCTGAAAATCTTGCTCCTATATTGTCAGATTTCAAAATGAGCCTTGTCCAGAATGATGTTGCTTTTCCAGTCGCGGACAAAATCAGCGATGACCTGGAAAAGCGCCTTGTAGGAGTCCAGGTTAAGCGGTTGGATGACAAGAAAAAAATCGTTGAGGAAAATCTCAGACAGGTTCTTTTGGAAGTTATGTTAACCGACGTTAGAGTTGATTTGCTCAAGTTGGCTGATGAGAAGCGAAAGGAGAAAGAGCCGTTTGTCTTAATGTTTGTCGGCATCAACGGCACGGGAAAAACCACGACAGTGGCCAAGGTCGCTCAGTTTTTCAGTGACAAACGCTTTTCAGTTGTGCTCGCTGGCGCAGATACTTACCGAGCTGGCTCAATCGAGCAATTGGAAGAGCACGCCAAACGTTTAGGCATGCGCATCATCAAAAGCAATTACGGCGGTGACCCCGCGGCAGTTGCCTACGACGCCGTTAATCATGCTAAGGCACACGGAATCAATGTTGTTTTGATTGACACAGCAGGTAGAATGCAGACTAACCAGAACCTGATGAATGAGCTTATCAAAGTGAAGCGTGTTGTAGGTCCAGACTTAACCGTTTTAACGGTGGATTCGCTGATTGGCAACGACGCGGTTATGCAAGCGGAAGAATTCAACAAGGCTGTCGGCGTAGACGCTACGATTTTGACGAAGGTTGACGCTGACGTGAAGGGTGGCTCTGCGCTCAGTGTAACTTACGTGACTCAGAAGCCAATCCTCTTTATAGGGGTCGGCCAAAGGTACAAGGATTTGGAACTGTTTAACCCTGAAAAATTCGTCAACATGGTGCTACGTTAAGTTTAGGTCTCTTCTAAGTCGATCAGTTCAAAACGGATTTTGCTCGGGTAAACCCAGTAGGCTTTGATGAAGTCTTCAATGTTCTGATCGATATCTACCGCTTCAAAGAAATTAACGAATTCCTCGTCAACGCCTTCAACGTTTTTCGAGGTGTACACTCTCAAGTTAGCCAAGTACTCCTTTTCGAGGCTGAGTTCACCCATTGAAACCATTTCTGGCACCTCAACCCCAAACATTAAGTTGGTCAAAACGTCCAAAACAGCAGCTTTGCGTACTTTTTCGCTCTTAGTTTTTACAACAATCAACCGTTTGTCAAAAACTCTGAAATTCCAGTCACTTTCAACATCCAAAGAAGCCGACATAAAAATCACAGTAAAACTAGACACTTCCACCTTAAAAAACTTAAAGACACCCTCCTATGGATTTTCTATAGATTATTTGTGAAACTATTAAGAGCCTAAAAAAAGATTGTTTCTTCTGCCAAGAATAGCGCAGAGCTGAATAGGAAATAAAGCTTCAGCGAATCAACGTTTAACAAGTCTCCATATTTCATCCACAGAGATGGATCCCCTAATCTTGCCCACCACTTGTTGAACGTGATTCGCTGAGCATTCGTTCTTCTTGGCTAGATAATTTTTTTGCTTATTTCTTGTTTTCTGTCTTTTTCCATTTAGCTTGGTCACGTAAGTTTTGTACAGGCGAATCATCCGTGTAGCCTAAGGTGGCTTGAGTTTTCAGTTTATAGTTTTTCTCAGCTTCTTTGGCTTTGCTCTCTTTATCGCTAAGCTCCAAGCTTCCCTCCAGCTTCCGTATTGTCTTGCCTATTCTACGTTGACCCTTCGTTACCGTGCATCTACCCATTTCTGGTCCCAACTGTAACTGAGCACTAAAGTTAAAAAACCCTTTCACAATAGTTTTGATGGTGACGTTATTTATGAAAACAAAAGTCAGAACCATAAAACAAAAAGTTGTAATTCCAGCTTCTCCCAAAGAAGTTTACGACGCCTACGTTGACCCGAAAAAACACAGCAAATTTACGGGAAGCAAGGCAACAGGCAAAGCAGTGGTCGGCGGCAAATTTACAGCTTGGGATCGATACATTTTTGGGAAATTTCTTGAACTTGATGATGGGAAACATGTGGTCCAAGAGTGGACATCGACTGATTTTCCGGAAGGCTATGGTCCTTCAAAGTTAGAGTTATGTTTCAACAAGGTGCCTGAGGGAACAGAGCTCGTTATGGTGCAGTCAGATGTTCCAGAGGAGATAGCAGACGACGCTGCCGAGGGCTGGACAGAGTGGTATTGGAATCCCCTAAAGGAATATTTTAGCGGCAAATCCAAAGCTTAGTTGAAAAACGCTTGTTTAATGCATTATTGCAGCTCATTCTTTGCTTCATCTCTTTTTTTGGCAACGCCTGACAGGAAAAAGACTGCAGCCGAAGCCGCAAGTAGCAGCGTTAGGGATGAAAAGAGCCCGCTGTAGCTGAGAATTGACGCTAAGATTACGCCGCTTATTATGGGTCCAACGGCTTGCCCTATATCCATCATCGTGCTCAAAAAACCCATTGAAGTGCCTACAAGGTTAGCCGGGTTAACCTCAACCATGATTGGTGAGGTTGACGAAATTACCATGGCAAAGCCTAAGCCGTAGCCTACGGAGACCAGAATGAATACCCAGTATTGAGTGGTAAATGGAATTATGAATAAAAGCCCTCCGCTCAAGAGGCAGCCTATGACCACGGGTACGCGTCGGCTGGTTCTATCTGAGAAGCGCCCCATTACCGGTCTAGACACTATCAGAGAGACGATTTGCACAGTCATGACGATGCCTATCTCAAACGAGTTAAAACCTGCTACGTGCTGCATATACAGCACTAAATAGAATTCCACGACGCCGTAAACGTAATACTGCACTGACTGAACAAACGTAACAATTAACGTGCCCTTATTAGTTGCAACCTCAAGCCAACCCCTTAACAGCTTCCTGGTTGAAAACGGCGCCTTCAGTGTCTCGGCGGGCACGGTTTTTGTTTCTCGAAGCAAAAGAAGCGCTATTACAAACGCGATGGCGCCTGAGACGCCAACAGCTATGTATAATATTGCAAAGTTGCTCGGAGTTGTTAAGCCTTGATTCGTCAAGAGTAAAATGTAGCCGCCCAAAGCTGGTGCAAGTCCTCTTCCCACATAAGTCGCAGCGTTGAAATCGGAAATGCGTTCGCCTTTTTTTGCGGGAAACTGCTCTGCAATAGTAGCTTCAGCAACAGGGACAAAAATCGCGGTTGCAAAGCCATGGTAAAACCTCACGAGCGCAAGCTGCCACCAGACCGTAACCAGCAAGTAAAGGAAAGGTGCCGACGCGAAGATGAAGGTTGCAAGTAGGACAAATTTTCTTCTTCCGAAATGATCTGATAATGAAGCTGCTGGCAGACTAACCAAGATTCCTGGAATGGTGGAGGCGGCTGCAACAAACCCAGTGAGATCAGCAGGTGTGTTGAGTTTTGAGACAAAAAATGGTAGAACTGGGTCTTTTGACATGGTGGAGCTTAAGATGGCGAAGGCTCCCATGAAGCATAAAATCAAAAAGTATGGGTCTGTGAGGGTTTTTCTAGCCTTCGTCAGCTGCATGAGCAATCAACAGATTACAGTTTGAGTAACTGGTATTTTGATTTTTCTTTCAAATGCGCAAAGTTGATATACGTTTTTTAGCGCATAGACGCTTAACGGAGACGAGGCATGACTTTAGCATTATTCTTGGTTAATAGTTACCTCAAAGAATCCGATGCCCAAGTAGTTGCAGTTAACGAGGGAAAATTCGTTGTTTTGGACCAAACAATCTTTTACGCTAAAGGCGGAGGACAACCAAACGATACAGGCAAAATAATCAAAGGCTCCGAAGTCTATGACGTGGTTTATGTGGGCAAGTTTTCGGGTGAAATTTCCCATGAAGTTGACCGCGTCGGGCTTCAAGTGGGCGATAAGGTTCATTTAGTACTGGATTGGGAGCGGAGGTACAAGCTTATGCGCAGTCACACAGCCGCCCACGTTGTTGCTTCACTGCTTAATCAAGGTACGGGGGCTCTTATCACGGGCAACCAACTTGACGTAGACCACACCCGATTTGACTTCAACCTAGAAACTTTCGATCGACAAATCTTAGAAGCGCACATAGCTAAGGCTAACAGGCTTTTCGGCACCGATGTGCCCGTGAAATGGTATGACCTCCCCAGAGAAGAAGCCATGAAGATTCCCGGCGTAGTCAAGATGGCCGGCGCCTTCCCGCCAGACCTGCCTTCGCTGAGAATCGTAGAAATCGTCGGAGTTGACAAACAAGCGGACGGGGGAACTCACGTGAAGAACCTGCAAGAAGTTGGCCAAGTTCAGCTTTTGAAAACAGAAAACAAGGGAAAAAACAATAGGCGAATCTATTTTAAACTATATTGAAAAAGTTGCGTAAGACGAAAAGAGGAAAGCTCGGAGCTGAATTCTGACGCAGTCCTCGTTCAAATTCCGTCCTGTGGTTCGTGATCTACAAATGGCTGTTTTTGAGTTAGTTTTATTAGCAGTTGCAATTGATATTGCTTGGAAAAAAGAGAGGAGAAAATTTGAACAAGAAAATACTGGCATTAATTGTAGCCATAATCATAATCGTTTCGACCATTGCAGCAGTAGAGCTAATTCAACCAGCAGCATCACCTAACGCACGGTCAATAAATATAGGCTTAGTTGCTCCGATATCGAAATCACCTGTTGGAACTGACATGCAGAGGGCAGCAGAACTTGCTGTAAACGAAATTAACCAAAATGGCGGCGTCTACGTATCAAGTTGGCATACTCACGTAAATATCACTCTAACGCCCGTTGACACAATCGATGACTCTCCAGGCAACGCAGTAACTCCGGTAACGCAAGCAGTAACATCGGAAAAAGTTGATATGCTCATAGGAGGATATGGAAGCGCAGGAACTCTTGCTGACGAAGTCGTAGCAATCAACAACAAGGTCCCATTCATAATTACAGGCGCCTCAAACCGACTTGTAACCACAAGAGGACCACAAGGCAACTACGGCGGCCTTGGCGCAACCGCAGCCAACAGCATAACTGACGCGGACGGAATGAGTTACGTATTCCACTATTGTACTACCACTTACGACTATACCAAAACAATAGTTGACTTCTTTGCCACGCAAATGAAGCCGATGGTAGCAGCTAACCGCAACTTCAACCTTGCAATATTCTACCGAAACGACGCCTTCGGGCAGGGCGTTGACCAAGCAGCTAAATACTGGATACAAAATGAAAGCCTACCCATTAACATCGTAGCAGAAAGGAATTACGACCCCAACACCGTTAACTATCAAACCGACCTTACAGTAGTTCAAGCAGCAAAGCCAGATGCAGTCATTGTCGCGGATAACCCAGATAAAACGCCATTAATAATTCAGCAAGGCTGGAACGATGTTGGACTGAAAACAGTTTACATGGCAATCGAAAACAATCAGGACCCAACATTCTACTCGCTTTTGGAAAGCAGCGGCAGCGGAAATGGGCAACTCTTGGAATCAAAAATGGATCCCTTCATGATACCCTCATACTCAACGGCGGTGCAGACGTACTCTAAAGAGTTCTACGCTAAATATGGTGTTTACCCTGGAATGATGGGTGCTGACACATACGACGCGTTTTACATTGCTAAAGCCGCAATCGAAAGTGCAGGAACGGTGGACAAAGCTTCAGTACGAACAGCTATAGAAGGCACCAACATGAACCAAAGGCTCGTTATGACACAAAACTGCAAAATACAATTCAGTTCGGGCGTTGACTGGCACCAGATAAAACCAGTGACTTTCATTGAACAACTTGTTTTGAACTCAACCTCGAACAAGCTAGAGTCGCAAATAGTTTGGTCACCGACTCCCATAACAAACTTTACGCCTTCGACCTTCACTCTGCCAGCAGGCTACAAATCCGGAAGCTAAACGAGCTTCCTCCAAACTTTTCTTTTTATTTTTCCCTCAGTCAGATATATTTTAAATAGTCAAGTACCGTTATTTCTCCAAGTGCCAACCGTTTGAGGGGAATTACATAAAGGGGTTCACATGGACATAACCGCAGGAACAATTCTTTTGACCTTGGTTTGGGGAATAGCGGTTGGCTGCATCTACATGCTGCTTGCAAGTGGACTAAACATCATTTTCGGAGTAATGAAGCTCGTGAACTTTGCGCATGGACAACTTCTAATGATTGGAGCCTACGCCACATGGGCTATCTCAGTTGCTTCAGGTTTGAACGCCTACGAAGCTATCTTTATTTCAATGGCCTTAGTTGCTGCTCTCGGCGTTGTTGTTGAAAGGCTAACTTTCCGCAAAGTTCTCGGGACCGAGAAACTAAACGAGATTTTTGTCAGCCTTGGATTGATTTACATTTTTGAGAACGCTGCCTTGCTTTTATGGGGCGATCAATCACAACGCATTGTCAGTCCTTTTGCTGGACTAAGTTTTGATTTAACGGCTTTCTCCATCACGTACGACCGAGTTGTTGCTATGATTGTTGTGGTCGCGATTTTGGTTGCTTTCGGATGGTTAATCTACAGAACAAAGATTGGATTAGCAATGCGAGCGACAAGCCAACGAAATGTCACGGCTTCGCTTATGGGCATTAACATAGAGAGAATCTACATGATTACTTTTGCCTTAGGCTCAGCTATGGCAGCTGCAGCAGGAGGATTATACGGCATTATCTTCACCTTCAATTCCCAAAGCGGAGCGATGCCAACAATCATTGCTTTTGCAATAATTATTCTTGGGGGTTTGGGAAGCATTAGAGGAGCAATTGTAGGAGGTTTGCTTTACGGTATCGCGGAACAAATGGCGACCTTGTTTCTAGGGGGAATATGGGCAAGTGCTGTCGCTTTTGCCCTTCTGATCGCTGTCCTTATTATCAAACCTAACGGATTATTCGGCGAGAAAGGAGAATGACATGCCAAGCAAACAGAAAGTTGCCACGTTCCTGCGTTCAAAAGGCTTCCAGATTTTGCTTATTTCATTCGCTATCTTAGCGCTAATTCCAGTCTTGATACGGGATAGTTTCTTCTTGTTTGTTTTTACTCTAATTTTTATCTTCGCGATTTACGCAGCAAGCTGGAATTTTCTGTCCAATTCGGGGCAAGGTTCCCTGGGTCATGCTGCTTTCCTAGGGATAGGCGGCTTCGCCTCCGCCATCATTGGATCGAGACTTTCCGTTGCAATAATCATAACCCTGAAAGTGGATACAATGCCAATTGGAGCCTTGTCGGTGCTTCTCCAGATCATGGTGCTTCTTTTAGGCGGTTTACTTTCAGCGGGAATCGGTTTACTAATCGGTTTGGCTTGCGTCCGGTTGAAAGCTTGGTATCTGGCAATGGTCACGTTCGGTTTTTCAGTCATAATTAACACCCTTTCAAGCCAATTCGATTCTTTCACCAACGGGATATATGGATTTGCCCCTGCGATATTTGTTCCAAGTGGCTTTCCGTTTTACATTTTGGTCATTTCTTTCGCCGTGCTTTCCATCGGGATCATGCACGCTGTAATGAAGTCTCGAATGGGATTGGCGTTCCGAGCCATACACGGTAACGAGGCTGAGGCAAAAATGATCGGCATTAACACCCCAAAGTACAAGCTCATAGCCTTTACCATCAGCACATTTTTCGCTGGCATTGCTGGTGGATTATATGTTTACTTTATTCGGTTTGTGGATAACTCTATTTTTTCGCCTGCTAACTCATTTTTACCGCTAATAATGTCTGTTATCGGCGGTCTGGGAACTGTAAGCGGACCAGTAATCGGCTCAATTTTCTTGACATCCGTAGGGCAGATTCTTACAACGCAGCCCGTTACTCAAGGGCTAAGTAATACGCTGGGACCGTTCTTCCCTAAGGTCGGCTATGTTGGACCGCCGCTGACCTACCTTTTCATAGGTGTCATTCTAATAGCGATTGTTGTTTTCAGTCCGAAAGGGCTAGAATCGCTGTTCCGTAAATTTTACAAATACCTCGTTTCCTAAAAAAATCGCGCGAATAACTTGTTACATCTGCCATTCTTTTACTTGAAATTAGAAGTTTTCATTGAAAATACTTTTTGATTTCTTCAAGCGACAGAACGGCAACGTCATTTGCGGCTAACACTTGCTCTGTTTTTTCAACATTGCTGGTGCGCATGATCAACGCGATTTTGCCGTCGACATGTACAGCTGAAGAATAAGCGTATTCGATGTTGATGCTCCCGTCGCCCAGAATCTTTGTTATTTTCGATAGAGTATCTTTCTCAGACATGAAGACAGCTGTTACTTCCGTGTTCTTCTTGGATTTAGCAAGGTTGAAATCTGCGTCTTCCAAGAACTTTGCCGCTTTGGCCGGGTCTTCAGTCACCAATCTCACTAGACCAAACTCGCCTGCGTCCGCAATTGATAGGGCGAAAACTTTCAGTTTGTTGCGGTCAAGCTGCGACATAACGTCAAAAAGGGACCCTGGATGATTGTCCAGGAAAACGCTTACTTGAGTTATTGGCAATCTCTACACCGATACCAAATAGTAGCAAATAATATTTAACTTTAACCAAGCTTCAACCATTCAACGACCACAAATGAGACGAAATAAAAATAGTCTCTGTTTTTACCAAACCTTATATTTCGAATTTGATTATTTCTTGCTAATCGGAGACAGCAATTTTGCTAAGGTGTACCGAAGTCTCAAAACGTTTTGGGGGACTTCAAGCATTAAAAAATATAGATTTGACAGTTAACAGCAACGAAATCGCTGGACTAGTCGGACCTAACGGCTCCGGCAAATCAACGCTTCTAAACCTTATCAGCGGCGTATACAAGCCTGACGCGGGAAAAATATTTTTCTTAAACGAAGACATTTCAAAGCTTCCTCCGTACAAGATTTGCGCTAGGGGCATCACCAAAACCGCTCAAACCGTTCAATCATTTCCAGAAATGACCGCGGTTGAAAACGTGTTAACAAGCTTACTTTTCAATGAGAAAAAAACTGAGAAAAAAATTGATGTGAATTCAAAAGCAAAGGCGCTCTTGGAATTTGTTGACTTAAGTAAAGAGAAATTTGATGTTAAAGCAAAAAACCTCAATGTAGTCGAGTTAAGGCGCATTCAACTTGCCAAAGCTTTGGCAACCGCCCCTAAACTGCTTCTTTTGGATGAGCTACTTACTGGTTTAACTCCTGCAGAATGCGATGAAGCGACTGCACTGATTAAGCAGATCAACAAGCAAGGCGTGACAGTTCTTATCGTTGAACATGTTATGCGGGTAGTAATGGGGCTGTGTGACCGCGTAGTTGTCTTGCATCATGGCGAGAAAATCTGCGAGGGAACGCCCGAACATGTGTGCAGCGATGAAAAAGTGGTGAAGGTTTACTTAGGCAAGAAGTTCCAGATAAGCGAGGAGTAAAAGTGTTAGAAACACAGAATTTGTCATCAGCATATGGAATGGTGCAAATACTGCACGACGTATCTTTCAAAGTTGAAGAAAAAGAGATTGTCAGCATCATTGGTCCTAACGGCGCCGGAAAAACAACTCTTGTAAAAACAATAATGGGTTTCATCCCTTCAAAGAATGGGACAATCAAGTTCAAAGGCGAAAACATTGGTAAATTACATCCATACGAGATAGTTAAGAAGGGAATCACAATGATTCCTGAGGGTAGAGAAATTTTTCCACGTATGACTGTTGAAGAAAACATGCGGTTGGGCGCTTATACAATGAAGGACAAAGATAAGATTAAGGAAACCATGGAGAAAGTCTTTCAGATTTTTCCTGTGCTGAAAAAGAAGGAAAAATCGTTGGCTCAAACGCTTAGTGGAGGGGAGCAGCAAATGCTTGTCATTTGTCGAAGTCTAATGTGTAATCCTCAAATGCTGATTTTGGATGAACCTTCATTGGGATTGGCGCCAATCATCGTGGAGAAGGTGTTGGACACTATTCGAACTATCAACGATGAAGGCGTGACCATTTTGCTTGTTGAACAAAACATTCAAGATTCATTGGACATTGCGGATAGAGGCTATGTTCTCGAGGAAGGAAGAATTGTTTTGGAAGGAAAAAGCAGGGAACTCTTATCCAATAATTATATAAAACAAGTGTACTTGGGCCTTTGAAAAAAGAGAATATAATTGACCAGCAGTTTCTTAAATGGAAAAAATCGTTTAGATCCAGCCTTTTCTTCGGAAAGCACCAATTAGGCTCAGCGCCAAACTGATCATTATCACAATCATTATGTAAAACCCATAACTGTAAGAGCTACCCGGCATTGAGAATCCGCTTCCAAAGTTTGTTCCGTATATGCCAGCTAACAGCGTGAGCGGGAGGAAAATGGCTGAGATGATTGTGAGCACCCTGACTATGTTGTTTGTTGTTAATGTTTGAGCGTTAATAAGGATGTTACCAATGTCTTGGATTTCTTCTCGGTGTG